>WNGB01011638.1_pt1 | contig 14653 bp, 17 predicted proteins | sample 5400681 | NCBI WGS metagenome assembly WNGB01 (sample SAMN13153367, study PRJNA577476) | soil metagenome | isolation source: 115 cm soil or saprolite under grassland replicate 2 | place: USA:California | collected 2016-06-15
GCGTGTTTGCGTGTGCCGTGGGCGTGGTCATATGAGTGAGCGGCCGAGGTGTCTTCGCTCACTTCGTGCTCGTGCTTCTCCCCGTGCTTCTCGGGCAGTTTCTCGACTTGGTCCTCGATTGCCTCTTGCCGCTCGTTTAATTAAATGGAGGAGCAACGCGGGGCAAGGACTGCCACGGGGAGCATTGATCGGGCTTAGCCGATGGGGGGCGTCGCTCCTCCCGCGACAGTGTACCATCCGCCTGCAAACAGGAAAGCCACCCGCGAACGAGTGGCTTCCTGCTCCTTCTGGGTACCGTGGGCGGGAGTCTAGGTTAAACCGATTACCATGCGCTCCGTTCTATGCGTCAACAGCGCCAATGTGACAATAAAGGAAGAAGGCCACCTGCGGTGGGTGGCCTTCTTCTGCACTCCCTGGGTGCCTTGACTCCGAGATCGCAGGGGAGGAGCACCCAAGCACCGGCGATCATCATGGGGCTTCGTTTTGCGTGTCAAGAACGGTGCGATTAGCCGGAACGCAGCCTGGGCGAGAAGGATAGCACGCACCTCACGGTGAGGACTGTATGCGCGGATGCCGAGAGAGATTACTGGCTTGGTGCCGCGTCGGGCAGCGGCTCGTTACAAGAGAGGGCGACCCCATGCGGGGCCGCCCTGGATAGACGAGCCGTGATCGGGCTCGCCTGTCAGCTTCCTCCTCGAGCATAGACGACATTGGATGTCTTGCGTTACCGCTCAATAGTTCTCGTCTGTCTCCCAAGGTAGACTCCGAGGACGGAGCGGGTGAATGTGCCCGTTTAGCTTGGCGTCTGCTTCGCGGTCCTCGATGTGCAGGTGCCAGTGAATGTGTCCTCCACGGAACCGCCACATTCTCACAGCGGCGTGGCTATGGTCGTGGCTATGTGCGCCTGGTGTATCTTCTTCAACGTCGTGGTCGTCGCCCTGACGGCTTTGCATTGCGTACGGTCTGCAGGGTGGCACGGTCGGCACTGAGGAGCACAATGCGCTGCCTCCCTTAACGGTCTCCTTCAGGCTGTCTGCGCGTTACCTTTGACATGAGGAGCATCACGTTCAGCCTGCGCTTAAGTGGCCTGCCGGTCCTCTTATACATCCGTTCTTACCGGGGATCAGCTTGTTTTTCCTCCTCGCCGCTATTGCCCGCTCGATGGAGGCTGGCAGCGAGGAGCGGACTCCCTTGGCGGAGGGCATCTTCTGCGGGGCGCCTCTCGAACCCGTGCCTTCATGACCGAAGAGCTTCACTACCTCCCTTACGTCCCGAAAGGCGCGTAGCTAGAGGAACGCTACATTCGCTGCGGGAAGGCCTACCGCTGCCGGTTGGGAGAGCCTCACGGCACCAACTGGGTTCGGGTGACGGGTCCGCGGTAAAGGGAAGAGGCAGCGCTACGTAGCCACCGAGCATGTCGGCATGTATCACCAGGCGATGGAGCTGCGGCGTCAGGAGGTTGCTCGCGGACGTTGGGGTATGCGGTCAGCGAGGGCAGCTTTAGCGCGTGCCCGGGGAGTGCTTAGGGCCGTCAACGAGCGGACGCCTGAGATACCCCGAAGCATCGGCCGCAGGCGGATCCGCCCAGAGTCAATGTAGAAGCGCCAGGAGCCCTCTGTCTATCTTGGCAACGGTTACAGCGCTGATGCCGATCTGGCTTTCGCCGCCAACCTAATCTTATCGAAGGGAAGTCCAGCTTCCTCGCAGAGAGAAGCGAGGTCGTAGTAGATGCTTTCCCCCGCCATTCTGCCCTCTTTGAAGGCAGCCACGTTCGCGAATCTGACGGCGAAGGGTCGCCCGCTCGGCGGCACGCCTAGCCAATCTCCGAGACTGGTGCCTCGGAGCATCCCCCACACCACCACGACATCATCGCCAACCGCCATCCCTTGGTCTTCCGGCGCCAAGTCAGGGAACGCGGCGAAGTAGGCCACATACGCTGCCCGGGTTGCTTCCCGGCCCTCACTCTTCAGCCCGAGCGGAATGGTCTCCAGAAAGCAATCCTGGGCGAAGGTGTCCAGAATCGCATCATAATCTCGCCGTGCCTCTGCCTCACGGTGGGCATTAAACAGTCGTATCATGTCTATACCGCACCGGCTCCTCGAAGCCCTTCGCCACGAACTCCCCGCGGTCCGCGAAGAGGAAACCCTTACCCGCCCCAGATGCAGTCCCTATCGCCGCGACTCCGCCATGGAGTCGGCCTGGCGGCGGCGCTGGCGACCGGTGACATCAAAGTTCTCTGGATCAAGCCAGCCCGCTGCGTCGAAAGGTCGATCATGTCGAAGAACAGCGGGTCTTCGCACTTTTCGACTGACCGCACCCACGCCGCGACGTCTTCTGGCGACTCGAACGGGCCGTGCGGTAGGTAGGTCCAATTCCGGCCCTCGCCGTCGAGTGAGTGCGCTTCGTAAAGGGCATGGGAGTGGAGTTCGGCAGAGGCGGCCGATCATGGCTGAGCGGATAGGACAGGGTCTCGGGGTCCAGTGTGGAACCGGGGCGCCGACGGGTTGGCCGAGGTGATTGGTGTACTGAGAACGCGGGCGTCGTGACGTCATGATTCGCGCCACCTCACCTCATACACCCGCACCGGCTCCTCGAATCCCTTCGCGACAAACTCGCCGCGGTCGCTGAACAAGAACCCCTTCCCGCTGCAGAGCCCGCGCACGGTGTCCGCCACAAGAATCTCCCCGCCTTCAGCCTTTGCGGCGATGCGCGACGCCAGGATCACCGTCGCCCCGAAGAGATCTCCTTCTTCCTCGATCGGCTCGCCAGCGTTGAGGCCGACGCGGACGGATAGCGGCTCGCCCTCGCGCTTCGCAAACGCCTTCTGCAGCGCCACCGCGCACTCCACCGCCTTCGTTACGCTGCCAAAAGATGCCATGAACCCATCGCCCATCGTCTTCACCTCGGTGCCGCCGTGCTGTTTGAGGACGTTGCGCGTGATCGTCTCGTGTTCTCGAAGGACGGTCCGACCGGCGTCGTCGCCGAGGCGGGACATCATTCCGGTGTGACCAACCAGGTCGGTGAAGAGGACGGCTACAAGCTGCGCTAGGTCTTTCGGAAGGGTTCCGCCGGGAGGTGGAGCGAGACCGAGAAAGCGATAGACGACGGGAGCGACATCTGCCATGTCAGGCCCGTCCCCGACGGTTCGCCGCGCTATCTCCAATTGCGCATTTGGGATCGCTGCTGCGAGTTCAGCGCACCCGGGCGTAGACATTCCGGCGACGTCTTCTTGTATTACCAGAGTTGGGCAGGCGACTTGCGGCAGTAGTTCCCGAACATCGTCCGTGAAGCTGCGGACTAACCGGACAAACTCAGGGCTAGCGCCGGCCAGAAGATACGCTGCAAGCCACTCGGCTTCGTCCCCAGCCCAAATTTGCGTAGCCATACGTGCTAACGCTTTGGGATCTTTGTCGAGCAGTGCATCGATCATTGCGTTCTGGCCTAGGTGAAATGAATCGCCCTCCCAGACATCGGATGATGCCACTGTGTCGTACAGTACCAGATGTGACACCCGCTCGGGATGCAAGGCTGCGTAGCGGATCGCCGCCGGTCCAGCCAGTCCTCGCCCGATAAGTACGCAAACTTCCGCTGTCACGGCGTCCACGACGGCGGCCAGGTCCCTTGCCTGACTTTGCGGCGTCAGCTCAATTCGCCGTTCTGACAGACCGTTTCCCCTCTTGTCGTACCGGATTACCCGATAGCGGAAAGCCAAGCGCTCAAAGAGGCGTCGCACGGGCTGATACTCCCACTCCATGTCGATGTGGCTCACGCCATGATACGGAGTAATGACCATCGGCATGCCGCTACCTGTCGCCCAATACGCGATGCGTACGCCATCCTCAGTCGTGCAGAAACGAACCTCGCGCTCCATCACTCTTCCTTCTGCACCGCCCACACCCGCACGGGCTCCCCCACCCCCTTCAGCGTTTGCTCCCCCCGGTCCTCGAACCGCACCCCCGCCGACGTTCGCGCCAGCGACCGCACCGTATCCGACACCAGCACCTCGCCCGGTGCGGACAAACTGCTAATCCGCGAGGCGATGTTGACGGCCCCGCCGTAGACGTTGTTCTCTTCGCGGATGACATCGCCGGCGTGCAGGCCAAGGTGTAGTGGCAGCCCCGCGTGGCCGCCCGCACGGCCGCAGGCGAGTGCAGCCTCGATTGCCTGCCGGGCGGAAGTGAAGACGGCGAGAACCCGTCGCCGAGGAGCTTGCCTTCGATGGCTGTCCCGCTGTGCTCGCGGATGACGGCGCGGAGAGTGGCGTCGAGGACGCGGGCCTTCCGGCGGAAGGCGGCATCGCCCAGGCTCTCCGTCAGCGCTGTGGAGTCTGTGATGTCGGCGAAGAGGATGATGGCGGTGTCGGAAGGGCGAGGCTCGAGCGCCTGGGTGTCGGACCCTGCTTCCAGGAAATCGAGCATCAGCTTCGTTCCGGAGGGGCTCTCGTCCGGTGAGAACCCGCCTTCTTCGATCTGGGCGATCTGGGCACCAGGGACGGCTGAGGCTATCAGCCGTGCGTGTTCCGCGGCCACAGCTAGAACGTCAGGCCTATGCAGCACAAGAGTGAGCGCCTGGACGCGGCCAAGTAACGGCGTGATGTCGTGCTTGGCGAGTTCCGGAAACAATCTGAGGAACTGCGGTTGGGCGATGGCAGCCCGAATCAGCTGAGCCCATTCATGGCCTGTTTGCCCGCGAGACCAGCCGACAAGGTTGTGCGCAAACGTTTCGAGGAACAGGTCCCTGTCTCGTTGGGCCAGAGAGAGCACCGCATCCACCCTCTCGCTGAAGATATCGCTGTTATCGACGGGAGTGGCCCAGAGCACCATGCGTCTCACTCGGGCCGGGTTGCGGGCGGCAAACGCCACCATCTCCTGCCCAGGCCCGAATATGCCGAGCAGATCGACCACTTCGACCCCCAGGGCATCGACCACAGCTTCGACATCGGAAGTTAGCGCGTTTAGAGAGAAGTTGTCGACGTCTCTTTGCGACATCCCCATCCCGCGCCAATCGAAGCGCACCAGCAGCCTGTGCGCCGCCAGCGATTCGTACCAGGCACGAACATCGGGCGTCCTCAGCTCCTGGGCGATGTTGCTGAACATCGCAGGCGACGTCGCGACGAGCGGCAGACCACGACCCATTAGGAAATAGGCAATGCTCACCCCATCGCTGGTCTTGGTGTACTGGATGCGTGGCTCCATGGTGCCCTTATGCTACACCCTCACCAATCGTCTTTCAGTACAACCTAAGTTCGGAGGTAGAGGCTGGACTTATGGTCTGTCAGCGAGAGGCCTTAGAAGTCGTCCTAGTCCGCATAGCGAGCCGAGCGCCAGCTCGGCGAGCTATTGCTCGCCTCCCTGCCACTCTTCTCGCAGCTCGCCTGGAGGCTGTCTTCCGGCTGAGCACAGACCGGAGCCGGTTCATGACGATGCGGGCCACGCGGTCCGGCTTCTCGTAGTGGATGTGCTTGTAGGCTCCCATGAGAGAAGCGATGATAACGCCAGATGGTCGACCAGGTCAGTAACCACCACACCCGTCGCCGCTGGACCCAGCAAGAGGCGCAGGAGTGGTATGCCGGCCTGCCCTGGCTGGTCGGGTGCAACTTCATCCCCAGCACTGCAATCAATCAGCTCGAGATGTGGCAGGCAGAGACGTTCGATCCCGAGACGATCGACAGAGAGCTCAACTGGGCCCGAGGGATCGGCCTTAACGCTGCGCGTGTATTCCTGCACGACCTCGTATGGTCGAACGACCCCGCCGGCTTTGCGGCACGTATCGAGACCTTCTTGGACATAGCGTCGAGGCATAGCGTCGGCGTCATCTTGGTGCTCTTCGATGGAGTCTGGGACCCGTCTCCCAAGGCTGGCCCGCAGCGCCCGCCGAAGGCACATGTTCATAACTCGGGCTGGGTACAGAGCCCCGGCGCGGAAGCGCTCGCCGACCCCGCCCGGCAGGACGAGCTGGAGGCGTACGTGAAAGGCGTTGTAGGCCACTTCCGAGACGACCGGCGGGTCCTAGCGTGGGATCTCTTTAACGAGCCAGACAACCCCAACATCGGCACGTATGGGCGGGCCGAACTGCCGAATAAGGCGGACATGGCTGAGCGCCTTCTCCGGAAGACTTATCGGTGGGCCCGGGCGATGAACCCTTCGCAGCCCCTGACGGCCGGCATCTGGCTAGGGTGGGTGGTCGGTGAAGGTGTCTCGCCGATCAACCGGCTGATGCTCGACCAGTCCGACGTGATCTCGTTTCACAGCTACTTCGATTCTGAGCGCGTGCGCAAGAGAATCGACGAACTGGCTTCTCACAACCGGCCGCTGCTGCTGACGGAGTTCCTGGCACGCGGGATCGGCAGTAGGCTCGAGAGCATCTTGCCGCTTGCCAGAGAACGCCGTGTCGGCGCCTTCTGCTGGGGCCTCGTCAGCGGCAAGACGAAGACCATCTACCCCTGGGACTCCTGGACGCGAAGCTATGATTCAGAGCCGGATCCGTGGTTTCACGACATCTTCCGGCAGGATGGGTCAGCTTACCGAGAAGAGGAGGTTGCCCTCATCCGCCGTTTGTCGAGGTGACATCGGCCTCTCGGACCATTGCCGCATCGTCACTTATGCTGGATGCGTGGCTGCATCCTGTGCCTTCTGCCGCCGCCCGCACATCGGGATCTACGCCGTCACATCTTGCCGGGGCGACCCCGCTGACCCTCGCTCCTGGGGACGCGGAACACTGTCGCTTTGTCAGCTATGTCGTGACGTGCTTCGAGATGCTGGGACGGCCGGTCGGTTTCTGAAGGGGACGAATCATCGTTGGTACCTTGGTCACGGAGTCGGTCCATTCGGAACGAAGCGTCCCCGCCATAGGTCGCCTTCACACATGGGTTTGACCGTCGCGGGCTGCGGCGCGGTCTCTTTAGTGGGGGGCCTGTAGGAGTAGAGGTGGAGCGTACTACACGGGCTCACCAGACGCGCCAGGACGGCCCTCAGACAGTGCATCGCGGCTGGCGGCACCTTGGGGCCATTCAGCGAAGGGTGTCCGCGTAACGTGTGTGAATCCTCGCCCGGCTCACGTTGCAGAGAATAGAATCTGCAGGTCGGGCAGGTTGCTGGCTGAGGCGATAGAGTAAGGGTGAGTCCCCGCTGACCATGTCCCTCCTAAGGGGCCCAGATGGAGTTCAACGGCGGGGACTTTTCTTCATCCAGGCGCCGCCCTACCAGCCTGCGCGAAGAGCTGCCCATGCGAATGGGCAGAGCCGCCTGCCGGAGAGCTAAAGCATCGAAATGCCCGCCTGGTCGCCTCCCGTCATTTCGAGATGACTTTAAAGAGGCGGGCATCCACGGGACCTTTGATGTTACCTGCGAGGTGCTCGTCGAGCTTCGGGCGGATAACCACGCCGCGATCTCGTTCTACATCTCGCTAGGTTCCGGCTCGCAGGCTTCAACGACCGCATGTACTCGAACCAAGACCACGAGGCAGGCAGAGCGACCACGTACATATACCTGGAGCTAACTTGAGGCTAGGAGCTGATCGATCCGCCGCAGCAGCCTATCTCTTTCGGGCTCGATGTTCTCCGCCAGCCGGGCGACGGCGACAGGTAGGGCCCACCTTCTGACTTCTGCCTTGTCGAGCGGACGCGCTCGCTTGTACGAACCTACGTAGAGCCAGATGAACAGACCGCGGCCAACCTTCGTCAGGACTCGCATGAGCGGCGTATAGCTCGGCGGCTCTCCCGCTCCGAGCAGCAGAAGCGTTCGCGCCACATCGGCCGCTGGGTCGCCGCGCATCGCGTTCGTCCAATCGATCACGACCGCGCCTCTCGCGCTCCTCATGACATTGGCCGGATGAAAATCTCCGTGGCAGAGCGCGTTCCCATCAGGCAGCCCATCCAGCCGTTCCTGCGCCTGTGAGGCCAGATCCGTTGGCACCAGCGGCGACGACAACTGCCGCCGCAGCCTATGCTTGAGCGAAGGTATTCGTTCATCACTGACGTGACACTTGTGCATCCGGGCTTGTACCGAGCCGCACATGCGGGCTCCTGAAATCACAACCCAGGGCGCCCTGCCCAGCTCCGTCAGGAGGTCTGTCCCATCGATGCGTTCGAGCACGACGCCCGAGCGGCCATCGAACTCGACGCGCTCGCCCGGTGCGGGAACCGGCACGCCACAGGCACGCGCGACTTCCAGGGCCCGCACCTCTTTGTCCAGATCCGCCGGATCGAAGCCCGGGCGGAGCAGACGCAGGATCGTACCGTCCTCCCATGCGAACATCTCCGCCTCGCGGCCCTCCGCGATCTTCTTGAGTTCCCGCTGAGTCGTCATCTCCGCGAGCGAATTATAAGCGGCTACTGCCATCCAGAGTTGTGACGGCGGTCACAGTTTGCCCCGTGCGATAATCCGGGGCACTCATCGGGGCCTTCGGGAGCAGAGGCACTCGCGGGCCGAGTCCGAGCGCTTGCCAGGCTGCTGCAGACCGTACGGGCGCACCAGACGCGCCAGGACGGCCGTCAGACAGTACATCGGGCCGGCGGCACCGGGGGGGGGGAAGGCCATCAAGCGAAGGCTGTCCGCGTAACGCGAGTGAATCCCCGCCCGGCTCACGTTGCAAGGCGCCGCACTATCAACCTGCGCGAGGGGCGGTGGCGCATTGCGGACGGGTCAGAGCCGCCCGGGGCGGCAATCCCGGACGGCCTCGCCTTCTGGCATCGGCTCGCACCCCCCATGCAAGAGGATTCGCTGCATCAAGAAGCGTCGTGGTGGAGAGCTGAAGCCTCGAAATGCCCGCTTGGTATTGCCTGCGTAGTCAACAGCCTGAGCCGTAACGGTCTCGCCCCAGTCCACGTCTTCAGGCATGGGTTGCTTCCGAATCGGCGCCCTTACAGAAAGAGGTAACTGTGGCGTGGCGTGAAGACTTGAAGCGGGAGTGGGCAAGCCTGAAACAGCGAGAGCGCGAACTTCAAGAATTGTGGGACGACTTTGAACGGCGCTATGTCGAATTTGAGGCAACCATTGCTGCTGCCAAGACGACGGCGGAGAAGATTCGTGACTCGTTGGAGTCGTCGCAAATCCCATCAACCTCCATCGAGACGCCTTCCACTAGGACCGATGAACGCTACGAAGTTTGGATGACGCTTGGCAACCATCGGCTCATTTTCGATGTGAAGGCGATACCCGTTGTCGGACAGGTCTACACAAGTCACTTCGACCCGAATAAACTCTCAGAAGCGTTCGGTAACCCGGTGAGTCTCAGCGATGCCACTGGCGAGTTCGTGAGCGAGCGCGTGAAGACGTTCCTTGATCGTGTTGAGCGTTGGTGAGAACGTAGCGACCGCTGAATCGGCTTTGTGTATCCGGGTTTGAACCGTTACACCCCTTGACCTTTGGCGCATCGTGCGCCGAGGTGTTCCGTAGTGACGTAGGTCATATCTTGGTTTTCGTTCCAAGACGTACAGTGGCCACCAGAGCTCACGGGGGCATTCTCTCCACAAGGGGGCTCTATCTGAGGCTCGCCCTCATGTCGGTAGGGCGGGCCTTCGTTTGTTTGCCCGCGCACGTAACGGCTGGTCCGCCTCCGTTGTTAGACAGGGTGCTGAGGGCGTTGGGGAGATTAGATGCGGCCTACTGCCCCTGTTGCGCAAGAGCCCTCCCCCTCCGCAGGTATTTCGCTCGCTAACCGTCAGCAGGCCCGCCCATACCTCGGTGCCCTCGAACCTCCCGACCGTGTGCCCGCCGTACCAGCGCACGCCTGTCCGCTTGAGCTTCAGGCCCCCGCGTCCAGCCTTGTTCAGCATGGCGTGGCAGCGAGGATATACGGGCAGTATTTCCCGCCGCCATGAGGCCGTATCCTTCGGATCGCCTTTATAGGCTGTGAGCGCGAATTTTCGGGGGCGGCATGTGGGCAGACGTGGCACGAGTCCATGTGGTCCAAGATAGCGGCCGACCAGCCTATATCCGAGCAGGAGATGACACAAAGAGACGGCCCCTACCGGTCAGCAGGGGCCGTCGCGCTGCGTGGGTGGTGACTACTTACAGCATAGAGACGCAGTTCGGGCTCGCCCGTTACGCTCACGACCGGCCCTCGGATATGATCGGACGCGCCGGATGGATCGCTGGTGGGCGGAAGACCAACCTGTTAAAAGGAACACGACCCCCAAGCTCTGCTCTCGTCCCCCCTCGCGGAGGCCCGCAGTTACCCCTACCACTTGCGGTCTGCGGTGATGACGTCTACTAGGCGGGCGGCGAGTCAGCGGACTCGGCGACCTCGCCCAACGGCACCGCCTCTGCGTTTCTAGAGTGGGAAGGGGAAGATTTCGCCTCATCTGACCACACGAAGGCCTGGGCGTGTGCGGTGTTCAAGAGTGCGACCGATTCAAAGCGCGTGGGCCTGTCGCCGTCGATAACGGTTATCGTTGCATCCGTAAGCGCGACAAAGCGGTTGCCGACGCCCGCCGTGGCGACGGAAGGATCGACGCCGAGAGCGGCATGAAAGTAACCGCTCACCTGGCAGCCGGGCATGATCACTGTAACGAGCCGCCTGTGCTTCTCGATGACTTCGCCCGGGTCGATCCGCGAAGTCGAGCCCTGATAGGGAAAGGCGAGAAGAATGGAGCTACGGGTCAGTTGAATCATGTCAAACTCAAGGCAGATATCAGAGCTGTCCCGAAGCGTGCCTTTATGCATTGTCAGGTAGCCACTGTCGAGGGCATTCAGGATGTCGACGAGACGTCGAGTGACCCCGGCTAATCTAATCTCTCCGGTCACCTGGCGGCGATCGAGGATTAATTCGGCCACGATCACGCTTAGCTGATCGCGAGAGGTATGCAGAAAATCGGGGACACTCTCGGGCATGGATCCCTGGTCAAGCAATTCTTGTTCTTCGTTCATGTCATCCGGGAAGTGCGTTTCAATTCTAGTAATAGAGACGAGCGCCTAGCTGCCTTGTTACGGAGCGGCCACCCTGATAGCTCTCACTTGACTATCCCGCTCCTGGCGCGGCGGTGCGCCACGATCGGCCTCGACGACCTCTCGTCTCCGGGTTGTCCGTCATCGCGAACTGCGAACTCACTGACGATGTCCCCCCGATGGCATGGGCATCCGGGAATCCGAAGGCAGGATCCGCGGCTATGTGGCGTTTGACATGCCGGAAATCTACGCAGCCGCCCTTATGGCTGGGAGGGATGGGTGTTTGAGAGCCTGGTAGGGCTTACCGCTGCCATCCAGGAGGCGAGGCGGGCGGCCGGCTGCAATCGGAGCACCGAGCCTTTGCCGGGCTTGTTTTGCTTCGTTCGCTACTTCGCAGTGCCAGCGAATGCTGCTATCGCTGCTCGGCCCGGCCCGGCCATACCAGGAGAATTTAGCGGAGCATGCGAAGTAAGGTGGCGCCGAGCTCCCGGTCACGCCTTCTTGAACATCGACGAGAAGCGGACGGTGCTGTCTTTCTGGCCGTCAGCATCCGAATTCTGGGCTTCATCTTGATCGATGGTCACGACCGGCTGAAACGTTATTTTGATTGCCATCTCGGTCGAGGCGAAGACTCGTATGCGGTTCTGCTCAACGCCTACTTCAACCTGAGCTTGAACGTGGCTCGCGGCCTCTTCGATTGAATGCACTACTCGCGTCTTCGCGTATTCGGGATCGCCTTCGTTGGCGATCAGTACCACAAATGCAGCCTGATCCATAGCCCTGACCCTCCTGACCATTGTCTTTAACCATGTAGAACGGGCATCAGGCACTCGTTGTTAATGGTCTTGCCCCCGTTTTTGATCCAGGTCTTATGCAACTCTGGCAGCCGCTCGCGCCGCTTCGATGAATTCCCTGGGTGTCCGGTTCTGTAGTGCCGTGTGCGGTCTGTCTTCGTTATACTCCTTCCTCCAGGCCTCCATGCAAGCCCGGGCGTCTGCGAGTGAAGTGAAGCACATGGCGTTCAGCAGCTCCTGCCGGAGCCTGGCGTTGAATGACTCGATGTAGGCGTTGTCTGTCGGCGTCGCCGGCCGCGAGAAGTCAAGCTCGACCTGGTTGAAGAACGCCCACTGGTCGAGGACTCTCCTGACGAGAATCACGGGATGAGAGGCGCGGCGCCTGACTCGCGGCGGATAGTCCTTCCAAGCACAGGGTCGCGGGGTTCGATCCCCGTCTCCCGCTCCAGAACCCTCTTTTCGTATCTACGGCGCACGTTTGCCACCCGGGCAGATGTGGACATTCTAACACTTCTCTGTCGCCTTCCTTGCGCTTCGTCCACACTGCCCCAGATAACATCTGAGAAAGCAGCGACAAGCCTAGCTCGGGAGGAGAGACGTGCGATACCGGAATCGCGTCCAAGCATCTTCACCGTTCCTTAACCGTACTTAACCGCTCGTTAACGGCAGGCTTCACCGTCTGACCGCGATGATCGTACTCACTTCAGCGCCTTCTTTCCTGGTAGCTACCAGAAATCGAGTACCAGAAATCGAGTATTGACGAGTAGAGATTCAGAACCTAACATGACGGCTTATGACCAGCGAGTCATAGTTGTGCCGGGCGCAGCGCAGCTGGCACAGGGAGGGTCTGTATGAAGACGAAGCTTCCAGGGTCCGTTTGGACAGGACGGATCATTGTCTTTGCCTTACTGACGACCGTGGGCTGGCTTGCCCTGACGCAATGGGATAGCCCTGTCACCGCCACCGGGCTTCCCAGTAACACCAACCTCGCCGGCTGGAGAACCGTCCCGAGTGGCGCGTGGATCACCGGTGTCCTTAACGCAAGCAACTCCGACTACGCAGAGGGCGAGACCGTCCCATTCCAGCTCAATATCGGCACGCTGGCCACTTCCGGGAATCCATACACGTTCTCCGTCTGCCGTGACTATCAGAACGGATCGAAGTTCGGCTTTTTCAACCTCAACCCCTTCAATACCAGTCGAGCGGCAGTACCGAGCGGCACGATAACCTCGACCAACGGCAATTTCAGCGGGGCGAACGCTACGATCAACTCCGTGACCGAGGTCGGCGGTCAGGGAGGATGCAATGCCGGTCAGCGGGAGACCCAGGTCTCAATCAGTAGCGCCAACAGCACCACCAATGTGTACGTGCTTTGGGGCGGCCGCCTCGCTTCGCCGGCCGATCCCGGCGTTGGAGCTGGAAACGGCGCTGCCTCATATCCGGGCGCTAGCCTGCAAATGACCCTGCTCTCTCCGGCGAAGAGCGAGGGTATACAGCCCGGCGCGGTCAAGAAGCTGGCTCAAATCACTGCGACGAAGACGGTTGACTTTGGCTCGGCCACAGCGGACCAGTGGTGCTTCAATATCAGCCCGAACCCGAACGGCGAGACGCTGCCGAAATGCCCGGCCCCTGGCGGAAACACGGTGACATTCCTAGGTCTCACGACAGGCAGCTACGCTGTCACCGAAACCACCGTAACCGGCTACATCTTCGCTTCGGGGAGTGGCACGAACTGCACGTTCAGCACCAGCACCGCCACCGCCTCTGTGGTACAGGGAACGACACCCACTGACGCAACCTGCAACTTCCACAACACAGACCAAGCGACGCTCACGGTTAGCAAGGCCTACTCGGATTCCAATACCTCTGCGGTCTCCGTAACCGTCACCTGCACGAGCGGCACCGTCACCCCATCCGCGACTCAGTCCGTCGCGCCTGGGACTCCGAAGACCTTCACGGTCACCGGCTTCTCAACAGGAGCCACATGCTCAGCATCCGAAGGCACGGCGCCAAGTGGCTATGTAAAGGACGAGACGACCTGCACTGCCGTGGCGATTGCGCCTGGCGATGCTAAGTCCTGCACGATCACCAACAATGCTAAAGACCTAACGGCGACCAAGAGCAACAACGTGTTCGGCACTGTCCTTCTTGGAAATAGCTTCACCTGGACGATCCATGTCACCAACAGTGGGAGTGGCGCCATCACCTTCAGCAGTGGCCAGACCCTCCTAACCGATAACCTCCCCGTCGGTCCCACTTATGGAAGTCCGTCCGTCAGCTCTTCCGGTGTCACGGGCACCATCAACTGCTCTATAGTCAGCAACGACCTCTCATGCACCGCCAGTGGTGGCGTCACCATCACCGGGTCTAGCTCTTTCGACGTTTCCTTCACAGTCACGCCAATCAACTCGGGCATTCTTGCCAACCCTAGGGCTAGCGGCGTCTGCAAGGCCGACCCGAGCGACGCCGTTGCCGAGACCAGTGAGAGTAATAACACCTGCTCCGACAGCGTTACCGTGACAGCAACGGCGTCCAGCGCGGCCACTGAGATCCACGACGCCTCCGAGGCGGTGGTGACTTCGGTCCCGCTGGGCGCCACCGTCCACGACAAAGCCACGGTCACCGGGAGCGCGGGAACTCCGACCGGCACGGTCGACTTCACCTTCTACAGCACAGGCGACTGCACGGGCGCAGGCTCCGCCGCCGGCACCGTCGCCCTCGACGCCTCTGGCGTCGCTCACCCCTCCTCGAGCGAGGGCCCGCTCGCCGCCGGCGCCTACTCCTTCCAGGCCACCTACTCCGGCGACGCCAACTACAGCGGCTCAATCAGCCCCTGCGAGCCACTCTCCGTGGAGCAGGCCAACAGCTCGACCGTCACCGAGATCCACGACGCCTCCGAGGCGGTAGTGACTTCCGTGCCGCTCGGCGCCACCGTCCACGACAAGGCGACAGTCACCGGCACCGCCTTCACCC
>WNGB01008440.1_pt1 | contig 14652 bp, 15 predicted proteins | sample 5400681 | NCBI WGS metagenome assembly WNGB01 (sample SAMN13153367, study PRJNA577476) | soil metagenome | isolation source: 115 cm soil or saprolite under grassland replicate 2 | place: USA:California | collected 2016-06-15
ATGTGTACGTCGCCGCTCTTGGCGTAATGGGTCTCGGGCACGCCAGCCATCACGACAGTCTTGTCCGCGACGGCCCGCCCGGTCACTTGACGGCGACCTACGCGGAAGTGATGCCGGATACCGGGGCGATTTCGCGCCCGGCGAGAATCTCATTGCTTGCTCCCGCGAAGCAGCACCGATTGCCCTGAATGAGGATGTGATGCAGGCGCGGCGGGTTCGCTCGTAGCGTCTCGGGGTCCGGTGGGCGGTCTCCAGAATGCCCTGCCACCGCGTGCGGTTGGCTTTCGAACGAACAGTGCCGCCCGCCGGTTCTCGGCTTCGGCGTGGCTCGAAACAGGAACGAGCATTCGACCCTCTTCAGGATTGCCCGCCGCGGTGTATCCCATCGGTGCGTTCGTCGAGGAGGTTCCGCGTGTTCGTCATTGGTATCGACCCGCACAAGGCGTCACACACGGCGGCGGTGCTCGACTGTCACGAGCAACTCGTCAGCGAAGCGCGTGTCCGAGCGGATCGTTCGCAACGAGATCAACTGTTGGCGTTCGCCGCGTCGTTCGAACCGCGGTGTTGGGCGATCGAGGGAGCGACGGGAACGGGCGCGTTGTTGGCCCAACAGCTCGTCGCCGCGGGCGAGAGGGTGGTTGATGTGCCACCGACACTGTCCGCGCGGGTCCGGCTCCTCGACAGTGAACGTAGCGACAAGACCGACGCGCATGACGCTCGGTCTGCCGCGGTTGTGGCGCTGCGTCACTCGAAGCTGCGTGTCGTCGCGCTCGAGGATCACTCGGCGGTGCTGCGCCTGCTCGCCAAACGTCACCACGACCTCGTCGCGCATCGCACCCGGGCGATCTGTCGCCTCCACGCGGTGTTGTGCCAACTCGTCGCTGGTGGCATTCCCAAACACCTCTCCGCCACCCGAGTCGCGACAGAACTGCGCCGCATCCGGCCCGCCGACGCGGTCGGTGTCGAACGTCGCCGTGTCGCTGTCGAGCTGCTCAGCGAAGTTCGTCGCGTTGACACCGACCTGGTCGAGCTCAAGACCCGGCTCGCCGCGATGGTGGCCGCGTCCGCAACGACTGTGACCGACGTGTTCGGTGTCGGCCCGATCATGGCCGCGTATCTCATCGGTTACAGCGGTGACATCACACGATTCGCGACCTCCGGGCACTACGCCCGCTACAACGCCACCGCGCCGATCGAAGCGTCGTCGGGACCGAACGCGAGGCATCGACTCAACCCGCGTGGGAACCGTCAGTTGAACCACGCGCTCCACATCGCTGCGGTCACCCAGGTCCGCAACGACACACCCGGGCGCGCGTACTACCTCCGCAAACAAGCCGACGGCAAGACGAAGAAGGAAGCGATGCGCGCACTCAAACGGCGCATCAGCGACGCCGTCTACCGACGACTCCACACCGACGCAACGCGCTGACAAGCGGGCCCGGGAGGGCAACCAGGGACGACTCTTGAATCCAGCGTGGCCGGCTGAACCCTGAACACCGGCACTTCGGACAAGCCACTCCCGAACCCGACCCAAACGCTACGCCCAGCCGTCCCACCCTACCTCCGCGCGCCCGCGAACAACCACTTGACACAAACAGGCTTCGATCGGGGCTTGCCGTGCCGGGCCCAGAGCCACTCAGAACGACGCCGCCAGGGGTCATGGGACCGAGCGCGGAACCGGCGTTCTCTGCAAGCAGCCGTCCCGTCCCGCGCGTCGTACTCACCTCAGCAGAGAGGACCGGTCACCACCCAAGCGTTACAAATTGTCTCCCGAGCCTTGTGGTCCTGTCCGCCGTGTTCGGTCATGCGCTCCCCCAACCGACCCCGGCCGGTCGGGTAGATCACGGCACGTCGTGGAAGAAGACGTGCTCTGGGTCGCCCTCATCGAGTCCGTCGAGAACGCCGCTCAACACCCAGTCATCCGAAGTCAAGAGTGCCTGCATCGCATCGTTCGAATCGTTCGTCGACGTGAAGACTCGCGCGGTCCCAGCGTCCGCCAGCGTCCTTCGCATCAGAGATCTCCCCACACCTTTGCGACGCTGCGTGGACTCGACGAAGAGCAACTCAACGAAGTCACGGCCGTAGAAGTGTCGCTCCCTCCGAGCGACGAACCCCGAGATCGCGTTACCGCTCACCGCAACCAGACAGGCCGCGCTACGAACCAACCACTCGACTTCGGCGGCGCGCAGCGCGCCACGCGGATCGATCCTCACGATGTCCGGCACATCGTCGATTCGCGCCTCGCGGATCTCGTTCATCACACCGGTATGGGATCACTTCTCTTACGAGTCTCGACAGACATGCCACTCGCGCACCGCAGCGTGACAAATTGTCCCCCGAGCCAACGACCCGCCGAGCAAGCCGTTACACCATTTCTCGGACACTCCCGGCCCTGGGCCGGGGTGAATTCGGGCGAAGCGCACCGGTTCTGGTGGCTATTCTTATGACGTTCAATGTGGCGTCATACGGAGAGAGGGGTGGCGATGCCCGAAGTTGGAGTGCGCGAGCTGCGCGACAACCTGAGCCGATATCTGGCCAGCGTCCAGGAGGGCAGCGAGGTCATCGTCACCGACCACGGTCGCGCCATCGCCCGCTTGACCGGATTGGCCGGCCAGCGGCCGCTGGATCGTCTCATCGCCGAAGGCGTCGTAAGCCCGGCATCGACCCGTCGCAGTCGACCGCGACGACGGGTGAACGCCCGCGGATCGGTCAGCGAACTGGTCGGTCAGCAACGGCGGTGATCGCCTACTTCGACACCTCGGCGCTCGTGCCACTGCTCGTCGAGGAGCCCGGATCGGAACAGGCCGGACGCTTGTGGGATGCATCGAGTCGCGTGGTTTCGGTGCGCCTCGCCTACCCCGAGGGTCGCGCGGCGCTGGCACAAGCGCAGCGCGAGTCCAGGATCACCGACCGTGGGCTGCGCCAGGCCGTCCGCGAGTTCGATCGCCTGTTTGATCAGCTCGACATCGTCGAGATCACGCCCGGCCTCGCTCACCGAGCCGGTGAGCTCGCCGAAGCCCACGCGCTACGCGGCTACGACGCGGTCCATATCGCTGCGGCCGAACAACTGCTCGACAACGACCTGGTTGTCGTCGCTGGCGACGCCGCAATGCTTCGCGCCGGACAAGCGCTGGGCTTGGCCACTGCTGCCACCAGCTAAGAACAACACGGCTGATCACCGCAGCGTTACAAACTGTCCCCCGAGCGCGGTCCGGGAGTCATGTGCTCACTCTCGTTGGCGATTCGGGCCGCGGTGCTCGGCATCAGGTCGACGTCGCCCGCTCACGGAGTGCGACGAAGGCGATGACCGCGCCCACGACGAACAGTGCTGTGTCGGCATAGATCAGCCCGAGATGGCCGAGGGTGTCGAAATGGTTCGGGTAGTGCGCGGGGAGCGCGACCGCCAGGGCGAGCACGGGTGCGGCGACCGCAGTGACCCATGCCCACATCTGGCCTCGGCGGACCCCGAACCACGCCAGCCCGATGACGGCCAGTCCGACGGCCGCGATGAACCCCGACACGGCGATGTGGAGATGACCGATGTAGTCGTGGAGCGAAGGGCTGAACTTTTCGATCTGGTTGTTACCGACATCGACCTCATTCGGGCCGATCCCGAGCTCCAGGAACGAGTCGCTGAAGTTGCGGATCAAGAAGATCACCGCGTAGCCGATGAACCCGAGTCCGCCGACGGCCATGATGGCCGCGCCGACCCGGAGCTTGGTGTCCTGATCCGTAGAGGGCCTGATTGCGGTGGATGTCGTCATGGGGATCCTCGTTCCGTTCACGATGGGCGGGTTCGATCCGAGCGCCCGCCGGACGCTTGGCGGGTGCCAGCTGAGCGTGGAAGTCCAAGCACAATCTCGCGCCACGACTTCGCGTTTGTCGAGCGCATCTATGGCCTTCCGAGCCCGAACCTCAAATGGCCCGAGCGAGCGCCCGCTGACGCAAGCAAGCGTCATCTCACCCGAGCACTCTCAGCTCGCGACACGACACGACCCGCGATGATGGTTCATGGGTCGAAGCGGCAGCGGTGCTGTCTAAGAGCGCATCGCGCGCATCATCTGAGTTGGGCCGCGGCGGCAACCAGATGGGCCAGCGAAGCGTCGTGACGCAAGGAGACCGTTGACCGCGATCGGAAGGGACGGAGCCGCGATGAGCTGGTTGAAGCCATTGCTGGTCGCCGCGGTGACGGTGACGGCGGCATTTGGGGGTGCCGTCGCCGGCGATGCGGCGGCGGCGCCGGTCCGCGGGGGTTCCCACGATCGGGTCGTCATCCGGGGCCGCGCCACGCTCGACGGTGTGCCGTTCGATGCGACCTACCTCGGTGCGGTCGTCGAGCGGCACGGTCTCGTCACACCGTGTCAGCACACGTTGCCGGAGGTGCGGACCGGGCGGTACGAGATCACCGTGTTCGCGCAGACCGAGGCGAGAGGATGCGGCGCGCCGGGCGCGGAGATCTTTCTCTGGACCTTTGTGCATGACCAGATCGTCTTCAGCAGCGAGTCGGTGCGATGGCCCGGGAATGGGGCCACGGCGAGGTTCCACCCCACCTTCTCGATCGCCGCCCCCAACGGGGGCGTCGGGCCGATCGTGGGCTTCGCCGGTGAGGTCTTCGACCAACGCGGCAGACGGCAGCCGCCGGGCACGCGCGTCGAGGCGTACATCGGGACGATCCGGTGCGCAGTCGCCTCGATCCGGCGCACGGGCAACTTCACCGGGTTCAGCATCGACGTGGTCGGGCCCGATTCGGTTCGCGGGTGCACGCTCGGCGCGACCATCACCTTCCGCGTCAACGGCCGGCGAGCGGTCGAAACAGCCGTCAACGAGCCTGGGCACGAGGCGTCGTTGAACTTGTCGCTGGCCTGAGGTCCAGCGCTGCGACTCGCAATCGGCGCGCCACTGTCGGCCGGCGATTCGACTCGCGGCGCGCGCCCTGATATCCGGCGTTGCTCTCGGCGAGGACGAGCGTGCGCGATGACAAACCGACCGGAATGAGCGGTCGAGTTGACGATCACGCCGTCCATGGAAGCGAGCCCAAAGAGCCGGGACCTGCCCCGATCAAGCAGAGGTCATCTGAGGCCGCCGCCACCGACCGTCGGGTTGGCGATCCTGCCGGGACCGAAGCCGGAATTCGAAGTCGCAGTGACCCGCGAGGGCGCGCTTCGACCGACTTCTACCTGGTAGAACCCGCCAACTACCAGCGAGACCCCGCCGAAGCGGGGCCTCTGACCTGGGTACATGGTGGCGGGGGCGGGATTTGAACCCGCGACCTTCGGGCTATGAGGTCGGGGCTGGTGTGACAACCAGCGCCCATGAGCGGGCGGGCGTAATGTCGCTCACTATGGTCGGGCCGACAAGGGACCTCGACCTCGCCCGCATGCGGCGCGAGCGGCACGGGCGACTGCAACAGGCGATGCGCGAGCAGGGCATCGATGCGCTGCTGCTGCTGACGAGCGGCAACGTCATGTACGCGACGGGCGCGCGCCACGTGATGGCCGACAACGGGCGCACCTACCAGCTGCGCAACATCGCGCTAGTACTCGCTGATGCCCCTGCTCCCCATCTCTTCACACCGCTTCTCGAGGGCGCGCCGCGCGACCTGCCCGACGATCATCTCCATCCCGCGCTCTGGCCCGAGACCGACGAAGGCGTCGAGGACATGGCGCGGCGACTCAAGGACGTGCTGGGCGGTTGGGACGTTCGCTCGCTCGCGGTCGACGACCTCACGGCGCCGATGTACTTCGGCCTCCCGTCGTTGCTCGCGCCGGCCGAGCTCGTTGAAGCGGGGCAGCTGCTGACGTCGGCACGTGTGCGCAAGACGCCCGACGAGCTCGAGTGCATGCGCCACTCGTGGGAGATCAACGAAGCGGCGACGTACGCGGCCGAGCAGATCCTGCGCCCGGGCGTTCGCCTCACCGAGCTCAGTGGCGCGTTCTTCCGGCGGCTGTTCGCGCTGGGCGCTACGTCCAACTTCCTCGACCCGGTGTTCCAGGCGATGCCCGAGCGCATCGCCGACGGCCCCTGGAGCACCAACGGCGACGTGCCGTTCAACCTCGTGACGACGGACCACATCGTCAGCGACGGCGAGGTCATCTGGACCGACACCGTCATGGGGTACGAGGGCTACGCGTCGGACGTCGGTCGCACCTGGGTCGTCGGCCGCCCGTCGAGGCAATTGCGCGGGCTTTACGAGCGGTGGCAGGAGATCACCGACGCGGTGATCGCCGAGATCCGGCCGGGCGTCACCGGCACGGTGCTCACCCATACGGCGACGGAGCTCAACGGCGGGAAGAAGCCGTGGCTCGACCACTTCTTCCTCGCACACGGGCTGGGGCTGGAGGGCGGCGAGCCGCAGCAGATCGGCTCCGATCGCGGTCAGGAGTTCGACGAGCAGTTCGTGCTCGAGCCGGGCATGGCGATCGTCGTCGAGCCGGTCACGTGGCAGGACGGTCACGCGGGCTGGCGCTGTGAGGAGCTCGTGTTCGTGACCGACGACGGCCACGAGCTCGTGAGCCGCTACCCGAACGAGCCGTTCTCGTGAGCCGAGCATCGGCGTTCGCGCAGCGGGGGACGATGGCGCTCGAGGACGGCGCCGGTCTCGACTTCGCCGCGCTCCGGGCCGCGCGGCGCGAGCGCGTGTTCGCGGCGATGGAGGAGCACGCCATCGACGTCCTCATGCTGAACCGGGGCGGGAACACGCGCTACGTGACCGGCAACCGGCCGATCTGGCGCTCCGTGGTCACTCCTTGGGCGCCGCTGTGCACGGTGGTGCTGGCGACGCGTCAGATTCACTTGCTTGCCGCCACGTGGGACGACGGCGTCCCGAGCGAGATCCCCCACGAGAACCTGTCGGGACTGGCGTGGAACCCGACCAAGATCTTCGCCGGGATCGCCCGAATCGAGAGCCTCGCCGATGCCCGCTGCATCGGTGTCGACGGGATGTCTCCGTCGATGCCGAGCACGCTCGAGACCTTCGCCCCAAACGCGCGCTATGTGGACGGCGAGCAGCTCATGCAAGCAGTTCGGGCGATCAAGCTGCCGGCCGAGATCGAGTGCATCCGCACGGCGATCGCGATGACCGAGGGCGCGCTCGCCGCGATCCGCGACGATCTCCAGCCCGGCGTCACCGAGCAGGAGCTCAAAGGGCGATATCACGAGGAGATGTGCCGCTTCGGCATCAACCATCCGGCGATGGAAGGGACGTTTTGCGCGACGCCACGAGCGCGTGCCAACGGCGACGGTGCGCCGCCGCTTCGACTGCTTCCGGACGAGCGCGCATTCGCCGCGGGCGACCTCGTTGCGGTCAGCGCGTCCGTTCCTTATGCGACCTACGAGGGCGGTGTCGCCAGAACCTGGCCGTGCACGGGGCCAGCTGGCTCGCCTTCGACCGCGTACCGCGCGTTGTACGAACGTTGGGCTTCCGCGCTCGGCGAGCTCGTCGCCGTCTGCCGAGCCGGAGCTTCGCTCGTCGACCTGCGTCGCTCGTGGCTCGATACCGGTGAGCTCCTGCCGTCGGTGCCGCTCGCGTACGGCGTCGGGCTCGGCGTCGAGCACCCGATCGTCGGCGGCGCGGGAACACCCGATCCGGCCGACGAGCGCTTGCGCGCCGGCATGGTGCTCGCTATCCAGGGTTACGTCTGGGAGGAAGGCGTCGGTGGCTACCTCGGCGCGGAGACGGTGCTCGTCACAGACGACGGGCCCGAGCGCCTGACCCGCCTGTCCCACGAACTTTCTGACTACGGGACCACGTAGCCGCCGTCGACCGGCAGGGCGGCACCGAGCACGAACGATGCGGCGTCGGTGCACAGCCAGACCGCCGCTTCAGCGATCTCCTCGGCCGTGCCGATGCGACCGATCGGGTGCAAGCCGACCAGATGCTCCTCGAGCGCGGGATCGTCGGCCACGGCGGTGTCGACCATCGGAGTGCGCGCCGTGCCAGGACACACCGCGTTGACGCGGATCCCGCGCGCGCCGTAGTCGAGGGCAGCGACTTTCGTGAGCCCGATCACGCCGTGCTTGGCCGCTACATAGGCAGCCTGACCCGGGAAGCCGATCAAACCTGCGCCCGACGCGGTGTTGACGATACTCCCGCCACCTCGCTCGAGCATCGCCGGGATCTCCTGCTTCATGCAGTGGTACACGCCGGTGAGCATGATGGCGATGGCCCGGTCCCAGTCCGCGTCGTCGAACTCGGCCAGCGGGTAGCCGCCTCCCGCAACTCCGGCGTTGTTGTGTGCGCAGTCGAGTCCCCCGTAACGACCGACGGCGGCTCGCACCATCGCGGCGACGTCGCCGCGGTCGCTGACGTCGGCTCGTACGAACGTCGCCTCGCCGCCCGCGGCAGCAACGAGCGCGACGGTCTCGGTGCCACCGTCCGCGTCGACGTCGACGACCACGACCTGCGCTCCCTCGCGCGCGAAGAGCTGCGCCGACGCGCGCCCGATGCCCGCTCCCGCGCCGGTAACCAGCGCGACCTTGCCGTCGAGTGCTGCCATCAACGTCGGACGCTAGCGTGCAGGCCGTGACAGCCCGCGCCGACTACGAGTTCTTCTCGGCCGACGTGCGCGCCAACCCGTTCCCGCTCTTTCGCCGGCTGCGAGAGAACGATCCCGTCTATCGCACTGACTTCGGGTACTGGTACGTCTCGACGCACGCCGACGCGTCGAAACTCGTCCGCGACACGCGCCTCGGTGCAGGGAAAGGCGTGCCCGACTCGCTCGGCCTGTCGAGCGGGCGGCTCTACGACGTCATGACGGCGTGGATGATGGCACTCGACGGCACGGACCACGCGCGCGTGCGGCGTCTCGTCAGCCGCGCCTTCACCCCGCGCGCCGTCGAGTCGTTGCGGCCGCCGGTCCAGGCACTCACGAATCGCCTGCTCGACGACCTCGGCGCGCGCGGCTCGGCGGAGATCGTGGCCGACTTCGCGTTCCCGATACCGATGGAGGTCGTGCGCCTACTCTTCGGTGTCGACGCGTCGGAATGGGACGAGCACGTCGTCGAGCTGGTTCGTCCCGGAAGCCCGGCCGCGGCGAACGCGGTGGAGATGATGGACGCGCTCGCCGACTACCTCCTCGACGTGGTCGCGCGACGACGCGATGCGCCCGGCACCGACATGTTCTCTGCGATGGTCGTGCCCGACGACGACGGCGATCGCCTGTCCGATCATCAACTCCTCGCCAACGCGGTCCTGCTCGTGACCGCCGGCTTCGAGACCAGCATGAGCCTGATCGCGCTGAGCATCCTCACGCTGCTGCGTCATCCCGACCAGTTGCGCGCGCTTCGATCGGACCCGGCGTTGGTTCGCAACGCCGTCGAGGAGGTCCTGCGCTTCGAGCCGGCCGCCCTGTCAACGACGCGCGGCGCGCTCGAAGACGTCGAGGTCCGCGGCGAGGTCATCCCCACCGGATCGAACATCCTCTTCCCGTTGGCGGCGATCAATCGCGACCCCGACCGGTATCCCGACCCCGACACGTTCGACATCACACGCCCCGACATCCGACCGCTGACCTTCGGTGGCGGTGCTCACGTCTGCCTCGGTGCCGCGCTGGCGCGCCTCGAAGCCGAGATCGTAGTCGGCTCGTTCTTCGGTCGGTTCGCGAACGTCCGCCTGTCGGACGACGAGATCGAGTGGCAGGCTCAGAACCCGACGGTGCGCCGCCCCGTCGCGCTCCATGTGCACCTCGGAGGAGACTCGCAGTGACACTGCTCGACGGGAAGGTCGCGGTCGTCTCGGGTGTGGGTCGCGGGCTCGGCCGAGAGATCTGCCTCGCCCTCTTGCGTGAGGGTGCAACCGTCGTCGCCGGTGATGTCGACGGCGACGCCCTCGACGAGCTCGAGGTCGCCGCGCCGGAGCGACTCAGCGTCACGCCGACCGACATCACCGACGCCGCGCAATGCGAGCGCCTCGCCGATCTCGCGTTCGGAGAGCATGGACGCATCGACGTGCTCGTGAACGACGCGTACCACGGCGGTGACTTCCTCCCCTTCCTCGACGCTGATCTCGACGTGTGGCGCGAGATCGGCGACGTGAACATCTGGGGCACGTTGCGAATGACACGCGCCGTGGTGCCGAGGATGATCGAGCAGGGCCACGGCCGGGTGATCATGATCGTGACCCAGGGTGTGGAGTGGGTGAACCCCGGGTTCGGCTCGTACACCGGCACCAAGGCCGCGCTCGCGCACTACGTGAAGCTGCTCGCCAGCGAGCTCGGTCCGTCCGGCGTCCGCGTCAACGGCGTGTACCCGGGGCCGATGTGGGGTCCCGCCCTGCAGGCGCATCTCGGCCAGCTCGCCGAAGGGCGCGGCGTGTCGCTGGAGACGGTGTACGAGGAATGGGCAGAGGAGACCGCGTTACTGCACCTCGTGACGCCGGAAGAGGTCGCCGGGTCCGTCGTCTTTCTCGCGTCGGAGCTGGCGACGTGGATCACCGGGCAGGCGTTGTACGTCAACGCCGGCCAGTGGTTCCACTAAGAAGTCGAACCACTCACTCGACGAAGGGTGTCGTGCTCGCCTGCAGGTGGTGCGAGAGGTCGCCCGCGAGATCGACCGCGATGTAGCGGCGCTTCCAACGCCACTCGCCGTCGACCAGCTCGAACGTGTCTTCGTTGTGACCGGCGAGGACGACCTGCAGCGGGAGCTCGTCGGTCTGCTGCATCATCGTGTACCGCGAACGGCACAGCGCCGTGCCCTTGTCGAGATCGACGTCGATGATGAGGTTGGTGGACGAGTGATGCGTGCGCGCGCCGCCTTCGGGATAGACCCGCGTGCTGTTGCGGAACTGTTCGGCCGTGGCTTCAGCGCCTCGACACACCGAGTCACCCATGCCGCTGACGCCGATCTCGCCGTCGCGGAACAGCTTGCCGACCTTGTCGAACTGGGCGGCATCGTTGTAGGCGTCGCACAAGAAGATGAGACGACTGATCGCGGCTCTGGCTTCATCGGCCGTCATGCACACCCTCCCCGGGAGACATCGCGCGTTGCCGGGCGTACACTCCCGGTCGCTGCTCACGTCTAGCACAGCAGCGAACAGGGAGCACCGTGGAGATCACCCTCATCGAGGCTGCGGTCGACGAGCTACCGCAGGACATCCCTTCACCGCGCTTTCGGATCTCGTCGGTGTTCACCATCCTCGTGCGGGTCACGACCGCCGACGGCGTGCAAGGCACCGGGTTCGCGTACACGTGGGATGCGCCGTCGGCTCGCGCCGTCGCCGAGCTGGTGCGCGGCATGACGCCGTATGTCCTCGGCGAGGACGTCGCCCACATCCGGGCGATCCTCGACAAGCTCGAACGGCTCTACGTGAACTTCCTGAGCACGTCGGGGCTCGCGATGGTGTCGCTCTCCGCGCTCGACATGGCGATCTGGGACGCGAACTGCCGCGCCGTCGGTCAGCCGGTGCAGCGGCTGCTCGGGATGGCGCGCGAGAAGGTCCCGGTGTACGCATCCGCCGACCTCTGGCCGACGTTGAGCCCTGACGAGTGCTCGGTCGCCGCCAAGAACCTGGTGGAGTCGGGCTTCACCCGCATGAAGATGTGGGTGGCGTCGCCCGACATCGGGTACGAGCGCGATCGTGTTGCCGCGGTCCGCGATACGATCGGCCCCGGCGGCACACTGATGGTCGACGCCGCGCAGGCCTACGACGTGTCGACGGCGATCCGCTTTGCCGCCGCCGTCGAGCACCTGAACCTGAACTGGTTCGAGGACCCCGTGCACTACGAGGACTTGGCCGGATTGCAGACGGTCAGCCGCCATTGCACGATCCCCCTCGCGACCGGCGAGCACTCGTACGGCGTGAGCGGCCTCAAGATGTTGCTCGATACGGGGGCGGTGCGTACGGTGCTCGTCGACCTCGAACGCATCGGCGGCGTCACCGGGTTCCTCGGCGCGGCGGCACTCTGCGAGACATACCGTGTGAACCTCACCACCCACGTCTACCCACACACGTCGGCGCGTCTGATGACGACGGCGAAGGCCGCGACACTATGCGAGTTCGCACCGTTGTGGGACGCGATGTTCGGGCGGCCGTTGATCGAGGACGGCTACATCGTCCCCGCACAGACGCCGGGCGTCACCGAGGACCTCGTGAAGCCGGTCGAGTTCGAAACCCTCGGTTCCCAGTGAGGCGAGACGGCCTGGAGGTCGTCGACGCGGACGGCCACGTGCAGGAGCCGAGCGACCTGTGGGATCGCTACATCGACCCCAAGTACTTCGAGTTTCGCCCACGCGTCGATCACCAGTCGTCCGACAACATGTTCAGCGTGCTCGGGCAGACGATGCCGCGCATGTTCGTTCCCGTCCCGGGGCGTTCCGATTACAAGGAGGCACTCGTCGGCAAGTGGAACGCGCGGTTCAGCCAGCAGTTCGCGCTCGGGAACCAGGGGTTCTCGTCGGCGAGCTACCTCGAGGAGATCGACCGCGAGGGCATCGACCGCATGATCCTCTACCCGAGTCGCGGCCTCTACGCGTGCGCGGTGGAGCACATGGATCCGGGGCTGTCGGCAGCGATCTGCCGCGCGTACAACCGCTGGCTCGCGGAGTTCTGTGCCGCCGATCCCGAACGGCTGCTCGGCATTGCGCTGACCGCGCTGCACGGTCCCGAGCACGCCGCGGCCGAAGCGCGCTACGCAGTCGAGGATCTCGGCATGCGCGGGTGCATGGTGCGGCCGAACCCCTGCGCGGGGCGCACGCTGGAAGATCCCGCCAACGACGTGTACTTCGCCGAGGTGGAACGGCTCGGTGTGCCGCTCGCTGTGCACGAAGGATCGGGCTCGTGCATGCCGGCATACGGCGAGGATCGCTTCGACTCCTACCTCGCGCACCATGCGATGTCGCATCCGATGGAGCAGATGGCGGCCGTCTACTCACTCACGGTCGGCGGGATCCTCCAGCGCCATCCGGCGCTGCGCGTCGCGATCCTCGAAGCCGGCGGTACGTGGCTCCCCTACTGGCTGTATCGCCTCGACGAGCACGTGGAGTTCCTCGAGGGCATCGAGAGCGAGGTCGGCCAGATCAACCGGTTGCCGAGCGAGTACTTCCGTCGCCAGTGCTGGATCAGCTGCGAGCCGTCGGAACCCAACCTCCGCACCGTGATCGACGCCGTCGGCGCCGACCGGATCCTGTGGGCCAGCGACTACCCGCATCCCGACTGCAAGTACCCGGGCATGGTGGACGACCTCATCACCGGCGCCACAAAGAACGGGCTCTCTGCCGACGAGATCCGGCTGTATGCGGCGGCCAACGCCAAGGCGATGTACGCGCTCACGTGAGCACCGAGGCGCGACCGGGCGCGACCGTGCAACCATGACCGACGTGACGGACGAGGTCACCGCCCCCGACCAGAACTGGTACGCGGTCGCGCTCGCTGAAGAGATCGACGGCGGTCGCGTCGTCGGAGCGGACCTCTTCGATGGTCGGGTCGTCGTCTACCGAACCGCGGCGGGTACGCCGGTCGTGCTCAGCTCGCGCTGCCCGCACATGGGCGCCGACCTCGCATTGGGCGACATCGTCGGCGACGACATCCGCTGCACGTTCCACCACTTCTGCTTCGCCCCGGACGGGCACTGCTCGGGCATCCCGTCGGACGACAAGATCCCCGCGCGGGCGCGCGTCACGAGCTTCCCCACCGCCGAGCGTTGGGGCTTGATCTGGGCGTTCAACGGCCCGGAGCCGCTATTCGAGGCCCCGGGCATCCGCGACTACGACGACGGCGCGCTCGCAGTCAGGGCGCGGCGTACCGACCTGTTCCCGGTCGAGCCCTGGGTGATCATGGGCAACTCGTTCGACTTCTCGCACCTGCGCTACCTCCACCGACTCGTGTTCGACGATCCGGACGACATCCGGTGGGGTCGCTACGACATCGAGTACGACGTGACGTTCAAGTCCGAGGAGCTCGGTACCTTCGAGCAGCGAATTCGCAACACCGGCACGAACACCGTGTCGTACGTCACGACGGGCGCGGTCGACAGCATGGGCCTGTTCACGTCGACACCGACGCCGCGCGGCTCGCAGAGCTACTACATCGCCGCGACGCCCCACACGCGTGGCGACGATCCATCCTCGTCGGGTGACGTCGAGACGCGGCTCGCGCTCCAAGAGACGCTCGCCGACGAGCTCCTCAAGGACGACACGCGGGCGTTTAGCGGAATGCGCTTCCAAGAGGGCGCTTTCGTCGGTGCCGATCGACACCTGCGCAAGTACTTCGGTTGGGTGCACGACTTCCCGAAGCACCGTCCGTCGTTCGACTGACATATCCGTCGCCGACGGCGGCACCGAGGAAGCGGCCCTGGCCAGAGACTCGCCCCGGCCAGGGCCTTCGATGGTGGCGGGGGCGGGATTTGAACCCGCGACCTTCGGGTTATGAGGCGCTTGACAAACGTCCCTGGAGGGCGCTTGAGGACGCTGGAGTGTGCCTGAGTTCGGCGGGTCATTCCACCTGGTGTCGTTGCGTCCGTGGAGTGCACCTGAGTCAGTCTCCACTGGTGACAGCTTCGGTGACAGAGGACATGCGGATCGCGCGCGGCGCACGGTCACCAACGACGATGAACGTTCTCGTGACGTCAACACCGTCGTGACCAACGTTACCGGAACGTTCAACGGGGAGATGGTCATGCCCGACGGCAAGGTGATCCCGTCGACCGGAAAGACGTTCGA
>WNGB01008441.1_pt1 | contig 14650 bp, 16 predicted proteins | sample 5400681 | NCBI WGS metagenome assembly WNGB01 (sample SAMN13153367, study PRJNA577476) | soil metagenome | isolation source: 115 cm soil or saprolite under grassland replicate 2 | place: USA:California | collected 2016-06-15
GGCAGGACGGCGGACGCGAGTCCAATCACAACCAGCGCAGCAATCTGCTTCCCGGCCATCGCCCTCTCCTCGCTCTTGGTTCAAGACGGTCGTACCCCTTTATGGATTGACCAAAAAGTTCCATTATTGGGCCATCTGGTAACTGTTTGGATACGGGCCATGCACTGGGCGGATCGCGTCGGCCGGCGTCTCAAGCTGCGTGACCTCCACGTGCTCCTCGCCGTGGTGGAATGGGGCAGCATGGCCAAAGCCGCTGATCATCTTGCGATCTCCCGTCCCGCGGTTTCGAAGGCGATTGCCGACCTCGAACGCACGCTCGGCGTCAGCCTGCTCGATCGCAGTGTTGCCGGAGTCGAGCCCACCCTGTTCGGTCGCGCGCTGCTCAAGCGCAGCGGCATCGTGTTCGACGAACTGCGTCAAAGTGTGAACGAAATCGAGTTTCTGTCCGACCCAACGGTCGGCGAGCTATCCATCGGCAGCAGCGAACCGGTTGCCGCAGGATTCCTGGCCGCCGTCATCGAGCAATTGTCTCGAGCCCATCCGCGGTTGGTTTTCAAAATCGAGCAGGACGACGCCGCCACGCTGCAATTGCGCCATCTCCGCGAGCGCCGGGTCGAACTGGTGGTTGCGCGCATGCTTCCTTCGCCCGCCGAGGACGACTTCGAAGCCGAGGTTCTATTTCATGAACGGCTATTCGTTGTTGCCGGAAACCAAAGCAAATGGGTGAGACGTCGAAAGCTCACACTTTCCGACCTCGCCGGCGAACCGTGGATCCTTGCGCCGCTGGAGCTTGCCGTCGGCTCGCCCGTGGTCGAGGCCTTTCGTCTGAGCGGATTGCAGGTGCCGAAGGTGCAAGTCTTGGGCTATTCCCTGCCCTTGCGTGCCACCCTTCTGGCGAGCGGCCGTTTCTTGACCGTCGTCCCCGGCTCGGTCCTGCGTTACAGCGCGGAACGTCTTTCGCTCCGGGCACTCCCGATCGAGCTTCCAACCTGGTCGCAACCGGTGGCCGTGCTGACGTTGCGAAACCGGGTCATGAGTCCGGTCGCCCGGCTCTTCATCGAAGCGCTGCGGGAAGCGGCGCGGCCGCTCGCAGTGGATGCGAAGGGCCGGAGCCCCGTTCGCCGCCGGTAGCCTGTCCTGTCGAGATAAGAACAACTATACTGCCGAAGGCTCAACTGAGAGATTCGGCATCTCCGTTTCTGGCGAGGCACGACCATGATCTTCCGCCAGCTCTTCGACAGCGTCTCCGGCACCTACACCTATCTCCTCGCCAGCCGGCGCGGCGGCGAGGCGCTGATCATCGATCCGGTGATCGAGAAGGTCGAACGCTACCTGCAGCTGATCAAGGAGCTCGACCTCAAACTGGTGAAGGCGGTCGACACCCATCTCCACGCCGACCACGTCACCGGCCTCGGCGCGTTGCGCGACCGCACCCATTGCATCACCGTGATGGGCGAGCGCAGCAACGTCGACGTGGTTTCGATGCGCCTTTCCGAAGGCGACAAGCTCACCATCGAGGGGGTCGCGCTCGACGTGCTCTACACGCCCGGCCACACCGACGATTCCTACAGCTTCCTGATGCGGGACTGCGTGTTCACCGGTGACACGCTGCTGATCCGCGGCACCGGCCGCACCGACTTCCAAAACGGCGATGCCCGCGCGCAATACGACTCGATCTTCAACAAGCTTCTCAAGCTGCCCGACGACACGCTGATCTACCCGGCGCACGACTACAAGGGCGAGACCGTCTCCACCATCGGCGAGGAGAAGGCGTTCAACCCGCGCCTGCAGGTCAAATCGATCGACGCGTACGTGGAATTGATGGCCAAGCTCAACCTGCCCAATCCCAAAATGATGGACGTGGCGGTGCCCGCCAACATGCGGGTCGGCTTCGCGCAGGAGGCGATCGCGCAGCGCGGCTGGGCGGTGAGCGCCACGGACGCGATCGGCCTCATCGGCAAGCGCGACGTCGCGCTCATCGATCTGCGCGAGACGCGCGAACGCGAGAAGCACGGCATCATCCCGGGCTCGCTGCACGCCCCCTACCCCGACCTCGCCGCCCATGTGCGGCCCGGCGGCATGCTGCACGAGCTGGCGTCCGCCACCGGCAAGCGCATGCTGTTCTACTGCGCCTTCGGGGAGCGCTCGGCGATGGCGGTGCAGGCCGCGCAGGACGCCGGCCTCAGCACGGCCTGCCACATCCATGGCGGGCTCGACGCCTGGACGAAGGCCAGCGGCCCACTCGTCCGCTGACCGATCGCATGGGCCACTGACCTATCGCTCATCCGCAGCCCGACCCGCGCGCCTTCACCCGCGCCACGCTTCCTCCGCGCGAGCGGTGTCGGTGAATTCGCGAAACCGCACCACCCTGCCCCCGCGGATCGTGAAGATGTGGGCCCAGTCGCTCGAGAAGGTCCTGCCGTTCTTCCTGAACGTCATGGCGTAGTCGCCGAGCACGAAGACCTTGTCCTCCACCGCATAGAACTCGCGCGGCGAGAAGTGGGCGACGTCGTTGTTGTCGGCGAGGAACTTGAAGAACTCCTGCACCTGCTTCTGGCCCTTGCGCGGGCCGTAGCCCGGATAGTCGGAGGCGCCGCCGCCCGAATGCCAGTCCACGTCGGTCGAGAGACTGTTGATGATGGTGGCGATGTCGCCCTTGCCGAAGGCGGCATAGAGGCTCTGGACGAAGGCAATATTGGCGTTGCTCATGGGTCACTCCCGCATTGGCGATGCGCGAGATACGGCCCGGCGGCCAAAATGGTTGCATGGCTCAGTGCAAAATCTGGCCGAGGAAGAGCTTGGTGCGCTCGTGCTGCGGGTGCTCGAAGACGTCCTTGGGCTCACCTCTCCTCATTCTATTAGCGTCCGCCCCGATGCGAGCGTCCCTTCCAGGCGCCGCCGCGTCCGCCCATGTGCTGGCAGGCCGAGTCGAGGGTGATAACCGAATAGACGAGCGCGATCAAAGGTAACGCCAGCGCCCACAGCGGCGAAAGTCTGTAGAGCCGCAGGATCGGCAGGTACGAAACGGTCATCAAGGCCCAGGCGGCGCTGCCGAGGACCTGTGCGATACCGCCGGCGAAAACGGTCAGCAGCGGCGGCGCAAGAAATGTCAGCCCCAGACCAAAGATCGTCCCCACGAGCAAGAGTGGCGAATAGTTGAGCTGATCATAGGCCGAGCGCGCGATCATCCGTCGCAGCGAGCCGAAGGTGCGATAGGGCCGGATGCTGGCGACCTGCTCGGTAAGCCCGAGCCAGATCGGGCCGTGGGGTTTGAGCAGTTGCGCCATCGCCGTATCGTCGATCAGCGCATCCCGAATCGAGGCAAAGCCGCCGGCCGTGCGCAGCGCCTGGCGCCGCAACATCAGGCAGCCGCCCGCGGCGGTCGCCGTCGCCAGCTCCGGCCGGTTCACCCAGGCGAACGGATAGATGAGCTGGTAAAAGTAGATGAAGGCGGGAACCAGGGCTCGCTCCGCGAGGCTCTCGCAACGCAGTTTCACCATCAACGAAGCGATAGTCAGGTTGTGCGCCTGTGCGCGCGCCGCCAGCCGACGCAAGGCCTGCGGCGCGAAGGTGATATCGGCATCGGCCAGCAGCAGGTAATCAGGCGGCTCCGGCAAACTCTCGACATGCTGTGCGCCCTGCTGCATCGCCCACACCTTGCCCGACCATCCGTCCGGCAAAGCGCACCCCGGAACCACGGTCAGCCGCGCTGACGCATTCACAGCCGCGGCCGACCGCATCGCGACTTGCGCGGTGCCGTCGCTGCTCTGATCGTCGACGAGAATGACCTGGAAGGATCCGGGGTAGTGTTGCACCAGCAGCGAAGCCAGGCTCTGCCCGATCATTGCGGCCTCGTCACGGGCCGGCACGATGGCTGCGATGCGCGGCCAGTTCGCGGGCGGGGCGAGCTCGTCGTCGCCGTGGACGGCCGCGAGCCAGAACCCGCCGCGTCCGACGATGAGATAGACCCAGATGGCAAGGCTCACCAAGGCGATGATCAGAACAATTGTCATCATGACACGCCCACGGGGCCGGGGCGCCAATGTTGGCCGCGTGCTCCCCTACGTAGCTCGCATCCATCTCGCCGCGCGAACGTCAATGTAAAATCTGGCCGAGGAAGAGCTTCGTGCGCTCGTGCTGCGGGCTCTCGAAAAACATCTTCGGCTCGTTGACCTCGACGATCTGGCCGGCGTCCATCAGCACCATGCGGTTCGCGACCTGGCGGGCGAAGCCCATCTCATGGCTCACCACCAGCATGGTCATCCCGTCCATGGCGAGCTCAACCATGGTGTCGAGCACCTCCTTGACCATCTCGGGGTCGAGCGAGGAGGTCGGCTCGTCGAACAACATGATCTTGGGCTGCATGCACAGCGCCCGCGCGATCGCCACCCGCTGCTGCTGGCCGCCGGAGAGTTGCGCCGGATACTTGTCGGCCTGCTCCGGGATGCGCACGCGCGCGAGATAGTGCCGGGCGATTTTCTCGGCCTCGCGGCGCGGCAGGTGGCGCACGTGGATCGGCGCCAGGGTGCAGTTGTCCAGCACGCTCAGGTGCGGAAACAGGTTGAATTGTTGAAACACCATGCCGACCTCGCGGCGCACCTCGTCGATCGCCTTGAGGTCCTCGGTCAGCTCCACGCCGTCGACCACGATGCGGCCCTGCTGCCAGGCCTCGATCCGGTTGATACACCGTAAGAGCGTCGACTTGCCGCTGCCGGACGGGCCGCACACGACGATGCGCTCTCCGCGCTTCACCGTGAGGCTCACGTCGCGCAGCACGTGGAACAGACCGAACCACTTGTTGACGCGCTCGATCTCGACCGCGACCTCGTTCTTAGTCGTGCGCATGTCGGGCGCGACGCCCGAGCTCTGCCGGCGGTCATTGTCCATGCGCTTGTCCGATCACCGCTGTCCGATCACCGCGTCGTGCCGGTATCGAGCCGCCGCTCCGTGTACAGAGCATAGCGCGACATGGCGAATGAAATCACGAAGTAGATGATGCCGCCAAAGGCGAAGCCGGTGAACAGCGTCACCGGCGTCGCCCAGTTGGGGTCGGCAAAGGCGGCACGCAGCTGGCCGAGCAGGTCGAAGATCGCCACGATCAGCACCAGCGTGGTGTCCTTGAACAGTGCGATGAACGAATTGACGATGCCGGGAATGACGTATTTGAGGGCCTGCGGCAGGATCACCAGGCCCATCGTGCGCCAATAGCCGAAGCCGAGCGCCATCGCGCCCTCGTACTGGCCGCGTGGCACCGCCTGCAGCCCGCCGCGCACCACCTCCGCCATATAGGCGCCGGCGAACAGCACGACGCCGATCAGCACGCGCAGCAACGGATCCATGCGCCAGTTGCCGGGCAGGAACAGCGGCAGCATGTAGGTCGCGAAGAACAGCACCGTGATCAGCGGCACGCCGCGCCAGAACTCGATGAAGATGACGCTGAGCGTGCGCACGATCGGCAGCTCCGAGCGCCGCCCGAGCGCGAGCAGGATGCCGAGCGGCAGGCAGCCGATGATGCCGGTGAACGAGATCACCAGCGTCACCAGCAGGCCGCCCCAGGAGCGGGTCTCGACATGCGGCAGGCCGAGCACGTTCCCGACCAGCAGGAAGAAGGCGACGACCGGGAACACGCCGAAGAACAGGATTGCGTTGAGCGCCTTGTAGGGCACGCGCGGGATCAGCAGCGGGACGAGCAGGACCGCGGCAACCGTGTAGGTCAGGTTCACGCGCCAGAGCTCGCTTTCCGGATAGAAGCCGTACATGAACTGCTTGAACTTGGCGACGACGAACGGCCAGCAGGCGCCGACCGGCCGGCCGACCGTTTCCTCAAGACAGTCGACGCGGCTGGCGCCATCCCAGACCGCGTCAAAAATGAGGAAGCGGATCGCCGGCCCGGCGACCACGATCAGGAGCGCGAGGCTCACCAGCGTCAGCACCGAGTTGAACACGCCGCTGAACAGGCGCCAGCGCAGCCAGCCGATAAAGCCGGTCGCGGCCAGCGGCGGCCGCATCGGCGCGATCAGCTCCCGTCGGACATAGGCGGTTTGCGCGTCCATCGCGGCCTCAGCGCTCGGCCAGCCGGGTGCGGGCGTTATACCAGTTCATCAGCGCGCTCGTGATCAGCGAGATCAGTAGATAGACCGCCATGGTGATGGCGATGATCTCGATCGCCTGGTGGGTCTGGTTGAGCACGGTGCCGGCGAACAGCGCGAACAGGTCGGGATAGCCGATCGCGACCGCGAGCGAGGAATTCTTGGTGAGGTTGAGGTACTGGTTGGTGAGCGGCGGCACGATCACGCGCAGCGCCTGCGGCACGATGATGAGCCGCAGCATGGCGCCGCGCTTGAGACCGAGCGCCTGCGCCGCCTCGCTTTGTCCGCGCGGGATGGCGAGAATCCCGGCGCGCACGACCTCGGCGATGAAGGACGCGGTGTAGGTGACGAGCGCGATCAGCAGCGCCACGAATTCGGGAATCAGCCGCACGCCGCCGACGAAGTTGAAGCCGCGCAACTGCGGATGTTCGAGCGTAATCGGGGCGCCGAGCGCGAGCAGCACCACCAGGGGCAAGCCGACGATGAGCGCGAGGCTCGTCCACCCGGCCGGAAACGTCTTGCCGGTCGCGTCGAGCCGGCGGCGCGCCCAGATGCGCAGCGCGAGCGCCGCCAGGATCGCCAGCGCGAACACGGCCACCACGAACTCCGATCCGTCGCCGAGTAGCGGCCGCGGCACGATCAGGCCACGGTTGTTCAGGTAGATTTCCGGCGGGCCGATCCAGTCCGCGAGGCCCTGCCACCATTGCGCGACCGCGTCCGGCAGGCCGAGCCAGCGGGTCGCGTCGGCGATGCGGGTAAGGATCGGCTTGAGGCCAAGGCCGATGCTGTCGCGCGGTCCCGGCAGCGTGCCGAGCACGGCGAGATACCAGAACAGGATCTGGAACAGCAGCGGCAGGTTGCGGATCAACTCGACGTAGCCGCCGGCGAGCCGCGCCACCAGCCAGTTCGGCGAGAGCCGCGCGATACCGATGATGAAACCGAGGATGGTGGCGAACACGATGCCGACGCCGGCGACCAGCAGCGTATTGAGAAGCCCGACCAGGAACACCCGGCCATAGGTGTCGATCTCGCTGTAGGGGATCAGCGTCTGGTTGATGCCGAAGCCGGCGGTATTGCCGAGAAACCCGAAGCCGCTGGCGAAGCCTTGCGCCGCCAGATTGGCCCGGGCGTTCACGACGAACGCATAGCCGCAGACGACGAGCACCACCAGGAGGGCGATCTGGTAGAGGGCCCCGCGAACTTTCGGATTGTTGCGGAAGGCAACCCGCGGGGGGGCGCGGTGCTCCGTCGCGATCTCGCTCACCGGATCGGCGGCGCGTACTGGATGCCGCCCTTGGTCCACAGCCGGTTGAGACCACGGGTGATGCCAAGCCGCGAACCGGTCCCCAGGTTGCGCTCGAACGATTCGCCGTAGTTGCCGACGTGCTTCGCGATGCGCACGACCCAATCCTTGGTCAGGCCGATCTGCTCGCCGAAATTGCCTTCGACGCCGACGAGCCGCCGGATCTCGGGATGATTGGACTTCAGTGCCTCGTCGATGTTCTTCGAGGTGACGCCGACTTCCTCGGCGTTGAGCATGGCGAAATGGACCCACTTGACCACGTTGAACCACTGGTCGTCGCCGTGGCGCACCAACGGACCGAGCGGCTCCTTGGAGATGATCTCGGGGAGAATGACGTGATCATTGGGGTTGGACAGCTTGAGCTTGACGGAATAGAGCTGCGATACGTCGGTCGTGAACGCGTCACAGCGCCCCGATTCGTAGCTCTTCACCACCTCGTCCACGCCCTGGAATGCGACGACCTCGTAGCGCATGTTGTTGGCGCGGAAATAGTCGCCGAGGTTGAGCTCGGTGGTGGTGCCGGTCTGGGTGCAGACGGTGGAGCCATTGAGCTCCAGCGCCGAATTGACCTTGAGCGCCTTGCGCACCATGAAGCCCTGGCCGTCGTAATAGTTCACGCCGACGAACTTGAACGAGGCGTCGCGCGACAGCGTCCAGGTGGTATTGCGCGAGAGCAGGTCGATCTCGCCGGACTTGAGCGGCTCGAACCGGTCCTTGGGCGATAGCGGGGTGAACTTGACCTTGTTCGGATCGTTGAAGATCGCCGCCGCGATCGCACGGCAGAAATCGACGTCGAGGCCGGTCCAGGCGCCCTTGTCGTCCGGATTGGAGAAGCCCGGCAATCCCTGGCTGACGCCGCAGATGAGCGAGCCCCGGTCCTTCACCGTCTTCAGCGTCTGGGCAGTGGCCGCGCCCGAGATGCCGAGACCGAATGCCAAGCCGAGCGTGAGTATCGCGCGTTTCATGGGAGTACAGCCTCTGGGTTGTCGCTGTTGCGATATGGACGGTCGCTGTTGCGATATTGTGGCGTCCCGGCCAACGTCTTGCCGAAACGTTCCGCCGCCGGCAACCGCGCCTATGATGGCGCCGGCCCCTCTCGTCGCGTGCCATCTCAGAACGATTGCGCATCGCGGTCAAGGGGTTGACGGTCGGTGCTGCCGCCGCCGTTAATGCAGCATCAGAAATCGGCGTGGCCAGGGCGAGCATATTCGCGTGATCGGCGCCGGCACGGCGGTATTGATGCGGTTTGATGCACAATTCGTGGGCAACTGGCGCAATATACGGTGGGAATCGCCGCGGGTAGCAGGCAGGGAATATAAAGCGCGATGACCAAGAAGACCGAGGGCGGACCGCCACTCCCCGTCAAGCCGGCGACTCGATTCGTGACCGGCGGCCGCGACCCGTTCGCGCATCACGGCTACGTCAACACCCCGGTTTATCACGCGTCCACGCTGCTCTATCACTCGGCCGAGGATTACCTCGCCCGCCGCGCCCGCTACCAGTACGGCCGCAACGGCACGCCCACGTCCGAGGCGCTCTCGGGCGCGATCGCCGAGCTCGAAGGTCCGCTGTGCGCCGGCGTGGCGCTACTCTCGTCCGGGCTCGCCGCCGCGGCGCTGGCGCTGACCGCGGTGCTCAAGGCCGGCGACCATGTGCTGGTCACCGACAGCGTCTATGAGCCGACGCGAAAATTCTGCGAAGGGACCCTGCGGCGCAACGGCGTCACCACGACCTATTACGACCCGCTGATCGGCGGCGGCATCACCGCGCTGATGCAGCCGAATACCCGCGCGGTCTATTGCGAGTCGCCGGGTTCGCTGTCGTTCGACATGCAAGACGTGCCGGCGATCGCCGCAGCGGCCCATGCCCATGGCGCCGTCGTCCTATTGGACAACACCTGGGCGAGCCCACTCTATTTCCGCGCGCTCGAAAAAGGCGTGGATTTCGCGATCCAGTCCGGCAGCAAATATATCGGTGGCCATTCCGACCTGATGCTCGGCACCGTCTCGGCCAACGCGGCGAACTGGCCCCAGTTGATCGAAACGGTCTACGGCATGGGGCTCTGCGTCGGCCCCGACGACATGTATTTCGGCCTGCGCGGCGTGCGTACCATGGGCGTGCGGCTCAAGGCGCACTATGCGGCCGGCCTCAAGGTCGCGCGCTGGCTCGAAGCGCGGCCCGAAGTGCTGCACGTGCTTCACCCCGCGCTCGAAAGCCACCCCGGCCATGCGATCTGGCAGCGCGACTTCACCGGCGCCTCCGGGCTGTTCAGCATCGTGCTCAAGCCGGTAGCGCAGGCCGCGGTCTACGCCTTCATCAACGAGCTCACGCTGTTCGGCATCGGCGCGTCGTGGGGCGGCTACGAGAGCCTGGTCATTCCGTTCGACTGCACCGACGTGCGCACCGCGAGCGGCTGGGCGCCGGGCGGGCCGACGGTGCGTTTCCACATCGGGCTCGAGGACACCGACGACCTGATCGGCGACCTCGAACGCGGCTTCGCGGCGCTGGCGGCGGCGCGGTAAGGATTCGCGAGTTCAGCGTAGGGTGGGCAAAGGCGCGTACCACGCCCACACCCTTTCCGCCGGCAGATCGCAGCGCCGTGCCCACCACCTTGAAATCGCGCGGTCCTATGGTGGGCACGGCGCTGTGATGTGCAGGTGGACAGGCGATGCACGTTGTTCGCGCCTTTGCCCACCCTACAATCACCAAACCGCTTCACGCCGCGATCTCGACGTCGTCCTCGTCGGGCACATCGACGACGGGCAGCGGCCAGTGCACGTCGGTGGCCCAGGTGATGATCTCGAACCGCCCGTCGGGGTGTTCCGCGATCGCCGTGCAGCTCTCGACCCAGTCGCCGCAGTTGAGATAGCGGATGCCGAACTTGTCGTGGATGGCGGCGTGGTGGATGTGGCCGCAGATGACGCCATCGACCTCGCGGCGGCGCGCCTCGGCGACCAGCGTCGCTGGCATCTAGCATTGCCCCGTAGTGCCATGCTTCTGTTGCAGTTTTTTGAAGTCCCGGGCTGGGCCCTCAGGTTTTCACCACCAAAATAGTTAACGGCGGCGACAACCCACTCGTCCGGCGGGCGCTCCGAATCAGTCGTTGGTCTGCTGCTTTTGCCCGCGCTCGCGAAAAATCAACATCATGTTGCGGACGTAGATGATGGTCGCGACCGCCTGGCCGAAAATGATCACCGGTTCGCGCTTCACGAGGCCGTAAACCAAGGTCATCAGCCCTCCGCCCATCGAGAAGATCCAAAACGCAAACGGCACGACGCTCCTGCCAGCGCGCTCGCTCGATATCCACTGCACGATGAAGCGCGCGGCAAACAGCAGTTGGGCAATCAGCCCGAACGCCAACCAGAAATCGAACTTGTCGATGAACACTTCACGGAAGTATTCGCCGAGTTCGGTGCCAAACTGAATGAGCATCAGCGAATCTCCGAAACCTCAGGCACGCGCCGTTTGCGGCGTATCAGCCACCAAACTCCGGCGAGATCGAGAATGCCGACCCAGAGCCGGTCCCACATGCCGTAGTTGGACACCCCTGCCCGCCGCGGCCGGTCGACCACGTCGACGTAGCCGATCTCATAGCCCTCGCGGCGGATGAGCGCCGGCAGGAACCGGTGCAGGCCGTCGAAATAAGGCAGCGACAGAAACAGGTCGCGGCGGAACGCCTTGAGGCCGCAGCCGGTGTCGCGGGTGCCGTCGCGCAGCACCGCGCTGCGCACGCCGTTGGCGATGCGCGACTGGAACTTCTTGAAGCCGGTATCCTTGCGCCCGACGCGCTGGCCGGCGATGAGGCCGATGCGCGGGCTGCCGGCGTCGAGCGCATGCAGGAGCGCCGGGATGAAGGCCGGATTGTTCTGCCCGTCGCCGTCGAGCGTGACCACGACCGGCGCGCGCGCCCGCGAAATACCGGTGCGCACCGCCGCCGATTGCCCGCAGGAGGCGGCGTGCTTGACCTGGCGCAGCCAGGGGCGCGTCGCCATCAGGGCGATCAGCTCCGCTTCGGTGCCGTCGGTCGAGCCGTCGTTGACGTAGATGATCTCGAACGCGGTATCGCCGAGCGCGGTCGCGATCTCCTCGACCAGCGGCGCGATATTGCCGGCCTCGTTCCGGACCGGAACGACGACCGCAACAGCCGGCGGCAAGTCGCGCATTTCATTCATGATTTGCCCGTGTGGCCGCGGTGCGGCCGGCGTCCAAGATGTGCGCAGCTTCTTATGGGGCGGTGAGCCTGCGGGCAACCCTCTTGATGCGTCCCCAGGAGGGGCCGGGCAACGCCCGAACCGCGCCATCGGCTGCGATCGCGAAGCCGAGGCGGCGCGCGGCGAACCAATCGCGCACGATGAGCGCGCCGATCGAGCCCGCAATCGCCCCGGCGATCACGTCGCTGACGTAGTGCGCGTCGAGCACCACCCGGCTCACGGCGATCACCAGGGCGTAGATGAGCATGGGCGTCCGCAACCGCGGCCACAACGCGCCGACCGCGATCGCCGCCGCAAACGCGGTGGTAGCATGGCCTGACGGCATGCTCGCGTAGTCCGCCCGCCAGATGAATGGCGCGTAATTAAACGGGTCGGCGAGCTCGCCGACGAACGGCCGCGCCCGCCCGATCACCCGCTTGACCGCGGTGACGAACAGGCTCGGCGCCGCGATGGCGGCGAACAGGAAGCCAGCCCGCACCGCGACCGCGGCCAGGACGAGGCGGTGGACCGGCGCGAGCGCCGGGGACGCGAGGGCGGCGAGTGCGGCCAAGGCGGCGCCGGTCGGCCACAGGAACCATCCCGACCGGCCGAAGTCGGTCAGGAAATCGTACAGGATCACAGCCCAGGTCGGCGCGCGCCGCGCGGCCTGCGCGATCGGGCCATCGACGAACACCATGGCGGCCGCGATTACCAGCAGGGCGACCAGCGCGGCAACGAGCAGCCGCAGATAGGCGCGCTCGATTCGCCTCGGCTTGACCCGTGGCGGGCGCACCACGGCGGCAAAACCGCGGGCGAGATTGGCGCCGGCCCAGCGCGGCCAGGGTGGCGCTACTTGAGCGTTGGCGGCGCCGCCGGTTAGGCTCATCGCGGGCCTCCCGAACGAAAGACCACGATGGTGGCCGACTTGCCGCTGCCGATGTTGAACGCCTCGATGCGGCTCACCTGCGAATACAAGAGCCCGGTGGCGTCGGCCCGCTGCGCGAAGGCGCGCTCATGGCGCAGCTCGATGAAGGCGAAGCGGCACTCGCCGCCGCGTAGGAACTCGGCGGCGCCGGGCCCATCGGTCAGGCGGGTCGCGGTGCCGGCGAGAAAGACCAAGCTCGGCTCGTGATAGCCGGCGGAGGCGGCGAGCGGCTCGCGGCAGCCGCTCTCGCGCATAAGCTTGGCCAGCGCCGCGCTCGGAAACACCGGCGCCAGCGCAGGCACGACCAGCCCGAACAGCGCGACCACCAGCAGCACCGAGGCGGTGACGGCGCGCAACAGCGAATGGACGGGACCGTCCACGTCATAGAGTCGCCAGGCCAACAGGCCCATCACCACCGATCCGCCAATCACCGGCCAGACCAGGAGGCTGAACGTCCGCCCGATATAGAACAGCGCGAACAACCCGGCGATGGTGCCGATGAGCGGAAGCAGGAACCACCAGATCGTGCTGTTCACCAGCCAGCGTTTGCGCGACAGCATTTGTGCATCCAGTATCCCCGCGAGCAGGATCGCGATTGCGGGGTAGGCCGGCAGCACGTAGTGCGGCAGCTTAGTGACCACGATCTCGAGCACGACCCACGACGGGATCACCCACGCCAGCAGAAATTTTGCGCCGGGCTCGCGCCGCGCAGCCCAGATCGCCGGCGCTGCCGGAAACGTCAGCATCGCGCCCGGGAAGAACGTCGCCCAATAGAGCAGCAGATAGACGCCCGGCGGCGCACCATGGGACTCCTGCCCGCTCACGAGCTTCGACAACAGATCGCGCCCGACCGATTCCGCCAGGAAGCCGTCGCCCGACTTATGGATGATGGCCAGGAACCAGGGCAGCACCAGCAACGCAAACCAGAGGGCGCCGACGAGCGGCCGCAGCGCCAGGAGCCAGCGCGCCGAGCGGTCGACGATCGCCAGCGTCGCCATGGCGAGACCGACGAACATCACGATCACTGGCCCCTTGAGCAGCACGCCGGCGGCGAGCGCGGTCCAGAAGATCGCCGGCAGCGTCCACGACGCCCGCGTGTCGATGAGACGCTGCCGCTCCGGCAGATAGAGCCGCGCCATCGCCCCCATGGCCGCTACAATGGTCGCGAGCAGCATCGCGTCGGTCTTGGCGATATGACCCTCGACGCTGAGCAGCAGGCAACTCGCCATCATCAGGCCGGCGAACACCGCCGCGCGCCGTGTGACGAAGGCAAGCGCGGCCCAATAGGTCAGCAGCACAGCGCCGAGCGCGCCGATCAGCGAGGGAATCCGATAGAGCCAGATCGTGGTAAGCGCCCGCGGGACGCCGAGCGCCTGTCCGGCTTTCACGGCGCCCGCCTGCAGCCAGTAGATCCCGACCGGCTTCTTGTAGCGCACCTCGTCCTGGAACCGGATGTCGACGAACTCGCCGGTTTCGATCATCTGCTTGGTCGCCTGGGCGAAGCGCGACTCGTCGCGATCGGTCGGCGGGATGGCGAAAAATCCAGGCAGGATGCACAGCAGCGCCACCACCGCGAGCACACCGAGCGCGCGCGCATGCGAGCCGATCGCGAAATCGGCGACGGAAGCAAGGCTATGCGCGGCAGGCGCCCCTTTGCGCTCGCCGCCGGCCGTGACCGCCATGTCGCTTCTTGCCCTTTGGCCCTGGCTAAGGTTTTGCCGCACAATAGAGAATTCGGCGCGGCGGGGGAAGGACGGCGCCCTGACGCGGGTCATTCAGGGCGCCGCGAAGCGGCGAGCCGGGAATCCATGTCTAGACGCAGGGATTATGGATTCCGGGCCCGCGCCTTCGGCGCGTCCCGGAATGACGGCAAAGAACTACCTCACGCGCATACCGCTACTGCAGCCGCACCACGACGCTGTCGGTTGCGCCCTCGCCGTCCATCACGGTCAGCCGCACGAAGCCCGGCCCGTCCGGCTCGAAGAACAGCGTGCGGCGGCCGGCGCCGGCGTCGGGCAACGGCATGCCGTTGACCAGCACGGTCAGCGCGCCGGTGCCGCCGGTGACCTTGAGGGCGATCGGCTCGGGCTTGCCGTCGTCACCGTTGGTCATTTCGAGCCGCGCACCGTTGGGCGGGAACATG
>WNGB01013845.1_pt1 | contig 14648 bp, 12 predicted proteins | sample 5400681 | NCBI WGS metagenome assembly WNGB01 (sample SAMN13153367, study PRJNA577476) | soil metagenome | isolation source: 115 cm soil or saprolite under grassland replicate 2 | place: USA:California | collected 2016-06-15
GCAATCGAGGTCAGGATCGACCAGGGCTGGATCCAGCGGGCCTGCGACGAGTCTGATCAGGCGCTCGCCTCGATTCACGCAGCTGTGGGGGCTGGTGGGCACTGGGAGACGCTCGAGATCGCCGGCCGCGACTACGTGGTCATAGCGACGCCGTTCTGCTGAGCACCACCCGCGATGTGGTCGTTAGCGCACGTCGTCGGGAAGGGTCATAGCCTCTGCGAGTGGTGGTCAGACGCAGGGTCGTCGTCCATGGCCGGGTGCAGGGCGTCGGGTTCCGGTACGCAATCGCGCGTGCCGCTGACGCCCGCGGCGTCGCCGGTTGGGTGCGCAACCGGGCCGACGGTGCGGTGGAGGCTGTCTTCGAGGGAGCGCCGGACGCGATGGACTCGCTCGTGCGCTTCTGCGGCGAGGGTCCGCGAGGCGCGGAGGTCACCTCGGTGGAAACGGTCGCGGAGGAGCCCGAAGGGCTCCTCCGCTTCGACCTGCGCTAGCCGCCTACGAGCAGCCGGTGTTGGTGCCGCAGTCCCTGCACGTATAGCAGGAGCCCGTCCGTACCATCCGGCCGCCGCACTTTGCGCACTCGACCGCGTCCTCCCACGAGTTGAAGAGCGCGGTCTGGCCCGGCGGGGGCGACTCGAGCGGCGCCGCCGGCGGGGCCGTCTCACCGCCGTTCGCATAGCGCTCGGCCATGCGCGCCTTCACCTCGGGCGAGAGGATCCCGACCTCCTCCTGCTGGTCGGGCGTCAGGAACTTCTTGCCGAACCAGCGGAAGATGTAGTCGACGATCGACTTCGCCGTGCGGATGTCGGCGTCGTTCGTCAGCCCAGACGGCTCGAAGCGCATGTGCGAGAGCTTCGAGACGTAGACCTCGGGTGGGACGCCGTACTGGAGGCCCATCGAGACGGCGATCATCAGCGAGTTCATCAGGCCCGCCATCGTCGTCCCGTCCTTGGCGATGTCCACGAAGATGTCGCCCGGGGTGCCGTCCTCGTAGAGGCCGACGTGGATGTAGCCCTCGTAGTCGCCGACCCGGAACTTGCGGCCGATCTCGGTGCGGTCCTCCGGCAGGCGCCTCCGCTGGGTGAGCGGCGTCGGCGGGATCGCGGGTACTTGAGCGCCGTCCGCCTTTCCTGACAAGGGTTGCGCGACCTTGCAGTTGTCCCGGTAGATCGCGATCGCCTTCACGCCGAGCCGCCAGGCGTCGGCGATCAGCTGCGCGACCTCGTCCACGGTCGCCTGCTCGGGGAGGTTGACGGTCTTCGAGATCGCTCCCGAGATGAACGGCTGGACGGCGCCCATCATCTTCACGTGACCGGAGTAGTGGATGGCGCGGTCGCCGATCGCGCAGTCGAACACGGGGTAGTGGTCCGGCTTCACGTACGGGGCGCCGATCACGGAGTTCCGCTCGTCGATGTAGGCGACGATCTCGTCGACCTCGCCTGGCGCATAGCCGAGCTCGTCGAGCGCCATCGGCACTGTCTTGTTGACGATCGTGATCTCGCCGCCGCCGACGAGCTTCTTCGACTTGACGAGCGAGAAGTCCGGCTCGACCCCCGTCGTGTCGCAGTCCATCATGAAGCTGATCGTGTTGTGGCTAACGAAGCCGTTGGCCACGTAGGTGACGTTGTCCGGGACCGAGATGTCGTACGTGGGCTGGTCGTCGAGTGTTTCGACGGTCGCGACGGTGTCGTAGTAGAAGCCGAGTAGATGGTCGAGCTGCGGGTCGGCCGTTCGCTCGAGCAGCGCGGTCGCCGAGCGCCGTGAGACATCGCCGCGGCGCGCGAGCGCGGTCAACATCGTCTTGCGGAGAGAGTCGTTCTCCGGTGCGAGCTCATCGACGAGAGCGCGGCTGACAGGGATGTGGTCGGCGCGCGAGGCCTGGCGATGGTCACCTGTCCAGAGCGACGCAGCTTTCCGTGTCGAGATGAAGTCGATCTCCTCGAGGTAGCGCTCGGAGGCGGCGACGTTCAGGAGCCGCAGCACGAACCGGTCGTGGATGCCCCAGTTCGAGCCCGGCCCGTCGATCTTGCGCGTTGTCACGAACCCGAGCGCGAGCAGCAGGCTCTGGACGTCACGACTGAAGCTCTCGGTGACCGTGCTCCATGAGACGTAGCCGTTGTTGGTGGTGCCGTCGGCCTCGAAAAGCCCACGGACGAAGGCTGCGTAGACCTCGCGGTCGTTCGTGTGCAGAACCGCGTCCGGGATGTGCGAGTGCCAACCCTTTCCGGAGTGCTCAGCCGAGGGCGGGAGCTTGGCGAACCCGCATGCCGTCCACCAGAGCACGAGCGGCACGGAGTTGAATGCAACCTCGGTGTAGCCCCGCTTGTCCGTGACCGAGGCGTCCAAGCCGAAGAGCGCCGCGCCAGTATCGCAGAGGTGCTCGACGACGTCGGGGTCCTTTGAGGCGACGCAGAAGCGCAGTCCCTTCGCGTGGAGTGAGCCGTCGCCCATGAAGTAGCCCACCAGCTCGGCGAGCTCCGCCGTCATTGCCTCGGGCACACGCGTGCGGAAGTCCGCCGTCCAATACAACTCGCCGATTGGGGGAAGCTGCACCTGCTGCCGCTCGCCGACGAGGCCGTTCAGCATCAGCGGCACCCGGTCGCCCTCGCCGATCTCACCGAACCGCTTCCAGGCCCAGTTGCCTTCGGCGTCGACGACCTTGATCCGGTGCGTCGGCGTCCCCTGGATCCGGTAGCCGCGGCCGGTCTCGATCGAGACGACTTGCTCGAAGCCGTTGACGTAGAACTTCGTGGCCTGGCGAGGGCCATCGTCGGTCGCGACCTCGACGTCGAGGTCCTGCCACTTCTGACCGACCGGATCGCCGAGCGTCCGGAGCCGGACTAGCCCGCGGCTCGTCGAGACGAGGCTGTCGCCGACAAGACAGCCCGTCGGCGCAAGCACAGTGGCCTGCGCGTTCCGGAAGCCGTGCACCTCGCCGAGGTTGAGCGCGTCGTCCCAGGCGCGGCGAGCCGCGCTCAGCAGATCGTCGGGCACCGCATCGGCGTGCTGGATGTTTCCGACGGCTGCTCGATGCATCGAGATGACCCCGAGCATCGCTGCCGCGTTCTTCCGATACCCGGCGAAGGAGCCCATTCGGGCTGCGACTTCTGCCGATTTCCGGTACGCGCGGCCGGTCATCAGCGCCGTGATCGCGGCGGAATACGCGCGGCCCGCATCGGAGTCGTATGGGAGCCCGCGTGACATGAGCAGCGCACCGAGGTTCGCGTAGCCGAGTCCGAGTTGCCGGTACGACTTCGCGTTCTTGTCGATCTCCGGAGTCGGGTACGACGAATACCCGACGAGGATCTCCTGAGCGAGGAAGACGACGTCGATTGCGTGCTCGAACGCATCGACGTCGAACTCACCGTCGTCGCGGACGAACTTCAAGAGATTCAGTGACGCGAGATTGCAAGCGCTGTCGTCGATGCTCAGGTACTCGGAACACGGGTTAGATGCGTTGATGCGCCCGGTGTTCGGAAGCGTGTGCCACGTGTTGATCGTCGTGTCGTACTGCACGCCCGGGTCTGCGCACTTCCACGCCGCCTCGGCGATCTGCCGCAGCAGCCCCCGGGCGTCGACCGTCTCGACGACCGTGCCGTCGGTGCGCGCGGTCAGGTTCCACTCGGCGCCGGCCTCGGCGGCCTCCATGAACGCGTCGGTGACGCGCACCGAGTTGTTCGCGTTCTGGTACTGGATCGAGGCCCAGTGCTCCGAGTCGAGCGCCATGTCGTAGCCGGCCTGCTCGAGCACGCGTGCCTTCTCCTCCTCGTGCGCCTTGCACCAGATGAAGTGCTCGATGTCCGGGTGGTCGACGTCGAGGACGACCATCTTCGCCGCACGCCGCGTTTTGCCGCCCGACTTGATCGTGCCGGCGGAGGCGTCGGCGCCGCGCATGAACGAGACCGGGCCGGAGGCATAGCCGCCCTTGGAGAGCTGCTCCTTGGACGAGCGCAGCCTGGAGAGGTTGACCCCGGAGCCCGAGCCGCCGCGGAAGATGATCCCCTCGCGGCGGATCCAGTCGAGGATCGACTCCATCGAGTCGTCGATCGAAAGGATGAAGCACGCCGACCCTTGAGGGCGCTCCTCGAAGCCGACGTTGAACCAGACCGGGGAGTTGAAGGAGGCGTACTGGTTGACGAGGATGGCCTTCAGCTCGGCCTCGAAGGTGTCGGCCTCCTCGTCGCTGGCGAAGTAGCCGCCGGCGCGGCCCCAGCCGCCGACCGTGTCGACCACGCGGCCGATCATCTGCTTCACGCTCGACTCGCGCTCGGGAGAGCCCATGCGGCCGCGGAAATACTTCTGGGAGACGATATTTGTCGCAGTCTGCGACCAGAACTTCGGGAATTCGACCGCCTTCTGGTCGAAGACGGGCTTGTCCTTGCCGGGGATGAAGGCATCGCGGAGCTCCCACTCCACCTCCTCGAACGCGTCGCGGCCGGGGATCGTGAAGAAACGCTCGATCCCGACGCTCGCGGCGCCGTCGACGACGGTGTTCACGACCTCGTCGACTGTTTCGGCGGTGAGTGCGGATGCCTTTGTGGTCGCCATCGTGCCTCCCAAGAATAGCTGCGCTTGCCCGGCCCCCGGAAGAGGGACCATGAGGGTAGAGCCCCCACCGGACAACACGATTTGCAGGGATTTTCTGCGGCTCTACGGCTGCTTGGGCGGAGACCCGCCCTGCCGCCGCGGCAGCGTGGCCGCCGAGGCGAGCTGGAGCTTGCGTGTGCGCATGCGGCGGGCCAGGAACCCGGCTCCGCCGGCCACCATCAGCAGTAGCGCGACCGCGCCGAGGACGATCAGGGGGATCGGGACGGAGTCCGCGCTGCCCGGTTTCGTGCTGTCGAAGACGTCGCCGATCGGGCCGCTCGTGTTCTTGCTGCCCCCGGAGGAGCCGGCCCCGCCGCCGTTCGTGCCGCCGGAGCCGCCTGTGCCACCTGTGCCGCTTCCGCCGCCGCCGTTCGTTCCGCCGGTTCCGCCTGTCCCACCTGTCCCAGTCGTGCCGCCGGCACCGCCGCCGCCCTTGTGGCTCTGCGTGATCCGCTCCTGCAGCGCCTGCCTGATGTCGTCCCGCGCGCTCGAGTAGGTCTCGACGTCCGTCGGCAGGTGATTCAGCGCCTCGCGGTAGCAGTGGATCGGGTACGTGCCGTCGATCCGCCCGTCGTACCAGTCGTTGATCAGCGTCTTCCAGCAGGGCGGCTTGCCTTTCGCCGCCGCCGTGCCTGGGGTGCCGAAGAGCAGCAAGGCAGTTGTTGCCAGCAGGACTGCTCTAAGAATGTTCCGGTACGGGTGCGTCACGAAAATCGGGGGACCGCACCCAAGCGGGCGCCGGTCAACTGCGGATCGCGTTGGCTGCATTCTACTATGCCCCCCGGAAACGACGACTCAACAGCAGTCTCGACGCCCGCCGTGAGAGCCGGGTGAGGCGCTCGTAAAGGGTCTGTAAAGGCCGTTCCGGCGAAGGGCTGTGGTAGCGTCGAGCCGCGATGCAGGCCGCCAAGCTCGCCGGGCCGGCGACCCTGACCGCCTCCGGCGTGCTTCTCTTCGTCGCCCTCTTCTTCGGCGACGGGGTTTCGGACAGCCGGCTGTTCTGGCTCGGCGCCTTCGCGCTGCTCACGGTCGCCGTGGCGGTTGCCGGCGGGCCGGTGCCGGTCCCGGGTCGAGCCGGGGTCGCTGTGCTCGTGCTGCTCGCCGCGCTCGCCGCCTGGGTCGGGCTGACGATGTGGTGGTCGATCGCGCCGGACCTCTCCTGGTTCGCGTTCGACCGCGTGCTCGTGTACGGCGCCTTTGCCGTGCTCGGGCTGTTTGCCGCCCAGGTACCGCGCCCCGCCCGGACGGTCGCCTACGGGCTCGCTGCTCTGCTCGGCCTCGTCCTTGCCTGGGCGCTCCTCGGGAAGGTGATCCCGTCGCTCTTCGCTGACGGCGCCCGCGTCGCGCGGCTGCGCAACCCCGTCGGCTACTGGAACTCCCTCGCGCTCGTCGCGGCCACTGCCCTGCCGCTCGGCCTCTGGCTCGGCGCCCCCCGGGCGCACCACCGGGCGGTGCGGGCGGTCGGCGCCCTGCTCGTCTACCTTGCGGAGCTGGTCGTCGTCCTCACCTACTCACGCGGTGGCGTTGCGGTTGCAGTGCTGGCGGCGGCCGGCTGGATCGCGCTCTCCCGCGAGCGCCTCGAGAGCCTGGCCGTGCTCGTCATCGTCACCCCGGTCGCGGCGCTCGTCGCGCTCTGGGCGTTCTCGCGGCCTGCGATCACGGACGACCTCCAGCCGTACGCCGACCGGGTCAGCGACGGCGCGTGGTTCGGCGTTTTCCTCTGCGTCGGCGCGGCGGTGGTGTTCGCGGCCGCGTTCGTGGCCGCCGGGCTTGCGTTGCCGGAGGATCGGCGGCGCGTTTACGCCGCCCGCCTCTGGGCGGTCGTCGCTGTGGCCGCGGCGGCGGCGGTTGCGGTGCTCCTCGTCCACAGCGGCGGGAAGATCCTCGACGACTTTCGCGGCGCGAGTGCGAAAGAGGTGACGCAGGACCCGACGCGCCTCGCCGAGCTCAGCTCCAGCAACCGGTGGACGTGGTGGAAGGAGGGGTGGTCCCTGTTCGAGGACGCCCCGGCCGGCGGCAAGGGCGCGGCGACGTTCGAGATCGCCAGGCGGGACATCCGGGAGGGCTCGATTGTCACGACCGAGCCCCACAACCTGCCGCTGCAGTTTCTCAGCGAGACCGGCGTCGTCGGCTTCCTGCTCCTGCTCGGCCTGGCCGGTGCAGGTGTCGCCGCCGGCGGCTCGGCCCTGCGGCGGGTGGGTCCTGAGGAGCGGGGCGCCACGGCCGCGCTCGCCGTCGGGGTCGGCGCCTTCGCGCTCCACTCGCTGATCGACATCGACTGGGAGTTCGTTGCCGTCGGCGCGCCCGCCTTCTTCTCGCTCGGCGTCCTTTCCGGCCTGGGTGCAGAGCGGCGCGCTCGCCGCCCGACCCTCGCGCTCGCCTTCACGGTCGCGACGCTCGGGGCGCTCTACTCCCTGACCGCCCCGTACGCGTCGGGCCGGCTCGTCGACTCGGCGTACGACGCGATTGCGGCCGGGAAGATCTCACGCGCCCTCACGGACGGCCGCTCGGCCCGGTGGCTGAACCCGCTCGCCGTCGACCCGCTGCTGGCGCTCGGAGACGCCGAGGCGGCGCGGGGTGAGGAGGTTGCCGCCCTTCGGCGCTACCGTCAGGCTGTCGAGCTCCAGCCCGAGAACTCGAGCACGTGGTACGCGCTCGGCTCCTACGAGCTCTTCACCGGCCGCTATCGGGCGGCGCTGCACGACCTCGACCGCGCCTACGGCCTCGACCCGTACGGCCCGGCCGGCCGCCCCGGCGGCCTGCTCGATCAGGCGCGCGCGAAGGTCGAAGGCCGCTAGCGGGTCGTACCGAGGATCATCACGAGGTGCGCGCGGTGCAGCTGCGCGACCTTGATCCCGTCGAGCGGGGTGACCGCGCCGACGTTGAGATCCTTGCCGAAGCGGACCGCCTCCAGCCGGAAGCCCGGCCGGTACATGACGATCGTGCGGCCGTAGCCGGCGCGCGGGGCGTTCCCGACCTCCTTGACGGCATAGCCGCGGGACCTGACGAGCGAGGCGGCCTCGGCGGCGGCGCCCTGGACGCCGTTCCCGTTCAGCACGATCACCTGTGTCCTCGCACGCGTCAGCACGGCGGCGGCCCGTGCCTTATGGAACGGCTTAACGAGCGGAACGACGTGTTTCACCGCCGGGGCAGGCGCGTGCGCCTGTCGCTGGGCGGCCGCTTGCACGTGCGGCGCGAGCGACTTCCCGAGCAGGATGATCCCGGCAACGACGAGCAGGACGAGCTCGAGCCCTGCGACCGTGGTCGCCACGAGCGTGGCGGTGCGCCAGGGGCGGGCGAGCTCGGACGAGGGGGCGGGGTGGTCCACGGCGGACGTTTGATTCGCGCCCCCGCGCCGCCCTCCTTCCTACACGAAAACGCGAGAGAGGAAACCGAGGACGAGCGCGTCGAAGTCCGCGGGCCGCTCGAGGTTCGGCACGTGAGCCGTGCGTGGGATCGTCGCCGACCTGGCTCCGGGGATCTCTCTAACCAGCCGCTCCGCAACCCGGTGGATGTCGGCGACGTCCTCCTCGCCCACGACCACGAGAGTCGGCACCCGCACCTCGCCCAGCCGCCCGCCGACGTCCTCCACCAGCAGCTCTTCATCGAGCTCGGCCCAGATCGGAGCCTGGAGCTCCAGCGCCCGCCGCTGCATCTCCCGCACCGCCTCCCGTACGCCCGGGTCGACGTCTGCCGCGGCGCGCCTCGGCCCGTCCACCCACATGCGGAGGTTGACCTCCGTCGCAGCGTCGAGGTCTCCGCGCACGACGGCCTCGTCCTCGGCCTGCCCGTACGCGCGCACCTCTTCCGACCAGTCCAGCCCTGGCAGGCCGGTTCCGACGAGGACGAGGGCTCCGACCAGGTCGGGCCGGCCGATCGCGAGCTCGAGTGCGATTCGGCCACCCATCGAGCCGCCGACGACGGCGGCGCCGGAGACGCCGAGCCCGTCGAGCAACTCGGCGACGTCCCGGGCATGGGTCAGCGGCAAGGCCCCCACCGGCGAGCGCCCGAACCCACGGAGGTCGAACCGGATTCGCCGGTACGTCTCGAAGGACGACCACTGGGGGTCCCAGACTCGGCTGTCCACGATCCCCTCGTGGATGAAGACGACGGTCGGCCCGCTGCCCTCGACCTCGTGGTGGAGCTTTACGTCCGCGATCCGATCCAGTCCCAGGTGCGGCGCAGGCCGTCGTCGAGCGAGACCTCCGGGCGCCAGCCGAGCTCGCGTTCGGCAAGCGAGACGTCGAGGACGCTCCGGCGCACATCGCCCTCGCGCGGAGGCGCCTGCCGCGGCGGCCGGTCGTCACCGCTCACCGTGCGGCAGCGCTCGTGCAGCTCCAGCACAGAGGTCTCGCCGCCGCTGCCGATGTTGAACACCCCGCCGCGACCCGGGGCGAGCAGCAGCGCGCGGACGACGTCGTCGACGTGGACGAAGTCGCGGGTCTGCCCGCCGTCGCCGAAGATCGTCGTCCCCTCGCCCGCCGCCATCGCGTTCAGGAAGATCGCTACGACGCCGCCTTCGAGGCTCGCCTCCTGGCGCGGGCCGTAGACGTTGCCGAAGCGCAGCGTCCCGTGCCGCGTGCCGTGGAGGCGGTTCCAGGCCGCGAGGTACTCCTCCGCGGCCAGCTTCGCGACCCCGTACGGGGAGAGCGGGCTGCGCAGGTCGTCCTCGCGCGCGGGTCGGTCCAGCTCCCCGTAGATCGCGCCGCCGGTGGAGGTGAGGACGACGCTCGTGTCGGCGCCCGCCGCCTGGAGGACGCGGATCGTCCCGACCACGTTCACCTCGGCGTCGAAGTCCGGCCGCCGCACGGAGGTCGGGACGTCCGCCTGGGCGGCCAGGTGGAAGCAGATCTCCGGTCGCTCCTCCGCGACCACGTCGGCGAGCGCCGGATCGAGAATGCTCACCTCGACGAGGCGCGCGCCCTCGGCCACGTTCTCGCGCTTCCCCGAGCTGAGGTCGTCCACGACGACAACCTCGTCTCCCCGGGCCAGCAGGGCGTCGACGAGGTTCGAGCCGATGAAACCGGCGCCCCCTGTGACCACGGCACGCAACTGTTCTAATCCTAAGCGTGTTCGTCACCTTCGAAGGCGTCGACGGCTCGGGCAAGACGACCCAGGCCCGGTTGCTCGAGGCGCACCTGACCGGGCTCGGGCGCGAGGTGGTGGCGACCAGGGAGCCCGGCGGCACCGAGCTCGGCGAGCGCGTCCGCGAGCTCGTGCTGAACGGGCCGCAGATGGCTCCGTGGGCAGAGGCGGCGCTGTTCGCGGCGTCGCGGGCCCAGCACGCCGCGGAGGTGATCCATCCCGCCCTCGGCCGGGGAGCTGACGTCGTCTGCGACCGCTTCGTCGACTCCTCTCTCGCCTACCAGGGGATCGCGCGCGGGCTCGGCCTCGACAGCGTCCTCGAGCTGAACCTGACCGTGCTCGAGGGTCTGCTGCCCGACCGCACGTTCGTGCTGGCCGTCGACGCCGCGACCGCCGCCGGACGCCAGAAGGGCGCGCCCGACCGGATCGAGCAGGAGGGAGAGCGCTTCCAGGCGGAGGTCGGCCGCGCGTACGAGCAGCTCGCCGAGCGCTTTCCCGGGCGTGTGGTCCTGCTCGACGGCGCGCTGCCGCCGGAGGAGCTGGCGGCGGCCGTATGGGCACGCGTGGAGGACCTTCTGTGAGTTTCGAGGCGCTGGTCGAGCAGGTCGAGGCGAAGCGGCTGCTCGGCGCTGCGCTGGCCGAAGGGCCGGCGCACGCCTACCTCTTCCACGGCCCGGCCGGGGTCGGGAAGCGGCTGGCGGCGCGTGCCTTTGCGGCCGCGCTGCTGGGCGACGACGACCGGGTCGAGCGTGGCGCGCATCCCGACCTGTACGTGCTCGAGCCGCTTGGCGACCAGATCCGCATCGACGAGGTCCGCGAGCTGCGGCGCGACTTGCACATGCGCCCGTTCGAGGCCGACCGGCGTGTGTACCTGATCTTCGGCGCGCACCTGCTGAACGCGGAGGCCGCCGACGCGCTGCTGAAGGATCTCGAGGAACCGCCGCCCTACGCGGTCATTGTCCTCGTCGCCGACGAGCTCGGCCCGTTGCCCGAGACGATCCGGTCACGCTGCCAGCTCGTGTCGTTCCGCCGACTCTCGGAGCGGGCTGTGCGCGAGGAGGTCGATCGGCGCGCCCCCGGACTCGCGCCTGAACAGGCAACGGCCGTGGCCCGAGTCGCGGCCGGGAGGCTCGACCGCGTCGACCGATTGCTCGACGCCGAGCAGGCGCTGGCAGGGCGGGAGCTGCCGGAGCGCGAGGTCGAGCAGTACGTCAAGCGGGCCGAGCGGGGAGCCGAGCGCGACGAGACGCTGCTCGCGCTCGAGGAGCTCGGCGCCTGGTACCGCGACCTGGTGGTCGTCGCCGCCGGGGCCGAGCGCGCCGTCGTTCACTACGACCAGCTTGCCGTGCTCGCCGAGGACGCGGTGGTCGAGCGGATGGTAGGCGCCGAACGCGCGGCGGAGGCTATCCGCGAGACGTGGCGCTCGTTCGAGGAGTTCAACGTCTCGCCGGCGCTCGCTCTGGAGGCCCTGTTCGTGACGCTGCGGCGGGAGCTTGCCGGCGCTGTCGCTCCTTCTGTGTAACCCCATTGAGGGAATCGGTGCGCCCAGCGCAAGTTTTTTGCCGACATCAACTCTCACCGGGAAACCACTGCTGTGCGGATTTCCGAAAGGAGAGTCATGAAGCGTTTCGTCTTGCTCGCGTCGCTGACGGCGGCCTTGGCCGCGATTGCGCTCGCCGGGACGGCCTCGGCGCACGTGGTACTGGACCCCGGTGGTGCCGCGGCCAACAACTCGGGGCCGGCGAGCTCGACCTCGAGCTCCGATTCGACCAGCGAGTCGGACGAGACCGAGGCGACCGGCACCGCCACGGCGTCTGTTGACGGCACGAGCGTCACGATCACCGGCATCGACGGTTCCTCGGTCACGTGCGCCGTGCCCGTCGGATTCGACCTGACGCCGTTCTTGACCGGGCAGGTCGAGGCGGAGTGCGAGCTGGTCAACGGCCAGCTCATGCTCAGTGAGATCGTGAACGAGACGTCCGGCGTCGAGGCCGAGGTGGAGGATGACGACACCGTCGAGGTCGGCGACGACGACGCCGACGAAGACGCCGACGACGACATCGACGACGACATCGACGACGACGCCGACGACGCCGAGGACGACATCGACGACGCAGGTGACGACGACTAGCGCTGCTCTGCCCGTAGAAGCTGCCTGCCGTCCCGACCACGGGGCGGCAGGCGCTCGTCTGTCAGAGCTCTTCGCAAAGCACGGGGCCACCGTGCTCGGGCTCTGCCGTGTCCTGCTCCGCCATAGCCAGGAAGCCGAGGACGCCGTCCAGCAGACGTTCCTCTCTGCTTACCGCAGCCTCCTGAACGGGGTCGAGCCGCGCCATCCGGCTGCCTGGCTGGCGACGATCGCGCGCAACGAGTGCTGGAGCCGGGTCGAGCAGCGGATGCGAGAGCCGCTCGGCGACGCGCAGGCCGAGCCCGAGAGCACGCTCCCAGACCCGGTCGCCGCGGCGGCGGCTAAGGCCGACCTGTCAGAGGTGTGGCGCGCGATCGGAGACCTCCCGCGACGGCAGCGCCAGGCGCTGCTCCTGCGCGAGTTCTCGGGACTCTCCTACGGCGAGCTCGCCGATGCGCTGGCGATCTCCGAGCCCGCGGTCGAGTCGCTCCTGTTCCGCGCCCGGAGGGACCTCCGTCTGCGGTTGAAGCCGGCGTACCGCTCGGTCGCAAGCCTCGCGCCGCTCTCTGAGATCCGGGATGCCCTTGCGCGTGCGATCGGCGGCATGCCCGACCCCGCGACATCGGGCGTGCTCGCAAAGATCGCGGCCGCGCCGCTCGTCGCCAAGCTGGCGGCCGGCGCGGCCGTGGTCGTGGTCGCCGGCGGGACGGTCGAGGCAGTGGAGAACGGCTCGTTCCGGGGCCCCGCTCCCGCCCGCGCTCAGACGCCCGTTCGGCATGCGCCGCGAGGGACCCAGGCGGTCCGGGGACGCCCATCCATCGTCGGCACGGCTGCCGCAACGAAGAGGAAGCGGCCTCGCACCGGCGTGATCCGGGCGCGGGCTCCGGGGCACGGGCCCGCACCCGCGCCGGTCTCGGCTGCGGCAGGACTCGAGCCGCGGGAGGCCGGCGACCCCGCGACGGCGCCAGCGAATGATCCCGCTCAGGGCGAGACACCGGCCCCGCTCCCGCCGGCAGCCGCGTCCACGACTCCGGCAGCGCCCACCTCCTCCGAGCCGCCTGCCTCCGGCGGAGGCGAGTCGAGCTCGACCGGCTCCGGCTCCAGCTCGGATGAGGACGGAAGCGAGGAGAGGTCGGGCTCGGGCTGGGGGGACGACTACCCGGGCTCGAGCGATGATGACGAGGGGTCAGAGTCGAGTGGCTCGGGCGACGAGGACGGGAGCGGTTCGGACGGCAGTGGCTCAGGCGAAAGCGGCTCGGGCGAAAGCGAGTCAGACGACAGCGAGCCGAGCTCGGACACGAGCGGCTCCGCCGACGACGGGGGAGACGGCGAGGGCGGCGGAGACGACGGAGACGGCGCCGACGACGACGGCGAAGACGACGGCATCTAGGCCGGCGCCAGCGTCGCCGTCGCGCGCACCTCGGTGACGTGGGCCTCGCCGAGCTCCTGCGGCGTCGCGGTGATCCAGACCACGATGTAACGCCCGGCGGCCCCCTTGTTGAGGGTGTATGTCGTCGTCCCGGTCAGCGGACGGTTGGCGGAAACCGCGTGGAAGGGACCGGCCGGGTTGTTACCGAGCTGGATCTGCGCGGACGAGCCCCTGCCGTCGGTCTCGACCACGACCTTTGAGAGCCCCAGGCTGCGACCGGCGTCGAGCACGAGCCCCACGCCCTTCTTGAAGAACCCTTTCGTATAGTGCTCCGTCTTCCAGAACGTGGTCGGGTCGCCGTCGACCGCGAGCGGGGCCAGGTCGTCGTTCTCGTGCTGGTCACCCTCGGGGTCGTAGGCGCCCGTGCCGGTCAGCTTGACCGCGACCTGCCTGGGCGGCTGGGTCCCTGTCGTCGTCGGCCGGGTGGTCCGGGTCACGGTCGTCGACAGGGCGCTGGTCGTCCGCTCGGAGCTCGAGCCGCCGCCCGAGGTCGCGCTCACGATCACGATCACGATCAGCGCGACGAGAAACGCAGCAAGCGCTCCGGCGGCGACGAGGCGGTTCACACCTTCATGTTTGCTGATCTTCCGGCGGATCAGCGGCTCGCCGCCTTACGAGGCGATTACAGCGCGTGCGCGAGCGGCACGCACGGCCGCTGAGAGGGTGCCGATGTCGTAAGCCCCGAAGTGGCGGCGGCCGTTGACGAAGAACGTCGGTGTCCCGGAGACGCCGCTCAGGTCGGCGCTGTCGACGTCCTCGGCGATGCGTCCTGCTCCCACGTGCCGGTCGAGGTCAGCCGTGAACCGCTCCACGTCGAGCCCGAGCTGGGTCGCGTACCCGATCAGGTCGGGTGGGCTCAGCGCATCCTGGTGGTCGAGCAGGAGGTCGTGCATCTCCCAGAATGCCCCCTGCTCCGCGGCCGCCTCCGCGGACTGCGCTGCCACCTCCGCCCGAGGGTGGACGTCGTTCAGGGGCAGGTGCCGCCAGACGTACCGCACATCGCCGAAGTCGGCGAGGAGCTCACGGATGACTCCCTCGGCCTGCCCGCAGTAGGGGCACTCGAAGTCGCCGTACTCGACGAGCGTGACGGGCGCGTCCTCGGGCCCGCGGATGTGATCGCGGTCGGGATCGACAGGGTCGGCGAGATCGACGATCACCTGCGTCGTACCCAGCAGCGCTCGGATCCGCAGCCGCGGAGGGAGCAACGCGGTTGCGCGGAAGACGAGCCAGCTGAGGACCGCCGCACTGAGTGCCGCGCTGAGCACGCCGAGCTTCGCCTGCGCGAGCTGCGTCCCGTCGAAGGCGAGGTTTGCGATCAACAGCGAGACGGTGAAGCCGATGCCTGCGATCGCGCCGCCGCCGGCGACCGCCGCCCAGCCCACCGGAGGCCGCAGGCGGCCGCGGCTCAGCCTCGTGAGC
>WNGB01014732.1_pt1 | contig 14647 bp, 12 predicted proteins | sample 5400681 | NCBI WGS metagenome assembly WNGB01 (sample SAMN13153367, study PRJNA577476) | soil metagenome | isolation source: 115 cm soil or saprolite under grassland replicate 2 | place: USA:California | collected 2016-06-15
GTGGCCCGCTGCCGTCGGTCCGCACCCTCGCCGCCGAGCTCGGCGCCAGCCCCAGCACGGTCGGCCGCGCCATCCAGGAGCTGGCCAGACAGGGCTGGGTCGGGGTGACCAACCGGCGCGGCACGGTCGTCAGCGGGGACCTGCCGGCCGGCGAGACCGGCGAGCGCGACGTCGAGGCCGCCGTCCGGCGCCTGGCGGTGCGCTGGCGGCTGGCCGGCGGCGACCGTGGCTCCTTCGCGGAGCTGGTCGGCAACGTCGCCGACGAGGTCTTCCGGCCGGCGCCGCGCGTGCTGTTCCTGGAATGCAACCCGGTCGACCTCCGGCGGGGCCTCGAGCAGCTCCAACGCGACATCCCCGTCGGCCTTCAGCCGCTGCTGCTGGAGGAGGCGCGCGCCGACCCCGCCCGGCTCGGCGGCGCCGACGCGCTGTTCACCCCCTACTTCCACCTCGCCGAGGCCCGCGAGCTCGCCCCGGCCGGCGCACAGGTCGTCCCCGTCAACTTCGTGCCGTCCGAGGAGACCATGCGGACGCTGGTGGACGTCCCGGCCGAAGCCCTGGTTGGCGTGGTCGCGGTCGACGCCCGCTCGCGCCGCCGGCTGGAAGCGATCGTGCAGCAGTTCTCGCCGGCGGCGGTCCGCAGCGCCCTGCTCGACGACCCGCAGGCCGTCGCCCGCCTGGTCGAGGCGGCCGACCTGGTGCTGGCCACCAACGCCGCCAAGCTGCCCGAGGAGCTGCTGCGGCGGGTCCCGCGGCTGCTCCGGATCGGCTGGACGATGGAGGGCGGCCTGGCCGCCACCCGCATGGGCGGAGCGGTGCGGGCATGACCGGCGGCCGGGAGCGCCTGGTCGAGCTGGCCCGGGCCAAGCCGATCCCGCCCTACAGCCTGGACGAGGAGCTGACCTTCTTCTGCCCGCGCGAGAACCTCGCCGGCCTGGACCTGCCGGCGGTCCGCGCCTTCCACCGGTGGCTGCTGCACGAGCACCAGCCACCCCCCAGCCGCGAGCCCTCGGTGCTGCTGCTGCTGCCCGGCCAGAAGGTCAAACCGTGCACCGTGTCCGACGAGCACCGCGCCATCAACGGCATGCTGCTGGCCGCCGGGTTCAGGCCGCTCGACCGCGGCGACTGGCCGGCGCCGCTGGCCCGCTTCGCCCCCCCGGAGCTGCTGTCCAACGCCCCGCTGGCCGGGCACGGCCTGCGGATCGACCGCGCAGTGGTGTCCGAGCCGTTCGGGCTGGTCCCCTACGAGGCCCTCTACCGCTGGCGCGGCCGGCCGTCTCCCTGCGCCCGCTACGACGACCCCGGCCTGTTCGAGCACCGCGGCCTCGCCTGCACCTGGCGGGCGGACTGCACCGTGGTGCGGTCCGGCGGCGCCTGGCGCTGGGGCGACGCCGAGCGAGAGGCGTACGTGGAGGTCCACAACCGGCTCGGCGCGCTGCTCGCCGCGGTGCTGGAGCGCTGGCGGGACCACTACGCCGCGGTGCTCGGTTATGTCGCTCCCCGGCTCACCCACCGCTCGTTCCTCGGCGACGCGGCCGAGCGGCGCGCCGCGGGCCTGCCGACCGGCCGCCGCGTCGACGGTCGGCTGCTGCGGTTGCGGGGCGTCGGCGAGCTGGCCCCGGGCCTGGTCACGCTCGTACCGGACGGCCGCGAGTTGGCGGCGCTCCGCCGCGACCAGGGCGGCCACCTCCCGGCCGACGTGCTCACCCGGGCCTGGTGCCTGCGCCTGCTGCTGGACCGCCTCGGCCAGGTCGCCGACGCCGCCTCGAGCGCGCCCAGGTGACCCGGAGGGGTCCGGGGAACCCCAGGGGGGTGCCCCGGTGGATCGGTCGGAGGGGCCCGGGGCCCAGGGGGGTGCCCCGGTGAGTCGGGCCCTCACCGACGTGGTCGTGATCGGCGGCGGCCACAACGGCCTCGCCTGCGCCTGCTACCTGGCAAGGGCCGGCCTCGGCGTGACCGTCCTGGAGGCCGCCGAGACGCCGGGCGGCTGCATCCACACCGTCGACCTGCCCGACGGCCGCGGTCGCCTGGAGCTCGGCGCCTACGAGCACGGCGGCATCCGCGCCAGCGGCGTCGCCGCCGACCTGGAGCTGGAGCGCCGCTTCGGGCTGCGCTTCCACCTCCGCGACGAGGTGACCCTGGCCCCTTGCGACGACGGCACCGCGCTTCCCTTCGACGCCTCGCTGGAGCGGACCGTCGAGCGGCTCCGCCCCGTCGTCGGCGACGCCGACGCCGACGCCTACCGGCGCTTCGCCGCCTGGGCCGCCGCCGCCGTAGCCCTGCTGCGCCAGACCGAGTCCGGGCCGCCGCCGTCCCTGCGCGAGCTGGCCGCCCTCGCCGAGGCCGCCCTCGGCGCGGAGGCCAGCCGGCTGCTGCAGGCGCTGCTCGGCTCGGCGTCCAACCTGGTCCGGTCGGTCGTGGCCGACCCCCGCCTGCAGGGCGTGCTGGCCCACTGGGCGGCCCACTCGCAGCAGTCACCTGCCGACCCCGGCACCGGCGCCGGCGCGCTGCTGCTCGCCGGCGGCCACGGCAGCCCGGCGGCCCGCCCTGCCGGCGGTTCCAGGGCGACCGTGGACGCGCTGGTCCGCTGCCTGGAGGCGGCCGGCGGGGAGCTGCGCTGCGGGCAGCCGGTCACCCGGGTGGAGCTCAGAGACGGCCGGGCGGTCGCCGTCCACGCCGGCGGGGAGCGCGTCGAGGCGGCCAGGGCGGTGGTGTCCGCGGTCGACGCCCGCCGGCTGCTGCTCGGCCTGGTGGACGAGGCCGACGTGCCGTCCAAGCTGCTCGCCGAGGCCAGGCGCATCCACGTCGGGCGGGCCAACGTCTCCGAGCTGAAGGTCGACGCGATCCTCGCCCGCATGCCAGAGGTCCCGGGCCCGCCGGGGTTCCAGCGGTCGTTCCTGCTGTCGGCCAACACCGTCGCCGACGTCGAGGCCGCGTTCGCGCGGATCCGGCTCGGCGAGCTGCCGGCGCGCCCGCCGCTGATGCTCGCCTTCCCGTCCACCCTCGAGCCCGGCTGGGCGCCCAACGGCCGGGCGGCGCTGTGGCTGTCGACGTTCGTGCCGTGGCGGCCGGCGTCCGGTCCGTGGGATGCGGCTTCGCTCGAGCGTGCCGCCGACCACGCCTGGCGGGTCGCCGAGCGGGCCCTCGGGACCGTCCTGGAGCCGGTCGAGCGGCACGTCACCGGCCCGCTGGAATGGGTCGCGCGCCATGGCGGCGCGCATGCCAACCCCAACTACGTCGAGATGAGCCTGGACCAGCTCGGGAGCTTCCGGCCGTCGCCGAGCCTGGCCGGCTACCGGACCCCCGTCGGCGGGCTGTTCCTGACCGGCGCCGGCACCCACCCTGGCGGGGGCGTGACCGGGCTGCCCGGCCGCAACGCCGCCGCCGTGGTCCTGGAGGCGCTCGGCGCCGGGCGGCCGCGCCCGCGCGCTCGACGGCTGCGCCGCCGGCTCGCCCTGGTCCGCGACGCCGTCCGCGCCGCCCGCGCCCTGCGCCGGTCCGGCTGACGCAGCGGTTCCCGCTGCGCGGGCGGGGGGCGTGGGGTGACCGCGGCGGCAGGCTCACGCATCCTCGCGGGCGCTCCGGCGTCGCCGAGTGGCGATCAGGAGGAGAGTACCGGCGAGCATCAAAGCCACTCCAGCGGGTCCAAGCCCCGGCGTCGATCCGGTCACGGCCAGGCCTGCCACTTCGCAGTTGGTTGCCGCGCTGTCCTTGATCGCCATCGTCTTGGTGTCCCCACCCCTGTCCCATACGATCGCGTCGACCGTCTTGACTCCCCGCAGGTCCACGCGGCCAGAGGCGGTGATGGTGCCGTCCGAGGTCGACTTGGTCGGCAGCACCGTTCGCGGCTGCAAGTATCCCTATCGGGCTACAAGCGACAACGGGGACGGCGCCCGGAGGTCTTGGGGCTCTGACTTCCATACTCTGCACGATGCCCGGCTTGCTTGCGTGCTACCTGGCAAGCCGCGAGAACCCGCCCAGGTCGGCGCGCGTCACCAGGTCGGCGGCAAGGGGTCGGCTCGCCTCGACCAGGGCGGCCAGGTCGTGGCCGACCAGCCGTCCCGACGCCACCCGGCGCTGGCCGTCGACCCAGACGTCGGCCACGTCGGCCGGGGAGGTGCAGTAGACGACCTGCTGTCGGGGGTCGTGGACGTTGGCCAGGCCGGGCCGGTCGCCCCGCAGGCGGACCAGGTCGGCGCGCTTGCCCGGCTCCAGGGAGCCGACCAGGCCGTCCAGGCCGAGCGCGCGAGCGCCCTCGATCGTCGCCATCGCCAGCACGTCGCCGGCGGTGAGAGCGCGGGCGTCCAGACGGGCCACCTTCTGCAGCAGGGCGGCTACCTTCACCGCCTCCAGCAGATTCTGGCTGTCGTTGGACGCGGCGCCGTCGGTGCCGAGGCCGACGATGATCCCGGCGGCGCGCAGCGCCGGAACCGGGCAGACCCCGGAGGCGAGGATCATGTTGGCCACCGGGTTGTGCACCACCGCGACGCCCGCCTTGGCGAGCGCCTGGATCTCGGCCTGGTCGACCCAGATGCAGTGGGCGGCCAGTACCGGCACGTCCAGCAGCCCGGCGTCGGCCGACCGCTCCACGGCGCTGCGGCCCCAGCGCATGCGCGCCTGGACGACCTCCTCCCGGACCTCGGCGAGATGGGTGTGGACCGCCCAGCCATGCTCGCGGGCCGCCCGCGCCGAAGCGGCCAGCAGCTCGTCGCTCTGGCCGAGCAGGGTGCCGACACCCATGCGGAACCCGACGCGCCCGGCCGCCCGGCAACGGTCGGCGAGCGCCTGGTGCTCGTCGAGGAAACCGGCCACCGGGTGTGGGTCGAAGATGTCCTCGGCGCCGAAGGCGACGACGCCACGCAGGCCCATCGCCTCCAGCCCGTCGACCACGCCGAGGCTGGCCAGCGAGCCCATGTTGGTGTGGTGGAACATGTCGTTCACGCACGTGACCCCGGACAGCAGCAGCTCGGCACCCTTGAGCATGGCCCCGACCATGGCCATCTCGCCGGTCAGGTGACGGCCGGCGGGGACCACGATCCGGGTGGCCCACTCGAACAGCGTCAGGTCCTCGCCCATGCCCGGGATCAGCGCCTCCGACAGGTGGGTGTGGGCGTTGACGAGCCCTGGCAGCACCACCCCGTGGTCGTCGCCGACCACCTCGGCGTCGGGGAAGCGCGCCTGGACCTCGTCGAAGGGACCGACGGCGACCACTTCGCCATCGGCGAAGGCGACCGCGCCGCCGACCAGGTCGCCGGCCGGGCCCATGGTCAGCACGTGCCCGCCGCGGACGACCGTGGCCGCCGCGGTCATCGCCGAACGGTCATCGGGCCTGCGCGAGCTCGCGGGGGAAGACGACGCGGAAGCCACCCTGGACCATCTGCTCGACGGTGCCGGACGCCCGTACGTTCTGGTGCGAGGTGTCGAACCGCACGCCGCTCCAGGGCATGATCGTGCTGCGGCCCGGGAGGTCGAGGCCGATCAGGGCGGCACGCACCCGCTGGGGGTTGACCGAGCCGGCGGCGTCGACCGCCGCGGCCAGCGCCAGCACCGCGGTGAACGAGCCGGCCGCCACCTCGCTCATCGCCGCGCTGAACCGCTCCTCGTACCGGTCCATGATCGGCTTGGCGGTCGGGTTGCGGGCGGCCACCTCCCGCGACCAGGCGGAGCTGTAGAGCACGCCTTCGCCGTCAGCGCCGGCGGCCTCGATCACGCCAGGCTCGGAGAACCCGGTGCCGAAGCTGTAGACCGCCGGCGGCCGGTAGCCGAGGGCGCCGAACGCCCTGATGACCTTCGTGGCGTCCGCGCCGGACGAGGCGGCCACGAACAGCACGTCGGGTTGCTTGGCGCGGACCTGCTGGACCGGAGGGACGAGGCTGCTCGCCCCCGGCGTGAACGGCACCGCGTCGGGCGCGGTGTCGCCGTTCTCGGTTGCGAGCTGCTGGATCTCCCGCACCAGGAGGTTGCCGGGCGCGTTGTTGGCGTAGAGGACCGCGACCCGCCCTGCCCCGCCGGGCTGCTGCCGAAGCGTGGAGAAGAAGGCCTCGCCGAGCATCCGGTCCGTCGGGCCGCTGCGGAAGAACCAGTTGAGCCCCCGCTCGGTCAGGTAGCCGGTGGAAGTGTCGCCGTTCACGAACGGCACTCCCAGCCGCTCGGTCCGCTGGCTGGCCGCGGCGGTCACCTCCGCGTCGTAGGCCCCGACGAGCCCGACGACCCGCTCTTGGGTGACCAGGCTGGCGGCCTGCGTGGCGCCGCGTGCCGGGCTCCGCAACGGGTCGCTGCTGGTGTCGGCGGGCACGATCGCGATCTTCGGACCACCGAGCCCTCGCAGCCCGGTGTTGGTGACGCCCAGCAGCGGGACCGGTCCCTCCTCGCCGTTGACGAGCGCGGCGGCGAGCTGGGCGCCGTGCAGCGCGTCCTGTCCGGCGGCGCGGTTGGCCCCGGAGAGGGGCGCCAGCACGCCGATCCTGACCTCACCCACCGGGCTCCGTTCGGTCGCCCGATCCGACCCCGTGCATGCGGCGAGGACGGCGACGACGACACCCATGGCGGCACGGGTCCAGGCGCGCATAGCAGACATCTCTCCCAATAAAGGGCCGGCATAAGGGGCAGGGCGACTGGGTCGCGCTAGATTGCGCCGGGGGTCGAGACGGTGTCAACTTCGCAAGCCTGGCAGGACCATGCCAGCTGGGTATAATCCGGCGCCGACTACGCCTCCGGTCGAGACTCCGGTCAGAGAGGTAGTGAGACCTCGTGCAGATACGGCGTACGAACGACGCCTCCCCCTTGACGACGTCCCCCCGCGTCGGCGACCCCGGATGGTTCATGAGGTTGCGCAACTGGCGGGTCCGCTCGAAGCTGATCGCCGTCCTGGTGATCCCGGCCGTGGCGTTCCTGGTGCTGGCCAGCTTCGGCATCGGCGCCTCGGTGAGGGACGTGCGCGCGCTCGACCGGGGCAGCAGGCTGGCCGAGTTCGGCCGCCAGGTCACCGGGCTGGTCCACGAGCTGCAGGCGGAGCGCGACCTCACCGCCGGCTACATGGAGGTGCGCGCCCGAAACCTCAAGACCAACGACGCCCAGGAAGTCGTCAGGGGCCTCAGTGCCCAGCAGCCGCTGGTGGACCAGCGGGTGGCCGCCTACCGTGAGGCCGAGGCCTTGCTGTACGACGGGCTCGGTCGCCGCCAGCAGGCCAGGTTCGACGCGGCCCGGGCCGGGCTCGAGGACCTGGCCGGTCTCCGGGAGGCCGTCGCCTCGGCGTCGCTGACCGGGCGGGGCATCTTCGACGAGTACTCCCAGCTCATCAGCCGACTGCTCGACGTGGACCTGGAGATCGCCCAGCCCGGAGGGGACGAGGAGCTCGCGCAGAGCGTTCGCGCGTTCAACGACCTCTCCCGCACCAAGGAGGTGACCTCGCGGATCCGCGGCACCCTCCACGGCGTCACCTACCGTGGAGCGTTCGCGTTCGGCGAGTTCCAGGACGTCGCCGACCTGCTCGCCGAGCAGCGGGCGGCGGCCGAGCAGTTCCAGGCCGACGCGGACGAGCAGCAGCGCAGCCTGAACGCCGACGTCGTTACGGGCCAGGCGGTCCTCCAGGTCAATCGGACGGCGCAGAACGCGCTGAACCGCCAGTCCAACCCGCGCCTGAACATCGATCCCGCGCAGTGGCTGGCGGCCAGCAGCACGCAGATCGAGCTCATGCGCACCGTCGAGCGCCAGCTCCTGGACGGCGTGGTCGACCAGAGCCAGAACCTCAGCACCTCGGCGCAGCGCCAGGCGCTCCGCGACGCCCTGCTGATCGCCGTCATCCTCGCGGTCGCGCTGCTCGCGCTGTTCGTGGTCGCACGGTCGATGGCCCGGCCGTTGCAGCGCCTCCGGGCCGGTGCGCGGGAGATCGCCGAGCGCCGCCTGCCGGAGGCGGTCGAGCGGCTGCGCACCACCGAGAGCGGCGACCTCGACGTCCGCGTCGACCCGATCGGGATCCGGTCACGGGACGAGATCGGCCAGGTTGCCCAGGCGGTCGACGAGATCCAGGAGGTCGCCGTCCGCCTGGCGACCGAGCAGGCGGCGCTGCGCCGGTCGATCGGCGACATGTTCACCAACCTGGCCCGACGCTCCCAGACCCTTATCGACCGCCAGCTCGAGCTGATCGACGACCTGGAGCGCAACGAGGCCGACCCGGAGACGCTGGAGCACCTGTTCCGCCTGGACCACCTGGCCACCCGCATGCGGCGCAACGCCGAGGACCTCATCGTGCTCTCCGGCGCCGACCCCGGCCGGCACTGGGCGCAGCGGATGACCCTGGTCGACGTGGTCCGGGCCGCCGCCGCCGAGGTCGAGGAGTACCAGCGGGTCGAGTTCCTGCCCCTGGCCGATCTCGAGGTGACTGGCCACGCCTCCGTCGACGTCATCCACCTGCTCGCCGAGCTGATCGAGAACGCCACCGTCTTCTCGCCGCCCAACACCAAGGTCCAGATCGCCGGCCAGGCGGTGCCGCACGGCTACGTCGTCGAGATCGAGGACCGCGGGCTCGGCATGAGCGACGAGGAGCTGATCCAGGCCAATGAGCGGCTGGCCAACCCGCCGGAGATCGACTTCGCCCTGTCGCGCGTGCTCGGCCTGTACGTCGTCGGCCGCCTGGCGCAGCGCCACGGGATCAAGGTGCAGCTCCGCCACTCCTGGTACGGCGGGGTGACCACGCTCACGCTGATTCCGCACGGGCTGCTGGTGTGGCCGAAGGAGCCGGCGGCCATGCCGGAGCCGGCCGCCGCAGTCCCCGGCCTGGCGCAGCTGCCGTCACCGGATCGGGTTGCCGAGCCCGCCGCCCCCCGGTCGGGCGACCACCTGCCGATCTTCGAAGCGGCGCGCTCGGACTGGTTCGCGCCCGAGTCCGCCGAGCCGCCGCCGATGCCGCTCCGCCAACGCGCCGCCGGCGACGGCACCCCGCCGCCAAGATCCGCTCCCACCCCGAGGCCCGAGGAATCCCTTCCCTATCGGCCCGCTCACGCCCGCGCCGACGAGCAGCCCCTGCCGTACCGCCGGTCGCCGGCTGCCAGGCCGGCGGAGGACCCATCCCCCTACCCGGCCGAGCCCGCCAGGGCGGAGGCGCCGGCGCCCTACCGTCCGGCACCCGCCCGCGGCGAGGGGCCGCCGCCATACAGGCCGGAGCCCGCCAGGGCGGACGCCGAGCCGCCCTATCCTTCCCAGCCCGCCGCGCCGGCCGGGGAACCGGCCCCGGCCCAGCCCGCAACCGCCGGGCACACCGACCAGCCGGGTGGTGCCGCAGCGGGTCCCCGGCTGACGCAGGCCGGCCTACCGCGGCGCGTGCCGAGGGCCAACCTCGCCCCTGGGATGGTCGACGCCCAGCAGGCCACCTCCGGCCAGGCCGACCAGGCCGACCAGGAGCCCGCCTCCGGCCGCACTCCCGAAGAGGTCCGCAGCATGCTGTCCAGCTACCGCACCGGGCTCGAGCGTGGTCGCACCGTCGCCCGGAGGCGCTGATGTCGGCGAGCGACCGCAGGACGCCCCCTAGGTCGAGAAGGGGGGCGCGATGCCGGAGCTGAGCGCAGAGGCGCGCAACCTCAACTGGCTCGTCGCGAACTTCGCCAAGGGCACGCCTGGCGTCGCCCACGCGATCGTGGTCTCGGCCGATGGCCTGCCGGTCGCGATGTCAGACCGCCTCGATCGGCCGAAGGCCGACCAGCTCGCCGCCATCGCGTCGGGGCTGGCGAGCCTTACCCAAGGCGCCGCCCGCTGCTTCGAGGGCGGCCTGGTCAAGCAGACCGTGGTCGAGATGGACCGCGGCTTCCTCTTCGTCATGTCGATCAGCGACGGCTCCTGCCTCGCGGTGCTCGCCGCTACCTCGTGCAACGTCGGCGTGGTCGCCTACGAGATGACCGTGCTGGTCGCCCGCGCCGGCGACGTCCTCACCCCCAGCCTCCGTGCCGAGCTCCAGTCCGCCCTCCCGTCATGAGCGCGCAGCGCTCCACCAGGTGAGCCATCGGCATGACCACTCCCGACGAGCAATCAGCGGCACCGGGCCGGCGGCGCGTCCGGCCGTATGCGATGACGCGCGGGCGCACCCGGCCCATCTACGCCGACCTCGAGATCGAGGCACTGGTCTCCACCACCTCGCACGGAGAGCGGATGCCGAAGCTGACCGTCGAGCAGCGAGCCATCGCCGGCCTGTGCCACGACATCCTCTCGATCGCGGAGATTTCGGCCAGGCTCGACCTCCCCCTCGGGGTCACCCGCGTACTCGTCGGCGACATGGCCGACGAGGGCCTGGTCATGGTCCACCGGCCGGCCCAGGCCGGTGACCGTCCCGACCTGGCTCTGCTCGAGCGGGTGCTGTACGGGCTGCGAACCATCTGACGGCAGTTCCCCGACCATTTTCAAGTGCAATTGGATATTCGGCCGGAGCGACGAGGCTGGTGCGGTTGACACCGTCTTCTGAGCCGGAGAACCTTAGGCCACCAACGTCCCCGATTGACAGAGACGCCTGAAATGTTGCGAGAGATGCGCAATCCAGTCCTGACGTTCCGTGGCGTGAGCAAGCGGTTCGCCGACGGCACCGTGGCGCTTGCCGGCGTCGACCTGAGCGTGGCTTCCGGGGAGTTCGTCAGCGTCGTCGGTCCATCGGGTTGTGGGAAGAGCACGCTGCTGCGAATCGCCTCCGGCCTGAGCGCCGCCAGCGAGGGCAAGGTGCTGGTCGACACCGACAAGATCGGCTACGTCTTCCAGGACCCGACGCTGCTGCCGTGGCGCACCGTCCAGGCCAACGTCGAGCTGCTGGCCGAGCTGGGCGACCTGCCGAAGCAGGAGCGCCGCCGCCGCGCCAACGAGGCGATCGAGCTGGTGGGGCTGAGCGACTTCGCAAGGCACCATCCGCGCGCCCTCTCGGGAGGGATGCGGATGCGCGTCTCGCTCGCCCGGTCGCTGACCCTGCAACCCGAGCTGTTCCTGTTCGACGAGCCGTTCGGGGCACTGGACGAGATCACCCGCGAACGGCTCAACGACGAGCTCCTGCAGCTGTTCCTGACGCAGCAGTTCACGGCGCTGTTCGTCACCCACTCGGTGACCGAGGCGGTCTTCGTGTCCAAGCGGGTGGTGGTCATGTCGGGCCGCCCGGGTCGGGTGGTCGGCGACTTCCCGGTGCCCTTCGAGTACCCGCGCGCGCCGCGGCTGCGCTTCGACGAGGAGTTCGCCCACCTGGCCGGCGAGGTGTCGGCCTGCCTCAGGGGGGAGCGCCGACGCCCGAGCCAGCCGTCGCCCCCGCCCCACCCGGTGGAAGGGATCGCGCACCGATGAGCGTTGGGACGGACATCCCAGGGCCGCACGACGCGACCGTGGCGGGGCCGACCCAGGCCGCCGTCCGGCTCAGGCCCTCCAGGCACGAGCGTTGGCTGTCGTTGTGGGGGCCGCCGTTCCTGGTGCTACTCGCCGTGACCGGCGTGTGGTACGGCGTGAGCTACCTGCTGCTGGACGTCGACCGCCGCTTCCTGCTGCCACCGCCGCACGACGTGCTCCAGGTCGCCTTCCTGGACCGTTACAACCTCGCGGACCTGCTCGATGGCTTGTGGCTGTCGACCAGGGTCGCCTTCCTCGGCTTCGCCGTGGCGATCGTGATCGGCGTGGCCTTGGCGATCGCGATGAGCCAGGCGCGCTGGATCGAACGGTCGCTGTACCCGTATGCGGTCATGACCCAGACGATCCCGATCCTCGCCATGGTGCCGCTGTTCGGGTTGTGGTTTGGCTACGGCTTCCCCAGCCGCACGCTCGTGGTCGTCATCTTCGCGATCTTTCCGATCATCGCCAGCACGCTGTTCGGGCTGCAGTCGGTGCAACGGGAGCACCACGACCTGTTCACCCTGCACGGCGCCAACCGGTTCACCCGGCTGTGGAAGCTGCAGTTCCCAGCGGCGCTGCCCGCGGTCTTCACCGGGCTGCGCATCGCGGCCGGCCTGGCGGTCATCGGCGCGATCGTGGGCGACACCTTCTTCCGGCAGGGCGAGGCGGGGATCGGCATCCTCATCGACCGCTACCAGTCCAGGTTGCAGTCCGAGCAGATGGTGGCGGCGATCCTACTGTCGTCGCTGCTCGGGATCGTCGTGTTCTGGTTCTTCGGCTTCCTCGCCAAGCGGGTGGTCGGAAGCTGGCACGAGTCGGCCGGCGACGCCGGACCGTAGACACGTCGTCGTGGACAGCAGCACATAGCAGAAGGAGGGCACGTGCGCAGACTTCGCCTTGGGATGGTCGTCCTGGCGACGGCCGCCATCGTAGCGGCAGGCTGCACCAACGGCGGGGGGGAAGAGACGACAGGCGGGAGCAACGCGCCGCAGGCCGCGGCGGGCGACCGGCTCAACCTCAAGGACGTCTGCCCGGCCACCATCGTGGTCCAGACCGACTGGTTCCCGGAGTCCGAGTACGGCGTCTACTACCACATGGTCGGCCCCAACCCCAAGGTCGACACCAACAAGAAGCTGGTCAACGGCCCGCTGGTCGCGGAGGGCCAGGACACCGGGGTGCGGATCGAGGTCCGCTCCGGCGGCCCGGCGACCGGCTTCGAGCTGGTGTCGGCGCAGATGTACAAGGACAAGAACATCACCCTGGGCCAGGTCAACACCGACGAGGCGGTGCGCTTCTCCGGCAAGCAGCCGACCCTCGCGGTGGCCGCGCCCATGGAGATCAGCCCGTTCATGATCATGTGGGACCCGAAGGAATACCCGCAGTTCAACATCATCGCCGACATCGGGCAGAGCAACGCGAAGGTGCTCTACTTCGAGGGCGACACCTACATGGAATACCTGATCGGCTCGGGCATCCTTCGCCGCTCGCAGGTCGACCCCTCCTACGACGGTGCGCCGGCGCGCTTCGTCGGCGCCAAGGGCAAGCTCACCCAGGCCGGGTTCGCCACCTCCGAGCCGTACCTCTACGAGCACGACATCAACGGGTGGAAGCGGCCCGTGAAGTACGCGCTGGTCAACGACACCGGGTACCCCTTCTACCCGCAGACCCTCTCGATCCGCCCAGCCGACAAGGACAAGCTGGCGCCCTGCCTGAAGAAGCTGGTCCCGATCGTGCAGCGCGCCCAGGTCGACTTCCTGAAGAACCCGGACAAGACCAACCAGTTCATCATCGACATCGTGCGGGAGTACAACACCGACTGGACCTACTCGGAGGGCCTGGCCAACTACGCGATCGACAAGATGCGCCAGGACTTCGTCAACAACGGCCCCGACAGCACCCTCGGGAACTTCGACCAGACCCGGGTGCAGCGCATCATCGACATCGTCACGCCCATCCTGGTGTCGCAGCGGGCGGCCCCCAAGGAGGGACTGAAGCCCGAGGACATCTTCACCAACGAGTTCATCGACGCCAGCATCGGAGTCACCTGATGCCCGTTCCACCCAGGATCGCGCCGTCGCTGCGGGCCGAGCGCATCCCCCTCGAGCAGGTCCCCGTCGTCGACTTCGAGCCCTTCCGCACCGGCGACCAGACCGAACGCAAGCGCACGGCCCTCGACCTCGCCGGCGCCTTCCGCAACGTCGGCTTCGCGTACCTGACCGGCCACGGCGTCGGCCAGGACCTGATCGACCGGACCTTCGCCGCGGCCGCCGGCTTCTTCGCCCTCCCGCGCGAGAAGAAGTCGGAGGTGCCCGTCGAGAAGTCCCCGTGCGACCGGGGGTGGTTCGACCTCGGCATGGAGAACCTCGACCCCGACCAGCAGGAGGAGGGGGACCTCAAGGAGGGCTACCGGATCGGCAACGACCTGGCACCGGACCATCCGCTGGTCCGCCGGCGGCTCCCGTTCCACGGGCCGAACCAGTGGCCGACCAACGTCCCCGGCTTCCGCGAGACGATGGAGGCGTACTTCCAAGCCGTCCACGACCTGGCCGGGCAGGTGACGCACGCCGTCGCCACGGCCCTGGAGCTTCCCGAGGACTACTTCGACGCGTGGTTCACCACCCCGATGGTGATCATGAGCCCGCTGCACTACCCGCCCCAGGCGGCGTCGCGCGGGCAGCAGATCGACGAGTCGCGCATCGGCGCCGGCGCGCACTCCGACTACGGCTGCCTGGCGCTGCTGGCTCAGGACGACAAGGGCGGCCTGCAGGTCCGCAACACCGCCGGTCGCTGGATCGACGCCAAGCCGATCCCCGGGACCTTCGTGGTCAACGTCGGCGACATGCTCGCGCGGTGGACCAACGACCTGTTCCCGGCGACGCTGCACCGGGTGATCAACACCTCCGGCGTCGACCGCTACTCCATCCCGTTCTTCTACGACCCCAACCACGACGCCCCCGTCGAGGTCATCCCGACCTGCCTCGCCGAGGGAGAGCAGCCCAGGTACGAGCCCACGACCTCGCTGGCGCACCTCCAGGAGCGGTTCGGTGCGACCCTTCCCTACCTCGACGAAGGGCTGACTCCCTAGAACGTCACCAGCGCGTCGCCGGTGAGCTCCTTGAAGACGAAGTTGAGGAAGAAGAACCCGAAGAACAGGACGTTCAACACCAGGATCACGTACACCCAGCCCTTCGGCCGGGCCGCCCTCGGCAACTTCGAGTTCAGGTACATCAGGAAGAACGGGAAGATGAGGGCGCCGAAGTTCGACATGTTGGCCGAGATCAGGATCAGCCTCGCCGGCTGCAGGAAC
>WNGB01013351.1_pt1 | contig 14646 bp, 16 predicted proteins | sample 5400681 | NCBI WGS metagenome assembly WNGB01 (sample SAMN13153367, study PRJNA577476) | soil metagenome | isolation source: 115 cm soil or saprolite under grassland replicate 2 | place: USA:California | collected 2016-06-15
CCTGGCCCGGGCGGCGCGCCGACCACACCGGTCGGTGATTGCGGCGGAGCCAATCCTCCCTGCCTGACCATCAACAATTCGCGCTATCCGACGACGACCAAGCGCGCTGCGCTGATCCTCGCCGGGCGCGCGCTTGCCGGACAAGTGCGCCCCAGCGCAGCGCTGGCAGACTACCTCGAAGGCGAGAACCTGTCGCCACTCGATGAGGTCCTGAGGCGCGGCGCGTCGAGTTCCGCGATCAATGACCGCGTCGTGGCAGTCGATCCTTGATGCAAGGCGCGAGAGCACAACGACAGTCGCTTGCGATCGGATTCACGCTGGTCGAGCTCGCCGTGGTTCTTGCGATTGTCGGTCTTCTGCTTGGCAGCCTTATGTACACGCTCTCGGCGCAGACCGAGCAGCGCAACTTCGAGGAGACGCGACGGCGCCTCGAGCAGGCGCGCGAGCTCGTGCTCGCTTATGCCATCGTCAATGGACAACTGCCCTGCCCGGCGCGAAGCAATAGCGCCGGGGCCGAAGTGCGCGACGCAGCCAGCCGCCGCTGCTGGGACGGAGCCGTCGAAGACTATTACGGAGGAGCGCTCGCTGGCGGGGTCACGGGAGGTTTCCTGCCGGCTGCGACTATCGGCTACACGCAGATCGACAGCGGGGGCTTCGCGGTCGATGCCTGGCAAAACCGGATCCGCTATGCAGTGGCGAAGTCCATCGCCGCCGGCACCTGCGCCGGCGCCTTTACCAATCCTCATTGGGTCAACGCGATGAACCTCAGGAACAACGGCATGGCGTGCCAGCCCGGCGACCTTCTGATCTGCAAATCGGCAACCGGCATCACGCCGAGCGCGTGTGGAGGTACAGCCAACCAGATAATGACCCAGGGCCTCATTGTGGCCATCGTTTTCTCGACCGGAAAGAACGGCGCGATCAGCGGCGGCAGCGGCGCCGACGAGGCGGCGAACCTGGATGGCGCCGGAAACGCCAACCCGGTGTTCGTTTTCCACACTCCGACCCCCGCCGACTTCGCGAACGGCGAGTTTGACGATCAGTTCACCTGGATTACTGTAGGCGAGCTGTACGGAAAAATGATCGCCGCCGGCATCGTGCCCTGAGCGAGCCTCAGGCGGCCGGGCCGCTCAGCGCGAAGCACACCTCGCCGTCCCGGTTCGTCTCGAGCGCGAGGTGGTAACCGCCCGACTCGGCCTGGCGCGCGGCCTGGTAGAGACCGATGCCGAGCCCGCCGCGCGAGCTCACCGGCGAGCGCAGCAGACTCGCCTCGATTTCCGGCGGCACGGCGCTGCCGCTGTCGCAGACGCGTAGCTCGATGCGCCCACCGCACTCGAGCGCGACCCGCACGCGGGTTTCGGGTTCGGCGGCCCGCTTGGCAAGCGCGTTGCCGATCAGGTTGTCGGCGACGCTGTCGAACAGCGAGCGCGGCAGGCGCGCCGCGGCAGGCGGCTCGACGGCCTGGAATTCGACCCCTTCGCCGCGGTACTGGCGCGCGAGCGCTTCCCACCAGCTGCGCGCCGGCACGTAGCTCTCGCGGGCGGGCTCGGGATGCTGCAGCCGATCGAGCGTCTCCGAAAGGCGCTGCGCCACCATCGGCAGCTGGCGGCGCACCAGCCCCTGAAGCTGGGCCGAGTCGCGGTACTCCTCGCGCCCGGCCACCGAGCACAGCACGTTCAGCGATTGCAGCAGGTTCTTGATGTCGTGCGTGGTGCGCGCCCCGGTCTCGTGCACCGCCTGCAGGTAGCTCGCCTCGCGCAGCTGCGCCTCGCGCAGCTTGGCGACGTAGAACTCGGCGAGCACCTGTGCGAGCAGGTGCAGGTGCCACTGCAGCGCCGGGCCGAGCCTGAAGCGCGAATAGATGGTGAGGGCGAGCTCGCTGCTCGCGAACTCTACGGCGTGCGGCGTGCGCTCGCCGCGCTCGCCCTGAATATCGCCCGCGCGCCAGCTGACCCCCGCCACCGCCGGCATGCGCTGCAGCGCCGTCACCGCCTCGGCGAGAAATTGCTCTGGACGCGCCTCGACCTGGAGCAGCTCGGCGAGCTCCTGCAGCCATTTCTCGACCGGCAGGCCGATCGAGAAGAGATACCTCGCGAAGAACACGCCCAGCCCGCCGCCGCTGCGCGGGTTCCAGGCGAGCCCGACAAGCAGCATCGTGCCCGCGGTGAGGAACACGGTCGAGGTGAGCGCCGCGAGGTAGCTCGAGCGGGTGAGGGTCATGAAGGTGAAGCTGCCGAGGATCACGACCACCAGCAGCAGCATCAGGAACACGCTGTAGAAGAAATCGATCACCTGCGCCGCCTCGGCGGGCTCGGCCTCGGCCGGAAAGAGGGCGATCACCAAGAAGGCGAGCGGCAGCAGGTATTCAGCCGCCCTGCGTATTTCGGGGGCGATCTCGCGCCGCGGGGCGATCTCCGGCAGGATCGCGACCGCGAGCAGCGCGAGCAGGTACGCGAGCACCACGAGGTAGCAGCGCCGCTGCCAGCGCGCGTGGTGCTGGTACACCTTGCCGCCGACCAGCCCGGCGATCACCACCACCCAGAAGGCGAGCAGCCACCAGTCGAGGTACATCATCACGGCGAACGCGAGCAGCGACAGGATCAGGCCCTGCATCGGGGAAATGCGCTGCTCGGCCCGCATGAACGGCTGCCAGAGCAGCAGCAGACCGAGGTGCGCGAGCAGCAGCGCCCGCGCCCACGGGTCGGCCACGCCGCGGAACACCGCCACGTGCAGCAGGGCGAGCATGGCCACCACCACCAGCCGCCAGTAGCGCTGGCTGAAGCCCCAGACGACGTTCGCGATGCGGAAAAAGAAGGGCTCGGTGAGCGTCGCCGGTTGCATGCGGGGTGTCCGGCGACTAGTCTACAAACGAACCCATGTCTGCGGCCATTCTCGCCCGTCTGGTCCTGCTCGAGGCGCGCCGCGGCGGCCTGCCCTGGCTCGCCGCAGGCAGCATCGCTCTTGGGCTCGCGCTAGCCGCATTTCTCTCGCAGGTCGCGCTGACCGAGAGCCGCGCGCTTCAGGTCGCGGTCGTCGCGGCGCTGCTGCGCGCCTGCGCCGTGTTCCTCATCGCCGCGCAGGTCGCATCGAGCGTGCTTCGAGAAATCAACGACAAGGGGCTCGAGCTGATGCTCTCGCTGCCGTTGCCGCGCTCGACTCACTACCTCGGCCGGCTGGCCGGCTTCGCCGCCTTGGGCGTTTTGCTGGCAGTCGTGTTCGCGGCCCCGTTGCTCGCTTGGGCGCCCGCCGGCGCGGTCGCGCTGTGGGGGCTGTCGCTCGCCTGCGAGACTGCGCTCATCGCCGCTGCGGCGCTGTTCTTCGCCATGACGCTCGCGCAGCTCGTGCCCGCGATCGCGGCAACCGCCGGTCTTTACCTGCTTGCGCGCTCGATCGCGGCCATCCAGGCTATCGCCAGCGGCCCGCTCGCCGACCCTTCGCTGCCGAGCGAGCTTGCGCGCATGGCGGTGGGCGGCGTCGCGCTTCTGCTGCCGCCGCTCGATGCGGTGACGCGCACCGACTGGCTGCTCTATGGGGCGCCCGGCCCGGGTGCCTACGGCGCGGCGCTCGCCGGCCTCACGATCTATGCGGCCGTGCTGATCGCGGCCGGATTGTTCGACTTTTACCGGAGGAACGCCTGAAGCGCGACGCGCGCGTGCTTGCCGACGTGCCGGCCTGGCTTTGGGCGGCGCTTGCCGCCACGCTCGCCTTGCAGATCGCCTGGCGCTCGGCGAGCCCTGCGCCGAGCCTTGGAGAGTCCGACCTGCCGCCGCCCCCCGGGCCGCAAGCATTGCGGCTCGCGAGCTTCGGCGAGCCGGAAGCGGCGGCGCGCATCGCCATGCTGTACCTGCAGGCGTTCGATCTCGGCGGGGCCAACGCGGCTCCGTACCAGAAGCTCGACTATCGGCGCCTCGCCGGCTGGCTGCGCTCGGTGCTGGCGCTCGATCCGCGCAGCGCCTATCCGCTGTTTTCAGCGGCCCGCGTTTATGCGGAAGTTCCCGATGCCGAGCGCTGCCGGGTGATGCTCGAGTTCATCTACGAGGAATTCCTGCTCGACCCGAACCGGCGCTGGCCCTGGCTCGCGCACGCCGCGCTGCTCGCCAAGCACCGGCTGAAGGACCTGCCGCTTGCGCGCCGCTATGCGGCGGCGATCGACCGCCGCACCACTGCGCAGAACGTGCCGCTGTGGGCCAGGCAAATGGAGATCTTCATCCTCGAGGACATGAACGAGCTCGAGGCGGCCAGGATCATGCTCGGAGGGCTGCTCGCGAGCGGCGCCGTGCGCGACCCGGACGAAGCGCGTTTCCTGCGCCACCGCCTCGAGGAGCTGGAGGCGAGGCAACCGGTTAAATAGTGTCATCCCATCAACGCACTTGTTGGGAATTCGACGCTTTCCTCCACAATGTGTATGCTATGTTCTTGTTTATAAAAAACTACCTTCTGGCATGCCTATTGCGATAGCGGTTATACCTGGAAGAACCATGGGAGAAGGATTCATGAAAAAGACACAAGGCTTCACGCTGGTCGAGATCGCGATCGTGCTGGTAATCATCGGGCTGCTGCTGGGCGGCATCCTGAAGGGCCAGGAGATGATCACGCAGGCGAAGATCAAGAACGTGATCGCCGATTTCTCGGGCATCTCGGCGGCCTACCACGGCTACGTCGACCGCTACAAGAAGATCCCTGGCGACGATCCGTGTGCCGGCGGTGCCGTGACGCTGGGCAACTGCGGCACCACCACCGGGCGTTGGACCGGCGCGACCGCCGGCGACGGCAACGGCCAGGTCGCAGGCGCGTACAACAGCACCACCGCCACCGACGAGTCGCGCCTGTGGTGGGATCACCTGCGCCGCGCGGGCTTCGTCTCGGGCGTGGGCGACCAGCAGCCGTTCAACGCGTTGAGCGGCCAGATCGGCGTGCAGACCGGAAACGCCGCTTCGCCGCCGGTGGCCGCGCTGGGCGGCTTCGCCGGCATCATCATCTGCTCGGCGAACCTGCCCGACAAGGTCGCGATTGCCGCCGACACGCAGATGGACGACGGCGTGATCGACAAAGGCACCGTGCGCGGCCAGCTGCAAACCACGCCCAATCCCGCTATCAATGCCGCCGCCGACACAGTGGCGTACGCCGAAAACGGCACCAACGTCTACGTGATCTGCCGCTCGCTGTAAGCAGGCGTCAGCTCTGACACAAGCCGGCCTCGTGCCGGCTTTTTTTATCTAGCCTTGCAGCAATCGCTGCTCGGCCGCGTCCAGGACTTCGGGAGTGCCCAGGAGCACCACGACGTCCCCGGCCTGCAGCGCACCGGCCTCGGCGGCGCTCAGCTTGGTTTTCGCGCCGCGCCGGCGCACCGCTCTCACCTCGACGCCGAGCGCCTCGAGGCCGAGCTCCGCGAGCGGCCTGCCGGTCGCGTGCGCGTTCGCGTCGAGGGTCACCGCGTGCAGCCGCGCCGCGGCTTCGCCATCGCCGCGCCATTCGCTCGGGCCGTGGAACAGGCCGCGCAACAGCCGGTACTGCTGGTCGCGCACCTGGCTCACGCGGCGCATCACGCGGCTGAGCGGCACGCCGACCATGACGAGTGTATGCGAGGCAAGCATGAGGCCCGACTCGAAAGCTTCCGGCACCACTTCGGTGGCGCCGGCGGCGGTGAGCCGCTCGATGTCGCTCTCGTCGCGCGCGCGCACGATCACCGGCACGCTGGAATTGAGGCCGTGGATATGCGCCAGCACCCGCACCGCCGCGGCGGTATCGGCAAAGGTCACCACCACCGCCGCGGCGCGCGCGATCCCGGCGGCCATGAGCGCCTCGCGCCGCGAACTGTCGGCGAACACGACCGCATCGCCCGCGGCCGCCGCCTCGCGCACGCGCTCGGGATCGAGATCGAGCGCGACGTAGCGCACGCCCTCGGCGTCGAGCAGCCGCGCCAGGCGCTGGCCGTTGCGGCCGTAGCCGAGAATGATGACGTGGCGCTCCGCTTCCATGGATTGCGACGCGACGCGGTGCAGCTCGAGCGAGCGCTGCATCCACTCCGAGCGCGAGAGGCGCATGACGATGCGATCGCTCGCCCCGATCACGAACGGCGTGGCGAGCATCGAGAGGATCATTGCCGCGAGCAGCGCCTGCAGGATTTCGTCGGACACGACGCCGGCGGCGCCGGCGAGCGGCAGGAGGACGAAGCCGAACTCGCCGCCCTGCGCCAGCGCGAGGGCGACCCGCAGCGCGGTCCCCGGCGGGCTGCGAAACGCCCGAGCCAGCGCCGCGATGAGGACGAACTTGAGCCCGACCAGCAGCACGAAGAACATGAGCACGAGCAGGAACTCGCCGAAGATCAGGCGCAGGTCGAGCATCATGCCGACGGTGATGAAGAACAGCCCCAGCAGCACGTCGCGGAACGGCTTGATGTCCTCCTCGACCTGGAAGCGGTACTCGGTTTCGGAGATCAGCATGCCGGCGAGGAAGGCGCCGAGCACCAGCGACAGCCCGGCGAGACCGGTGAGGAAGGCGAGCAGCAGCGTGACGAGCAGGACGTTCAGCACGAACAGCTCGTTCGATCGGCGCCGCGCCACCGCGCCGAGCCAGGCGCGCATCAGCTTCGGCCCTCCAACGATCACGATGGCGAGGGCGAGCGCCGCCTTGGCGAGCGCGACCGCGACCGCGACGCCGATCGCATCCACCGGCTGCCCGAGCGCAGGGATCAGCACCAGCAGCGGCACCACGGCGAGGTCCTGGAAGAGCAGCACGCCGATCACCTCGCGGCCATGCGCGCTGTCGAGCTCGCCGCGCTCGGCAAGCAGCTTCGACACGATGGCGGTCGAGGACATCGCGATGATGCCGCCGAGCGCGATTCCGGTCTGCCACGCGCCGCCGAGCGCCATGCAGGCGCCGACCGCGAACGCGATCGTCGCCGCCACCTGTAACATCCCCAGGCCGAAGACCACGCGGCGCATCGCGATCAGCTTCGGCAGGCTGAACTCGAGGCCGATCGAGAACATCAGGAACACGACGCCGAATTCCGCGAGGTGGCGGGTCTCCTCCCGGTCGGACACCAGCCCGGCCGCGTGCGGGCCGAGCGCGAGGCCGGTGGCGAGATAGCCGACGATCGGCGGCAAGCGCAGGCTCCTGCAGAGCGCCACCGCGGCGACGCTGCTTGCAAGCAGCACCAGCACCGACTGGAGCGAAACGGCGTGGTCCATGGGCTATACTCCCTCGCATGATAAAGGCAGCGCCCAAGAGACAACCAAGCGGGGAAAAAAGCGGGGAACCCGGCATCAAAGTGAACCCGCTCGATCTCGCGCGGCGCGTGCTGAGCATCGAGGCAGACGCGGTGCGCGCGCTCGCCGAGCGCATCGACGAGCGCTTCCTCGCCGCGGTGGCGCTGATCCGCGATCGCAGCGGCCGCGTGGTGGTGAGCGGCATCGGCAAGTCCGGGCACATCGCGCGCAAGATCGCTTCCACGCTGTCGAGCACCGGCACTCCGGCCTACTTCGTGCATCCCGCCGAGGCGAGCCACGGCGACCTCGGCATGATCGAGAGCGGCGACGTGTTCCTCGCCATCTCCTACTCCGGCGCGAGCGCGGAGCTGCTCGAGATCGTGCCGCTGGTGAAGCGCCGCGGCGCGAAGCTGATCGTCATGACCGGGCGTGCGGATTCCGCCCTGGCGCGCGAGGCGGACGTGCTGCTCGATGCCCGGGTCGAGCAGGAGGCCTGTCCGCACAATCTCGCGCCGACGGCGAGCACCACCGCGGCGCTCGCGCTCGGCGACGCGCTCGCCGTGGCGCTGCTCGACGCGCGCGGCTTTTCGGCCGACGACTTCGCGCGCAGCCACCCCCGGGGGCAGCTGCCGCGCCAGGCCCTCGTGCACATCGCCGACGTGATGCGCAGCGGGAACGACCTTCCTACGGTGCAATGCGGCGTGCTCGCCATGCAGGCGGTGGTCGAAATGTCGCGCTGCCGGATGGGGATGACCGCGGTGATCGACGAGCGGCGGCAGGTGCGCGGCATCTTCACCGACGGCGACTTGCGCCGTTCGCTCGAGAAGCGCGTCGATTTCGGCGCCACGCGCGTGGACCAGCTGATGACCGCGGCGCCCAAGACCATACGGCCCGAGGCGCTCGCGATCGAGGCCGTGCAGCTGATGGAGAGCCACAAGGTGAACCAACTGCTGGTGGTGAACGAGCGCGGCGAGCTGGTCGGCGCGTTCAACATGCACGACCTGTTCCGCGCCAAAGTCATTTAGCGACGGCATGCAATACATCGCTCCCGACGCGCTCGAACGGGCGCGGCGTATTCGACTCATGCTGTTCGACGTCGACGGCGTGCTGACCGACGGCCAGCTCTGGTACGGCCCGATGGGCGTTGAAGCGAAGGCGTTCCATGGTTTCGACGGCCATGGGCTGAAGATGCTCTCGCAAAGCGGCGTGCCGACCGGGTTGCTGACGGGGCGCAGTTCCGGTGCGGTCGGATCCCGCGCCAGGGAGCTCGGCATCGCGCACGTCCTGCAAGGCGTCGGCGACAAGCGCGCCGCCTTCGAGGAGCTGCTGGAGCGCCTTGGCCTGGAACGCGAGACAGTGGGCTACATGGGAGACGACCTGGTCGATCTGCCCGTGCTTACGCGCTGCGGGCTCGCCTGCGCGCCGCGCGAAGCCCCCGAGGAAGTGCGAAACCGTGTGCACTACATCGCTTCCGCGCCCGCCGGGTTCGGCGCCGCGCGCGAAGTGTGCGAGCTGCTGATGCGCGCGCAGGGCACGCTCGAGCGCGCGCTGCAGGAATACCTGAGGTGAGGCTGTCGACCACGCGCCTCTTCCCGCTCGCGCTGATGTTCGTGCTGGCGCTGCTGACGTTCTGGCTCGAGCGCACGGTGCGCGAAGAGGAGTCGCACCCGTCGCTGCGCCGGCATGACCCGGACTACCTGGCGACCAATTTCAGCGGCACCACGTACAACCGCGCAGGCGGCGCCGAGACGGTCGTGTTGGCGACGCGCATGCTGCACTATCCCGACGACGATTCGACCGAGCTGGTCTCGCCCCGGGTGGTGCAGGCCAAGCCCGCCGAGCCACGCTTCACCGTGAGCGCCGATCGCGGCGCGCTCTCGCGCGAGGGCGATGAGATCTTCCTTTACGACAACGTGCTGCTGCTGCGCGAGGCGGACGCCGAACGTCCCGAAGCGCGCATGACGACGAGCTTCCTGCACATCGTCAGGGACCGTTCGCTGGTGCGCACCGACCGCGAAGTGCGCATCGTCGAGGGCCGCCGCTCGCTGTCGGGGCGGGGAATGGAATACAACAACGAGTCGCGCGAGCTCATGCTGCGCAGCGACGTGCAGGCGCGCTTCGAGGCGGCCGCGCCGTGAGACGCGCGCCGCTTCTCATCCCCATCGTCGCGCTGCTTGCCTGGCCGGTGGCCGTGTTCGCCGACAAGGCCGACCGCGACAAGCCGACGCAGATCGAAGCCAACCGCATGAGCGCCGACGACACCCGGCGCCTGACCATCTTCGAGGGCGCGGTGGTGCTCACGCGCGGCACGATCACGCTGCGCGCCGAGCGCCTCGTCGTGCGCCAGGACACCGAGGGCTACCAGTTCGCCACCGCCACCGGGAAACCGGCGCGCTTTCGCCAGCGCCAGGAGCCGAAGCCGCCCGACACCGAAGGCGGGTGGCTCGAAGGCGAGGCGCTGCGCATGGAAATGGACGACCGCAGCGGCAAGATCGAGCTGTTCGACAATGCGCGCGTCAACCGCGGCGGCGACGAGGTGGCGGGCAACTACATCTTCGTCGACCAGCGCTCGGACTTCTTCTCGGTGAGCGCGGGCAGAGGCCCGGGCGCCGCGGACGGCCGGGTGCGGGCCATCCTGCAGCCTAAGGCACCGACCGCGGAAGCCGGAAAATGAGCGCGCGGTGAGCCAGCTCGCCTCGCAGAAGCTGCGCAAGCGCTACAAGTCGCGCACCGTGGTGCAGGACGTCTCGCTGGAGGTCTCGAGCGGCGAGGTGGTAGGCCTGCTCGGCCCGAACGGCGCGGGCAAGACGACCTGCTTCTACATGATCGTCGGCCTGATCCCCGCCGATGCCGGCAGCATTCATCTCGACCATACCGAGCTCACGCACCTGCCGATCCACCGGCGCGCGCGCCTGGGGATTTCGTACCTGCCGCAGGAAAACTCGGTGTTCAGGCGCCTCACGGTGGAAGAGAACGTGCAGGCGATCCTCGAGCTGCAGGGCCTCGCCGCGGGCGAGATCGAGGCGCGGCTCGCCGAGCTGCTGAAAGACCTGAACATCGCCCACCTGCGCAAGCACGCCGCGATCTCGCTCTCGGGCGGCGAGCGCCGCCGCCTGGAAATCGCGCGCGCGCTCGGCACCCGCCCGACCTTCATCCTGCTCGACGAGCCGTTCGCCGGCGTCGACCCGATCGCCGTGCTCGACATCCAGCGCATCATCAGGTTCCTGAAGGAACGCGGCATCGGGGTGCTCATAACGGACCACAACGTGCGGGAGACGCTCGGCATCTGCGACCGCGCCTACATCATCAACGAGGGCGCGGTGCTCGCCTCCGGCCACCCCGAGGAGATTGTCTATAATGACAGCGTGCGCCGGGTTTATCTGGGTGAGAACTTTCGCATGTAGTTTTTAGCGCGGTTCCGGCACACTGCAGAACATCTGATGAAACCCTCGCTGCAGTTGCGCCTATCGCAGCACCTCACGCTGACGCCTCAGCTGCAGCAGTCGATCCGCCTGCTGCAGCTCTCCACGGTCGAGCTCAACCAGGAGATCGAGCGCATCCTGATGGAAAACCCGGCGCTCGAGCGCGAGGACCACGACGGCGAGGCCGACGCGCCGCACGCACCCGCTGCAGCGGGCCCGGCGGCGCAGGAAAAAGCCTCGGAGCCGGCCGAGGCCGATTGGCCGGTCGACATCGCGGCGGGCTGGCGCGGCGGCGACGACGAAGACAGCGACCGCAGCTTCTCCGCGCCCGACACCCCGACGCTGCGCGATCACCTGTGCACGCAGCTCACGCTCACCAACCTCGGCGAGCGCGACCGCGTGTTTGTGGCGCTGCTGATCGACGCGCTCGACGACGACGGGCTCGAGGAAATCGCGGCACTGCTGCCAGCCGAGGCCGAAGCCGCTCCCGAGGAGCTGTCGATCGCGCTCAGGCACCTGCAGAACCTGGAGCCCGCGGGCGTCGGTGCGCGCTCGCCCGGCGAATGTTTGTGCTTACAACTAAAAACCGCGGAAAAAGATGCCGTGCGCGACCTCGCGCTCGAGATCGCCGAAAAGCACCTGGAGCTGCTCGCCGGGCGCGACTACACGCGCCTGAAAAACCTCACCGGTGCGGGCGACGATGCGCTGCGCGCCGCGCAGCGGCTGATCCTCGCGCTCAATCCGCGCCCGGGAGCGGCATTCGCCAGGGTCGAGACGCGCTACGTGATTCCCGACGTGGTCGTCAGGAAGAGCCGCAACGTGTGGCGCGCGACGCTCAATGCGGAGGCGATGCCGCGCCTGCGCATCAACCGGCTCTACGCCGAGCTCGCCGCGGGCGCGCGCAGTGCCGCGAGCGGCCTCTCCTCGCAGCTCCAGGAGGCGAGATGGCTGATCAAGAACGTGCAGCAGCGCTTCGACACGATCCTGCGCGTGTCGCAGGCGATCGTCGACCGCCAGCGCCATTTCCTCGAGCACGGCGAAGTGGCGATGCGCCCGCTGGTGCTGCGCGAAATCGCGCAGACGCTGGGCCTCCACGAGAGCACCATCTCGCGCGTCACGACGCAGAAATACATGGCGACGCCGCGCGGCACCTTCGAGCTGAAATACTTCTTCGGCAGCCATGTCGCCACCGAGGCGGGCGGCGCGGCGTCTTCGACCGCGATCCGGGCGCTGATCAAGCAGCTGGTCGCCGCCGAGGACGCGCGCGCGCCGCTCTCGGACGCGCGCATCTCGCAGATCCTCGGCGAGCAGGGTATTGTGGTGGCGCGGCGCACCATCGCGAAGTACCGGGAGTCGCTGCAGATCCCTCCCGTCAACCAGAGAAAGGCCTTGTGACCATGAACCTGAACGTGAGCGGCCATCATCTCGAAGTGACCCCCGCGATTCGCAGCTACGTGAAGTCGAAGCTGGAGCGTGTGACCCGGCATTTCGACCAGGTGATCGACGCCCACGTCATCCTCACCGTGGACAAGCTCAGGCAGAAGGCCGAAGTCACGCTGCACGTGAGCGGCAAGGAGCTGCATTGCGAGAGCGAGGAGGACGATCTTTACGCGGCGATCGATCTGCTTGCCGACAAGCTGGACCGCCAGGTGCTGCGCTACAAGGATAAGCTCCACGAAAAACGCATATAATTCGCGCCCTCTTCGATGAGCCTGGTCGCTAAGCTACTCTCCCCTTCCCACGTCGTGCTCGACCTCCAGGCCTCGAGCAAGAAGCGCTTGTTCGAGCAGGCCGGGCTGCTGTTCGAGAACCGGGACGGCATCGCGAGGAGCCTGGTGTTCGACAGCCTGCTCGCGCGCGAGCGGCTCGGCTCGACCGGCCTCGGGCAGGGCGTCGCCATTCCGCACGGGCGCATCAAGGGGCTCAAGGAGGCGCTCGGCGCATTCGTGCGGCTGGCGCAGCCGGTGCCCTTCGACGCGCCCGACGGCAACCCCGTCAGCCTGGTTTTCGTCCTGCTGGTGCCGGAGAAGGCGACCGAGAAGCACCTGCAGCTCCTCTCCGAGCTGGCGCAGATGTTCTGCGACAAGGCGCTGCGCGAGGCGATGAGCCGCGCCGCCCGCGCCGACGAGCTTCACCAGCTGATCACGGCATGGCAGCCCGATGCTGCAGGTCAACGTCGCGCGGCTGCATGAGGACAACCGCGAGGCGCTCTCGCTCGCCTGGGTGGCCGGGCGCGAAGGCGGCACCGCGGTGCGTCGCGAGGCGGCTGCGGCCGCCGAGCTGATCGGCCACCTCAACCTCACCCACCCCAACAGCATCCAGGTCATCGGCGCGTACGAAGCCGGCATCGTCGCCGGGTTCGTCGAGCGGCTGTTCGAGTCGGCGCCGGCCGCGGTGATCGTGGCCGACGGCGTCGCGCCGCCGCAGCCTCTCATCGACGCGGCCACGCGCTCGCGCACGCCGCTTTTCACCTCGCCGCTGCCGGCGCCGCGCGTGATCGAGAAGCTCGCGCGCTACCTCGCCAAGGCGCTCGCCGAGACGGTCGAGCGCCACGGCGTGCTGATGGACGTGCTCGGCCTGGGCGTGCTGATCACCGGCGAATCCGGCGTCGGCAAGAGCGAGCTCGGGGTCGAGCTCATCAGCCGCGGGCACGGCCTGGTGGCCGACGACGTGGTCCAGCTCTCGCGCATCGCCGCGAATGCGCTCGAAGGACGCTGCCCGCCGATGCTCAAGGACTTCATCGAGGTGCGCGGCCTGGGGCTGCTGAACATCCGCACCATCTTCGGCGAGACCGCAGTGCGCCGCAAGATGAAACTCAGGCTGATCGCGCATCTGGAGAAGCCTGTGCCTGGCGGGGGCGACCCGTCCGAGCGCCTGCCGCTCGCCGAATTGTCAGAGGAAATTCTCGGCGGTGCGCAAAGTGATCATCCCGGTGGCCGCCGGGCGCAACCTCGCGGTGCTGGTCGAGGCCGCGGTGCGCAACGAGATTCTCAAGCTGCGCGGCATCGACTCCACCGCTGAATTCCTCGCGCGCCAGACGCAGCAGATGCAAGACAGCGAATAGGTGCAGCTCATCCTCGTCAGCGGGTTGTCGGGCTCGGGCAAGACCATCGCGCTCAACGTGCTCGAGGACGGCGGCTATTACTGCGTCGACAACCTGCCCGCGACGCTGCTCCTCGAGGTGGTCGATTTTCTCGCCGAGGCGGGCCACGACCGCGTCGCGCTGAGCGTCGATGCGCGCAGCGCGGCGCTGTCCACGCTTCCGGAGCACGTCGCGCGGCTGCGCAGCCGCGGCGTCGACTGCCGCGTGCTGTACCTCGAGGCGGCGCCGGGCACCCTGCTGCGGCGTTTTTCCGAGACGCGGCGCCGCCACCCGCTCGCCGGCCAGGGCCTTACCCTCTCAGAGGCGATCGAGCGCGAGCGCGCGTTGCTGGCGAGCGTCGCCGCGCTCGGACAGCGCATCGACACAAGCGAGCTGCAGCCGCGCGTGCTGCAGAACTGGATCCGCGACTTGATCGGCCTGGGCTCGGGCTCGCTCGCCCTGCTGTTCGAATCGTTCTCCTACAGGGACGGCATCCCGCTCGACGCCGACTGGGTGCTCGACTGCCGCATGCTCGCCAACCCGCACTACGACCCGGCGCTGCGGCCGTTCACCGGGCGCGACGCGCCGGTGGTCGAATACCTGCGGCGCGACGCCGAGGTGGCGCGCTGGCTGGAGGACGTGCGCGCCCTGCTCGTGCGCTGGCTGCCCGAGATCGTGCGCGAGAACCGCAGCTCCGTCACGGTGGCGATCGGCTGCACCGGCGGGCGCCACCGCTCCGTCTACCTGGCGGAGCGCCTCGGGGAATCCTTCAGCTCCGGCTGGCAGGTGCTGGTGCGCCATCGCGCGCTCGCGCTGGAGGGCGCCCGATAGACGAACTCGCCCTGTTCCCGCTCAACGCGGTGCTGTTCCCGGGCGGCCGCCTGCCGCTGCGCATCTTCGAGCAGCGCTACCTGGAGATGGCCAAGACCTGCCT
>WNGB01009604.1_pt1 | contig 14644 bp, 14 predicted proteins | sample 5400681 | NCBI WGS metagenome assembly WNGB01 (sample SAMN13153367, study PRJNA577476) | soil metagenome | isolation source: 115 cm soil or saprolite under grassland replicate 2 | place: USA:California | collected 2016-06-15
TCCGTACACGGGATAAACCTGCGCCACTCCATCATCCGACCAATCCGCACCAGTATTCGGTATACCGTAGCTATGATTGAAGCCGAGAAGGTGACCGAACTCATGGCAGAAGAAGGTGTGGCTTTCAAACGTTACCAGTGTCGCAACGTGTCCAGGTCCTTGACCGTTTGTACCTCCGTCGTATCCAACATCACCAACCTTTCCTGGGAAATTGAGGACAACAAAGTTGTCGTACATCGCGAGATTCACGCCTGCTGAGACGGCGGCGTTTTTTGCACGATCCCAAACAGTCTCCCGTCCATCGGGCGGCGGCGGCAACATGATGCTGTAGGGTCCAAAGAAGTCGAACACTGGAAACTGAAACCAACCTTCTGCGTTTTCCCGCCAGTAATTCACGACGGAATTTTGTCCGCTCAACATTAGCGTCTGGCAATCAGCGAGCGTGGGTGGCGTCTGAGAGACGTCGTGATTTACAAGGATTACTGCGATTCTACGTAGGTCGGCCATTTCACGTCCTCCATTTGGCGAGTGACACGCCTTGATTCGCCGCATTTTAATACAAGAATTCTTGCGTACCTCATCGTCCCAGGTGTATAAGCCTCTCGTTCCTCGCGTTCCTAACTCAAACCTCCCAGGGAGGCTCACACTCATGAAAAGAACAATTCCAATCTTCCTTGTGGTAGCCCTCGCATTTATAGTGCCGGCTTCTTCGGCAAAACGGTCTGGTGGAACATCCTTACGACGTCTTGATAACGCGTTCGTTCCCGATTGTCCACCACCGTTCGCATCTGCGAGTCCACGTCGTGTGGATGTGTCTTGTGGAAATGAAGGTGTTTTTGAGGGCAACGCCACGGTGCTCATCGCGCTCATTATCCTGCAATGTGTCAAACGTGGTAGTTTTTGCGCGAAAGGCTCTGGTGGCACCGTTGCTACTGATGCAATTCCCAGCGCCAGCTCCAATTTACCCGAGGACCGGAACGCATTGAAGGATATAGCAACAAACGCGTCGGGTACTTCCATTGGAGAAGGCAGTTACGTTGTCTTCACGGGATTCATGCTTGACGCTCACAGAACCAGTAAGGAAAGCGTAAGCTGTCAAAATGGAACAGTAGGGTTTGTTGATGTTCACATTCTCACTCGCCCGAACTAAGAACGCGGATCTATGTAGGAGCATCGGCGCTGAAATCATCCCTCATTTTCGGCCACCGTTATGGGTTCAGATTTACTACGCTGAGCATTATGAGGAACTGAAACGACATCCTCTGAGACTCAAAGGGCACCTATTCTTTGATGCTAGTCATCATCCGTGCGAAGACCCAAACATGACGGATCGTGATCCGCTTCGTCGCTCCGATTGGGAGATTCATCCGGTTTACTCGATTGACGTGTGTAGTAATACCAGCCTTTCGGGATGCAGCACGGCTTGGTGTGCGTGTGCTTGTGTAACAGAACGAACCGGTTTGTTTGAGAACTCAAAGGAGCTGAAGCGATGGGAATGTATTCTCGATTCCAGGGACCGTTTATCCAAGCCGAGCGCCAAGACAAAGACTGTTGAGCGGGCGATGGAGGTGTCCCCGTCGCGATCTCGCCTTTCTAAGCCGGCAAACCGGTACGAGGTTCTTAAAACCAAGATTCACACCTGGCTGAGCGATCGCTTTGAGATTGCTAACGCTTCAAGGAGATACGAGACGAAGCCCTTTATAACGCTTTCCGAACTAGTGTGACTCGCGGAACCTACGGCGTCCGCATCTGCTATGGAAATCAGTATGAATGTGGTGATGGAGACTCCATCTGCACAGGTCACTACCTGATTATGCTTTGGCCGAGCAAAAACAACCCCATCAGAGTGACCAAAAGATGTTTCGATTTGTTTGCCGAGCAAGTCTGTTAATTGCCGCTGAAGCGCCATCACAAAGAAGCACCATTAGATAAAGATGCTTTCTGGCCCAACGGGCCAATATATCGACAGAATTAACGCACTCCACGGATATGCAATGGTATGGAGGCAAAGAACGGGAAAACTTTAAAACCGGCGCCACTAACCCCACAGAAGACCAAAGAGCCTGATACTGCAATTGACAAAGAATCTATAGATAAGAAGCTTCTCCGTCACGACACCCGGGCCGCCAAGATCGATGTCCGGCATTTTCGATCGCCGGGAGGAGGGTGGCAGTCCACCGCTAAGGCGGAGGCGAAGATGCAATAGAAGGAGCGGCTAGATCCAGACGTTCGGCAAATTCACCTCTCAAGAAATCTAGCAAACCGCACTGGCGCCAACGATGAACTGTTGGCAACCGCCGACCTTGGGGTTATGAAAGTGCCCCTTGTTTTGTGCAAAGTGTGACATCGAGTCACACAACTTTAACGTTCATTACAACTTGCCGCCGTTACAGAGCACTTTGAGTTTGCACCGATTGACATGCTTTGACAGTGATTTTCATCGAGTCACGTGACCTTAGCGTGACAAGAATTTCGGCCACAAACTTACCACCAGTTCTAACTCCATGATTTTAAGTTAGTCTTGTCAGCCACCATCGTTTTGCACTTTACATAGACTTGATTAGCTTCGGGAGTTTTTTGCAAAAGTTGTGTACGAGAGAACTCTCAGGCGGCGATTCTCTGAGCCTCCTCTTGTAGTCCGTCTTTGAAGCGCACGCCCTTGATCACCTGGGCCAGGCGCGCGGCCCCTTTCAGTTTGCGCCAGCGTTGTTCGGCGCTCTTCGTCAGCTTGAAAACCATGGCCAGGATGCCAGCGCGCGAGACACAGCCGCGCGTCTTCGCGGTCCGCAGCCGCACGGTCGCAAAAGTCGATTCAATCGGATTAGTGGTGCGCAGGTGCATCCAGTGCTCAGCGGGAAAGTCATAAAACGTCAATAAGGGTTCGCGATCTTTTGCCAGACACTGGCTGGCCTTCGGATACTTCGCTTCGTAGGTAGTCAAGAAGTGATCAAAAGCTTGTTCCGCCATGGCGCGACTCTCGGCCATCCAGATCTCGTGCAAGGCAGCCTTGGCTTTCGCTTGCTGGCCCTTAGGTAGTTTGTTGAGCACGTTGGCGGTTTTATGCACCCAGCAACGTTGCTCGCGCGTGCTGCCAAAGACTTGCGGCAGCGCTTTCCAGAAGCCCAGCGCGCCATCACCGACCGCTGCTTTCGGATCGATCGTCAGCCCGCGTTGTTTCAAATCCAGCAGCAACTCTTTCCACGACTCTGCTGACTCGCGGTAACCATCGAGCATCGCCAGCAACTCTTTCTTACCGTCCGCAGTCGCGCCAATTACTACTAAAATGCACTGACTCGCGTCTTCCATCCGTACGCCGAAGTGCACCCCGTCAGCCCATAGATACACATATTCTTTGCCCGTCAGGTCCCGCTTGGACCAACGCTCGTACTCCCCTTTCCAGACCTCTTTCAACCGACTGATAGTTGCCGCCGAAAGACCCCGCGCGTCTTTTCCTAACAGCGCTGCCAAGGCGGTGGAAAAGTCGCCCGTCGAGAGCCCTTTCAAGTACAACCAGGGCAGCAGCTCTTCGATGCTGCGGGTCCGCCGCAGGTAAGCCGGCAGGATGCTCGAGCGAAACTTGATCGCGCCTTCCCGATCGCGCACCCGCGGCGCTTTCACCGCCACCTCACCAATGCCTGTCTGAATGCTCCGCTCCGGCTTATAACCGTTGCGCACTACGCGCTGTCTTTCCCGCTCGTCTTTCAGCTCACGATGGCGCGCGATGAATTCCGCCACCTCGCCTTCCACTGCTTGCTGCAACAACTCCCGCACCCCCTGACGCAGCACCTCTGTCAACGCGTCGGCCACCGGCAAGGCGATTCCTGGATTCCGATACTCAACTACGCTATCTTCTTTCACGGCGTATTCCTCCTTAGCAATAAGGTTGATGGTTCGTCGAAAAACTCATCAAGAATACGCCACCTATTTCATTCGTTCATACCCAACTTTCGAGCTTAACTCTCGTTCACCTGGTAAAGTCATGACCTGCCCTGAGATCATCCGCAACAGACGAGGACGGCAAGTCAGATTTGAAAACTTCTCTCAGCTTCATTCTGAAGGCAAAAAGCTTATCAACGGGTGGTTTCGCCGTGCCTGGAGAGAATTTCAGGCGACGCCTGATGAAGTCTTTGAACCTTTCATTTTTCTTTGGTTCGCCTTCAATGGCTGGGCAGCATGTGTCACTGACACCGACAAGGATTTTGAAATTATCGATGCCCTTGCTGTGAACCAGAAAATCAACGAAGACTTTGAAGTTTCCTTGAACGATGCAAACTCTGAGCTGAACACCAATGCCACTAGCTTTTCACAGTTGCTTCCTATATTTGACGTAAAGACGTTGAGACAAAGAGTTCCCTACGTTCCCTATGAGCTTGGCCAAGACCGCGCGGCACATGTTCGATACTATGTTGAACACGGTGCCGACAGATTTCAACCACAATGCTGGATGCGACATATTGAGTCTGGCGAAGCCTTACCGATTGATTGGCTCCATGTGTTGAAGCCGATTTACAAAGTCCGATGCAACTTGTTTCACGGTCAAAAATCTGCCCATTCAGAAATGGACCAGAGAATAGTTTCTGCTGCGTTTTTGACCTTAGGGCATTTCTTGAAGGAAGCGCGATATCTCGATTATAGAGCCCCAGGGTCTCGCGTAAACGAGAGATGACTCAAAGGCCAGTAGTCCGGGCGCACTAATTTGGGAAATCCAGGGAGTGACAAGAACGTCAGGTTCACTTACCCGATGACCAAAAGTGAACACGACAGCTAGGAATCCTCTGTTCTTGGGGTAGTACAGTTTGAAAACACAGTTTCCAAAGATTTAGGACATAACAGATATGGCCGATCCATTTTACGAAGAAATCCTAAAAGCACTTGCGCGGCCGCTCGACAAGGACCGTTTTGAACTCTGCGCAGCGTCGCTGCTCACAAAGGAATTTCCTACGCTTGTGCCAATTCGCGGCGGGACAGACAGCGGCATGGACGGTGCGACTGCAGGTGACGGTCCGTTTCTCGTGTGTACTACAGGCGAGGACGTAATCGGCAATCTCACAGGAAGTCTCAAATCATATCTTAAGAATGGAGGCACCTGCCGTTCTCTCGTACTCGCAACCTCGCAAGAATTGAGTGAGACGCGGCGACGAAACTTGCAGAAACGGGCCCGAGATCTCGGCTTCTCATTACTACAAATCTACCCTCGCGCAGCAATGGCTGAACGTCTATATCACGAGCCGCGGTGGTGCAAGGATCTTTTAGGTTTAACTGGCCGCCCTTCCGCGCTGACAGTGATTCCGTTGACAGATAGGCCATTGACTGCTCAACCGTTGGTGGGGCGTGATGAGGAGATCAAGTGGTTACTAGAGAGTCAGGGCGATCGCTTGCTGGTCGGTCAGCCAGGTTCTGGAAAAACATCTCTTCTCCGTCGGCTCGCCCTAGACGATTGGGGACTGTTTGTTATTGATGATGACCCTGCCGCAATTGCGAACGCAATTCGCAAGCAACAACCTAAAGTAATTATCGTAGATGACGCACACTTTAAAACGGAATTGCTTTCTAAGCTAAGACAACTGCGGCGAGAGATTAACGCTCAGTTCGATATTGTAGCCACCAGCTGGACTGGCGATAAAGATCTTGTTGCGGAAGTACTCACGCTTCCGAGTTCACAGATCTGCGAGCTTCCTCTTCTCACCCGAGACGAGATTGTTGAAGTAATCCGACAGGCCGGCTTAGGTGGTCCTGTTGAGTTAATCAGAGAGATCGTCAATCAGGCTGAAGGTCGGGCCGGCCTTGCTGTTACTCTTTCGCATCTTTCACTCAGCGGTGACGTGCGAGAGGTTTTGTACGGTAATGCGCTTAGTCGCTCTTTACTTACAGCTTTTCAACGCCTTGTTGGGAAAACTGTCGCTGAAGTTCTCGCGGTATTCGCGCTCGGTGGTGATGGCGGCTTATCTCTTGAAGCTGTGTCAAGGGCTATTGGAATCTCGATTTCTGAATTGCGCATCTCTCTTGTAAAACTCGCAGCCGGGGGCGTTTTACGCCAAGAATATGACAGAAAGCTCTCAGTTTGGCCAAGATCACTTCGCTACGTTTTAGTCCGCGATGTATTTTTCGGTGGTATCTGCGACCTCCCCTACAACGAAATAGCATCAGGGCTGGACGACAAATCCGCTTTATGCGACACGCTGTTAGGAGCGATCAACAGAGGAGCAAAGGTTCCTGAAATTACAAGGTTGCTTGAATCCGTCAATTCTCCGACGCTGTGGCAACATTACGCCTCTTTTGGAGAGGAAGAAGCACAGTTTGTGCTCATCAATCACCCTCAAAAGATCAAGGATGTAGGCGCGGAAACATTGGAACTCGCTCCACAGAAAACTCTGCCGCTTCTGTTCAAAGCTGCTGTTGGTGATTTACGTGCACTTGGAAATGCACTCAATCATCCTCTCCGATGGGTTCAGGACTGGATTCGGCACGCCCGCCCGGGTAGCAAAGGAGACGCGATTCGACGACGGTCAATTCTTGTGAATGCTATCAAAGATTGGTTGGAAAGAGGCGGAGATCAACGAGTGGGTGTAAGAGCTTTGTCTCTTGCGTTCAGTCCAGGATTTGAAACGGTTACTGCTGATCCTGGCAGTGGAAACACCATTCATATCGTCCGTGGGCCGTTAAGCGACGGCGAACTTTCTCAACTCCTCCCATTATGGAGCGAAGCAACTCCATTGCTTGCCCGTCTCAAGTCTGCTGATTGGCAGGACCTGTTTAATGCGGTGCATGAATGGATCTATCCAGAGACGATTACAAATGCAGACATCCCGCAAGCGACAAGAGAGATTATGCGACAGACTGCGAAGCAAATGGTGACAGACATTCTCACCGTTTCGAATGAGCGACCGGGCGTTCAGCTGTGGGCACGAGAGTTGAATGAACGATTAGGAATAGGCCTCGAGGTCACCGTCGAGCGCGAGTATGAAACTCTATATCCTAAGTTCGAAACAGAAGATTGGCAGCAAGAGGAAAAGGGGCAAAAGCAAGCGGTCATCGCATTGGCGGAAGAATGGCATGTTCTAACGCCAGTTGACATTGCGTCAAGGTTACTCCGATTGGAAACAGAAGCTCTGGCTGTCCAGCATTCGTGGCCCCGCTGGTCACCAATGCTTTGCCAGTTACTAGCAGAGGTTGTTAGCAATGTTGACGAATGGCTCAGTTGCTTTATCGAAACTACGTTGAGCGGCGACTTGTGTGCTCCGTTCTTAGAACGAGCCGTAAGAGATCGGATAGGCGGATGGGACAAATCCGTCTTGCACTATTTAGAGAATCCAATTTACGAGTGGGTCGCAATAAATACACTCATCACTAGGAGCGATTTACCTTTTGATCTTTTGAATGAAGTGCTCCAACGCGCAACGAAGTATCCGGATATGATCCATGTACTCTGTTTGAGAAACCAGGTGCCCGAAACCACGTTAAAGTGGATGCTGATGCATGCGGACAGTTCTGTATCCACTCAAGCTGCCGTGGGCATGTGGTGGGCTGAACCAAGAGGCGAGGTCAATCAAAGTAATGCGACGCAATGGAAGGCCGCTGTCTTACGCGCTCATGGCCAGCAGTTCTACTTAACGGAAATACTGAAGTCTGACAAATCACTTGCATGTGAGTGGCTGATCGTTCGGATCGACGAACAACCACAGTTTTTCGACTACCACACACGCAAAGAAATCAGCGCTGCGACTTCAACTCTAGACTCCGAGCAGCGATTAGCTGTTCTTCATCATGTACCAGATGAGGGTTTGCTGACGTTTGAGTTGCTGCCGGAATTAACTGACAATGATTTGAAAGTCTGCCAAGAAGTACTAAACACGCAGCGCTTTGGCGAATACCGGTTGATGTTTCTCCATGGTCACCCTAAAGGACTCTGGGTTGAGAAGGCATTGCTTGCGCTTAATGCAGGCTACTCGGCTCAGGATATTGTCAGCGCCACCGTTGGTCTTGACAACTCATGGACCGGAGAAGAATCAAATATGTGGCAAGCTTGGATCGATGACTTCGAACGCTTATTAATACATGAAGATCCCAGGATTCGCTCGGTAGCCGAAATCGCAACTGCCAAGCTTAAGTCTCTTCAATCCGATGCGCGTCAACGCGAACGGCGCGCGGCTGTTTACGGCCGCTAGAGACTCAGTCTGAATTCTTTGTGCCGCCTGGATCGTAAATTTAAGTGACAGGACAATCAGGAGAGCTGAAGGTAGTGCTCGACACGAACGTTATTTACAACGTGTCGGGCGGCGAGTTACTCAGAGATGAAGTAGCCGAACTGATCAAAGCAAGTTCCAGTCATTTGGACTTGGCTGTCACTTGGTACTTACCGGAAGTTGTCAGAAATGAACGCGAGTTTCAACTACGGGAACTCGCGCGGAAGTCCCTTCCCGCAATTCATTCCTAAAGGAACCCGGGCGCTTTGAATGCCGGCACCCCCCTTCAGGGGGTCCCCCCACCCTCTTGCGCCACCAGGGAAATTCAAAGCCGAACTCGTGGCGGCACCCTGAAATACCTCGTCATCCTGGGGCCGACGATTGGGAACCCGGCGGAGCACATTCCCTTTCTTTTTTTGCGCGAACTGGCTATTGCCTCATCGAAATCGACGAGATGCGCTGCGCTAAGAAACCCGGGCACTTTGAAGGCCGGCATGCCCTTTAGGGGCTTGCCCCTACCTTTCTTTTTCTTTTTTGTCCAAAATCGTCCATTTCCTCATCGAAATCGGGGTCAAAGGAGGGGAAGAATTTTACGACTGCTTATTTATTGATCCGCGATTAGTTCCGCCTCATCGTTCAATGCTTCACGAAACGCGGTAAGGACTTCGATTAGCAAATCGATTTTAGCCAGACTCCTTCTCCGGTCTTCCGCGTTTCCCAGAAAAAATTCAAGATGAATCGGCGGACCGTGACAATCGGCTAGGGTAAGCGTCCCGCCTTCCCCCGTCTCGACTTCGGCAAAAACATACGAGGTAGTGCGACTCGAAGCAGGGGAAAGAAAGGTGCGCTTGCGGTAGGTGAACGACACGCTGCGCACTGTCGCTCTGTTCATCCGCGATGGCAACTCAAAAAATTTTCAGTCAAATTCGGGATTGGAAAAATTAGGGGACGTTCAGCATCCTCACCCTACCAAACGTCCCCATGTGACTTGCAATCGTTTGGAAAGATCGCAAGGTGCGCATTTCGCGCACGGATACATTCAGCACCCGTTCTTGTTGCCGCGCTTTGCCAAATTTCTTTTATTGACTTGCGGGAGTGAAAAATAATTGCGTCCTTGCATTTCTAATAACAGAATTATATATAAGTCTGCTCAACTAGACGGTTGCTGAATGTTTTCCGTCTCAGTGGTTGATGGGGCGAGGACATTGACCACAAAATGATTAGGCGCACGGCCCCAAAAGCTTGTGCGCCTTTTCGCTGGCGTCTGGTTGCGTCTGGCCGCAAACCGTGAGTCAACTATGCCCCTGTTATTAAGCTAGGTATATACGTAACTAACCGACCGTAATTTAAGTACCGATTCGTTCGAAGTTAGATCGGATTTGGAGCTGGATGTCTTTCCCAAAAGTGACCGCTGCCCCAAGGTCTGTAATAAGCTCAAGGAAGTATCCCTCGACCGTTGAGGTCTTATGTGGTTCGGACGTTAATTTATTCAAGCTGGCTAAATCATTCAGGACTGTTGTCAGCAGCCCGTAAAATACAAAGATTTTTTCAGGAAGTGGATTAGGTAGTAGTCCGATTTTCCCAATGTTATTCTCATATACCCCAAAGCTCTTCTCAGTAATTTCAAAGTAACTTAACTCCGCTTTTGCATCTTTTCTAAATTCCTCTAATGTAGTCTCCAAGATTTGGATGTACTGTCGTCTCTCAATAGTCAGCAATGAAGCCGTGATTTCCCCATAAAAGGCCGCAGCCATGCTTTCCGTCTCAGTTTTTCTTTGCGCCCTTTGAACGAAATACGTTCCAAGTAATCCACCAAGAAACGTCAACAAACCGCCGACTAATGTTTGCAAGAGGGGCAAGTAGCTAACGGGGGTTTGTGCTGCTTGAATCATGGAACCTTCAACGGTCGTCCTACGGTTCTTTATCCGTTTCTGACTAAATCAGGATTTTTTCTTCGCGGCTTTGTCCCTTTTCGTATTCTGCTTGCCCTTTATCTATCTCACTCTTAGAAGCAGCAATCAGTGCCTTCGGTAGTTCAACCACGGAGACAGACTGCCGCAATTGTCTCTCTCAGTGCCGACGCGGAGTACTTCTGTAATAGCCTCTTACATAAGTTCCATCACGTCTAGTGTAACCGCTGACCAGAACAGTTTTTGGCCTTCCGGTTCGCTCGCTGATCTCACCATAGTAAGAACCATTCTCGGCAACTGGCGGATGATAAACTGTTCGAGGCGGAACGTAGGTAGGGACATAAGATTCCGTCGGACTGGAATATGACTCTGCAGTTGAAGGTGTATACGTCCGAGACGGTGCGAGGGTCGGCAGCGGCAAAGGAGGCGGTGCCGTGACAGGTGAAACACTTGAGGTCGTACTTGTTGATGCAGCTCCTGTTGAATCTTCAAACTCGGAATCGCTTGCGACGTTCCACACGCCGATGCCGCGATTTTGAGCAGACAGTTCGTAACGGTTGAAATCGCGTCTCAGATGGAATGAATATGATGTAGTCGCGCTGCCGTAGCCCTTCTTGATTATCTCAGCGTTTAGTAGCTTTCCGTCTTCTAGATAGACGTACGCGAGCGTATGCCCAGTTGAGTCCTTTTCAAGATCGGGTTCGAATTCAAGGCGGACGCGTTTTCCTTCCACCATTCTCTTACTAAAGCTTAGAGCTTCGCGCTCAAGAGATTCTCCTAATTCGTCAATAGGTGCAGCGACACCAATTAAGCTGACGTTGGTTCCATCGGTTAACTTAAGTGTGGTCGGTTCAATGACGCTGGAGACTGTGTAATAGTCAGGAGTGGGCGATGAAGAAGGTTCTTCTGATGGAATGGAGAGTATTTCCTGACTTGCCGCCGGCTGCGCTGCCTTAGCAGTGATCGCCGTATCTTCGGCTGGTTTGGGCTGAAAACGATTTGAATTGACAGTAGCGTGATACGTGACTGCTGCGACCACGACGCAAAGCAAGAATGCTTTTCCTGCTGAGATTGTGTACTTGGGCTGGTCAGACATCGGGTAACTCCTAACTTGGATGGAAAGGCACTAAGAGGACTGCCTTTTGAGGAATAACGTGTCGAAACAGTGCTCTTTATATTTGCACCAGCATAGAAAGTCAATGAATCGAATTGCCTCATCAAAAAAGTACTCCAAATGGGTATCGTTGCCTCAAATAAAAAAGTACTCGAAATAATGAAGACTTACCTCCGGGGCCAGGCGCCCAGAGGAGGTAAGCATGAGGCTAACGATGCAACAGCGGCGGGCCGTGGTGGTCAGAACGGCGGGCAGATACCAGCGCAGCCGGAAGAAAGAGAAGGGATTGATTTTGGACGAGTTTGTCGAGCTGACGGAATACAGTCGGGTCTATGCCCGACGGGTATTGCGCCATCATGGCAAACGAATGCTGCTTGATAAGCAGTCGTTGGTAGTGGATGTGCGGGTCCGCTCAGAGCGCCGGCGGTCGCCGATCTACGATGAGAAGGTGGTAACCGCGCTGGTCAAAATCTGGAGAGTGATGGACTACATCTGCGGCAAGCGCTTGCAACCGGCACTACCGGAGGTAGTAATAGTGTTGGAGCGACACAACGAGTTGCATTGCGATGCCCAGACGAAGGCGAAGCTGCTCTTGGAAGTTTTCGATTTCGATGAATAAATGGACGATTTTGGATAAAAGAAAAAAAGGGAGTGCGTTGTCGTCTTTGAGTTCCCCATCGCGCGCCGCCAGGGAAATTCAAAGGCCAACTGTGCGGACACCATGAAAACCTATGTCATCCTTGGACCTGGCGCGCCCTTGGAAACTCGTGGGAGCAATTCCCTTTCTTTTTCTTTTTTGTCCAAAATCGTCCATTTCCTCATCGAAATCGGGGTCAAAGGAGAGTTCCGACGAGAACAACGAACGAGCTGTGACCATTGAAGGATACATTGTTAGCGTAATGACCGGTGGTTGCTCAAGCGGTGAATCCTGCAACTGCAAAACGCAAATCCCAAAATATTGTGACACGCATATAAATGTGCTTCCCGACGAGGACACTGATAAAAAGAGTGGTCGCAACGTGTACGTCGTGGAAGTCACTCGGCGAATTCGAATACTCGCGTCAAAAGGTTTACTCAGTTCGAATATCGGGAACGACTGGTCTACGGCGGCATTGAGTAAACTCGAAAGACATCGCGTACGCTTCTCAGGATATCTCTATTTTGATACTGACCATTCGCAGGAAGCATGGGTCAACGATCCAGAAAACAAGATCGGCTTCAAGAAAGTCAACGGTCGCTTAAAGGGGAATAACTGGCGTCAGACAGCATGGGAGATTCATCCAGTGATGGCGATAAAACGCCTTGACTAGTAAAGTGAATATCTTGACTTCGCTTCGAACATAGACTAAAAGCAGACTCGCTACACCGATCCGCTTCGGTTTTGGAGCTTCGCCATGCGTTTTTGTTTTCGTACCTGCTCGTCGGCTTATTCTAGTTCCTTTCCTACAAACCAAACCGGTTGGGGTACTCGACCGCAAAGCTGTGACGATTCGCCAAACAAAACGGTCTTCCATTTAGCGTTATCAGGAAGGGATATATCTCTATGACAAGAGGGCTAAAAATAATATTAGCGATAATCTTGTTCGTTGTTTCTTTGCCAGTCGCCGGTTTTATTGGACTTAAGTATTACGAGAAGTGGAACTATCCCGCTCCTCCGGCAAACGCTTTTCCTGAGCAAGTAGGTAAATTGAAGATGTTAGGAAAACTAGCGTCCGTCCGTGAAGATGAATACATTCGACACGAAGCGGACTACCAGATGTCAGATGATATTATGTCGCGTATTCACTATTACTTGAAAATTTATCCTTCGGATGATCTGGCAAATGCGGTTTTAAAGGCGCAAGCCGAGAAGACGGATAGCGTCTACGAAAGCACAACGTGGGAGGATAGATTTGATAAGTCGGGACAGAAAGTAGGCAGAATGTTGAAGGAGTCTACTATTCGCAGCGAAGGCCAAGGTACGGTCGGCTTTTGTGCATTAACGTATGTCAAAGGCTCTGCGTTGATAACGATTGTTAAAGACTTTGAATGTGATCCCGCGAAAGAGTTCTTGCAAGAGTTGTCTTTATAATAAGACTTTAGTAGCTGGTTATCCGAGATGTTGCCATAAGAGCTCTGATACTTCACCGATTCCTCTTCGGTTCAGGAGTTCTCCCATGCGTCGGCTTCCTCCGCTGCTACTTGTCCTTGTATTTTTCACTCCATCATTCATTGCCCAGACAGATCCTAACGGCTGCAAGCTGAAGTTCACAAGTTCTGCGCGTAAGTCTGTAAAGATGCGTTCGCCCAATCGGAATTATCCAAAGTTCAACAACGGTGACGCGATAAGTGCTTGATGAACCCTCCAAGCCCAAACCCAAATGCAGCAGGTACTGAAGCCTTTAAGTGTCATTGCGCGGATTCAAAAGTCCGATTCCCTGATTGGCACATAGAGGAAATTCGGGAGCACGTTTGTCAGAACCTTCCATTTTATGGTGAAGCAGACGGTAAGCAGTACTGTGTGTTGCACTATCCAAGTAAAGAAAAAGGGGAGGATTTCGAAAAGGTATTTTTACAGAGGACAGCGCACGGAAATTGGGACTTTCTTATGGCGTGGTTTCCCCTTAAATTAATCTTCGAAAATGAGACGTTTAAGCACGACGCACAGTTTAGCTCAGCGACTTTTGCTGCAAGAGTGAGCTTTAAGAATTGTGTCTTTGAAGCTCGGTTTGAATTCTTTGATTCGAAGTTCCTTCAGCATTCTGAATTCCTCCACTCAACATTCTTAAAGTCTACAAATTTCAACAGCACCGAGTTTAAGGAGTATGGCGGCTTTGCGTTCGCACGCTTCATGGAGGGCGCGAACGCGACTTTCGACAAATCACAATTCTACAGAGCTTCGTTTCAAGGTACGCACTTTCATAGTGACGTTGACTTTACAGGAACCAAAATCAGCGACTATGCGAGTTTCCTTCAAACGAAATGTTTTGCGGCAGCAAAATTTAACAAGATGGTATTTCCTGAGTTGCGAGAGACAAGCTTTCACGATGCCGAATTTCACCATGCAGTCACGTTTGACGATTCGGAATTTGGCCCAACCGATTTCAAGATGACGAAGTTTTCTTTGTCGGCGACATCTCCGTCAGACAAAGCGAGCTTTAAGGAAGCAAGATTCAAAGGAATATCAAAGTTCACTGAAGCAATCTTCCACGCCGAGGCTGACTTCACCGGAGCGTCCTTTCAGAGCATCGCTTTTGAACGGGCGATCTTCGCCAAAGGCGTCAGATTTACGGGCTGTGATTTTTTCTCGAATGTATATTTTCACGAAACGAAATTCGGGAGAAAACAAGGCGATATTGTTACTTCGGGACATGCATACTTTGATTATGCACTTTTCGAAGAAGGGTCGAGAGTGTTTTTCCAGAATACATGGTTCTCATGGTTCGTAAATTTCGATT
>WNGB01008443.1_pt1 | contig 14642 bp, 10 predicted proteins | sample 5400681 | NCBI WGS metagenome assembly WNGB01 (sample SAMN13153367, study PRJNA577476) | soil metagenome | isolation source: 115 cm soil or saprolite under grassland replicate 2 | place: USA:California | collected 2016-06-15
GCGGAGACGCAGAGAACGCGAACAAACGCAGAGGGGAGTTGGCGGTTCGCTCAGCACGTCGAGGCCTCAAGTTTCTTGAGCCCAGCGGGTGGGGCATGTCGTGCTGAGCGAACCGCCAGCTTCCCCTTTGCGTCTCTGCGTTCTTCGCGTCTCTGCGATGAACATGCGCCGGCTTGGACGCTGACCGAACAGCTTTGGGCGGAGGGCCCCCGTCGAGGTCAGTCAGCCAGCAGGTACTTCTTCAGCTTGGCGTAAAGGGTCGACGGCGCGATGCCGAGCGCGCGGGCGGCCTTCGTCTTGTTGCCGCCGAACTGCTGCAGGGTCTGGCGGATGGCCGTGCTCTCGATCTGCTCGAGCGTGCGGCCGCCCAGCGGCAACCCGTCGAGGGTGGGAGCCCGCCGGCGTCCGCCGGCGCCGCTCGCCCCGGCCGACCCGCCGGAGAAGAGGATGAAGTCGCGCGGGAGCACGAGCTTCCCGTCGGACACGGCGGCCGCACTCTGGATGACGTTGCGCAGCTCGCGCACGTTGCCAGGCCACTCGTAGCTGGTCAGGATCGCCATCGCCTCCGACGAGACCTTGATGTCGTGCTCGGCCGCGAACCGGTGGACGAGCGCGATGAGGTCCTCGCGCCGCTCGCGGAGCGGCGGGAGGCGCACGACCGCGACGCTCACCCGGAAGAACAGGTCCTGGCGGAAGCGACCCGCGGCCACCTCGACATCGAGGTCGCGGTTGGTCGCGCAGATGACGCGCACGTCGACCGGACGCTCCGCCTGGCTGCCCAGGCGGCCGACCTTGCGCTGCTCGATGACGCGCAGGAGCTTGGGCTGGAGATCGAGCGACAGCTCGCCGATCTCGTCGAGAAACAGCGTGCCCTTGTGGGCGCGCTCGAACGCGCCCTGGTGCTCGTCGACGGCGCCGGTGAAGGCTCCCCGCTGATGGCCGAAAAGCTGGCTCTCGATGAGCGAGGGGGCGGCCGCCCCGCAGTCGAACACCACGAACGGACCGTCGGCGCGGGTGCTGGCGGCGTGGACCGCGCGCGCGAGCACGTCCTTGCCGGTGCCGGTCTCGCCCAGGATGGTGATCGTGAGGTCTGTCGGCGCGAGCCGGTCAAGCACGGCGAAGACCCGCCGTATCGCCGGCGATGTACCGATGGCTTCGCCGAAGTGGGACGGACCGTCGAGCCCGAGCTCGCTCGACTCGCCGACCTCGCTCGCGCTGGCCGGGCGCACCGCCTCGCCGTCGGAGGGAGCGACCCGCTCGAACAGGAGATGGGTGGTGCCGAGTGTGATGACAGCGCCCGGCTCGAGCAACGCCGCGTGCACCGCCACGCCCTGCACCTTGGTGCCGTTCAGGCTGCCAAGGTCGGTGAGCCGCACTCCGCCCGGTGCCAGGCTCATCTCGCAGTGACGGCTCGACACGTGCGGATCGTCGATCGAGATGTCGACGTCCGGACCGCTGCCGATGACGACCGGTCCGCGTGAGAGCGCGGTCGCGATCGGCAACCGGCGCTCGCCGGGGCTGCCGGGTGAAACCACCAGCCTCAGCGATCCTTCGCTTGGGCCCGCCACCGGAAGCGACAGGGTCGGGTCTTCACGGCGGCCTTTGGCCATGTTTTGCCAGCCTACTCTCCGTTGTTTTGACCGTCAAAGCGTAGGCTTGTGCCTATGTGGGACCTGGTGGGTGGGCCCCCGGAGTGTCGCGAAACGAAACCGGACTCTTGCAAAATCGAAGACCGGAGCCGGTCCATCGAGTTTCGTTCGCAGCGGAAGAGTACGAAATTTCACAGAGTGGGGGACCCGCCCCCAGCGGTCCGTCTCTTGCTCTCCTCACCTGGGTGACCTTGTCCCCGATTGTCATCCTCATCGGATTGCGCATCTCCGCGGCGACCACACTCGGACCCGCGGCCGAGCCATGGGTGGCTTCGTCGGGGGTCGCCGCCTCGGCCGCCGTGCAGAGCCTTGCCGACATCCGCCTCCCGGACTCGCCGCTCTCGATGGAGGAGCTGACCGGGCAGGAGGTCACCTTCTACAACGTCAACACGCGCGAGACCGAGCGCTTCTTCCTGCGCTTCGACGGCGTGATGTCATCGGACGACGAGCAGCGGATCACGCACCTCTTCCGCTGCAAGCGGACCGGGCACGAGCTCAAGCCGGACCGCGGCCTGCTGCAGATCCTGGCCCGGGTCGCCGACCACTACGAGGGGCACGTGTTCGAGGTGGTCTCTGCTCATCGCTTCAACCGCGGCACGTCGCGCACCTCCAAGCACCGCAGCGGTCACGCGCTCGACGTCCGCATCCGCGGCGCGAACATCAAGGACGTGCGCAGCTACGTGTGGAAGATGGACGCGCCGATCGGGCTCGGCTACTACCGCGAGCAGCAGTTCCTTCATATCGACTACCGCCCGATCGAGGGGAAGATCGCGTGGGACCAGCGGACCGAGAACTCCGCCTACCACTATCACCCGGCCTGGGCGGGCGGTCCGCCGAAGAAGGACAAGGCGCCCAGGGAGCGCCCGTCGCGGAAGAAGTCCCTTCGCTCGGCCCAGCCGCAGACCTGATCGCGGCCACGCCAACAGTCGCGAAGACGCAGAGAACGCGAAGAACGCTGAGGGAGCATCGGCTTTCGCCCGCCGGTCCTCCGATGACCTCTGCAGAGCAAGCATGCGTCCACGGGCATGGCGAAAGTCGGGCTCGTCCTCAGCGTCTCAGCGTCTCTGCGATAGACCCGCGGCCTGCAGCTAGTGATCGCCGCGCCGCTTGTAGTGGCCAGCGTCGTCGCGGTGCTCGTCGTCGTCGCGCTTGTCGCGGTCTTGCTGGCGGCGGTCCTTGGTGGGCGGACGGCGATCCTTGGCCGGCGGGCGGCTGTCCGGCGCAGGGGTCGCCGGGGGCCGGGTGGAGCCGGGCGAGCGGTCATCGCGCGCCGGCGTCCGTCGATCGGGCGCGGGCGCTCGCCGGTCGTAGCGCGGGTCGCGCACCTCGCGACCCCGGTCGGAGCCGGGCGAGCGGTAGTCGCGCGCCGGCGGGCGGCGGTAGGAACGGTCGCGGGTGTAGTTCTCGTGATAGCGCCGCGCGCGGTAGTCGCGCGTCTGCGGAACGTAGACCGACGGCCGTCCATCGTGGTACTCGCGCACGTAGACGTTGCGCGGTAGGCGGTCGCGGCGCGACCAGTAGCCGGAGCGGTAGACGTAGCGGCCGCTGTAGTAGTCGTAGTACGGGGCCACGTAGATGTAGCCGGTCCGCTCGCGCACCCAGCGGCCTCCCATCCAGCCCCAGTCGTTGCCGTTCCAGTTCCAGTAGCCGTCGATCCACACGTAGCCGTAGCCGGGCGAGACCGTGACCTCCTCGTAAAGCGGCTCGGGCGGGTAGTTGCTGACCGTGAACTCCGTGCTCGAGTCCACCGCGACCGCGCCGCTGGTGTGGACCGTCCCGCTCGTGTACACCGTGGCCGTGGCCGGGGTGCTGTAGGCTCGAACGACGCAACCGGACAGAAGGATGGCGATACCGGCCGCGCCCACGAGCCAGCCCACCTGTCGACTTCTCACCATGGGTTCCTCCAGGGACATTCTGGTGCTGTGCAGGACTTCGACGCCCCACAGGTGCAGCAGATTCACCAGTCTAGTTGACGGGGTATCGCCCGGCAAGTACACAAGGCTTTTGGCCGTCGCCGGCCGGCCGCGGATCTACGGTCGCCGGTTCGCGCCGGACCGCATCTCGGTTCTCACGGCGCTCGCTGTGTTCGGGGCCTGCCGGGCCGGCCCGCGCGCCGACGAGGCCGCGGCGCCGGTGCGCCGCTTCACCATCGCGGCCCTCGCCTTCGATGCCGGCGGCATCTCGCTGCCGGTTCGCGTGGAGGTGCCGGAGCACACGCGCTCGCTGGCGGTCATGGCGTCGGGCGATCCCGGCGCGCTCTACGCCCTGGCCGAGCTCACGACCGCGGACGGGATCGAGCATGTCGGCCTACGCCGCGCGATCGATCTCGCCGCCGCGATGCGCGATCGCTACTTCGACGAGCGGAGCGGTGAGATGCCGGGCGGACTGCACCAGATGATCCGCCTCGGCCTCTTCACCCACGTCTATCCTGACCGGCCCGGCCTCGCGCTGCCGCCCGGCGACGTCGTCCTGCGCATCGCCACGAGCGACCGCTCGCGCCCGGTCGACGTCGAGGTGCTTCTGCCCGAGGAGACAGGCGCGACCACTCTACCGATCAACCTCGTCTTCGTCCCGCGCGCGGCCGGTCCCGCGCCGCGCGACGCGGAGTCGGCGCGGTTCCTCGCCCCGCTCCGCTCGATCCTCGCGGGCGGTGGGGTCGAGGTCGCAGTCGAGCGCACGGTCTCGCTCACCGACCCCGGTCTCGCGGTCATGACGGAGCTGAGCGAGCCGCAGGAGTCGCCCGCCAGCGCCTCGGCCCGGCTGGCCGTTCTCGGCGGCGCGATGACCGACGGGGACGCGCTGGACCTCTTCATCGTCGAGGCCCTCCCCGCCGGCGTGGGCGGCTGGACGCTCGGCACGCCCGGACCGCCACGACCGGACACGTACTACTCCGGCGTCGTCGCGGCGCGCCTGGACGGCGGCGACGAGCTGGCCCGCGTGCTCGCGCACGAGCTCTGCCACTACCTCGGCCTGTGGCACGTCGAGCATGTCAGTCGCTCCGGCGCCGTCCGCCCGGACCGGCTCGACGACACCGAGCCGGGCACCGGCAACCTCATGGACGAGGATCGAGCCGGCACGCGGCTGACATCGGATCAGCGTTTCGTCATCGGTCGCCATCCGCTCCTCCGCTGATGGCCGCGCACCGGTCGGCCGACCGAGGATTCCTCTCATTCTGGTATCGTGCCCGAGCCCGTGCCCGAGCCCGTGCCCGGCACGCGAGGGAGCCTATGAACGTCTTCGACCACGAGAAGCTCAACGTCTACCAAGTATGAGGCGGGTCGCGAGCTCCTGCTCCGCATTGTTGCCATGCTTGGTACAGATGGTTCGACGGACAAGCGAATCGGGCACGGGCTCGGGCTCGGGCTCGGGCTCGGGCACGAAATGAGGGGATTCCACCGGCCGACCCACCCCTCAATCCTCGTGGGAATGGTCGCCGTCGCCATGCGGGCTGAGAATCTGGCCGATGAACCCGCGCGGGCCCTGGCGCAGCACCGACGCCGCGAGAACCAGGACGAGGCCGGCCAGGCAGACCATCTCGAGGATCGTGGTGCCGCCGCCCGCTTCCTCGTAGAGCGCGATGCCCTTCACGTGGGGCAAGAGCGCGTTCACGAGCAGGCCGACACCGACGGAGATGACCGCCATCATGGCGCCGAACGCGCGGGCCACGCGCGGGCCGTGCAGCCGGCCCAGGACGCCGAAGGTGGCGGCGCCGGTCGCAGGGCCGGTCAGCAGGAACGCCAGGGCCGCCCCCGGCGACAGGCCCTTGTGGATGAGCACTGCCATGAGCGGCGCCGCCCCCGCGGCGGGCACGTAGAGCGGCATCCCGACGACGGCGGCCAGGACCACATCGGCGCCCCACGGCAGCGCGGCGAACCAGGCGGCGTGCACGGCCGGCTCGGCCAGCGCGGCCGCCGCGATGCCGAGCACGATCCACGGCCCGTCGTGGTCGACCAGGTCGCCGAACCCGAACCGCAACCCGGCCCGCGCTCGCTCTCGCAAGGGTGGCCGCGACTCGCGCGTCGCCGGCGAGGCGAGCCGCGGGACCGGCTGCGGCCGCCACCTTTCCACCAGGAGCCCGAGCGTCGCGCCGACGAGGAGCGCGACCAGGAGCGCCGCGAGCAGCCGGGCGAGCGTGAGCTCCACGCCCAGAAGCGGCAGCGAGATCATCACCGAATCGAGGGTCAAGGCCGGCGTGGCGACCAGGAACGCGATCGCGGCCGTGGCCGGCACCGCCTGGCTGACCAGGCTCGGGTAGAGCGGGACCACGTCGCACGCCGTGATCGGCAGTGGCAGGCCGAAGGCGACACCGCGCATGGCCTCGGTGGTCGGATGACCGCTCCGCATCCAGCGCACCGACGCGCCCGGCAGGAGGATCTGCGCCGCGCTTGCCAGGACGAGCGCGAGGAGCAGCGGCGGCGCGCTCACCCGGGCCAGCGCCACGAAGACGTCGCGGAAGCCGATCGCCTCATGGCCGTGGAGCGGTACGTGGTGCTCGAAGCCGAGCGCGATCACCGCGGCCAGTCCGAGGAGCGCGCCGATCCCGGCCGACAGCCGCTCGCGCCGCCCGGAGTCAGGCGTGTGGAGCGGTGACGGACGGTGCACCACGACGTGCAAGAGCGAGCCGGCGATGAGCGCCTCGAGAAGGCCGAGCCAGCGCGCCTCGACCAGATCGGCGACCGCATCCACCGACGCATAGCCGAGCACGGTCGCGGCCCCGAGCGCGCCGAGCACCGCGGCGGCCACCCACGGTCCGCGCAGGGGGTAGAGCAGCCACCAGACCGTGATGGCGATCGGCAGTCGATGCAGCACGACGGCGACCGCGAGCGCCGAGATGCCGGTCGATGGGTCGTAGAACGCCGAGGCCAGCCCGACCCCGTCGAAGAACTCGTGCACCGCGAGGCCCGACAGAGCCAGGATCAGCGCCGCGGTGTGGGTCTGTCGCGCAGCGCGCTCGAGCCTGTGCTCGACCATGCCGGGGCCGATGAACCCGGCCAGTGCGATGGCGAGCGCGCCGCCGCCGGCAGCCACCACCGCGTGCGGGATGATGTGGACGAGCGCGAGCCCGACCACCGCGACGAGGACGAAGCCGTCCAGACCCGCGAAGCTCCCTCGGGCGCGGCCGGCCATCCCGTACAGCGCGGGGCCCACTGTGTACGCGATCAGACTGATGATGAGCAGGGTGAGGGCCACGCCGGCGGACCTACCATAGCCCGCCCCGGGCCAGCCCGCGGGCGGCGCGCGCCGATGCGGGAAATCCGCGAGCGACGTGCGCGCCGCGGTCCAATGTCGATGGACCGGCGCGAAGCCATGAAACTCACACACCTGCGTGAACGTCCTACCTGGTAGTCACGGGACACACTCGTTGCTCCTGCAGGCAGTCTGCTGCAATCTGCGTGAGAATTGACGGGATCTGGGGCCACCCGGCCCCGGGATCTGACGCTGATGGCCAGATAATGGACCGAAAATATTGAGAACAGCCGCGGCATCTGTATTGCTAAAGCTACACGCGGTGACCTTCGTCGTGCCTGCAATCCTGGGAGGCCTGGCGCTGGCCGTGATGGCGCTGGTCTCCATCGCCAATGCTCGCCGAGCAAGGATGCTGAGGTTTCGGCGGGGCATGGCCGCCCAGGTGCGCATCCTCATCCACAGCATCAACGACGATCGCTGCACCGGATGCGACGCCTGCGTGGCCGTGTGTCCGACCAACGTTCTCGACCTCGTCGAGAACAAGAGCCGCGTGCTCCGTTTCCAGGACTGCATCCAGTGCGAGGCGTGCATGTGGGCGTGCCCCACGACCGCGCTCGTCATGCATCCGGAGGGGACCGAGCCGCCCAAGCTCCGCATGCCGGAGCTCGATCAGTTCTATCAGACCGCCATCCCCGGCCAGTACCTCATCGGTGAGGTCGCCGGCAAGCCGCTCGTCAAGAACGCGGCGAACCTGGGACGCGCCGTGGTCGAGCACATGCTCGCCACCGGCTTGCGCCCGATGGGCGGCGCGGGGGGAGCACAGGGCGCCGACGTCGCGATCGTCGGATCCGGACCCGGCGGCCTGTCGGCGGCGCTGACCTGCATCCAGCGCGGCCTCTCGTACATCATCTTCGAGAAGGACACGCTCGTCGCATCGACCATCGCCCGCTATCCGAAGGGCAAGCTCATCATGGCCGAGCCTTACGACGTGGCCAACCTGTCCTTGCTGCCGGTCTTCGACTCGAGCAAGGAGGAGATGATCCCGATCTGGCGCGACCTGAACGAGCGGGTCGGCCTGCAGATCCGCATGAACGAGGCGGTCGAGAGCGTGACGCCGTCCGGCCACGGGCTCTTCGACATCCGCAGCAACGTCGGAGCGTACCGTGCGCAGCGCGTCGTGCTCGCGACCGGCCTGCGCGGCAAGCCGCGAACGCTGGGTGTGCCGGGCGAGAACCTGCCCAAGGTGCACGCGCTGCTCGAGGACCCGGACCAGCACCGCGGCCAGACCGTATGCGTGGTCGGCGGCGGCGACAGCGCGCTCGAGGCGGCCATCGCGCTGGCCGACGCGGGAGCCAAGGTGGTGATGAGCTATCGCGGCCGCTCGTTCGCCCGCGCTCAGCCCAAGAACCGGCAGGCCATCGAGTCGTACGAGGCGCAGCGCCGGATCAAGATCAAGTACCAGTCCGAGGTGGTCGAGATCGGCCCCGACACGGTCACGCTGCAGATGATCGACGGGACCCAGAAGCGCTACCCGAACGAGGCCGCCTTCGTGCTCATCGGCGCCGACCCGCCGATCGAGTGGCTGGCGACCCTCGGCATTCACTTCATCGAGCGGCCGCACATGGCGTCTCTGCCCAAGAGCGACGACCTGCTCCGCCAGTTCGTGCCGCAGGCGGCCGCGTGTCCGGACAATGCCGCCAGCGCAGCCGCGCTGCTCATGGGCCACGAGGTGGCCGAGGAGCTCGAGCGCCGTCCGGTCGTGATCGAGTCGCGGCCCCGACGTCTCCTGCGCGCAGCGAGCAACATGTTCCACCACGGCGGCAACAAGCTGGAGCGGCCGATGCCGCTCAGCGAGTTCGCCAAGCAGGCGCGCCGGCACAGCGGCCAGGGCCGGCGCGACAAGCTCGACCCGCGCGAGCGGACGCGCGTCCTGCGCATGCTGCGCGACGAGGGCGGGCGCCGGGCGGACGACGACTCGAAGCTCTACCTGCTCGAGCGCGCGAACCGGATCGCCGACGAGGCGCAGCAGGCGGAGGAGAACCGGCGCGCCGAGGGCTCGCCCGCTCCGGCCGCGCCGCCTCGCCTGCCGCCGCCGTTCCCGAGCGAACCGTCGGGCCGGAGCGGCTACGACAGCGGCTACGACCCGTACGATCCGATGGCCACGCTGCCGCCGAGCGGCGCGTCGCATCACCCGCACCTGCTCGGGCGGCCGCAGGGCAGTCCGCGCGGCGACTCGCCCAAGCCGGCCGTCATCGTCGGACTTGCGCGCGCGGCGCAGACCGCGCCGCCTGCGCGGCGCAGGCGCGGCGACTCGTCGCGCCCGCGACCGGCCGTCATGGAGCCGACCCGCCAGATGGCCGGCGAGGACGCGCGCCGCATGCTCGAGCGGATGGAGATGGAGCGGCGGCAGCAGGAGATGGACGAGGCGCAGGAGATGGAGCGCCGGATGCGCGCGCAGGCGGCGGAGCAGCCCGGGCCGGTCAGCCTGCTCCACATCGATGACGAGCCGACCCAGATGGCGCCGCAGTCGACGTTCGCGCAGATCGCGGCGGCTCACCCGCCGGCGTACGTCGAGGCGGCCGGGTACGGCGAGCAGGCGCCGATGCACCTCGACGACGAGGAGACCAGCAACTTCTCGTTCGAGCAGACCAGGAACGCGGGTCGAGGCAGAGCCGCGGACCGGCCGAGCGTCTACGAGGAGCCGACCCGCGACACGGACTGGCCGCTCGCGCAGGAGGACATGGCGCGTGGCAGTCCGCCTGGCGGCAGATTGCCGCCCCGCGCGCCCGCGCCGATGCGGACCAAGCCGCCGACGCCTCCGCCCGGAAGGTCGAACGGCGGCATGACCAGGCGCCCGGACGAAGACACACGCGCCGTCGATCTCAAGCGTGTCGTCTCGCTGTCCGAAGTGGACTGGGACCTCGACTGACTGACGGAAGGTCGAAGTCGACCGACGCGGGGTGTCACCCTCCGCGTGTGTGTGCGTGACATATTGCCGAAACATCCGGTCGCGCGTCGCACCTTCTGCCCTGCGTCTCGCCGCGTCATCGATATTCGATGTCGCACCAGGTATGCCACTTCCTCTCAGGGTGCGCGCCTGATTGCCTGATAAGTGATCGCGGATGCGGAATGGGCGATTTTTTGCTTGAGGCGGCCCGAGACATTTTGTTAGAGCGTTGTTCGCCGGATTGATGGTGGTTCGGCAGCGACGGTGGTCGAGTCGCTTCAAGAGACGAGTCGTCCACGAGGCCGTGTGCCGCCCGCCGTGTCGCCGGGTGTTCGTGCGGCCGCCGCCGGTCCACAACGCCTGACAGGCATGGAGGAGCTCATGGTGCATAGACGCAACGTGTTCGGCCTGATCGCTGCCGGCGCGCTCGGCAGCGCGCTCTTCATCAGCTGCGTCGCTGGGGAGGAGGACCTCGGGGAGGAGGTGGGCACCACGGCTGCCCCGCTGATCGCGGCCGAGGCGGCCAGCGCGATCCCGGACCAGTACATCGTGGTGTTCAAGAACTCGGTCGGCGCTCGGAGCATGAGTACGGCGATGAGCCGCGCCTCGCTCTCCAGCAGCGCGAGCCGCATCCAGCACCAGTACAACGTCATCCCGGGCTTCTCCGCTCGCTTGATGCCGGAGGACCTCGACGGCTTGCGCAAGAACCCGGACGTCGCCTACATCGAGCAGGATCAGGTGATGCGGATGTCGACCACGAGGCCGGCGGCCGGCCAGCTCGAGATCGACCGGCACGACCACTGCCCGGCCCTGGACGACAGCGTGTTCAACGACAACGGCTGCAACGGCAGCGGCGTGCTCGTCTACATCGTCGATACCGGCATCCGCGCGACCCATGTGCAGTACAGCGGTCGTGTGAACACCGGCCGCGGCTTCACCGCCATCAACGACGGCCGCGGCACCACCGACTGCAACGGGCACGGCTCGCACGTCTCGTCGACCGCGGCCGGCAGCACGTTCGGCATGGCGAGCGCCGCCACGCTGGTCCCGGTGCGCGTGCTCGACTGCAATGGCTCCGGCACCAACTCGGGCGTGATCGCCGGCGTCAATCACGTCGCCAACAACTGCGGCGCCAGCGAGCGGTGCGTGGCCAACATGAGCCTGGGCGGCGGCGTCTCGGCGGCGCTCGACGCGGCGGTGGCCGCGGCCGTCGACTCGGGCGTCCCCTTCGCGGTGGCCGCTGGAAACGAGAGCCGCGACGCCATCAACTCGTCGCCGGCTCGCGAGCCCAAGGCGATCACGGTCGGCTGCGCCTCGGACTCGGGTTACCCGGGCACCACGAACTCCAACAGCGTGGCTCGCTGCTCGTTCTCCAACTTCGGCAGCCGGGTGGACGTCTGGGCCTCGGGCCTCAGCGTTCTCGGCGCGGACGACGCCAGCGACACCGCCACGCAGACCATCTCGGGCACGTCGATGTCCACGCCGCACGTGACGGGAGCCATCGCCCAGATGCTGAGCTGCAAGGGACTGCTCAGCTCGCCCCAGGTCGAGGCCCAGCTGGATCTCAAGTCGATCGCGGGCGCCATGGCCAACGAGGCCGGCGGCCAGGACCTGTTCCTGTGCAGCGACTTCAATGACAACGACGGCAACGCCTGCGCTTGCGCCGGCGGTGGCGGTCCTCCGCCGGCCGACTCCTGCGAGGGCCGGTGCGGCGAGTTCGACCCGAACGAGAGCTGCCAGTGCGACAACGCGTGCCAGAACTTCGGTGACTGCTGCGACGACTTCCAGGAGCTGTGCCTCTGACGAAGGCCTGCCTGAAGGTCGGCGATTGCTGCGCCGACGGCCTGTGCTGATCCGAGCGCTCCGCGCTCACCGATGAAGGCGGCCGGGTGGAAGCCCGGCCGCCTTTTCTTCACCCTGGTGCATCAGAGGAGGTGGGGCCTTGCCGATCCCGCACGACCACCCGACAAGGTGCGCCGCTGGTGCCGACCAGGGCCAGCGGAAGCGCGAAGACCTCGCCGCCCGGACGCACGGCCCGCGCCGCCTCGCGCGCCAGGTCCTCGACCAGGTACACGCCGGCCGTGGCCAGGCGCCGGTGAAACGCGAGCTCCTCGGCCCCCTCGACCTCGAACGCCCCGTCGGCGACCCACACGCGAGGCGGGAGATCGAGGAGCGCATCGAGCGCCGCGGCCGTCATCCGCGCGCTTTCATCCTCGGGCGCGCGGATGAAGAGGATGGTCTCGGTGCTGAATGTCCGGCAGCGCTCGACCGCCGCGGCGGCATCGGCGCGAGCCGGTAGATCGACCAGGAAGTAGCGTCCGATCAGGCGGTCGACCGACAGGCGGTCGAGCGTCGCGCCTCCGGCATCGAAGTGCGCCGGCGCATCGATGTGCGTCCCGGTCTGCGTGCCCAGGGATACCGCGGAGACGCGGTATCCCTGCGACGCCACCGTGCACCAGTCGCGGAGCTCCAGCGGAGGGTCGCTGTACTCGCCAGTCGAGTAGATCGCCAGTTCCGGGCCGATCGGCTTCGTGAGATCCAGGACCCGGACGTGGCCGGCTGCCGATCGCGTCATGCGGTGGAGCATAACGGCGGCGCGGCGTTCGTGTAGGATCGGTCCATGACGTCGGGCGCCGTCGACGCGCATTTCCACCTGTGGCGCTACGACCCGCGCGAGCTCGACTGGATCTCGGACGAGATGGGCGCGCTCAAGCGCGATTTCCTGGCCGAGGACGTCGCGCGCGAGTTCGCCGCCGGCGGCGTGCGCGGGGGGGTGGCGGTGCAGGCCCGGTCGTCGCTCGCCGAGAACGAATTCCTCCTGGCCCAGCAGGCGGCGTGCGGCGCCATCCTGGGCGTGGTGGGCTGGGTCGATCTGTGCGCGCCGGACGTGGGGACGGTGCTCGAGCGCTACGCCGGCAGGCTGGCGGGCGTGCGCCACATCGTGCAGGCCGAACCTGACGACTTCCTCCTGCGCGACGACTTTCAGCGCGGCGTGGCGCTGCTCGACGGATTCGGCATGAGCTACGACATCCTCGTCTATCCGCGCCAGCTGCGGGCGGCGTGCGCGTTCGCCGACCGCAACCCGGCCCTGCGCCTGGTCCTCGATCATCTCGCCAAGCCGCCCATCAAGTCCGGCGGCATGGAGCCCTGGGCCGCGCAGTTCCGCGAGATGGCCCGGCGGCCGCACGTCTTCCTCAAGGCATCGGGGATGGTCACCGAGGCGGACTGGGCGAAGTGGACGCCGGACCAGCTCCGCGCGTACCTCGACGTCGCCTTCGCTGCGTTCGGCGCGGACCGGATCCTCTTCGGCTCCGACTATCCGGTGTGCCTGGTGGCCGCGAGCTATGGACGCGTGAGGTCGGTCATCGCCGACTACGTGTCCACGCTATCGGAGTCCGAGCAGTCGCGCGTGCTCGCCGAGAACGCGGTCCGGTTCTATCGCCTGCCCTCGGCGTGACCGAGGATCGCCTGGAGCTGGTCATGGACGCCGGGCGCCGCGGCGCACATGCTGTAGTTCTCACCGATGCGAGACGACGGGCGGTCGTAGACGACCGGTCCTCCGTCGATGCGGGTGAACCGACCCCCGGCCTCCTCGATGAGGAGCTGAGGCGCAACGTTGTCCCAGATCCGGCTCGTCCGCACCATCCAGGCGCCGTATCTGCCCTCCGCGAGCATGACGCCGTCGTAGACGCAGTTCGAGGCGCGCACGTTGCGGACGGCGATCGCCACCTCGGCCAGGACGCGGCATTCCTCCCTCGTCCGCGCCGGATCCTCCGGGTGGCCGTCGATGCCGAGCGCGACGAGCGACGCCGCGAGATCGCACTCGGCGATGCTCAGCCGGCGGTCACCGCACCAGGCGCCGCCGCCCCGCTCCGCCCAGTAGAAGGCATCGAACGCGGGCAGCGCGATGCCGCTCGCGAACGGGCGATCCTCGTGCAGGAGGCCGATCATGACCCCGTAGAGGGGAATCCCGACCGCGAAGTTGCTCGTCCCATCGATCGGATCGATCACCCACGTGTACGGCGATCCCCGATCGACGGCGCCCAGCTCCTCGTCGATCCGGTTGTGATCCGGGAAACGATCCTCGAGCGCCTCCGCGACGAGGCGCGCGATGTCCAGGTCGGCCTGGGTGACCACCTGGGTGCGGTCGTTGGGCTTGGTGGTCCCGCGCACACGCCCGAAGTGGCCGCGCGCGACCTCGCTGCCGCGCCGGAGGGTCTCGAGCACGAACTCTTTCATGTTGTCCATGGCGACACGAGCGTAGCCAATGGCGCCTCGGGCTGCACGGATCTCCGCTGACCCCGCGATGAGCGAGCGCGTCCTCGAGGGCATGATGCCCTTCGCTCACAGCGTGGCGTTCGCATCCGCCAGCGGGAAATGGTTCTCGGCCGCCAGCCGGCCGTACCAGCGGCCCGAGTCCTTCACGGTGCGGCGCTGGGTCTCGTAGTCGACGTGGACGAGGCCGAAGCGCTTGGTGAAGCCGAAGCCCCACTCGAAGTTGTCCAGGATCGACCAGACGAAGTATCCGCGGACGGAGGCGCCATCGTCGAGGGCCTGGCGCACCGCCGCCGCGTGGCGGGCGAGGTAGCGGATGCGGAGGAGATCGTGGACCGCGCCGTCCGGGCCCGGCTGATCCGGCCAGGAGGTGCCGTTCTCGGTCACGAACATCGCCGGCGGGCCATACTCGCGCTGGACCCGCACGAGCGTGCGGTAGAGGCCCTCGGGTGCGATCTCCCACTCGTCGAAGTCGGCGCGAGGGACGAACGGCCAGTAAACCTGGCGGGTGGCCAGCGCTGCGCGGCCCGGACCGCGCCCGGCCGGATCGTGGGCGATGACTCGCCGCGTGTAGTAGTTGACGC
>WNGB01009142.1_pt1 | contig 14642 bp, 20 predicted proteins | sample 5400681 | NCBI WGS metagenome assembly WNGB01 (sample SAMN13153367, study PRJNA577476) | soil metagenome | isolation source: 115 cm soil or saprolite under grassland replicate 2 | place: USA:California | collected 2016-06-15
GGCTCGGGCGAAGAGCGCGCCGGTGAGGGCGTGATGGGTTTAAGGCGAGGTTTCATCCAGGCCGGCGGACAGAACTTGTTAATGACGCTATGGCCAATCAGCGACCAGATTACGGTAAGGATCATGTTGGATTTCTACGAAGCAGCGGATAAGACCCACAACGCACCCGAGGCCCTCGCAGAGATCCAACGCACCTGGCTTGTTAAGCTTCGCAAGAAGCATAGTCTGCGCGCGGCCGTGAGATTGGCCGGCCCCTTTATTATGAGTTCACAGGGCAAACCGTGACGAGGGCGTAATTAAGCATGCGCGAATCCGGAATCTACGGATGTGACCGACCACGACCCCTTGCCAATGCACCACTGCACGCCGCCGCTCTTTTTATGGCATTTACAAGCGAATTCTCATTAGGTGTTTCGAGCCGCTCTCCTCCTGGGAAAATCGTGTGGGCGCACCAGGGACTAGGAGACGACCCGGGCATCTAATTCAAAGTCATCTGCCCCTTATTCACTTCGGACTCGGCATACAACACATGGATACCGAATACGCTACTGATTGTGTTAGCTCCGCGGGTAGAGTGGGGGACTCGTAATTCGAAACTGGCCGTTCGCGGTCGTTTGTAGAGCATCTCGTTTACACCGATACCCGGCTGATTGTCTCACTTTATCCCGACTTGATCTGACGTGCTCAACGCTAGGTAAATCGAGAAAAATGTATGATCTCACGTGCGCTCAAATAGTGCCGAAAATTTTCCACGGGTGGATAAAACAGTGGATAAAACCCAACGCGAAAAACGTGACAACTCCGGTCCGGAAAACTCGGCGCTGGTAGATCGCCTCAGCGTTTCAATCGCGCTCGGCCCACCGACTGCACGCCGTTATCCACTTTATCCGCTCCCAGCCCGCTTCTGTGGCTGCGTAAGCGTTGCAGATGAATCTCCAGCTAGTCCAGCAGCGCCCGATCTCATCGACGAAGCCTGCACGCTTTACGACTCACCGCACATTGTGATTGAATCGCTCCATCATGGACATCGTTTTCAACTGTCCGCGCTGCGGTCAGCATCTTTCCGTTCAAGATAGAGGAGCAGGAATGGCGGTCAATTGCCCTAGCTGCGAAGGACAGATTGAAATTCCGAGCGGCACCGCTCCGCAAGCGCCGACCCTGCCATCCTTGCCACGGATGCCAGAGACGAAGAAAAAGAAAGGTCGGGCTGAGACGCCCGCTTCAGTTGGTGGCGCGTGTGCATTGGTGGCCGCCTTTGCACCACTCGTTAGCCCTACGCTTTTCTTTCTTCTCTCGCTGCCGCTTTTGTTTGCGGCGTTCGTGTTGGCTATCGTCTCACTGGTGCGCGGACGCGTGGTTGGTGGCATTTGTCTGCTCATCGGTCTTTTTCCAGCGTTAATGATGGCATTCGTGACGCTGACAGACAGAGACAAACTTCTGAATCGTGAACATGTGCAAACTCATTCAACGCCCTGAGTAACGCTGATGCACATTTACGAGGTCCGGCCCGCTTCACAGGATCGCGCTAGAATGCAAATTGATTGACGGCGACTCGACAGCCGCCGGGATCTTTGTCGGAGATTTCTACGCGCGATTATTTCCACCACACCGTAATGAGCATCGTCGCTTCGTGATTTGTGTGTGTAACGCAGAGTAGCCGGTTAACGTGTTCCTTTTTTAACCACTCGCTTATCGTTTGCTCCAATATGCCCCAGTCGGCGCTATGAAATATCTTCATTTTCATCCCTAATGGTTCTCTTGAAGCGCGCGACACCGCAACCGCAATTCCAGGACGCTTTACGGCTCATGGCGTGTTGTGATTGAATCGCAGGAAAGGACAAATGAAAACAATACTGATGTTGATCGCTGGGCTGACGCTCGCAGGCTGCGGATCAATGGAAAATCATGTTCGAAACCATGGCGTTGCCTCAGCCTCCCGGCCCGCTTTGCCGGATCGCGGTAACGGTATTGCGGTGGACACGATATGCGCTTGCCCTTGACGATTGACTTCGGGCATTCGCAGCGTTAGCCAGGCCCGGCCCGCTTCTGTGGCCGTCTGTACCATCGAATTAACTCGCACGGTCGCTGATCTTGTGTCTCGTTAGACCGTGAGCGACACACCCTCAGGACGTTCATTACCTATCGCGGCCCGCTTCGCCATGGCCGCTGTAATTGCGTTGGTACACTTTTACATTTCATACATGCTGCTCAACTATGCCTACGCGTTGGGCGACGCCAGTCGGCCCGTGCCGTTTTTCGTGAAGATCGCCATGGTGGTCATGGCGGCACCGCTTGTTTGGCTAGCATACGTTGTCAGATTTTTTGCCGGGGAATGGGACGAGATATCCTTTTATTTGCTCATCGGTTTGACGCCAATTAACTCAGCTTTCTGTGGTTGGCTCCTCATGCGCGTTCTTACATTCCGCTCTCGACGTGCGGTACATCCGGTCTACCCAATCGATGAAGCCAACGGCAACCCGCTTCACAGGATTGCGCTAGAATCGTTTTTGATTGCCGGACGGCGAATGATTAAGCCAGAATCTTGGCGATAAATCTTACACATGTTTAGGCCGCAAACGTCCATTCAGGGTTAGGCGCGGAATCGCGGATTCGCTTAATGCCAGCAGAACAAGCTACTCCTCCCGAACCTGCATCTCCCGATAGAGTGGTCGAAGGTCTTCAGGCTCGACGAGACCAACTGGAGAGGTACGCGATAAAATTTCGTTTTAGATGGTTGTTTCTTGTCGTCGCGTGTCTGATCGGAACCGGCGTCAATGTAGCAATCGATGTCATCTCCGGCACGCCGTCGCTAGCTGATTGGTATCAAGGAGGTCTTGCTGGCGTGGGTTTGTATCTCGTGGGTCTCGGATTAATCCGCGCCACGATACGAGCCAATTTGATGGAGATAAAGCGCACTCTGGCGGGAGGCGATACTAATCTGCAGACTTCAGCCGTTCCGCCTTCGCCGCGCCATAGGGACAGCCCAGCTCTGGAGACGAATTGGAAAGACCAGCCGCTGGCCGTAGCGGCGATAACAGTCGCTGGTACGATCATCCTAATGGTCACCGCAGTTATTCCGATATGGGACAAGGAAAAGGACAATCAGATCGCCGAGCTGAAGAGCGAGCCAACTAAGCTCAAAAATGAACTCGACAGTCTACGTGGCCAACTGGATCGGATGGTATCAGAGAATCTTAAATTGCGACGCGATCTCGATCGACTAAGTCCCGATAGCTTATTCTCTTTAGACGATGTTTATCCAAAGGGATTCCGTTCCGTCAGAATTGGCGATAGTATCGATTTGCTGCGCAAGGTTTACGGTTCCGAAGCTGACATTGTTGAAGACGAGAGCCCTGGTTGGATCGCGGTAAAGTTGAAAAACCCGCATCTGTTTTCGCAAATCACCTACTATTACTACGCGCCTCAAAGAACAGTCACCATGATCCTGTTTCTTTTCGACAACAAAGATGGACACACATTCGATATGCTGAAACAGCAGCTGATCGATAAATACAGTCAGTCCAAGATGAAGGAAGAAAAGAATTGGCGACACAAGACCGAACTCAAATGGTCGGGCATCAATAAACACAACGTCACATTGGGGAATGGAACGCTGCACATTGACCGGTCGGAATAGACTATGCGTCGAAGCATTCACCAAAAATGACGCGCTGGACGTGAACGCGGTCGATTTTGACAAACTACCAGACTCAGAAAAAGAACATTTTCATCAGTGTTCAAAATGCGGTGAGTTTGTGGACAAACGCGAGCTTCGGGACGTGATCTTTCACGAGTCAGACCACAACCGCCAAGCCCTAGCTCTTCCGAGGATCATAGGGAAACCGATTCCAAAACGGCCATCCCGCCATTAGAATCGCGCCTAAATCATCTTTCGATTGCCCATCACTTGCGAGCAGGCCGCGTTCCATCGACCATTCCTGTACGCTTCTATGAACTCGACGTCATCCAAAGCCTTTCTCGTTACGGTCATGAATTGTGAGAACCGATCCCACGCCCGTAAGATCGCCGGATTGTTACGCGCGTTTCCCTACAGAGAGTATGGCACCGCCGATGAGCCTTCTGTCAGCTTTAGCATGATGGTGAAGTCGGACAGTCTCGACTCCGTACGAACTGCCATTACTCCTGCACTCGGAAAAGCCAAGACAGCGATTGGCGAGATGTCTTTTGTGTCCGACAACAAAACGTCATCTGAGCCATTCGAGTTCATGCGATTTAAGCCTCCAACACGCTTACGAAATCCGCCCGCGCAAAGATCATCGCGGCTTTGATCTGATCTGCGACGCGCTGGTGTTTGGCGGGCTGTGGTTTGTGTTTGTGATTATTCAGAGTTTTACGGCGAAGTAATCCTCCTCGACGCGATGCCATCGCTTTAGCTGTTTATCTGTAAATCGCCGTCTATGCTTTTCAAGCTGCTTGAGCCTGAGATAGCAATTGTCGGCGCGCTTACGTAGCCGTGGTACGGCGTTGCCACGCTGCTCTTGAGTAACGATTTGATTAAGCAATTTCCGCAGTTCATCCATTAGTATGTCGGGATTTAGCACTGCGGCCAGCTTGAACCTCATGCGCCCCATTGTGCGTTTTTCTATCCCACGCGGCGATGTCAAAAATGATCGCGCTTGAATCATTTTTGATTGCCGGATGGCAAATGATCCGGCTAGTATGCCATCGAAACCCCGAACTCCGGTATGCGCATCTTCCTCTTTATCCTCTGCCTTCTTTCGTTTCTAGTGGGCACGATGATTCTAGCGGGCGCTAAGAGTGCCATCCACGAGATTGAAGCATTCTTGCTGTTTCTCATTGCCGCCGTGTTTCTGGTAGGCGCTGCAATCGTCGATGCGATTCAGAGCCAACGAAAGTGATGCCGTCATTCGCGTTTACGATGACGCTGCCAATGTGATCGAGACGCACGAGCACAAGGGCGATTTCAAGGAACCGTGACGCTTTTCTTCTCAATCGCTACACTATTCCTTAGCGTTGCCGTCGTATCCATTGCGTTGCTACAGTGGCGCGTTGCCGAGAACAAACTACGACTCGATCTGTTTGATCGGCGCTACAAAGTTTACAACGCAACGAGGAAGTTCTTAGCTATGATTGTGAGAGATGCCACATTCACAGATTCACAGTTGTTTGAGTTTTACGGTGACACATCTGATACGGAGTTTCTATTCAGGTCTGAAGTGGTCGATTATCTCGCACAGATACGGAAACGCGCTCTCGATATGCGGTTGCATCAGACACTTTTTGAGCCGTTGCCCGTAGGCGCCGAGCGGTCCGGCCACGTTCAGGCGCACCACGATCAGCTTTCGTGGCTTAGCGACCAACTTACGGACATGACATCCGTGTTTATTCCTTATCTTGGATTCGCGAACGTAAGGTTAAGAGCCGCTCAATAGGTGGAGACAAATCGCTCGTTCTAATTCTACGAAGGCGGTGAACTTGTCATCGGCGTGCACGACAAAACGTTGACCGTCGCCTCGATGTCCGTCGGCGACGAAGATGGTACGCCCCTCGCGATCCACCGTCGTGACACAACCGCACGTCCATCCGGCTTTTTTGAGACTATCTGCAACTTTTTCCCAAGGCCTCACGCGACTAGATTCTGGCGTTTTTTTTCTTCACATAGCAACGCCAAAAATGGTATTGCAGCAAGCGGCGGAGGAAATATGCCAAGACTTGCATCCGCGGTCGTTTGGACAAGCCTGTTTGTAGCCATCGGTTCAGTCAGCGCTGAACCTTTTACGGTGGATTGTCAGTTCCCTTTTGAGAATATCAAAAAACATCACCCGATAGATGACAACTGCCCCGCCCACGGCGAATCGCCTGCTCCAAGCCCTGCGCCTCCTAGTCCCGGGCAAGTTAAGGCTACCTCCCTTCAGAATGTGTCGAAGAATAACTTTTGCGCAGCAAGTCCAGCTCCGACGCCGGCGCTCGTGACTTTCATCAGTTTTAAGAAGCTTCAGCAGAAACTCTATCAAAAAGCACCGCAGGCGAAGCACTGGACACGACAGAGCCTACCGGAGAACCGCGACGTGCTCCACGACATCTACACAACGAGCGAGCACGCCACTATCGGCGAAGGGAGTGTTGTCACTTTCGCCGCATGGTTGATGAAATTTAAATGGGCAGGCGGGGAGACGTGTAACTGCGTGAGTATATATGACGACGACCATGAGGGGAACGACATACACCTCGTTCTAGTTCCCTCGTCTCCGAGTGTCTCGTGCTGTTGGACGGCCAAGCAGAGGACGGCCGACTGCAAGGCCTCGGCAGTGAAGGCGCTAGAGTGCAAGAGTGTTACCGCAGAAATTTCTCCGCATTTCCGCCCCGATCAGTGGGCAAACGAAGACAGCATGTGTAAGGCTGCTAGCCAACACCCATTACGATTCAAGGGCCAGCTCATGTATGATGCCGGCCATCGGCCATGTCCTCGGCCACCGCATTCTACCGATCCAGCCAGAGTTTCGAGTTGGGAGCTCCACCCGGTTTACGCGATAGACGTTTGCAAAAATAAAAGCTTGAGCAGTTGCAAAGCTGATAACGATTCAGTCTGGACGCCGCTCGATCAGTGGCACGGGGACGAATGAGCGAAAGAAGCGGGCAAACCAACCGGCGAAAGCCACAATCACTCAGACCAATGCGTCCAACCCATTGGCCGGTGACACGCAATTTCCGTTTGCGGTAACTCTTAGTGAGTCCCGCCCCAGGCATCCCATTCAGCGTGAATCAGCCGACTTTCATAGGCTTATTTATTTTCATCGGCATACTAGCGGGACTCAAAATTGTTCTCGATCAGTTGGCGTCCGACAAACGGCGGGAGAAACGCCGCACTTACTACCGGGACATCTACCTCAATTCAGACGATTGGAAACGTAAGCGGGCGCTGGTCTTAAAGTGTGACAGATACCGGTGCGTCTATTGCGGCACACGGGCCACGCAAGTGCATCACAAGAAATATGCTCGCCGAAACATCGGCAGAGAGCCAATCGAGTGGTTTGTCTCGGTGTGCATGCCCTGTCACGACCGGCAGCACAAATAAATGCATAGACTTGCGCCTTTTCACACACACACACATCCCTCCATGGAGATGGAAATAGACGACAAAAGGCCGTCTAATTCTAGCTAGGGCCTCACTACCACTATGTTGCCAATTGGATCACTAAAATGGGATTTCATCATCTGCCTCTGCCGGAAAGGGCTTTGAGTTTTTCGGACAACTCTCGGATGCGTGTCCAACCGCGATCAAGGGTGTTTAGGGCGAGCTTTTGGGCGACGAATCGCGCCGTCAAAGGCTTCGAGTCTCCAGTACTCCCTCTTGCTTCCCCTTCCAACTCGCGATACCGAGCAAAGCTGCACCGCATAGTCCCCTCAAAGTCTGTGCCAAAAACGCAGGCTGAATCATTGATGAGCCAATCCTCGGTAGCCGTGAGACGCCTCGCTTCCGAATCGTCAACGCCAAGCGCTTTTAGCGCATCTTTTCGCTTCGTCGCATTTCGGTCATCCGCCCTATCGTTATCGAAGGTTATGAAGGTTGGAATGCCGTAAGCCGTGAAGAACCGCCACCATTTTGCGAGATTTCCTTTGCCCATCACGGGAACAATCGCAATCCCTTCCTTAGTAACGTCCAAACCAACTTTTCGCAGATAGATCGGGAGTGCCAACGATTCCGTTGCCCCTTCAACCAACACAATTTTCTTCGCAAATAGCCCCGCCAAGATTTCCTGCGTTGCGCTTCCTGCATAGAAGGGCAACACAGTTTCGGAGGACGTGCGATCGTGATCGGCACCGTGGTCAATGCAGAAGTCTGACAAATCTGTTGAAGTGAGCTGCTTCGTCGTTGTAGCACCGTCGATTTTTGAGACTAGTACTAATCCTTGTAGACCTAGGATGTCGACGAACGCCGGGCTGTGAGTCGTAACAAGAATCTGAAGACCGTCAGTTGCCATTTTACGGATACGCCTAGCCAACCATTTCTGCGCCAAGGGGTGCAAATGCGCCTCCGGCTCTTCGATTGCTAGAATGATCCCGCCATGGAATGCCTTGGCGTATGCGTGGGCAAAGGCCAGTGCCAACAACTGCTCCTGTCCCGTACCAAGCTCCTCAAACGTTCGAATTGTATTTCCTTCGGTTGGCAACACGCGAAGGGACTGGAAGAAATTGCTCGGGTCATAGGCTGAGAAGTCAATCTGTAGGCCATGCGACATGCCCCCGAACATTTCGCAAAATTGCTGCGACAGCTCTGATTGAAAACCGGCGAACTCTGCCACCTCGCTAAAGATCTCCGTCAGCTCGCCAAACTTTTGCTTGAGCTGGTCGACGCGATCTTGGTCCTCCGTCAAATGCGTGTGAAACTTCCGCATCAGCTTGGACAACAACGTGGACTTGCTAGTGTAACTGAGCTGATAGGACAGACGGCGATCCGCACCAACCACTACACACACGCACTCATCGCGCATCTCGTTTGTTACGTAGGCTTCGCCATCAAAAGTGCGGGCTCGGAAAACGCACTTCTCTGATGCCTGGGGATCATACGACCAATAAAACCCTTCAACCTGATTGCCCCGCCGGTCAGGCGTTTCCATGTCGGCTAGTTGCGCGACGATTTCGATTTGCCCAGTTGCCGCGTTCCTGTCCCAGAAATCGTGGTCCTCCGGTTCTCTCGTTCCTGCATACCACTCGCCAAGGACCAGATCGATGGCGCGAACAACATTCGACTTCCCGGCGTTGTTCTCGCCAACGAAGACCAATGGCATGCCAGTCGGAAAATGAATGGTCACTTCATCCCTCACGGAGCGGTAGCCCTTGAGAGTCAAAGTTTCCAGTCTCGCCATGACGCGCGGAGGCTAGCAAGGACATCGAATGAATACGACGAAAAAAGTCGGCGTAGTTGGAACAGATTTTAGTAGATATATGCACTGTAAGCAGGGCCTCAACAAAGGTCAGTGAGCGCTCAGCCGCCGGTTTTCAGAGCACAGCAAAAGCGCAGCCTCGTTTTTCGCCCCGAAGAGCCACCGGAGCATTGACATATAAACTTTCGGCTCAATTCCGTTCCCCCACCGACATCGGCCGCCCCTTCGACGTTTGTCCGCGTGCTGCGCGCTGTCCACAAATCCCCCTGCAATGTTGGCTGTCGCCTTACGATGGGAGCAGACAACTCGAAGCGACTGTCCACAAATTAAACGATTTGTGTCAAATAGTACAGCGAACGTGAACGCGGTAACACAAAAACCTTGCACCACCGTGCAGTTTGGAATGTTGGGGCTTCCGCGCAAGCGGCAATACAGAGCCGGGTGAGTGGCATACGAGTTGCACGCACGCTCGTTACAGTCTTTTTCGTTAGGCTGTTCTAAAACGCGAATAAAGACACTAGAAACCGTAATTGCGACGTTCGCCTAGCTTCTCCGGATTCGGATTCTCGTCTTCTCTACAAACCAATCTCCACTTTCGGCGGTTCTGAAGCCATGCTCGCACGCCTATTGTAGCGTAGCTGTTCGGGTGCGCCCGCATATACTTGCGCCAGTCGCGAATGGGCAAGGAGTGATAAGGTTCCGGAAATTCCATCGCCACTGCTGTTCCAACCCTCGGCCTAGCAGAACTCAGTTGTCAACAATCGAAACGGTTTGAGCCATCAATCAGTCGGAGCTTGGATCCATTAGCAGACACCATTGAAACCGAGCTGCCGAGCGGTTAGCAATCGCCGGTTGAGTTTGCGCGATAATGAGCCTGTCAATTAACCGCTGCCGAAGCTTGCTGACGTATTGAAAAGAAACGCCAAGTCGTTGGGCAACGTGTTGTAGCGGGAAGGGAAAGTCTTTTAATTGTTTAGAACGTGCGTAGTGTGCGAAGTTCATCAATATCCTAAACAGATCGCGCTCGGTCGGGCTTCCAAATCGCGCATACACCTCTCGCTCGAAATCTGAAAGCTCGGCTCGCCACTGATTGGTCATCCAATCCCAGAGTTGCTCAAATTCTTCCAAGTGTTCTGCGAGCGTAGCTTTCGGCTGCAGCCGTGTGGTTCGGTACTGTGCGTCCGCGTTTAGACGGGCGACTTGACGGCCGACTTGGCGGAAGATGCAGTACACCAGAGCCCGGAGCTGTGCATGCCTAGTGCCTTCCTGGGTAATTGCAAACTGCTCGGGCCAGTTCTGATATCCGCCGGAGTAGAATGCTCGGGAGCCGCTATCATTCAATTGACTGGCTTTTGCCCCGTCAGCTGAATGATACAGAAAAGAACTTACTTCTTTCTTTCTTTTCGTCTGAAGAAGCGGTGCTACTGACGTAAAGAAAATTGCGCCGAGCTGATTTGTTTTTGGATTCCAGGTTCCGGGAGCTCTAATCGCATGTGGTCGAGAACCGTTTCGAGTTTCATTGGGGAAGATCTCGCAAACGCCGGATCTGATTTCGGCGCCGATACCGTCCGCGGTGCGCTTTAACAGCCGTACCCACTCTGCAATCGGGTGAAACTGCTCGCTAAATACGAACAAATGCCATCCCTCGCTGCCAGAGCTGGCGAGAATTAACGAGAACTGCGGGCATTTGTTTAGGATCTGAAACGCCGCGACCGCAAACGCCTTTGCGCGCGCTGCCCCACTGTCGTGCGCATCGAAATCCATCGCGGCCCAGCGGCTTTCTCCGCGATCATTCCAGGGATAGAATCCGATCGCCACTTTGTGCTTGGCTCGGCCCGTGATCGTGTCCCACGCCCACGTAATTCTTTTTTCGACGTCCGGTGACTTCGCTTTAACAAATCGTGGTGCGCCGTTTGAATCACAGTACACCTGTAAGAATTCATTGGGAGGATTGTTGTTGCGCATGAGGTTGCAGAGCAGCACGAACTCCTCTCGCGTGAAGAAGCGGTCCGCTGGCTGACCTTCCCCGATCAAAACAGCGCTCGGTGCGAAGCCGCTAAGGTCATTAATCAATGCGAGCGAGTTCATGTGAAAGCGTCGGCCGGGACGGCTCAGAATTGCGCACCCGCTGCGAAGCGCGTTTTTTTTAGAGCAACAGGAATAGGGCAGGGGACCCTTTAGGATAAAATTCCGTGCGCGCTTTTCGGTCATGGCACTTTTGCCCCGCTCGGCCTGGCTGACCCCCCCCGGGCCCCTCTGGGTTTCTGGTTGCATTTGCCGACGAGAAAATCGGAAACCGGTAGCCAGATCGGTAGCCAGAAAGCGGTCCTCCTTTGTTCGATGCGGCAAAAGCAGGTGATTAGTCGTCACTGATGCATCCATTTCACCTTGAATTTCTGTGGTATTTCGCCAACGGAGAAGATCTCGAGTGCCATCCGTATTAGGAGAATTTTTTTGCCCGGCAGATCGGTTCCGAGCGGCGATCAGCGAGCCAAGCTGAGAGAAATAGTCTCTACAGAAATCGAAGCGGTTCTTTTTTAATGTGGCTATAGGATTTTTCCGAAGCTGTTTTTTTAGGCCGGGGATAGAATTTCGCGGCATCGAATTTTCGGGTGCTGACGCTTCGCACCTGGTTAAGGACGGCACCTTCACTTTTGTCCTTCCTGGTCGTTCTTTGCCGGCACTCGGAAATTACCCCTCCATTTGTTCACGCCGCTCGCAGGGACTGCAATCGAGTTTTCAGCGCGGCAGTAGTAGTCGCCGAACTTGCCATCGCGGATGTCGCGTAAGACCGCCCGCTTATTTAGGCACGACCTGGCGGCGATCTCCGCGGGTTTGAGGAGCTGTTCGACGGTAACAAGCGAATGAATCAAGTCGATCAATTCTGAACGCGACTTGTGCGCAAGTGCGGCTTCAAGCTGCTCGCGTGTTTTCCCACGTAAGATCATTTTACTTTGCAGCTGTGCTATCGCGTTCTGCGCAGTTCACACCATGCCCTAACACGCAAAAAAAATGCCACGCAACGGTCTTTGCAGCCTGACCCGAATTGACGGCTTTGATTACCTCAGAACGGTCGCGACCGCTGACCGCAAAATCCCGAATTAGTTCAAGTGAGGAAGAAGCGTTTTCTCGAATCGCCTACGTATCGTAGGTTTTGCTTCTTGTCGGGCGCGAAAAAGAACGCCGGTAAGAACGGTCTGACGACGATCGGGATCTGGCAGCCAGAAGGCATTTGGTCCGGTGTTTTTGAGCAGAGCGTCCATGCAAGCGAGCACACCACGGTAATCGTAAAAAATTTTCCGCGCTCGTCGAAGCGCTGGTCTAGCCATGGAAAGCCTTTTTCTCCTCAGCCCGAATAACCACTGCAAGGAGTCAACGGCGCCAGACATTTTGTACCTCCCGCCACGAAAAATTTCGTCCAGACATGGGCCGGTCGGTGGAGCAGGATCTAGCGAAAGCAATGCTGATTTTGTGGAGAAATCACGCTCGATTGCTCCAATCTTAGTAACGTAGTTGCGTTCGACATGTTCATATCGGTTTTTCGCTCTTTTATTGCGACGTAATCGCTCTTCTGCCGATTTGATCTTGGAGCGGATCTTCGGCTTTGCCTCGATGATCGGCAGAGCTTCCGTTTTGACTTCGTCCCAGGCTGCCAAATCCGCTAGGGTCGCTAGTTCTTTCGGCCGATATTTAATCAATCGTTGTAGCGGTGCGCTCTTATGCGTGAATCGAGAAGCAAGATCCTCAGCCAAGCGCTGCGCCACGACGCGGATGTCGACTCTCTTCCCAAGAGATGCTAGCAGCGTCCCAATTTTGTGGGCGAGATCAGCTGAGCTAACGGGTGTGGCGAGAGATTGCTGAAGCTCTCGCTGAATTGCATCTTGATCTTCTTCCACGATAACGGGACCGCGTTTGCGCCCTATAGCGGCAAAAGGTCGTGCATCCCAATCGTCCGCAGCTGACGGTTTTGTAAGCGATAGGCGTACCACATCTGGGTCGTTTGGACATCGCGATGGCGAAGGAAGTCGCGGACTTCGAAAATCGTGGCCCCCATATCAAGCAGTCGTGATCCGGCGTATCGACGCAGTTCGTAACTGGTTTTTGTTCGGTCCTTGATCCACTGAGCCACCCATTTCGAATGCCTGCGATACACAGCATCGTGCCGTTCAGTCTGATTTGCGCCGGGCACGAGATAGCCGTCGGCGCACAGTGGTTGGAATCTGAGTATCTCCTTGAGAACATCTGGAGCCATCGGCACCCAGCCTTCGCAGCCTTTAGGAAAAAAATCTTCCTCAAGTCGATTCACAATCCCAATGCTTCCATCGCTGATCCAGTGCACGCGCGCATTCAAAATCTCGATGTTGCGCAGCCCCAAACGCGAAAACAAAAGGTGCGCCACATAAGCGCCGGGATCTCTCTTTGCCAACGCCGGCGCGGCAGCGTTCATGTCCGTAAGCGCCTTCATGTCGAGCGGCCGTGGCAATGACCGGTGCGGTGTTTCTACTGTTTCGCCGCGGAAACCGGTCAGATCGGGCAACTTCATTCCTTCGTAAAACTTCATCTTGCGTAGTGCCACGATTGATCGCGCCTGGCGGACGTAGCTCGCGGTAGACGTGCGGACGCGCTCGATTACTACTGATCGTGTCGCGGCTGTTGCGCGCTTTTCGGCAGAGTCGACCTGCCGCTTTTCGAATTCGCGAATCAAATTCGCAGTTAAAAGCGATGTTGACTTGGAGTTCGGATCGGCACCGTAAACAGTCTTCACGATCATCCGTAACGAACGGACATTGCTTCGAATCGTGGCGTGTCGCTGCGAAGCATTCCGTTCGTATCTGGCGATCAGTTCGCCGATCTTCGCATTATCGTTGCGCAGCCTTAGACGATCTGCGCCTCGACCCGCATCGGCCCAAAACGATTCGATTATTTTTGCGGCAATGCGTTTTGCCGGCCCAATCTCCTTCGCCCCTGTATTTCGAAAAATCCGCCGCCCGCCGTCGATCGCGGGCGCGGTAAATCGAACATGCCAATCGTTTCGACCAGGACGCGGAGGGTGCAGATAGAACTTCCGCGTTGTGCAACGAACTCGCTACCAATTTGCTACCAATTTTGGTTTGCGCGAAAGTACACGTTCGTGCAGCATTTACCTGGGAAATAGCTATTTGCACCGTTAGCTCAATTGGCAGAGCAAGTGACTCTTAATCACTGGGTTGCAGGTTCGATTCCTGCACGGTGCACAATATTCGCTTAATCGACATATCTTTGCGCGATCGGCATCTTGCGGCCTATCCCGAAAGCGCGGCTTGTCACTTTCAATCCGGGCGCGGCTTGCTCCCGCTTGTATTCGTTAAGATCAACGCGGCGCTGCACCCAGCGCACAGTTTTCTCATCGAGTCCGCGCGCAATGATATCGCGCGCACTCAGGTTTTCTTCCACGTAAAGCTGCAGGATCTGATCGAGGATCTCATACGGCGGCAAAGTGTCCTGGTCTTTCTGATTTGGTTTCAACTCTGCGCTGGGCGGTTTTTCAATTGTCGATTTTGGAATGATTTCTCGTTTAGCGCCTGATTGCGCTGAATAATCCGAATTGATCCAGCGCGCCAGCTCATAAACCATTGTTTTCGGTACATCGCTGATCACGGCCAGCCCGCCTGCCATATCGCCATAGAGGGTGCAATATCCGACAGCCAGTTCGCTTTTGTTTCCGGTGGTCAGCAAGAGATGACCGAGCTTGTTTGAGAGCGCCATCAATGTCATCGCCCGCAAACGCGGCTGCAT
>WNGB01015582.1_pt1 | contig 14641 bp, 14 predicted proteins | sample 5400681 | NCBI WGS metagenome assembly WNGB01 (sample SAMN13153367, study PRJNA577476) | soil metagenome | isolation source: 115 cm soil or saprolite under grassland replicate 2 | place: USA:California | collected 2016-06-15
GCACCAGGTCGGGCCGGTCCGCGTCGAAGGCGGTGGCCCGCTCGACCACGGCGATGGTGTGGGCGAGCACGTCCTTGTGCCGGTGGACAGGGTCCTGCTCCAGCGCCAGCGCCGGCAGCTCTGGCAGGAACTGGTCGGCCAGCCGGGTCTGGACGATGAGCCACAGGCCCTTGCCCGGGGAACGCCCGAGCAGCAGCTTGGTCAGCTCGTCTCGGATGCGCTCGCGCGAGACGATCTCGAGCCGGGCGGCCCGCTCGCCGATGGCGGCGACCGTCTCCCGGGTCGGCACCAGCTGCAGCTCGGCGACGAAGCGTGCGGCGCGCAGCATGCGCAGGGGGTCGTCCTCGAACGAGATCGCCGGGCTCGACGGCGTGCGCAGGCGGCGCTCGACCAGGTCGGCGAGCCCGCCGGAGGGGTCGACGAAGTGCCCGCCGGGCAGCCGGACCGCCATCGCGTTGACGGTGAAGTCGCGCCGGGCCAGGTCCTCCTCGATGGTGCGGCCGAAGCTGACCTCGGGCTTGCGCGAGTCCTCGCGGTACACGTCGGAGCGGAAGGTGGTGATCTCCAGCCGCAGGTTGCCCTTGCTGACCCCGACCGTGCCGAAGCGCAGGCCCTGGAGCCAGACGTGGTCGCTCCAACCCCGGATGATCGCGAGGATCCGATCGGGGGTGGCGTCGGTGGTGAAGTCGGCGTCGGACGCGGGACGGTCGAGCAGGGCGTCCCGGACCGTGCCGCCCACCAGGTAGAGCTGATGGCCGGCGGCGGCGAAGCGCTCACCGAGCTCGCGCGAGACCGCGGCGAACGGCGAGGCCTGGAGCAGCGCGCCGAGCGCCTGCTGTTGGCTTGGGGACAGGGAACTCATGGCTCGCAGGATACCGGGGCGGTCGCCGCCCTACCTCTCTGACTCGTCCTTCCACGCGAGGAGCTGGGACACAATCCGTTCGCTCACCAATTCAAGTGGTTTAGGACGAAAGCAGGCAGGGCAACCACCTCTCCATGAGGAGGTGGTCGGGATGCAGGACACCAGGAAGATGAGCCGGGCTGAAGCTGGCCGTAAGGGAGGCCAGACAACCAAGAAGCGGTACGGCGAGGACTTCTTCGGAAAGATCGGTCGCCTTGGTGGGAAGAAGGGCGGCGAGACCACCAAACAGCGGTACGGCATCGAGTTCTACCAGAAGATTGGTCGCAAGGGCGGCTCCCGCTAGCGAATCCCCCCCGTTGGCGCGGGCTTCCAGCGACCGAACGCGGCAGCCGGGATCTCCCTCCCGGCTGCCGCGGCTATACTCGGATCTCGCTTTGCGTAGGTGCTGACCGATCCGGCTGGGAGAAGCCTTTGCGCTCCAGCGTCGACGTCCACAACTCTCTGCTCGCCGACGAGGTGCCCCACGAGCTCTCACAGCTTCCCGGCCCGCTGCGAGACTTGGCCGCCGCGCCGGCCGTACTGGGGCTCCCCGCCTCAGCGGTCGCCCGTCCCACCGTGCTCGCGGACCGCGCGGGCGTGGTGCTGATCCTCGCCCCGGCCGACATCGAGGTGAGCGCCCTTCAGGTCGCCGAGCTGCTGGGGCGCAGGAGCCTGCGCCCGCTGGCGCCCGACAGGGCACCAGGGCTGACCGGCTACCTGCTCCCGTTCGTCCCCCCGGTGGCGCTCGAGTGCCCGGCCACGGTGGTGGTCGACGAGCAGCTCACGCGCGAGGATGTCGTCTACGCGGCCGCCGGCGAGCCCGGCGTCATTCTCAAGGTGCGAGGCGTCGACCTCGCCAAGGTCACCGGCGCAGTGGTCTCGCAGGTGACCGGTCAGCCTTGAGTCCGCGATAGGCTCTCGTCATGCGAACCGCCCGCGCCGTGTCTGCCGGTGGGGTGGTGCTCAGCGAGCCGGTGCCCGACGCGCTGGTCGCGCTGGTCGCGCGCCGCTCCGCCCGAGGAGAGCTGCAGTGGACGCTGCCCAAGGGCACGCAGGAGACAGGGGAGAGCATCACCGCGACCGCCCTCCGGGAGGTGCGCGAGGAGACCGGCCTCGAGGTCGAGCTGCTCGCCGAGCTCGACACCATCGACTACTGGTTCGTCTGGACACCCGACCAGACCCGCTACCACAAGTTCGTCCACTACTTCCTGATGCGCGCCGTCGGCGGCGACCTCGCCCTGCACGACTGGGAGATGGAGGAGGCACGCTGGTTCAAGATGGAGCAGGCGCGGGCGGCCATGGCGTTCGTCAACGAGCGCAAGCTGATGGACCGCGTCCCCGAGGCACTCGAGCGCTGGAGCGCAGAGCGGTGAGCCGGCGGCGGCTGCGGATGCTGCCGGTGCTGCTGGCCGTCCTCGTCGGCACCTGGACGGCCGCCGCCGGCACCGCGGCCGGCGCGCGGCAGGGGACCGGGGGCACCGGCCAGGCCGAGAAGCCCGGCCCCGCCATCGAGGTCCAGCTACGATCGGTCGCGCCGGTGGTCGGACCCAGGACACCGCTCAGCTACCGTCTGGATGTCAGCAACTCCGGCACGGTCGAGCTGCGCGACCTGCGCGTGGAGGCGTTGGTCGGCCCACCCATCCGCACCCGCTCCGAGCTGCAGCGCCTGGCGGGCGATCCCGGCGCCACGCCGGGCGATCTGCGCTCGCTCCACTCATGGCAGCCACGGAACGGCACCGCCACGGTCGCGCCTGGGCGCGCCCTTGCGCTCGAGCCGCACTCCGAGCCCCTGCCCACCTGGCTCGAGGTGTCCACGCCCGGCACGGTGCTGCCGCTCGTCCTCCAGGTGCGCGCCGCGAGCGACCAGGGCGACGCCACAAACCGGATCACCACCTTCGTGATCGCCGTCGACGGCAAGGCGGACCACCCGCTGCGCCTTGCCCTGCTGGTGCCGCTGCACGAGCAGAGCCACCGCAACCCCGCCGGTGAGTTCGTGGACGACCGTCTCGGCCCGCAGCTCGCGCGCGGCGGCTCGCTCGGAGCGATCGCGGCCGAGCTCGCGCGGCCCGGCGTGCCCAGGATCTCCACGATGATCGACCCGCTGCTCGTCGACGAGGCCACCGCCATGGGCGGCGGCTGGAAGCTGCGGCACGGCAGGCAGGTGACCACCGTGCCGGCTGGCGACCCGAGCTCCCAGGCGGCCAGCAGGTTCCTCCAGGACCTCCGCCAGGCGGCAGGCCGCAACCTGCCGAGCGTCTTCCCCTACGCCAGCGCCGACCTGCCCGCCCTGGTGCGGGCCGGCTACGACGCCGACGCGCTGACCTCGCTGCTCTACGCCAAGCAGCACCTGAAGGAGTGGCTCGGCCCCGACCCGAGCACCTCGCTCGCCTGGCCCGTGCCTGGCGCGATCGACGCGGCCACCCTCAAGGTGCTGGACGAAGCTGGGGCGGAGTCGGTGGTGCTCGACTCGCACCTGCTGCCGACGACCGCCAGCACCACGCAGAACGCCACCGTCGACCTCGGCGGCGGCCTCGGCACACTGCAGCACGCGTTCGTGCCCGACCCGGGCCTGTCGGCCGCCCTGGACGACCCCATGGCCCGCAGCGCCCCGGCCGCATGGGCCCAGCGCGTCCTCGCCGAGACCGCCGTCGCCTGGCTCGAGCTGCCCAACAGCGAGGCCCCGCGCGGGATCATGCTCGCGCCGCCGCAGTCCTGGCGGCCGGCTCCCGAGTTCTTCCGCGCGCTGGTCCGTGGCCTCGCCGCCTCGCCCTGGATCCAGACCGTGAGCGCCTCCGACCTGGCTACGGAGGTCCACCAGGGACCGGACGAGGAGCAGCGGCCGCTCGCCCCCTACACCGCCGCCGACGTGAGCCTCGGCCTTCCCGCCAGCTACCTCCGCGGCGTCGTCGACGCCGGCTCGCAGCTCACCAGCTTCAGCCGTGTGGTCGGGTCGGACTTCGAGGCGCTCGACGACTACGACCGCGACCTGCTGATCGCGCGGTCGAGTGACTGGCGCCCCCCGGCCGCGCGCCCTCGCGGAAGGGCCTTCGTGCGCGCTGTCGGCCAGGGCATCGCGTCCGTCTACCGGCGGGTCGGGGTGCAGCGCACCAGGGTCACGCTCACCTCGCAGCGCGGCGCCATCCCGATCACCGTGACCAACTCGGGCGACCAGCAGCTCAGAGTGGTGCTGCGGCTGTCGTCGCCGCGCGTGGACCTGCCTGCGGTCAGCGACTCCTTCACCCTGAGCCCGCACGAGCACGTCACCCGGCGCGTCGAGGTGGGTACCAGGACCACGGGGACCTTCCCGATCCGGGTCGAGGTGCTGACGCCGGACAGCAAGGTCCGGATCGTTCGGAGCGGCCAGGTGACGCTCGTCTCCACGGCCTTCAACCGGGTGGCGCTGATCCTGGCCGGCGGCGCCGCCGGGTTCCTGTTGCTGTGGTGGGGTCGCAGGACCGGCCGGCGGCGCCGGCCGGCAGGCGGCGACCGGACACCCCCCGCCGGATCGGTCGCGTCCGGCAGCGAGCCGCCGGACGACGTCGCGTGAGCGAGGCGCCGACGCCGCTGCGGGCCGGCCAGCCGGAGGAGCCCAGCCTGGCGCGCTCCACCGCGGTGATGGCCGCCGGCACGCTGCTGTCGCGTATCACCGGTCTGCTGCGGGTCACCGTCCTGGTCGGCACCCTCGGAGTCACCGAGCAACGCCTGGCCGACGTCTACAACGTCGCCAACACCACCCCGAACATCATCTACGAGCTGGTGCTCGGCGGGATCATCTCGTCGATCTTCGTGCCGGTGTTCGTGGAGGTGCGCCGGCTGCGCGGCTTCCGCCAGGCGCGCCTGGTCGCCAACGCGGTGATGACCATCGCCATCGTGTTCCTGAGCCTGCTCGCGATCGCCGGGGCGCTCGCCGCGCCCTGGATCATCCGCCTCTACATCCACTCCGGCACGCCGGCGGAGCAGGCCGAGGCCCAGCGCGTGGGCGGCCAGCTCCTGGCCATGTTCATGCCGCAGATCGTGTTCTACGGGGTCGGCTCGGTGATGACCGCGCTGCTCAACGCCAACCGCCGCTTCGGCGTGCCGATGTTCGCGCCGGTCCTCAACAACCTCGTCGTGGTCGCCGTCGGGCTGACCTTCCACGCCATGGTGGGCGCCCACGTCCCGGCTGTCGGGGACCTCACCACCAGCGAGAAGCTGCTGCTCGGGTTCGGCACCACCCTCGGGGTGGCGGCCATGACCATGGTCCAGTGGCCGTTCCTGCGCCGGATCGGCTTCCGCTACTCGTTCGTGTGGAACCTGCGCGACCCCGCCATCCGCAAGATGGCCCGGCTGTCCGCCTTCACCATCGGCTACGTGATCACCAACCAGCTCGGCTACCTGGTGATCCCGATCCTCGCCTACCTGGTGCAGGGCGGCTACACGGCCTACGCCACCAGCCTCGCCTTCTTCCAATTGCCACACGGCGTGTTCGCGGTGTCGGTGATGACCGCCCTGCTGCCGCCCTTGAGCGAGCAGGCGGTCGCCAAGGACTGGGCGGCGTTCCGCGCCACGCTGTCGCGCGGCCTGCGCCTGACGGCCGCTGTGCTGCTGCCCGCCACCATCGGCTACCTGGTGCTGGCCGGCCCGATCGTGCGCCTGCTGCTGGCCCACGGTGTGGTGGCGCCCGACTCCAGCAGCACCGTGCTGCTGACCAGGACGCTGGTCATGTTCGTGGTGGGGCTGGTGCCGTTCTCGACCTTCCAGCTTCTCCTGCGCGCCTTCTACGCGCTGCAGAACACCCGCACCACCTTCCTGGTGAACCTGGTCTCCACCAGCGCCAACGTGGTCGCCAACCTGCTGCTGTTCTGGCTGCTGCCGCAGCCGTGGAAGGTCCCGGGCCTGGCGCTCGGCCAGAGCATCGGCTACACCATCGGATCGGTCCTGCTGCTGTGGCGCCTGTCCCCACGCGTCGGCGGGCTGGACCTCAGGCCGATCCTGCTGGTCATCGGCCGCATGCTGCTCGCCAGCCTGATCATGGGGGTGGTGGCCGGCTGGATCGCCCTGGGGATGACGGCCGGCGTCGGAATCGGGACGTTCGGTGACCTGGCCACGGTCGTCGTCGGGGTGTCCGCGGGTCTGATCACCTATCTGCTCTCCGCCCGCCTGCTGCGCATCGACGAGATCGGGCTGGTGCTCGACATGGTCCGGCGCCGCGTCAGACGCCGCGGCAACAGCAAGACCTGAGCCTGAGCCCGGCCCGGGGCCGCGCGCCAAGCTGGGGCTCAATTCGCAAAATACCTGGACATCTTGAAATCCGCGAAGGTACGAGTAGGCGCGAAATACTTGACCGCGCCCTGCCGGAGTGGCAGAACTGATGCCGGTCGCAGCCCCAACACGAGGAGCTTCTCCTGTTTCGAGGACGTGCCGCCGTCGCCACGCTCGTGACGCTCGGCCTGCTGACAGCCACCGGTCCCCCGGCACAGGCCGCCGCGCCGCCCGCGCCGCTCGAATCGCCGGCGCAGCGGATCGCGCGCCTGCGGTCCGAGGCGGCCAAGGTGCAGCGCACCATCGGGCAGATGAACGACCGGGTCGAGGTCCTCGTCGAGCGCTACAACGCCAACCGCGAGGCCCTCACCCGCACCCAGGCCGCCCAGGCCAGCACCCAGCGCCGGATCGAGCGCGCCCAGCTCGAGCTCGGCGCCGCCAAGCAGCAGCTCGACCAGCGGGTGTGGGCGATCTACACCGGCGGGTCGCCGGTCAGCTCCCTGGCGGAGCTGGTCAACGCCAGCGACCTGCACGAAGCGCTGACCACCGCCAAGTACCAGGAGGACGTGCTCGAGTCCGACCGCGGCACGCTCGCTCGGATCGAGCAGGCCAAGCATGCCCTCGTCGTCCTGGCGGCCCAGCTCGCCACCCAGCGGCAGGCGCAGGAGAACCTGCAGGCCCAGCTCGGGCAGCAGCATCAGCAGATCGAGCAGCAGCTCGCCGGGCAGCGCGCCTACCTGGCCCGCCTCACGGCGGCCGTGCGGAAGGCGGTGGAGGAGGAGCGCCGGCGCCAGGAGGAGCTGCGCCGCCAGGAGATCGCGCGCCGGCTCGCGGCGCTTCGTGCCGCCAGGCTGCGTGCGGCGCAGGCCGCGGCGGCACGCCGGGCGAGCGGGGGCTCGGGGTCCCCGGCCCCGAGCCCCTCCACGGCCGCCGGGCGCGCGGTGGCGTTCGCTCTCGGCCAGCTCGGCAAGCCCTACCAGTGGGGCGCCACCGGACCGGGCAGCTACGACTGCTCTGGCCTCACGCAGACCGCGTACAGCTACGCCGGCGTGTCCATCCCCCGGGTCTCCGCGGCCCAGTGGTATGCCGGCCCCCACGTCGGCATGGGCGACCTCCAGGCAGGGGACCTGGTCTTCTATGCCACCAGCCTCTCCGACCCGAGCACCATCCACCACGTGGGCATGTACATCGGGCGCGGGCTGATGGTGGAGGCGCCGTTCACCGGTGCGGTCGTGCGCGTCAGCTCGGTCGGCCGGGCCGACTACATCGGCGCCACCCGGCCGACCGGGTAGCCAATCGCGTGGGATGAGCGGGCTTCCGCTCGCTGCCTGCTAGACTTCCAGGGTCAAAGGCCCCAGGGACCCGCTATCCCGCTGTTATCCATATGAGCATGTCGCAGGTCGGCTCCGGTCTGCCCCGCCTTCTGGCTGAGCGCTACGAGCTCGCCGAGCAACTCGCGTCGGGGAGCATGACCAGCGTATGGCGGGGCCATGACCGCGTGCTCGGGCGAGACGTCGTCGTCAAGGTGCTGCATCCGGAGCTGGCGGCGGACCCGAGCCTGCGGAGCCGCTTCCACCAGGAGGCGGTCAACGCCGCCCGCCTCACGCACCCCAACATCGTCGCGCTGTACGACACCGGCGAGCAGGCGGGCGTCAACTACATCGTGATGGAGTTGGTGGAGGGGCCCACGCTGCGCGATGTGCTGAGCGCGAACGGCCCGCTGCCACCGGCCCGTGCGGCACGGTTGGCCTGCGAGGTGATCTACGCCCTGGAGTACGCCCACCAGGCCGGCGTGGTGCATCGCAACCTCAAGCCCGCCAACATCCTGCTGGGCAGCGACGGCAGCGTGAAGGTGGGCGACTTCTCCATCGCCAAGGCGGCCACCGACGAGGACGCCGCCCCCAGCCACACCGGCGAGCTGCTGGCGGCCAGCGGGTACCTCGCTCCCGAGCTGGCCGACGGACAGGAGCCCGACGGTCGCGCCGACGTCTACGGCCTGGGCGCCTGCCTGTTCGAGATGCTGACCGGGCGGCCGCCCACCGGGTCCCACAGCCAGAGCACCAGCCTGCTCTCGCCACGGGCGATCCGGGCTGGGGTGCCGCGGGAGCTGGACACGGTGGTCCAGCGGGCCATGGCGAGCAACCCCAACGATCGCTACCCGAACGCGCAGGCCATGGCCTCGGCGCTGGCGCGGTCCGCCGCCCACGACCATCCCAGCCCCGCGCCACTCGTCAGCGCGCCGCCACCACCGCCACCACCACCGCCAGAGCTGGCCCCGGCTCCCGGCTTCCTGCGACACGAGGGCCGCTGGCTGGGGTGGACGCTGCTGCTCGTCGGCCTGGTCGCCGCACTGGTCGCTGTGGGCCTGACCCTGAACCGCAGCGGCGTGATCAGCCTTCCCCTGACCCACCAGGGCGGCGACCAGCAGAACCCCGGCAGCACCCAGCCACAGGCGACCGCGGTCAAGTTCACGAGGGCGCAGGCGTTCGACCCGTTTGGCAACCCGCCGGAGGAGAACGACGCCGACGCGGGTAACGCCATCGACAACGACCCTTCGACCACCTGGAAGACCGAGCACTACAGGTCCGCGAAATTCGGCTCGCTCAAGCCGGGAGTCGGCCTGGTGCTCGACGCCGGCAGTCCCACACAGGTCAAAGAGCTCGACCTCCAGCTCGTCTACGGAGGAGCCAACGTCGAGGTCTACGGAGCGGCGGACTCGCCGCCGTCCGACTTCGAGGGCTGGGCGGCGAACAGGCTGGGTAGCAGGAACGGGGCCCCGCAGAACGTCAAGATCTCGCTCTCGGGCAGTGACGGCAGTCGCTACTACCTGATCTGGTTCACCCAGTTGCCGCCTGCCCCGGACGGGGACTTCCAGGAGGGCATCGCCGAGGCCAGCTTGAAGTCGTGAACGGCACCAGCGACGAGGAGCTCCTGGTCGCCCACGGTCGAGGCGACCGGCGGGCATTCGGCGAGCTGGTCGCCAGGCACGAGCGTCGCATCTACGGCCTGTGCCTGCGGATCCTGGGCAATCGTCAGGACGCCGAGGACGCCACCCAGGAGGCGTTCCTGGCCGCGCTGCGGCGGGCCGACAGCTTCCGCCGTGAGGCCGCCTTCTCGACCTGGCTGTTTCGGATCGCCATCAACGCCGCCACCGATCAGGCCCGCCGTCGAGGCCGGGCTCGCACCGTGCCGCTGGAGATGGAGGAGGTCGCCGAGCGGGGGCCCTCAGCGGGGGACCCGAGCGGTGCGGTGCCGAGCGCCCTCGCGGTGCAGGCCGCGCTGCGGCGGGTCCCGGAGGACTTCCGCGCCACCCTGGTGCTCTGCGACCTCTACGGCTTCCCGCACGCCCAGGCGGCCGAGATCCTCGAGATCCCGGTCGGTACGGTCAAGAGCCGCCTGTTCCGCGGCCGCCTCGCGCTCGGAGAGCTGCTCGCCGAGACGGAGGCGAGGCCCGGAGGCGGCCGTCGCGATCGACCGGAGCCCGAGGTCGCGAAGGACCGGGGAACTCAGGCAGTCGTCGGAGCGTCCGAACCAGCGGAACCAGAGAATCGCAGCAATGGGGAGTAGCGCCAGCGTGCCAGATCGATCCGCCCATCCCGACCGCGAGCAGCTCGCCGCCTGGCAGGCGGGCGCCCTGGCCGAGCCTGCCGGCGCCAAGGTCGAGGCGCACCTGGCCGGCTGCGCGGAGTGCGCGGCGGCGGTCTCGGCTGTCGAGGGCGCCCGCACCGCCCTGGCCAGCCTCCGGGAGCCTGAGCTGCCGCCAGGCCTGCACGAGCGGCTCGCCGCGGCGATCGACCGGGAGGCGACCGTGGTCGCCCCGGAACGGGCGGCCATCCGGACTCGCGGCCGGGCGGTCCGCCGGCGGCGCACGCGGGCGTGGAACCGGCGGGCAGCGGCGATCGGCTCCGGCTCGCAGCAGACGTCGGGCCCAGCGACCGCCTCGCCGACCGAGGCCGCGCCCGGGGGCGCCGGGGGCGCCCGTGCCGTCCCGGAGTTCCAGGCCCCCGACGGCTACTCCGCCAGCGCGCTGCGGACGGCGATCGCGGGGAACCAGGCGGTCCACGACGCCTACGCACGCGCCGGCGCTTCCGGGGCTCCGGCCGCCAGCCCACCCGCGGGATCGAGGTCAGCGCCCCCAGGCACGGCGACTCCCGACGCCGCGCAGGGCGCCACCCAGCTCGAAGGGAGCGGCTCCAGCAAGGACACCGCCATCGTCGACCAGCAGGCATGCCTGGATCGGGCGCGCGCCGTGCGCTCTGAGGATCTGCGCCCGGCGTTCTTCGTCGAAACGGTCTATCAGGGGAGGCTGGCGACGGTGCTCGTCACCCGGCGTGCCGGCACCCCCGGGCAGGCCCAGCTGTGGGCCTTTCCGCGCGGCGACTGCTCCAAGGCGCCGTTCGCGAACGAGCGGGTCCAGGTTCCTCCGCCATAGGCCAGGCATGCGGGCGGGCCTCCCCGCACGGGGTGACGGGCGGCCAGCTCACCAGATGCCGCTGGCCCTGACGAAGGCGATGCCGCCACCGAGCAGGAAGAACAACAGCAACTGCGGGGCGAGCAACGGTATCCCGAAGATCACCGCGACGCCGCCGAGCCCCAGGACCACGGCCGCGACAGCAGCCATCCCGAGCCGGGTGTGGACGCGGCGGCGCGCGCCCCAGCGCACCGCCGCGCCGACCAGGAACCCGTACCCGATGGCCAGCAGGATCCCGAACAGGCCGACCTTGAGGACGAGCAGCGCCCCCAACGCAGCCACGCCGAAGCCCGCGCCGAAGCCCCGGAGCAGGACGACCGCGTCGGGAGCGCCTCTGGCCCGGGCCGACTGCCTGGCGCAACGCGGGCACTTCTGGCCGACGACCGTGCTGACCATGCAGCGCGGACAGATGGGATCGCCGCAACTCGAGCAGGTGAGGCGGGTCTCGACCTCAGGATGGTTCACGCACGCGGGAACCACACGCGCAGGCTCAGCACTCATGGCAAGCTCAGCATACCGCGGTCGGGGGCCCGGCCCCGGCCTCGCCCACCGCCCGGCCGCCCCCTCACGCTGGCCTCGCCCCTTCTCGCCCGGCGCCATCTGCTGTGGAATAGCGTGGTGCCCGAATCCGTTGGCATGCTGGCGGTGACACGGCGCATTGCCGTGCTGCGGCGCTCGATCCAACAAGGAGGCTCTCAGAGCTGATGGCCACGTCCCGCACCCCCACTCCGGTGTTGATCGTCGGCTCGGGTCCAGCCGGTCTGACCGCGGCGCTCTACACCGCGCGCGCCAACCTGCACCCGACCGTCATCGAAGGCACCGAGGCAGGCGGTCAGCTCATGCTCACGACCGAGGTGGAGAACTACCCGGGCTTCCCGACCGGCATCCTCGGCCCGGAGCTGATGGCGAAGATGCGCGAGCAGGCTGCGCACTTCGGCGCCGAGTTCGTCACGGCCGACGCGGCCAAGGTCGACCTCTCCGGTCCGCCCTTCCGGGTATGGGTCGATGACGAGGAGTACGCGGGCAAGGCGATGATCATCGCGACCGGTGCCAAGGCGAAGATGCTCGGGCTCAACTCCGAGCGCCGTCTCCTTGGTCGCGGGGTCTCGACCTGCGCCACCTGCGACGGCTTCTTCTTCCGCGGCAGGGATCTGGTGGTCGTCGGCGGCGGGGACTCGGCCATGGAGGAGGCGCTCTTCCTCACCCGCTTCGCGACCAAGGTGACGGTCGTCCACCGGCGTGACCGCCTGCGCGCGTCCAAGGTCATGCAGGACCGGGCGTTCGCCAACCCCAAGATCGACTTCGCCTGGAACTCGGCCGTCGAGGACGTGCAGGGAGACCAGGCCGTGAACGCCGTGCGCCTGCGCAACCTCGTCGACGGCAGCGAGACGACACTGGATGTGGCGGGTGTGTTCGTGGCCATCGGCCATTTCCCCAATACGGAGCTGTTCGCGGGTCAGCTCGAGCTGGACGACGCCGGCTATATCGCGGTCAACCCGCCGAGCACCGCAACCAGCGTGGAGGGGGTGTTCGCCGCCGGGGACGTGGTGGACCGGACCTACCGTCAGGCTGTGACCGCCGCCGGCACGGGCTGCGCCGCGGCGATCGACGCCGAGCGCTGGCTCGAGGCACACGGCCACGACTCTGGTGCCAGCACCGACAACTGGGAGTAGCGAGGACCGGCCTGGGGACCTCAGACGCCGCCCGCGCGGCCGCCCCTCGTGGGACCGTGGCGTTGCTCCGGTCGCCACTGCAGGAACCGGTCCACGACCTCATCGTCGCCGTCCGCCCCCTCGGGTGGATACCCGGAGTCCCCCCCTCCCCGGTCAGCGGCATCGTCCTCGGTCGCGGCGTTCTCCGGCGCGGCGCGCTCCGCGGGCCCAGCCGGCTCGGGGGCCCCAGCCGGCTCGGCCGGGGCGGCCGGGCCTGCTCCACCCGCTGCGCTCCCGGGCGGACGCTTGGGTTGGTACGGCTTGACAAGGCCGGGCCGATCGGCCAGATAGTCGGAGAGCGCGAGGCCCACCACGGTCGGCACCGCCAGACCCAGCAACGAGGCCAGGACCTGGACCGCGGCGGGGACAGTGGGACCTGCGAGCGCCCGCAGGACGGTCGCGAGCACTGGTACCCACAGCTCGAAGGCAATGAACGAAGCCATCACGGCGAGGGTGTAGCGAGGAAGGGGACGCAAGACGATCGCTCCGATGATTACGAGGCAAGCGGCTGGGGCAGTATAGGACGCACGGGACGCCCTCGAGCGTCGCGTCCGCCTGAGATGAGAAGATCTGGAATAGCCAGGTCTCCAGCACCCGTTGACCCTCACGTGGCGGGTCGATCAAAGAGGCAGCTCGCAGATCGACGATATCGCCAAGGATCACAAGTTCAAGGAGGTGGAGGTGCCGAGGGGAGACTTACCCTCGATGGCACCGAGCATATGAGCAAAGCCGTCACCGACGCTACGTTCGAGAGCGATGTGCTTCGATCCGAAGCCCCGGTCCTCGTCGACTTCTGGGCTGAGTGGTGTGGCCCCTGCAAGATGATTGCGCCCGTGCTCGAGGAGATCGGCAAGGAGCAGGATGGCAAGCTGACGATCGCGAAGCTGAACGTGGACGAGAACCCCGACGTGGCACGGCGCTACGGGGTTCTGAGCATCCCAACTCTGATGCTGTTCGTCGGTGGTGTTGAGAAGAAGCGGCTCGTCGGCTTCAGCTCAAAGCGCGACCTCGTCGCGGAGCTCGCCGAGTTCGCCGGCTGAGACAAGCGCTCGACACCTCTCCCATCGTTCCCGCGAGCCTGGCCCCACACGGAGCCGGGCTCGCGGGCTTTGCTTGCCGCATATGGCCTACTTCGTGGAACAGCCCGCACCGGCGTCGTCGTGGGGGCTTAGGAGCGACGGCGCGTCGAGGGCACCGGTCGGAGGACCGGCTGCCCGGGCGCCGGGACCCTGAGGGCCTCGAGCGCGGCTTCGCGTGCGTCCTTCCAGCGCAGGACCGTCCGGAGGTCCATGCGGAGCAGGGGGTATCGAGGATGCTCGCGTACGACCTGGAAGCCGTAGCCCTCCAGGAACTGAACCGGAATGTGGCAGTTGCGTCCGGTCCAGACGCGATCGGCGAACGCCTCGACGGCGCGCACCTTGCGCTTTATCAGGTCGCGTGCCATCACCTGCAGCAGCACGCGGCCAATCCCCTGGCCCTCGAACGCAGGCGCCACGGCAAGGGTGGCGAGCAGGACAGCGTCCCGGCTCACCGGCCTCGCCGCCTGCGAGCTCGCCTGCTCCAGGAAGCGGGCGGGCGCGTAGAGCGAGTAGCCGGCCGGCTCGCCGTCCACCAGGAGCACGTGGCCCGCGGGACCCCACTCGAGCACGATCGACGACAGCCATGCCTCCTTCTGGAGGCCAGCCTCCTCGGATCCGAGCGGGCGGGCCTTGGGACCGAGCTCCCAGAACACGCATTGCCTGCACGGTTCTGGCACCAGGTCGAGCAAGTCGAGGCTCAGAGGAAGGACCTTGCGACCCACGACTATCCAGCTCCCGAAGCGGCTGTCCGGCCGCGGCGCGGGATGACGCAGAGGCCCCAGAGCAGACCAGCGACCGCGCCGAGGACGAAGCCCTTCCCGACACGCCGCAGCATCCACGAGGAAGGTCTGGGCACGAGCGGCTCCCCTGTTCGAGCGTCGCCATGGCCGCGAGGGCAGCAGCCTCTCGTGGCCCGTCTGCCGCCAGAGTAGCAAGTCGAGGCTGCCGTGCGGGCCGACAGGACGGTGGATCCCGGCGGCGCACGTCCGGGTCGCGTCGAGAGAGCGGACCCGCTGTCGTATGCTACGGGCCATGCGTGCTGACGATCCCTTCCTCGACCGCTACGCCCACGGGACCCGGGCGATGACCGCCTCCGAGATCCGCGCCCTCTTCGCGGTGGCGTCCCGGCCAGAGGTGGTGAGTCTGGCCGGCGGGATGCCCTTCACCGCCGCATTGCCGTTCGACGTCATCGGCGAAGTGGTCGCCGAAGTGCTGGCCAAGGAAGGCGCGGCATCGC
>WNGB01008444.1_pt1 | contig 14640 bp, 18 predicted proteins | sample 5400681 | NCBI WGS metagenome assembly WNGB01 (sample SAMN13153367, study PRJNA577476) | soil metagenome | isolation source: 115 cm soil or saprolite under grassland replicate 2 | place: USA:California | collected 2016-06-15
CTCGACTTGACCCACGGCTTGCGTCGCAGGCCTCGCTCGACGGCCTTCTTCGCGAGGAGGCCGGCGCCGATCATCACCTGCGGATTGGAGGTGTTCGTGCAGGAAGTGATTGCCGCGATCACGACGGAGCCGTGCTCCAGCTCGAACTCCTCTCCGCCCACTGCAACTGCCATCGGTGTCTGTTGCTCGAGCATCGCGACCCCTGCCACGGGCACCTTCACTTCCGAGATGAAGGCGCCGTGACCCGGACCTACCGTGGTCGGAGGATCGCTGGCGGGGAACGATTCCGCCACCGCCTCGTCGTGTTCGTTCCCATAGTCGACGCCGAAGGTCTCGAGCGAGTCGAGGAACGACAGCTTCGCATCGCGCAGCGGCACACGGTCCTGCGGTCGGCGCGGTCCTGCGAGTGAGGGCTCCACCGTCGAGAGGTCGAGTTCGACGACCTGTGAATACTCGGGCGAGTGCTCGGGATCGTGCCAGAGCGCGTTTTCCTTGCAGTACGCCTCGACGAGTGCGAGCCGGTCCTCGTCGCGTCCAGTGAGGCGCAAGTACTTCAGCGTCTCGTCGTCCACGGGGAAGAACCCGCAGGTCGCGCCGTACTCGGGCGACATGTTCCCGATCGTCGCCCGGTCTGCGAGTGGGAGCCCGACGAGCCCGTGCCCGAAGTACTCGACGAACTTCCCGACCACGCCCGCTGCTCGCAGCAACTGCGTGACCGTCAGGACGAGGTCGGTGGCGGTCGCGCCCTCCGGCATCGAGCCCGTGAGCTTGAAGCCGACGACCTCCGGGATGAGCATCGACACGGCTTCGCCGAGCATCGCCGCCTCCGCCTCGATTCCGCCGACACCCCAGCCGAGCACGCCGAGCCCGTTGATCATCGTCGTGTGCGAATCCGTGCCCACGAGCGTGTCGGGGAATGCCTGGCCGTCGCGCGCCTCGATCACGCGTGCCAGGAACTCGAGGTTGACCTGATGGACGATGCCCGTGTTCGGCGGGACGACCTTGAAGTTGTCGAAGGCCGTCTGTCCCCAACGTAGGAAGGCGTAGCGCTCGCGGTTCCGTTCGAACTCCAGCTCGGCGTTGCGGAACATCGCACGCGCCGATCCATACTCGTCGACCTGCACCGAGTGGTCGATGACGAGTTCGGCCGGCAGCTGCGGGTTGATCCGGGACGGGTCGCCCCCGAGGTCGGCCATCGCGTTCCGCATCCCCGCGAGATCGACGACTGCAGGGACGCCGGTGAAGTCCTGTAGCAGGACGCGGGCCGGCCGGAACGAGATCTCGTCCGAGGGCGCGGCCGTCGGCTGCCAGCGGCGCAGCGCCTCGGCGTCCTCCTCCTCGCCGTGCCGGAGGGCGTTCTCGAGCAGGATCCGCAGGGTATAGGGAAGCCGCTCCGCGCCCTCGAGCGGGAAGATCTCGTAGCTCTGGCCGCGGGCGCTGAGAGTGGAAGGGCTCACGCCACCGATTGTATGGAACGGCCTGCCGTTCCCATTTGACGTGGTCTGCCCTTGTCCCTAAAGTCCACCGATTCAGTGGACTAATAAGGAGACGAGATGCGACGAATTAGCCTGGCTTTGCTCATAGCGCTCCTTCTGCCCGCGTTGGCGGCCGGTGCGTCGAAGGACACGAAGTTGACCCTGGTGGCCTACTCGACACCGAAAGACGCGTACGGGCAGTTGATCACGGGGTTCCAGAAGACCAAAGCGGGGAACGGCGTCTCGTTCTCCCAGTCCTACGGCGCCTCGGGCGAGCAGAGCCGGGCAGTTGCTGCGGGCCTCGACGCGGATATCGTCGCGTTCTCCCTGGAGCCGGACATCACCTCACTCGTCCAGAAACAGCTCATCGGGAAGAGCTGGAACAAGGACAAGTACAAGGGGATGGTCACTCGCTCGGTTGTCGTGTTCATCGTGCGTGACGGCAACCCGAAGAAGTTGAAGACCTGGAACGACCTCCTCAAGCCGGGCGTTCAGGTGATCACGCCGAACCCGTTCACCTCAGGAGGCGCGCGCTGGAACGTGATGGCCGCTTACGGCGGCGCCCTGCGCGCAGGCAAGACGCCAAGGCAGGCCGTCGACTACCTGGGCAAGCTCTGGAAGCACGTCGTCGCGCAGCCGTCGAGCGCACGCGAGGGGCTGACGGCGTTCCTGAACGGCCGCGGCGACGTGTTCCTTGCCTATGAGAACGAGGCGCTCTTCGCGCAGAAGAAGGGTCAGCCCGTCCAGTTCGTGATCCCGAAGGCAACGATCCTGATCGAGAACCCGATCGCCGTGACGTCTACGTCGAAGCACAAGACGGAGGCGAGAGCGTTCCTGGGGTATCTGCGCACCGCCGCCGCCCAGAAGATCTTTGCGCAGAACGGTTACCGGCCCGTCGTGACCGCGGCGGCGCGCGGCTTCAACTTCCCGACCCGTCCGCAACTCTTCACGATCAAGTACGTGGGCGGCTGGGCAAAGGTCGAGAAGCAGTTCTTCGACCCGAACTCGGGAGTGATGGCGAAGATCCAGGGGTCGAGTGGCGGCTAACGCCGGCGCACTTCCGGCCGCACCCGGGGCCCGGCGCTCACTCGCCCCGGGCCTCGCCGTCGGCCTCAGCACGCTCTACTTGAGCGTGATCGTCCTGCTGCCGCTCGCAGCGCTGAGTTGGAAGGCCCACGGCTGGCAGACGGTGACGAATCCGGAAGCCGTCGCTGCTCTCAAGCTCACCCTTGGCATTTCGCTTGTGGTGGCGCTGGTGAACGCGGTAGCGGGGACGGCAATAGCGTGGACGCTCGTACGAGATCGGTTCGTCGGACAAGGTCTGGTCAACGCGCTCGTCGATCTGCCCTTTGCACTGCCGACGATCGTTGCGGGACTGACGCTCCTGATCCTCTTCGGGCCGAAGTCGCCGGTGAACGTCGATGTCAGCCTCACGCGCTGGGGGCTTCTCGTCGCGCTCCTCTTCGTGACGCTGCCGTTCGTCGTGCGAACGGTGCAGCCGGTGCTGTTCGAGCTCGATCGCGAAATGGAAGACGCTGCTGCCTCGCTGGGGGCGGGTCGCGTCGCGACGTTCCTGCGCATCATCCTGCCGAGCATCCTGCCCGCGATCCTTTCGGGCGTAGCGCTCGCGTTTGCGCGGGCGGTCGGCGAGTTCGGTGCGGTCATTCTGATCTCCGGCAACAGGCCGTTTAGGACTGAGGTCGCCTCGCTCTACATCTTCGGTCGGATCGAGAGCGGTGATTCGGGCGGAGCGGCGGCGGCATCCGTTGTCATCCTCGGCATCTCGTTCGGGGTCCTGCTCGCGATAGGCGCATTGCGGCGCTGGGTGACGAGACATGATCGGTAAGTACGCGCTGCGTTTTGCGTCACTCGGGTATCTCGCGGTTCTGCTCGTTGCGCCGGTCGGTTACGTTTTCTGGAAGACATTCGAGCACGGGGTCGCTCCGGCCTGGCACGCGGTCACCACGCCTGACGCGGTCCACGCTCTCAAGGTGACGCTGATACTTACCGCGATCGCGGTTCCCGCGAACACGATCTTCGGTGTCCTTTCGGCGATTGCCATCGTGCGCCACCGCTTTCCGGGTGCGGGCATCTTCAACGCGGTCGTGGATCTACCGCTGGCCCTCTCGCCTGTCGTCGTCGGGCTCGCCTTGTTGCTGCTGTACGGCCGTGGGGGGTGGCTCGGCGGGCACGGCGTTGCGTTCGCGCTCCCCGGAATGGCCCTTGCGACGATCTTCGTGTCGCTGCCGTTCGTGGTGCGCGAGGTCGTCCCCGTGCTGCGGGAGATCGGAACGGAGCAGGAGCAAGCTGCGGCGACGCTCGGCGCTTCCTGGTTGCAGACCTTTCGGCGTGTCACCTGGCCCGCGATTCGCTGGGCGACTGCCTATGGCGTGGTGCTGACCACCGCGCGCGCCCTTGGGGAGTTCGGCGCCGTGAGCGTCATCTCCGGGCGCCTGACCGGCCAGACCGAGTCGATGACGCTCTACGTGCAGGACCGCTACCGCGAGTACGACGACGTCGGTGCGTATGCTTCCTCGGCTCTGTTGGCGTTGCTTGCAGTGGCAACGCTCATCTTGATGACCCGACTGAAGCCCGAAGATGGAGCGCAATGATCGAGGCCCGAGGAATCGTCAAGCGCTTCGGCGCCTTCACCGCCCTCGACGGCGTCTCCGTCGACGTGCCGACCGGCTCGCTCACGGCGCTCCTCGGGCCGAGCGGAAGCGGGAAGTCCACGCTGCTCCGCGTGATCGCAGGGCTCGAGCAGCCCGATGAAGGTGAAGTCTCACTCGACGGCGAGGACGTCACGCGACTGCCGCCGCAGTCTCGCGGCGTCGGGTTCGTCTTTCAGCACTACGCCGCCTTCAAGCACATGACGGTGTGGGACAACGTCGCCTTCGGGCTGACGATCCGCCGGCGGCCGCGCAGCGAGATCAAGCAGCGCGTGACAGAGCTGCTCGGGCTCGTCCAGCTCACCGGCCTCGCGAAGCGCTATCCCGCGCAGCTTTCCGGCGGCCAACGACAGCGCATGGGCCTCGCCCGCGCACTCGCCGTCGATCCCAAGGTCCTGCTGCTCGACGAGCCGTTCGGGGCGCTCGATGCGCGCGTGCGCAAGGAGCTCCGAATCTGGCTGCGTCGCCTCCACGACGAAACGCATACGACGACGGTGATCGTCACGCACGACCAGGAGGAGGCGATGGACGTCGCAGACCGCGTCGTCGTGATGAATGCCGGCCGGATCGAGCAGACGGCGCCGCCGCGCGAGCTCTACGACCATCCCGCGAATGAGTTCGTCATGTCTTTTGTCGGACCGGTCAACCGGCTCGGCGACACATTCATCCGGCCACACGACGTCGAGCTCCTCCTCGAGCCCAACGGCTCGACGCAGGAAGCGATGGTGCAGCGACTCGTTCATCTCGGCTTCGAGGTGCGCGTCGAGCTCGTACGTGACGACGGCGAGACACTCTCGGCGCAACTGACGCGGGAGCAGGTGGAAGGGCTAGAGCTGCAGCACGGGCAGATCGTGTACGTGCGCCCGACCCGGCAGACGGTCTTTAGCGGCTAGTGCGGTTGCCAGGCGTCGGGGTTCGACGTCAGCTCTTCGACCGAGAGCGGCAGCTCGCCGCTGGCCAGATCCGCGATCGTGACTCGTTCCAGCACGGCGCGCAGGTTCGCGCGCACGGCGATCCACACATCACGTAGTCGCTCCGCCGAGCCCGCGTACTCCACTTGTTCGGGTCCGACGCCGCGCACATTTGCGATCGGACCCTCGACGCCGCGAATCACTTCCGCCACCGTGATCTCGTCGGCTGGACGCGCGAGCCAGTAGCCCCCGTCCACACCCCGCTGGCTCCGCACGATGCCGGCGTGCCTCAGGTCGCCGAGGATGTTCTCCAGGAACTTCAGCGGGATCTCCTGTGCCTGCGCAATGCGCTCGCCCTTCACGGGGCCGTCGCCGCCGATGACGGCGAGCTCGATAACGGCGCGCAGCGCATAGTCCGCCTTGGCCGAAACCCGCATGCAGCCATTGTGGCTCAAGGTGCGGCCGCGGCTCCCGAGAGAGCCGCGGCCGTCGAGTGAACGTTCGCCGCTAGCCGAAGACTGCGACGTAGAACGCGTGATCCGCCGGGGAGCCGGCGTTGCTGCGCGTCTCCACGAAGATGCTGCTCGTGGTATCCGAGGTCGGGCACGTCCTGCCTTCGCCGCCGCCGCCGCACGGGCCGGCGGTGGTCTCGCCCCGCTGATCCGAGGCGTCAGCCGCGTAGGCGCCCGAAGCGAGAATCGGCTTGCCGGTCACCGCGCTGCCGATGCTCAGGATGTAGGTCCCTGCGCTCGGCTTCGCTGCGAGCGTGATGCCGCCGGACTGCGCGGCGATGCCGCCGTCACCCCTGACGAGGGCCCACTTCACTCCTGCACTCCCTGCGCCACCAGCGGGCCCGGCGGGTCCGGCGGGCCCTGCAGGTCCGGCCGGCCCGGCGGGTCCGACAGCCCCGCGTGGGAGCTGACCTGCCTTGAAATCCCTGGCCAGCAGGGAGCGGTCCTTCACCTGGATCGTCGTGACGCTGTTGCGCGGCAGCGCCTGGCTCGCCGCGTAACCCGTTCCGCCGAGCGCCAGCAGCAGCGCCAGGGACGCAACGACCATCGCAGGCGACGGCCTGAACCTCTTGAGCACACGCATTCGATTCCCCCTCAAGGTTGTGGTCTGGGCGATTTCGAGCCTCTTACCCTAGGAAACGTCTCTTTAGAGCCGTGTAAAGGCGGTTCAAGCCGCGTCAAAGCCCGCTAACAGGGCTTAATCCGGCCTTAACGGAGCGCAACCTTGCCTTAAGCGCGTCGCCGGTAGAAAACGAAAGGTGCATCGCACCCTCCACCTCCGAAGCCGCGCCGCCGGGCTCTTCACCGCCGCTGTGCTGGGCGGCGGTTTGGCGCTTGGCGGCGCGGCCGCGTTGGGGAAGCTGGGTGAGCACACGACGATCATCCGCGAGGAGGCGGTTCCCAGCTCGTCAGCTCCGGTGGCCCTCCAACAGGGCAAGGGGATGTCGATCAACGAGATCTACCGCGCGTCCGCGCCGGCGGTCGTGCACATCGAAACGACGTCGCGCACCCAGCAACCCTCCGACTTCTTCGGGAACCCGTTCGGGACGACTCAAACTCAGCGCGCGCTCGGCTCCGGCTTTGTCATCGACAAGGCCGGCCACATCGTCACGAACTACCACGTCGTCCGCGGCGCGAACGCGATTCAGGTGAGCTTCTCCAACAACGAGCACTTCAAGGCGAGGGTGGTCGGAGTCGACCCGTCGACCGACAGCGCGGTGTTGCAGGTCCAGGTGAAGTCGCGTGCGCTCAAATCGCTGCCGCTCGGCAATTCCGAGTCTGCGCGGGTCGGCGACCAGGTGATCGCGATCGGCAATCCGTTCGGCCTCGACCGCTCCGTCACCTCCGGGATCGTGAGTGCCGTCCAGCGTCGGATCGAGGCGCCCAACCAACTCTCGATCTCACATGTCATCCAGACCGATGCTGCGCTCAATCACGGCAACTCCGGTGGCCCGTTGCTGAACGCACAGGGTCAGGTGATCGGCGTCAACGCGCAGATCGAGACCGGGGGCCAGAGCCAGGGCAACGTCGGCATCGGATTTGCGATCCCGATCAACACCGTCAAGGACGTCGTCGCCGAGCTGATCAAGCACGGCAAGGTCGAGCATGCGTTCCTCGGCATCGAGGGCAAGACACTGCAGGCCAATATCGGGCGGCTCTTCCACCTACCGGTGACGAACGGCGTACTCGTCGCGTCCGTGCGGCCCGGAACTGGGGCAGCGAAGGCCGGTCTGAAGCCCGCAGCGAACGAGGTGACGGTCGAAGGGGAGAGCTGGCCGGCCGGGGGCGACGTGATCGTCAAGGTGGACGGCCAGTCGGTGCCGACCGTCGAGCGCCTCGTCGACCTGATTGCTGCGAAGAAGCCGGGCGACGAGATCGATCTCGAGGTCGTCCGCGGAACCAGCCGGATCCACCTCAACGTGAAACTCGGGCGGCAGCCGTGACGTGCGCACCTGCCCGCCCAGACTGGCCCCGTACCCCTGGGGGCCTGCTTCCGCCGGAGCCGTAGGCCAGCACGGCGCGCGGAAGCGCCGGGCGAGGGGCCCGCACGCCTGCCAGGGCCTCTCGCTCGGAAATTCATGCCGTGCCAGGCTTCAGCCTGGCTTGGCCGCACGCTTCTGGGCCCGCACGCCTGCCAGGGCCTCTCGCTCTATTTCTTCTTCATGCCGTGCCTGGGTTCAGCCTGGCTCGGCCGTACATTTAGGTGACCGGAACGAGCGCCTTCTCAGCCGCCGCCTTCAGCCCTTCGCTATAGCTCGGATAGATGTGGTGCATGAACGCCAGGTCGTCCACGGTGACGCCGAGCTTGAGGGCCGGCGCGAGGCTGCCGACGATGTCGCTTGCCGCGCGCGAGACCACGTGTACGCCGAGTACTCGGCGCGTCTCGCGATCGAAGACGATCTTGTAGAGACCGTGCTTTGCCCCCGTGTACTGCGCGCGCGTGACGAACGGCAATGGGTGCGTGGCGACACCGACGTCGTGACCCTGCTCCGCGGCCTCCGCCTCCGTCAGACCGATGTCGCCCAGCTCGGGGTCCGTGAATATCGCCGTCGGCAGCACTGAGTAATCGGCACGCCGGGAGCCGTCGCCGAACATGTCCTCGATTGCGATTCGGGCCTGGTACTGCGCAATCGGCGTGAGCATCGGGCCGGCTGCGACGTCGCCTGCGGCCCAGACGCCGTCGACGTTCGTACGCTGACGATCGTCGACCGTGATGCCGCCACGACCGACTTCCAGGCCGATGCGGTCGGGCTCGAGCTCCTCGACGTTCGGCAGGCGGCCTGAAGCGAGCAGGACATGCGATACGTCGACCGTCCGCCCACCGACTGATGCCGCGATGCCGTGGCGGCTGCGCGCAAAGGAGTCGACGCCGCTGTTGAGCACGACCTCGATCCCTTCCTCTTCCAGCGCAGCTTGCAGCTCGCCTGCTGCCTCCGTATCTGCTCGTGCCGCGATCTGCGGTCCGCTGTTCACGATCGTCACGCGTGAGCCGAACCGCGCGAAGATCTGCGCGAATTCGAGTCCGACGGGACCTGCGCCGACGATGAGCAGAGACTCCGGCACCTCATCCAGCTCGAGGGCGCTGACGTGGTCGATCCACTCGATGTCCTCGATGCCGGGAATGGCCGGAACCTTCGTGCGGCTGCCCGTTGCAACGAGGATCCTCTCGCCGCTCAACTGCTGGTCGCCGACCCGGACGGTCCGTGCATCCACAAACGTCGCAGTTCCGGGCACCACCCCGTAGCCGGCGTCTGTCAGGGTCTGAATCCAGCTCTGCTGGTCGCGGCGGATCGAGTCCTTCCACTTCCGTGTTTGCGCGAGCCGGACCGTCGGCTCGGGAAGATCGATGCCGCGCTCCTCGGCGTGATACCGCACGTCGTGCATCAGCTCGGCCGCGACGACGTAGGCCTTCGTCGGCCGGCAGGCGACGTTGGGGCAGGAACCGCCCCACAACCAGTGCTCGATCAACGCGACGCGTGCGCCGTGCTCTCGCGCTGCTTTTCCTGCGCCGTCCCGCGCCGCTGACCCGGCGCCCAGGACGATCAGGTCGTAGTGCTCCACGTTCATCGCACCTCCTCTGTTCAGTGGCGTAACAGTCGTGGGGCGTGCTGGGTCTGTTACAAGAGCATGATGGAGCTTGTCGGCGCTCCGGCACGTGCGCTGCTGACCCGAAACTGAAGGGAGAAGCCATGCCGATCATCTCGCGAGGGTTCAAGGGTCGAAGGCGTGACGACGCGCCGCGTGATCGCGTGCCGCCTGGCCAGTACGTCACGGACGATTTTCCGGTGCTCTCGGCCGGCCCGACACCACACACGCCGCTCGACCAGTGGGACTTCACGATCGAGGGCGAGGTCGACGAGCGGCACCGCTGGACCTGGGACGAGTTTCGCGCGTTGCCGAGCGAGACGATCACGGTCGACATCAGCTGCGTGACGAAGTGGACGAAGCTCGACACGGTCTGGGAGGGCGTCCCGGTGGATGCGCTACTCGAAGGGGTCGAGACCTCAGCCGAGTATTTGACCGCTTTCTGCGACGGCGGCTACACGACCAACCTGCCTCTGGCCGACGTGACCGGCGGCAAGGCGTGGATCGCGTTTGCTCACGACGGTGAGCCGCTCGAGCCGGAGCACGGCGGCCCGGCGCGTCTGCTCGTGCCGCATCTGTACTTCTGGAAGAGCGCCAAGTGGGTGCGGGGGCTTCGTCTCACCGCGACCGATGAGCCCGGCTTCTGGGAGTCGAACGGGTACCACATCTATGGAGACCCTTGGCAGGAACAGCGGTACTGGGGCGACTGAACTGGCACGTCGCCGAGGTTGCGGACGTGTGGCCCGAGACCGATCGGGTCAAGACCCTCGCCCTCGACGTCCAGGACTGGCCCGGTCACCGGGCCGGCCAGCACGTCGACGTCCGTCTGACCGCTGACGACGGATATCAGGCCCAGCGGAGCTATTCGATCGCGTCTCCGGCCGGCGGCCCTCGCGTCGAGTTGACCGTCGAGCGGATCGACGACGGCGAGGTCTCGCCGTATCTGACCCAGGATGCGCACGCAGGAGACCGGTTCGAGTTGCGCGGGCCCGTCGGCGGCTACTTCGTCTGGGATCCGGATCCGGGCGGCGCCGTGCTCCTCGTCGGCGGCGGCTCCGGCGTCGTGCCCCTCATGGCCATGGCGCGGCAGCGGGCTACGAACCACGACGCGGTGCCGACGCAGCTGCTCTACTCGGCGAGATCATGGGAGGACGTCATCTATCGCGACGAGCTCGAGCGGTACGGGAAACGAGGCGACGGCCTGGAGATCGTGTTCACGCTCACGCGCGACCAGCCGCCGGACTGGACCGGCTATAGCCGGCGGGTCGACCGGGAACTGCTTTCGGAGGTCGCTCCAGCCGATCTTGCACTTGCGTTCGTGTGCGGCCCGACCCCGTTCGTCGAGGCAGTTGCCGAGGCGCTCGTGGGGCTTGGACACGAGCCGTCGCGGATCAAGACCGAACGCTTCGGCCCGACAGGAGGATGAGATGGAAGCACTGAGGCTCGACGGGAATGCGGCGGCGGGGCTGCTCAGCGAGGTGTTCGCCGGCGAGGTGACGACGGCCGTCGGCACCTGCGACAGCTGCGGCTCGACCGAGGCTGTCGGAGCGATCCATGTCTACCTGGCGGCAGGCACCGTTCTGCGCTGCCCGCACTGCGAGGCTGTCGTGATGAAGGTCGTCACGGATGGCGAACGCATCTGGATCGACCTCCGCGGGCTGCGCACGCTGGAGCTCGCCCCGATCTAGATCCGCGCCGGCGGCGATACAGTCGATCGATGCAACAGCTCCTTTCGCCGCAGGACGCAAAGCTCGTCGAAGGGCTGCGGGCGGGCGACGAGGAGGTCTTCATGGAGCTGATCCGGGCCCTGAACCCCTCGCTCCTGCGCGTCGCGCGGATGTTCGTGCCCACTGCCGCTCTGGCAGAAGACGTCGTCCAGGAAACCTGGCTGGCGGTCTTGAACGGAATCGACCGCTTCGAGGGGCGCTCCTCGCTGAAGACGTGGATCTTCCGCATCCTCACGAACACCGCGAAGACACGCGGCGAACGAGAGCGGCGGTCGGTTCCGTTCTCGGCCCTCGACACGGAGGAGGGCGGGTTCGAGCCGGCTGTCGAACGCTCGCGCTTCACCGGCACGGGTCACTGGGCGGTGCTGCCGCGCGCGTGGCCCGAGGACAGGCTTCTGGCGAAGGAGACCCGGTCGGTGGTCGAACGCGCGATCGAACGGCTCCCCTCGAGCCAGCGGACAGTCATCACCTTGCGCGACGTCGAAGGGTGGACCGCCGACGAGGTCCGTAACGCTCTCGAGCTCTCGGAGACCAATCAACGCGTATTGCTTCACCGCGCTCGCTCAAAGGTGAGGCGCGCACTCGAGCAGTACCTGTCGGAGGAACAATGAGCATCGGTCTCGCCCATCTGAACTGTCGTGAGCTCGTCGAGCTCGTCACGGCGTACCTCGAGGGCGATCTTTCCTCCGGCGAGCGCAAGCGCTTCGACGCGCACCTCTCCGGCTGCGACGGCTGCACGATGTACGTCGAGCAGATGCGGCACACGATCGAGCTGACCGGCGCTTTGAGCGTGGACGACGTGCCGCTGGAAGCCGAGGAGGCTCTACTCCGCGCGTTCCGGGACTGGAAGGCGCAATAAGGGCCCGGGTGGGCGCGCAACGAGGCGCGCCCGGCACCTGGCCAGACTGCGGCTGCTGGCCAAGCTGCCCGGACCCGGTCCTAGAGTGCCTGAGGACGGGACCCGACGGGTAGCCTGTTCGCGGTGGAGGAGGGGCGGATCGAGCCGGGCCGGGGCACGCTCGCGGACGCAGAGCTCATCTGGGAGGAAGAGCTCTGGAGAGACGACCAAAGCGGCGACCGCAGCGGCTGGTTCTGCGTGCGCACCAATCCCTTTCCCTGTCCCGCGTCAGGCTGCACGTTCGTCGCCGGCTTCATGACCGCCGCGCACCTGATCCTCGTCTGGGAGCGGCGCGATGATCCCAACCTGCTCCACCACGCGCAACGCGCCAAGGAGGTCGGACGCAATCCGCGCATCCAGGCGTACGAGGACTCCTACGGGCCCAGCGCGTCGTACTACGCGTGGGAAGCGGCCGGCGGCCCGGTCCACGGCGTCAGGGCGAGGTGATCGAGCAGCAGTTCGGGCGCTCCTTGACGGTCGGCGTCGAGGAGGAGCTCTGGATCGTCGATGCGGAGACATTGCAGCTCGTGCCCGCGGTCGAGACGCTTGTCGCCGGCGCAGAGGGCCGCAGCCTTCCCGGCACGCTCAAGACCGAGTTGCACGCGTCGGTCGTCGAACTGACGACCGATGTCAGCAATTCGGCGGATCAGGCGCTCGAGCGTCTGGTCGAGTTGCGGCGCGCGGCGCGGGACATCGCCGAACGCAACGGGCACCGAGTTGCCGCAGCAGGCTCGTATCCGACGAGCATCCCGTCCGAGCAGGAGATCGCGCCCGTCGAGCGTTACCGCGATTTCGTCGAGTACGCGGGCCCTTCCGCGCGACGTCAGGGCGTCAGCGGCCTGCACGTCCACATCGGCATGCCCGACGCAGAGACGTGTTTCCGTGTCATGGAGACGATCTTGCCCTGGCTGCCTTTCGTGCTCGCCGTGTCTGCGAACTCTCCGTACTTCGAGGGCCGCAACACCGGGATGCTCTCGATCCGCGCAGAAGTGCTCGGCTTCCTGCCGCGCCACGGCGCACCGCCGGCGTTCCGCGATTACGCGGAGTGGGAGCGTTTCATCGAGCGGATGGCGGCGACGGGCCTGGCGAACGACTACACGAGCTTCTGGTGGGACGTTCGCCCGCATCCGCGCTTCGGAACGCTCGAGGTTCGTACGCCTGATCAAGCAACCTCCGTCGAGCGAACAGGTGCCCTGGTCGGCCTGGTGCATGCACTCTGCGCGTGGGCAATCGAATCGCCGCCGCGGCGGTTCGAGCCGGGCGAGCGGGGCGTCTACGAGCAGAACCGCTGGGCCGCCTCGCGCTTCGGACCCCACGGCAAGCTTATTCATCCCGACCGCGACGAAGCGCTCACCGTCCCCGAGCTGGCACGCGAACTGCCGGTTTCGTTGGACGGGCTCGATCCGGAGACGTGCGAGGCCGACCGCCAGCTCCAGATCGGCCGCGCCAAAGGCCTGCCGGCTGTTTGCGCGGACCTCGTCGAACGGTCGGTAGCGTAGGAACCGTGGCCGTCGTAACGGAGACGATCCAGGTCAGCGGCATCCGCTGCGAGCGCTGCGTCATGCGGCTCGCGACGGTGCTCGAAGGGCATGAGGGCCTCGAGGAGGCCAACGCGAACCTGATGGGTCAGGTCACCCTGGCCTGGGATGACGAGCGCACGAAGCGCGAGCAGCTGCTTGACGCAATGGCCCGCGGTGGCTTCCGAGAAGTGCCCTAGTTCTCTCGCTCGGAATGTGTGCGGACAACCGTACGTTTACGCCAGGAACGCCTTGGTAGGGTGGCCCGGATGAGCGAGACGACACGGGAGCCCGACGCAAGGCAACTTGCAACTGAAGCGCGCGATCGCGTGCGCTTCGAGGAGGATGCGCTTGCACTGTCGGATCAGGTCTATCGGGTCGCCCGCCACCTCGTCGGTTCCCGCGAGGAGGCCGAGGATCTGATGCAGGAGACGTATGCGCGCGCGTTTCGCAGCTGGCGGTCATTCACGCCCGGCACGAACCTGCGCGCCTGGCTGCTGCGAATCCTGACGAATCTCAACATCGACCGCGGCCGCAAGCAGCAACGCACGCCCGACACGCAGCCGCTCGAGGAAGGCGACTACTTCCTCTACAACAAGCTCGAGGCCTCAGGCGGCGGAGCGAGCGACGAGGAGCGTGTCGCGGAGCGGCTTTCCCAGAACGATGTCGTCGCAGCGCTCTCCGAGGTGCCCCATGATTTCCGTGACGTGGTCGTGTTGGTCGACGTCGGAGACTTCACCTATGCGGACGCCGCCCAGATCCTCGACATCCCGATCGGCACGGTGATGTCGCGTCTGCACCGCGGTCGGCGTATCCTGAAGCAGGCCATGGCCGAGTCTGCAGTGGGAGGCGAGGACTGATGACGGCGTACGATCCCTGCGCGCACTGCGAGGAGATGATGCAGCCGTACATGGACCGCGTGATCACCGATGCGGAACGCGCGGAGGCGGAGGCGCATCTCGACGGCTGCAGCTACTGCCGCAAGCGCTACAAGTTCGAGGAGAAGCTGCGTCAGTTCGTGCGGCAGGCGGTACAGGAGCCGATGCCAGTAGAGCTCAAGACGAAGCTCGCCGGCCTCCGGACACCTCTTCAGTAGCCCGCGGGCCGCCCGCGGCAATCTGCGGCGACCCGAGCCTCGCGCACTCAAGTCAGTCCTATGAGGGCACCGGGGTTGTCCTACTTGAGATCTTGAGGCAACGTCCGACTCCCAAGACTCCGGTGTTGCCGCCCTTGCTCCCGACGGGCACGTGGCTGGACGGCTCGGGAACGCGATCTATGACAATGGCACGTTTGGCTTCTCGGCGGGTGAGCCGTGGACGCAGATGTCCGTTCTGCGGGCGTCGCTC
>WNGB01008448.1_pt1 | contig 14637 bp, 10 predicted proteins | sample 5400681 | NCBI WGS metagenome assembly WNGB01 (sample SAMN13153367, study PRJNA577476) | soil metagenome | isolation source: 115 cm soil or saprolite under grassland replicate 2 | place: USA:California | collected 2016-06-15
AGCATGGATGCCATCGAGTCCATCTCCGATTTTCCGAGCATAGCATACACAGAGGCGCGGTCTTGTTCTTTAAAAAGGAAGCCCTTCCTCTACTGTGACCTCACACGCCGCCTACGCATGAATGGTTGCGGGCGCGATGTTGCTCAAAACAGATAAAATGCGAAGGCGGCATGGGGCCTGAATAGAGCGTTAACTAAGTTTTTTGGGCATTTGTTTAAATCAGAACACGTGAGATTGGTACAGTACCGCGCGCGTAAGCAAGCGGCTGACTTATGAAACGGCCGCTTGCTTACGCGCGCGGTACTGTACCAGCGTCCTAATGTAGCGTGTTTCGATTTATGGGAAACAATCATAAACCTAGTTAACGTTGTACTGAAATCCTCAGGGGGTGGTCGACTGGGCGATGTCCTTCTAGCGGGGTGGAGTTATTTCGCCCGAAAAACCGGCGAAATCAGCCGCGCCGGCAACAACACCAAATCCTCGACCAAACATCCGATGATCGTCACGGCCGAGAGCAGTCCGAAAGAGGCTATCGGTTTGAAATTCGAGAAGAAGAAGATTGCGAACGTGGCGGCCAGCGCCACGTTCGCGTAAATGATCGGGCGTCCTGACAGCCGCATGCTTTCGAGTATCGCCTCACGCAACTCCGGCGTCGCGGCCTGCGCGCGGCGGAACCGCACGATGAATTGCACGGCGTTGTCCACGGCCAATCCCAACACCACGCTGGCCACGAGGCTCGTCGTCAAATTCAATTCGACGCCGCGCCAGCCCATAAAGCCGAAGAAGAAGAGGATCGGGATCAGGTTGGGCACGAGCGCGGTGAACCCTACGCGCAGCGAGCCGAAGAGCGCCGAGAGCGTCAGGTAGATGGTCACGAGCGCGATCGTCACGCTCCGCAATTGTTCGCCCGCGATTTGATCCGACGTGCGGTTGAGCATTACGAAAGTCCCGGTGGCGAAGACCCGGAAATCCGGCAATAACTCGCGCCCACGCGCCTCGATCTCCCTGACGCTGCCGGCCATCGCCTGCGAAGCTGAAAGGTTGGAGCGGACGAGTATCCGCGCGATCCGCCCGTCGGGGGTGAGAAACTGGCGCAACCGATCGCGGTCGGAAAGCAGTTCGTCGATGACGCCCTCGTCGGAAGGCAGATCATAATGGCGCGGGTCGTTGTCGTGAAAAGCGCGGTTGACGTGTTTAACAAAATCCACGACCGACAGCGTTCGGTCAACGCCCTGCCCGTTGGCGTTCCTCCGCGATTCGGCGAACGACTGAAGCTCGGCGATTCGCCGCAGGACTTCAGGCGTCTCGATCGTCCCGGCGCTCTTCCCTTCGACGATGATGTCGAAATTGACCGCGCCCGAAAGCCGCTTGTCGACCTCGGCCAGACCGACGCTCGTCTCGGAATTCGGCTTGGAGAAATGGAAGTAGTCTATGTCGATCACGATGCGGCTCGCGCCGATTGCGCTGATCACGACGAGGATCGCGGTCAGAATGTAAAGCGGAATCTGGTTCGACGTGGCCCAGCGCCCGACGCCTTCGAGCAGTCTTACCATGCCTCCGGCGAGCCCGACGCGGAACCTGATCGCGCGCCCGCCAATCAGCGCCATCGCCGCCGGAATGAACGTCAGCGAAAGGATCATCGTGAACGCCGCGCCGATCGCCGAGTAAATGGCCGTGGACCGGATGGCCGGGATCGCCGTGAAGGCCAGCGACAGAAAGCCCGCGATGATCGTCAAAGCCGAGACGATCACCGGAAGGCTGATGAACCTGAGCCCCTCCTCGATTGCGGATTGCGGGTCATCGGTTGTGGGTTGGCCAGTCAGATCATCCCGCAATCCGCAATCCGCAATCCGCAATCCGCAATGGGAGATTCCGATCTGATTGATGACGTGAACCATGTACGAACAGCTGATCGCCACCACCAGCGTGGGCAGCATCAGGGCCAGGATCGTGAAGTGGCTTTCAAACCACGCCATCAGCCCCATCAGCCACAACAGCCCGAGGCCGATGGCCGACAGCAGCAACGCAACCACGACGAAGGATCGAAAACAGAGCCAGAGCAGAAGCGCGATGAAGACCACCGTCAGCGGCAGGAAGAGCCGCAGGTCGCTCTTGACCGCTTCCGTCGAACGCCACTGCGTAAACGGGTCGCCGGCGAAATAGATCTGATCGAATCCGGCGTCGCGCGTGAGATCATAAATCCGCCGGGTAATCATGTGGCGCGTAGCCGTCTGCAGATCGGATTTGAGCAGGATGTTCAACGCGGCCGCGCAGGAATCGGCTGAGACGAGGTTTCCGACGTAGAGCTTGTCGCCGGTCGCCAGCCGGCGGACTTCCTCGATTGCGGATTGCGGATTGCGGATTGCGGATTGCGGAGCGCCGTCCTCGATCTTCGACCCTCGATCCTCGATCTGCAATCCGCAATCCGCAATCCGCAATCCGCAATCGAGGAGGCTCTTAGCCGAGACCACGCCGCCTGCGCTGCGCGCGTAAGGCGCGTTGACCAGGCTTAAAACTTCGGCCACACCCCTCGTTTTCGAGATCCGGTCATGCAAATCTCTCAACCGCGCTATGCTGGGGGGGGCAAACACGTCGTCGCAAACCACGGCGACGACCAGATAATCGTCCGGGCCGAAGTTTTTGCGCGCGGTCTCGAAATCGTCCCTCGCCTGCCCTTCCTGCTCGACGAAGCCGAGCGGCGAGACGTCGAGCCGGACGCCCCGCCACAGCCCGAAGGCGAAGAACGCGCTCAACGCGACGACCATCGAAATGATTGCGCGCGGGCGCCGGACGATGAAGGAGATGATTCGGCTCATTGTTGATCGAGTTTTTGAACCGCGTTACTGATGACGCTTTTCAGGCGCTCCTCAGTGAAGAGGCTGTCGGGGAGGCCGCGGTCGTATTCGATCTTGCGCGTTTCGACCTTGACTTTGAGCTTCTGCTGAAGGTCTTCGATCGCCAGCCGGGTGATCGTCTGGCGCCTTTGAATCGGTTTGACGTCTTCGACTCTGACGAGCTTTTGCAGTTCGTCGCGGTGGTCGTAGAGTTCGAACTTCACCGGGGCCTGATCTTTTTCGCGGAAATAACCGACGATCCGAGGGTACGCCATGTTGCGCCACGGCTTCTCCTTGAACTCGACCTTGATCAACGACTCCCCGTCCGGTTTTACGCGCACGCCCGCGTCGTGATCGTATTGGCCTAGCTCCATTCCGAGCATGTCCTGGACGGCGACTTTCGCGTTCCGGTAGCCGAGATGTCTGTCGGAGCCGATTCTGGTGAGTTTCTTCAAGCCGGCGAGATAGGAGAACGCCTCCGTCGGCTGATCCGGACGTTCGACGGCCAGCAGCGCCTTGTTCGTGTCCTCGGCGGGCGCGAGCACGGAAAGGAAGGTCGCAGTTCGATCAACCGAATACTTCCGCTGCGCCTTGAATTCGATCTGCTCGCGCGCGCCGCCCTGTTCCTCAGTCGTTATACGCATATCGGCGGTGAAGTCCTTACAGCCGTCCTGCGTGATCATCCGTTTGACTATCGCGCCGACGTCGGGCAACGGCGCCGGAGTGGCCGTCAGGAGCGCCGAGGAATCCCTGGGCGCGTTCGAGGCCGTCTCGCCGCCGCACCCACAGAGTGACGAGCATAGTAGAATTAGTAGGGCAATTTTGTTGAGCTGCATTTGTCTCTCCGACATGTTGAGCGCTTTGGTAACCGTTTTACGGCGCCGTAGGCGCCTTGCAAATTGTTTACTCGCGCCTTGTGAAAGCTCTACGGGCGCTAGTAGAGACGCAATATATTGCGTCTCTACTAGCGCCACACCTCATCACTTCCGCCTCAGCGCTTATTAGTTTTTACCAGCGCCGAAGTGGACATGGTTTTATTCGCCTTTACTCAGGGTTGGCGCTAGAGTACCGCAACCCACGCCGAACACTCAACGCTCCGGTATCGGTAACGCCCTACAAAAAGGAGACGGCGCGTATTTCGCATTCCGGGGTCGCGTGATATGATTCGCATCCCTTAAATCGCACATCATTTAAAGGCGGAGTTTGAATGTCTCGACCGATCTATCTGGTGACCGGCGCGCACGGCTTCATCGGCGCGTGGGTGGTTAAGCGGCTGCTCGCGTCGAATCTCAAAGTACTCATCTTCGATAAAAGCCCCGACCCTCATCGGCTTCGTCTGATTATGGACGACGAGGAGATCGGGCGGGCCGCCTTCGTCGCCGGAGACATCACCGACGCCGAAGCCGTTTCGCGAGTCGTCGAGGAGCGCGAGATCACTAACGTCATTCACCTGGCCGGGTTGCAGGTCCCGACCTGCCGCGCCAATCCGCGCCTCGGGGCGATGGTCAACGTCATCGGAACGATCAACGTCTTCGAGGCCGCGAAGAACTCCGGCGGGCGGGTCAAAAGGATCGCCTACGCCAGCTCCGCCGCCGTCTTCGGCAAAAGCGACGGCCCGGCGCACGAAGATCGGGCCGGCGGCATGAACACGCATTACGGCGCGTTCAAAAGGTGCAACGAGGACAACGCGCGAATCTACTTCCTGGAGAACGGCGTTAACAGCGTCGGACTCCGCCCATTGACCGTCTACGGCGTCGGGCGCGACACCGGCGTGACCTCCGACCCGACCAAGGCGATGAAGGCCGCCGTCGTCGGGCGACCGTTTCACATCCGCTTCGGCGGCAAGACGGATTTCCTCTACGTAGCCGATAGCGCCGACGCCTTCATCCGCGCGGCTTCGGCCGATCTGGAAGGCTCGCATGTCTTCAATTCGCACGGCGAGTCTGTCGAGATGGCGGCTGTGGTTGAAGAGATCGAGAAGCTGATCCCGGAGGCTAAGGGGCGGATCACCTTCGACCCGACGCCGCTGGCGCTGCCGCCCGAACTGGACGATTCAGCGATCGTCCGCGCGCTCGGCGACGTCCCGCACACTCCACTGTCACAAGGCATGAAAGAGACGATCGAACGGTTCGCGTTCTTGCGCCGCGCCGGGAGGTTGGATACGGCGGATCTGGACGTTTGACTCAACACAGAGCACATTTACAAAGTTTTTTTTGAAGCCGCGCAGAGTTAGATACGGTCGATTACATGAAATGGCGACAGCCTTTGGAGTGCGGTTGCCCGGAACCGCTTTGGTAGTCATCTCCGGATTCTACATACTTCCGGTACAAGAGACCCGAGTGGGCTTCCTTTCCATCATTGCCGCAGAATCCAAAATGACTACCAAAGCGGTTCCGGGCAACGGCGCCCCAAAGGCCCCGCCGATCTGATTTATGCGCCTGCTTCATTTAGATTAGATGTAAAAGTAGATTAGATGTAAAAGCGATGAATGATAACAAAAGTATGCATGCGTTGGCGCTTTGCGCCCCTGAAAAGATGGAGCTGCGCGAGGTCGCCGCGCCGGAGGCCGGCCCGCGCCAGATTCTGATCAGGTCGGGCGCGGTCGGGCTGTGCGGCACCGATTTTCACATCTACCAGGGCCACGCCAATTACAACACCGACGACTCGGGGCGGCTGATCCCCCTCGAAGAGCGCCCGCAAATTCTGGGGCACGAGTTCTGCGGCGTGGTCGTCGAGGTCGGCGCAGAGGTAAAAGACCTGAAACCCGGAGACCGCGTAGTCATAGACCAGGGCATCAATTGCATGAGCCGGGCCGAGGCCGAATTGTGCGAGTACTGCGCGACGGGCGCCGCCCATCAGTGCGCGCAGTACAAAGAGCATGGCATCACGGGGCTGCCCGGCGCGCTCGCCGATTTCGTGGCCGCGCCGGCGATCAACGCCGTCAAGATCGAAAGTGACTTGCAGTTGGAAGAGGCCGCGCTGACCGAGCCGCTGGCCTGCGTCACCCACTCCTGTGAGATGACGATGGGGATTCCGGCGCGATACACTTTCGGCGGCGAACGCCCCATCCGCTCGGCGTTGATTTGCGGCGCAGGCCCCGCCGGACTGCTCTTCACTCAATACCTGAGGAACGTCATCGGATACGACGGGCTGTTGATGGTTTCCGAGCCGAGCGCCCTCCGCCGCCGGCTCGCCGCCGATTACGGCGCCACGGTGATCGATCCGACTTCAGTGGATTTGATCGAAGCGGTCGAGGAGTTGACTAAGGGCGGGCGGGTCCAATTGCTGATCGAGGCGGCGGGCGTCGCGCAGTTGTTCAAACAGATTCCGAGGCTCGTGCGAAAGCAGGCGACCATGCTGCTTTACGGGCATGGCCATCACGGCGTCGACCTGGGCGTTCTCAACAACATTCAATTCATCGAATTGACTATGGTGACGCCGACCGGCGCCTCAGGAGGTTTCGACGCCGACGGGCGCTCCAGCGTCTACCGCAAATCGCTTGACCTGATCAGCGACGGAAAGATCAACGTCTCGAAATTCATCACGCACCGCTACCCGTCGCTCGAAGCCGTCCCGCAGGCGTTCGCCAATGACCGCCTCGCGGCCGATTACATCAAAGGAGTCGCGGTCTTATGACATCGGTTTTCAACGCAAAGGGTCAAAGGGTCAAAGGGGTGGAAGGATAGGGCGCTTCTCCCTTCCACCCCTTTGACCCTTTGAACCTTTGTCCCTTTGCGTTGAAAAAGCTCACCCTATACCCGCTTCAAATGTTATGAACAAATCGAAACTCATCATCGTCATTGCTCTTGCGCTCTTCGCGGCGCCATTCATACCCGCATGCAATCGCGCCGGGGGCGCCAAGCAAAAAACCATCGCCGTAATCCCCAAGGGCGTTTCGCACTCGTTCTGGAAGACGGTCGAAGCGGGCGCGAACGCTGCGGGCAAGGACCTCAACGTCAAGATCCTCTGGAAAGGCCCCGCTCAGGAAACGGCTTATTCCGAACAGATCAACATCGTCGAGGACATGATCAACCAGCGCGTTGACGGCATCGTGCTCGCCCCGTCGCACGGCGATTCGCTGGTGCCGATGGTCAATCAGGCGCAAGCCGCCGGCATCCCGGTGACGATCTTCGACTCCGGCATTTCGACGAACAACTACCTGTCATACGTCTCGACCGACAATCGCAAGGGCGGAGTCGTCGCGGCGAGGCGAATGGGCGAGAAGCTCGGCGGCAAAGGCAAAGTCGCCATCCTCGGCGTCAAGAAAGGCTCGGTCTCGACCGACGAACGCGAGGAAGGCTTCCGCGACACGATCCGCAAAGAGTTCCCGGGAATCACGCTCGTCCCGATCATCTTTTACGGCGAGGCCAACGCGGCGAAATCACTGCAGGTCACCGAAGACGTGCTAACCGCGCATTCCGATCTGACGGGCCTCTTCGCGTCGAACGAATCGTCGACTGTCGGCGCTATGCGAGCCGTACGCCAGCGCAACCTCATAGGCAAAGTCACGCTGGTCGGCTTCGACGCCACCGCCGACCTCGTCCAGAACGTCCGCGAAGGCGCGATCGATTCGCTCGTGCTCCAAAACCCCTTCAAGATGGGCTACGAAGGCGTCAAGACCATCGTCGACAAGCTCGACGGCAAACAGCCCGAACGCCGCATCGACACGGGCGTGGCGCTATTGACCAAAGAGAATGTGGACACGCCGGATATACAGAAGTTGATCAAGTAGAAATCGTCCACAAAGCCACACGAAGACCCACGAAGATGGATTCGGGTTTCTTCGTGAAACTTTGTGCGTCTTTGTGAACGTCTTTTGTTATGACAAGCCAGGCGCCCGCGCTCGAAATGCGCGGCATCACAAAATCATTCGCCGGCAACACCGTGCTCGCCGACGTCAGTCTGACGGCGCGCGCGGGCGAGGTCCATGCGCTGGTGGGCGAGAACGGCGCGGGCAAATCCACGCTGATGAAGATTCTCGCCGGGGTCCATCAGCCCGACGCCGGAGAGATTTTGATTGACGGCGAGCCGTGCGCTTTCGCGCGCCCGGCTGACGCGCTCATCCGCGGGGTAGCGATGATCTACCAGGAACTGTCGCTGGCGCCGCATCTGACCGTGGCCGAAAACATCTTCCTCGGGCGCGAGCCATTGAAGCTGGCGCCTATTGGCCTCATCAACAACCGCGAATTGCAGCGGCGCGCCCGCTCGATGCTCGTCGACTTCGGTTTCGAGATTGACCCTCGGTCGCGCGTCGGGCGGTTGAGCGCGGCTGATCGCCAACTGGTCGAAATCACACGCGCGATTGTCGAGGCCAGGCGCGTGATCGTGATGGACGAGCCGACCTCGTCGCTCACCAACCATGAAGTCGTCGAGTTGTTTCGTCTGATCCGCGACCTGAAATCACGAGGCCTGGCCGTCGTCTATATTTCGCACCGTCTGGAAGAACTGCCGGAGATCGCCGACCGGCTGACCGTACTGCGCGACGGGCGGGCCGTTTACACGGGGCCGTGGGGCGAGATAGGCGCCGACGAGATGATCAGGCATATGGCCGGGCGCGAATTGAAAGAGATATTCCCGCCGCGAACGCGCGGCGTCGGCGAGGTCAAATTGCGGGTGACAGGGCTGACCCGCGCGCCCAAGTTCGAGAATGTGAGTTTTGAAGCGCGCGCGGGCGAGGTCGTCGGCGTCGCGGGGCTCGCCGGGGCAGGGCGGACCGAGTTGGTCGAAGCGATCTTCGGCGCGCAGCCGGCCGAAAGCGGCGAGATCGAATTCGGCTCCGAAAAGTTTACCGCCGCGCAACCGAACCGCTCGGTCGCGCGCGGATTGAGCCTGTTGACCGAAGATCGCAAGCGCACGGGCCTGTGTCTGAATCTGCCGCTCGCGACCAACATCACGCTTGCCAACGTCCGCGCGCTCGTCCGAGGCGGGCGATTGCGGCGCAAGGCCGAATTCAACGCCGCCAACAATTTCATACGCAAGTTGGGCATCAGACCGCCGTCCCCCGCAAAACCGGTGGGCCGTCTGAGCGGAGGCAACCAGCAGAAGTCGCTGCTCGCGCGGTGGCTCTTCGCCAACTCGCAGGTCTTCCTGCTCGACGAACCGACGCGCGGCGTCGACGTGGCGGCGCGGTCGGAAATTTATCGCGAGATTAATGAGCTTGCCGAAGCGGGCGCGGCCATCATAATGGTCTCGTCCGACCTGCCAGAACTTTTGGGAATGTCGGATCGGATTCTGGTGATGCGCCGCGGACGCCTCGTAGCGGAACTTGACGCGAAGAAGACTTCGCAGGAAGAGGTCTTGAAATACGCGGCGGTGGAAGAAGGTGGGACAGATTTTAGTCTGTCCGTGACATGAATTGCCGGCGGACAGACTAAAGTCTGTCCCACTCTGAACAGGGGAGCGAACAATGTCAGCAACAGCGGACGTCGTCATCATCGGCGGCGGAATCGTCGGATCGAGTATTGCATATCACCTCGCCGAATCTGGCTGCGCGAACGTCCTGGTCATCGAACGTGAAGAGAAGCAAGGACTCGGGTCGACCAGCAAGAGCCTGGGCGGCGTGCGAGCCCAATTCGCCACGCCGATCAACATCCAGATGTCGATCTACTCGATCGACATCTTTTCACGTTTCGAAGAGGTCACCGGTCAGACCGCCGATTACCGCGCGCACGGCTATCTCTTCTGCGCGACGACCGAAGCGCACCTGAGGTACCTGCGCAAAAATCAGGAGAAGCAGAAGGCTTTCGGGTTGAAGATCGCCGAGATGGTTTCGCGCGAGGACGTAGTGAAGATGGTCCCGCAAATGATCGCGGACGACATCATCGGCGGCGCGTATTGTCCGACCGACGGCTTCGTCGACCCTTACGGCGTGATGACCGGCTTCGCCAAACGGGCCAGAGAACTCGGCGTCCGCATCTGGCTCAACACGGCGGTGACTGGTATCAATGTCGAAAACGGCGCCGTGACGGGCGTCAGCACGACCCGGGGGGAGGTCTCGACGCGCAACGTGGTCAACGCCGCAGGCCCTTGGGCCGCAGGCGTCGCGGAGATGGCCGGCGTCGAGTTGCCCGTCACCCCGCTGCGCCGCCAGATAGTCAAGACGCAGCGATGCGATTTCCTGCCGGCGAAATTTCCGATGATGATAGACATGTCCACCGGCTTTCATTTCCGCCGCGAGGGCGAAGCGATTCTGATGGCATGGCCCGACGACGAAGAAACATACGGCTTCAAGACGACTTTCACGCACGATTTTCTCGAGAAGGTTCTGACGCGCGCCGTAGACCGCGTTCCGCAGTTCGCGGACCTGCCCGTGAACCCGAAGCAGTGCTGGGCCGGGATGTACGAGGTCAGCCCCGATCATCACGCGATCATTGGCCCCGCGCCGAGTGTGAAAGGTTTGTTCTTCGCCAACGGCTTCAGCGGCCACGGCGTGATGCATTCGCCCGCGTCAGGACGCATCACTGCGGATTTGATCCTGGGCCGACAGAGTTTCGTTGACCCCGCCCTGCTCGGAATCGAAAGATTCGCCGAGGGCAGATTGTTGGAAGAAACGGCCGTGCTTTGATTGACTGATTGGTACAGTACCGCGCGCGTAAGCAAGCGGCTGCGTACCAAGTCGGCCGCTTGCTTACGCGCGCGGTACTGTTACGCTCACTACCGTTAGAAGAGGATCTTTTGAAACAGGATTTCGATTACAAACAAGACCCGAAACTCAAATTCCAAAAGTCATTGATCTCCGACGGGCTGAAGCGGTTTCTGCCGTTCATCAGCCTGATCGCGCTGTGCGCGCTGATCCCGCTGGGCGAATACTTCCTGCTCGAAAAGAATCCGGTCTTTCTCACGCCGGGCAACCTCGCCGCAATCGCGCGCCAGACCGCGGTGATCACGATCATGGCGATGGGCATGACGATGGTCATGGTGTCGGGCGGGATCGATCTCTCGGTCGGCTCCATCCTCGCGATTGCGAGCGTGGTCGGATCGCTGGCGATGACCGGGGGGGCGCCCACGACGGTCGGCTTCCTGATCTGCCTCGCCGTCGGCGCGGCTTGCGGATTGGTCAACGGCGCCGCCGTGGCCACGTTGAAAATCCCCGCATTCATCGTCACGCTCGGCGCGATGGGAATCTATCGCGGGTTGGCCCTCTATTTTTGCGACGGGAACGCGGTGGTCGGATTGCCGTCCGGCTTCGGCTATCTGGCCGAGAAGAATTTCCTGGGATTCGTGCCGCTGCCGATGCTGATCGTGATCGCTATCGCGTTGATCGTCCATTTCGCGTTGAGCGACACCAGGCTCGGGCGATACTGTTACGCGATGGGCAGCAACCCGGAGGCCGCCCGCTACGCGGGCATTCGCGTTTCGCGCTATCAGATCCTCTACTTCACGATCCTCGGCGCGCTCTCGGGACTGGCCGGCGCGATCGAGACCTCGCGCCTGGTGACCGGGCAGCCGAACGCGGGCGAGGGCTATGAGCTGAACGTCATCGCCGCGGTCGTCATCGGCGGCGGCAGCTTGAGTGGCGGGCAGGGCGCGGTCACCGGTACGATTATCGGCTCTCTGATCATGGGCGTGCTGGCCAACGGCGGAAATCTGCTGCAGATTTCCCCGTTCATTCAAAAAACCCTCATCGGCGCGGTCATCGTGCTGGCCGTGACTTTCGACGAATTTCAACGCCGGAGGTTGGAGGCTACGGAACAACTATGAAACTGACACAATTCAAAACCAAAATTTCAGACGACAAACGGTTGGGCATGCTCAAGGGCGACGTCATCGTGGACGTCACCGAGATCGCGCCCGACATGCTCTCATTGATCAAACAGGGCGCGCCGGCGCTGTTCGCCGCCGACAAACTGACGCCCAGGTCGGCTTATGCGTTAGACGCGGTCGAGTACTTGCCGGCGGTCGACGCGGGCAAGGTAGTGGCCGTCGGCCGCAATTATTACGACCACGCCGTCGAGGGCGGCAATGAGCCTCCGAAATCGCCCTTGCTCTTCACCAAGTTCACGAACGCGCTCGCCGGCCACAACGCCAAGATCACGCTGCATGCGATCAGCGAGCAGATCGACTTCGAGGCCGAGATGGCGGTCGTCATCGGCAAACGCGCGAGCAAGGTCAACGAAGCCGACGCGCTCAATTACGTCTTCGGCTACGCGCCGCTGAACGACGTGTCGGCGCGCGACCTGCAGTTCAGCGACGGCCAGTGGGTGCGCGGCAAGAGCCTCGACGGCTTCTGCCCCGTCGGCCCCTTCGTCACCACGCGAGACGAGATCGCCGACCCACAGGCTTTGAAGATCGAAGGGGTCCTGAACGGCGAAGTGATGCAATCGTCTAACACGAAGATGATGATCTTCGGTGTGGCCTATTTGATCCATTACATCACGCAGGGCATCACGCTCGAACCGGGCGACGTGATCGCCACCGGCACGCCCGAAGGCGTCGGCGTTTTCCGCAAACCGCCCGTGCTTTTGAAGGACGGCGACGCGTTCGAAGTGGCCATCGAAGGTCTTGGCGCGCTGCTGAATACTTTTGTGGCGCCCAAGAAAGACTGAAACCGAGGATCGAGGATCGAGGATCGAGGATGGAAGATCGAGTATAGAAAATTGAACAGCAACTGCTCAGCGCACCCTCGCCGCGTCAGCGGCGCCATGAATTTAGCCGTGGGTTTTAACCCACGGGGCGGGGGTGAAAATCCCCCGTCGCGCGAGCGACGGTTGAATTCAATCGTCGCTGACGCGACGTGAAAAAAATCTCTCGACACCGTGGGTTAAAACCCACGGCTAAATTCATGGCGCCGCTGACGCGGCGGGGATTGAGCAAATACATCGAACAACGATCCTCGATCCTCGATCCTCGATCCTCGATCTTCAATCCTCGACTATCTCGGAGGCGACGATGAGTGAATATTTCATCGGCATAGACAGTGGAACGCAGAGCACGAAAACCATCCTGCTCGACGCAGCGAGCGGCGAGGTCGTGGCGAGCGCGACCGAGTCTTATGAGCTGATCGAAGGCTTGCCCGCAGGCCACAAGGAGCAGCATCCGGCGGAATGGATCGCCGCCGTGCGCGCCGGCGTCAAAGCCGCGCTCGATAAATCGGGCGTTGACCGCGCGAGCGTGCGCGGCATAGGGGTTTCGGGCCAGCAGCACGGATTCGTCGCGCTCGACGCGAACGATCAGGTCATCCGCGCGGCCAAGCTCTGGTGCGACACTGCGACAAGTCCCGAATGCGAAGAGATCATTGAGTCGCTCGGCGGTCTGGATAAGACCATTGAGGCCGTGGGCAACGGCGTGCCGGCGGGCTTCACCGCGTCGAAGATTCTCTGGCTGAAGAAACGCGAGCCGGAAAATTACGCCAGGCTGCGCTCGGTTCTGCTGCCGCACGATTACATCAATTTATGGCTGACTGGCCGCAAAACGATGGAATGCGGCGACGCTTCGGGCACGGCGCTGCTCGACGTCGGCGCCCGCAAATGGTCGCAGGCGGCGATCAACGCGATCGATCCGCGCCTGATCGAAATGCTGCCGCCGCTCGTAGCCTCCGACGAGATCGCGGGAACGTTGAGGCCTGAACTTGCCGCCGAATTCGGCCTGAGCGACGGCGTGATCGTCAGTTCGGGCGGCGGCGACAATATGATGGGCGCCATCGGCACGGGCAACGTTCGCGCAGGCGTCGTCACGGTCAGCCTCGGCACGTCGGGCACGATCTACGCATGCAGCGAGCGGCCGGTCGTCGATCCGAGTGGCGAGGTCGCTGCCTTCTGCGATTCGACCGGGCGCTGGCTGCCACTCGTCTGCACAATGAACGTCACGGTGGCCACCGAGATGGTGCGCGAACGATTCAACCTCTCACACGACGAGATGGCGCAGGCGGCGTCGGCGGTCCCGGCAGGCAACGACGGGTTGATGCTGATTCCCTTCTTCGAAGGCGAACGCACGCCGAACGTCCCCGACGGAACCGGCGTCTACTTCGGGCTGCGCGACAAGACTTTTTCGATCGGACATTTCGCGCGAGCGGCTATGGAAGGCGCGACGCTCGGATTGAATTACGGGTTGAACCGCCTGCGCGATCTCGGAGTCGCGCCGCGCGAGATTCGCGCCACCGGCGGCGGGTCGAAGAGCGCCGTCTGGCGACAGATACTGGCCGACGTATTCAACGCTGAGGTCGTCTGCGTGGCGAATGAAGAAGGGGCGGCTGTCGGCGCGGCTGTTCAGGCGTTGTGGGCCTATCGCAAACGCGCCGGACTGCCGGAAAGCATCGAGAATCTTTGTGACCGATACGTCGCCGTCGCCGAAGCGACGCGTACCAAACCGAATCCTGAGCGCGCCGATCGGTACGCGAGGATGCAGGAAGTACACGACGGCGTCGTGCGCGACCTCGCGGCGTCGTTCAAGGCGCATCGCCGCTTCATTGCTAATTGAATAGGACTTATAGGATTTATAGGACTTATGAGTCTTATAAGTCCTATCATGAAGGAGAACTCTATGACTTCCATTTCCCGACGTGATTTGCTCATAACCGGCGCGCTCGCCGCCGCCGCAATTCCATCTGTCAACTTCGGGGCGCCGGCCGCTCTCACTACCGAAGAGACCGACCCCTGGCTGGGATTGAAGATAGGCGTCGCCACCTACACCGTGCGCGAATTGCCCATTGAAGAAGCGATCAAAGCAGTACAGCGAGTAGGGCTGAAATATATCTCCATCAAAAACGTCAAAAACCACATTGACCTCTCCCACACGCCGGAGGAGCGCAAACAACGCGCGAAGATGTTCCGCGACGCCGGTCTAGTTCCACTCAGCGTCGGCAATG
>WNGB01010462.1_pt1 | contig 14637 bp, 11 predicted proteins | sample 5400681 | NCBI WGS metagenome assembly WNGB01 (sample SAMN13153367, study PRJNA577476) | soil metagenome | isolation source: 115 cm soil or saprolite under grassland replicate 2 | place: USA:California | collected 2016-06-15
ACCATTGCTGGGTCAGCGTCGAAGCGGCGTAGGAACTCATGCCGCCGTAGTAACCGTCCTCGACGACGAGCTGGTTGTCCTTGATCGCAGGTCGTTCGTTCGACTCCCACTGCTCTTGATAGCGGTGTTCCAGGACGGTTGCGCCGGTCTGGGCATTCAGGCCGTAAATCCTGGGCCAATCCGCGAGCGTACCGCCCGAGTTGCCGGAGTGGCCCGCGCGGTTGACGTAAACGATGCCGCCGGCGACCGACGGCTCGCCCACCCCCTCGAACGAGTTGCCCTGGAAGGTGTCGTGCCAGACGGTGTTGCCGGTCTGCAAGTCGAAGGCGAACACGTGGTACGTGCCCGAGAAGGCGTACCCCTCCAGTTCCGTGCGATAGACGTGGGTGTCGTCGATGGCGACGGCCCGCTCTGCCCACGACCCGGTCCCCGATTGGACGTAGCCGAGCGGGTGGTCCCACACTTGCGTCAAAGAGGCCGGATTGAAACTCTCATCGACGTAGCTCGTGTGGCCCGCATTGCCGCCGCGTTCCACCCAGACGGTGGACAACAGACACCGGTCTTCCAGCCACTCGACGGTCAACCCGCGTTCGCGCCGCTGGCCACGCGACTTGGAGGAAATGAGCCTGGAGAGAAACCCTTTGGGGTGAGTCATGACGTTTCCCTTTCGGAAGGGCGAACTGGTTGGGTTGATAGGCGCAGCGAAGCTCAGCGCGCACACCGGACATTTTCTGACGGCACGAGCCGCAGAATACGACTTCTAAGAGGTACAAAAGTTTCTATTTAGCGCTAGTTTCCAGGGCGACTGTTCTTCTCAGCTCTTGGCGGCCGTGGCTCGGTGATCACGTCCTGCAGTTCCAGGGTTCCCGTCTGGGGGGCGGTGAAGAGGAGCCGCTCGGGCCAGCCGAGTCGCTCCTCGGCGCGGATCAGATACGTCGCCCCCGGAATCAGGTACGGAAAAGTGACCCTGCCTCCGGGTTCGATCCGCTCGTAGTCCGGTCCGTGCAGCAACGTGGCCCACACACCGAGCCGCGCAGGAGTCCCGCGGTGCAGCGATTCGTTCTCATTGTCTCCGGGGCGGAGGACCAACTCGGTCATCAGTTTGGGCTGGAGAATGAGTTTCCGCGCCGGGTCGAGGAAACGCCCGCGGGCGGAAGTACACGGCATCAGCTTCACCTCAGGCTCGGGGCCTGCGCCCGCCGATAGCTCCACCATCGCGCCCTGGAGTTTCTGCGGATCGTAGAACCACAGCGGGATCTTCCGCCCCGGCTCGCACCCCGGCACCTCGAAACGGCCGTTGCGGACCGGCAGCGTGTTGCCCTTGAACTCGTGCCCGTGCGGCACGTAGGTCGGCGCGATCACCCAGCCCGAGGCCACAGGGTGGCCATCGTGTCCCACCACCCGCCCGCGCAGGGTGACCCCGCGCCGTAGCTGGATGGATATATCTTTGCTCTCTTTTGTCGTCTTCAGATGCATCGGAACGACGGCGTCGGGGAACATCGGCCGGCCGCCTTTTCGCCCGTCGATCAGCTGCCCGAGGGTGATCTCAGTGTGGAGATAATCCGGCTCGGCCGCCTTCGCGAGCAGGTGCCCCAGCCCGGTCGGGACCGTGAACTGGAAGGTTCCGTCGGCTGCGGAATGCACGTCGCGTGTCGATGAGCGTGCTTTCGGGTCGCTCGCCGAGATACGGCTGCTCCCTCCGAGGCCGTTGTAGCGGACCCCGGCGCCGCTGATGGGTCGCCCGGAGCCCGCTTCCTTGACCGTCCCCCGGACGAGTACGCCGCGCTGCAGGGTCAAGTCGGCTTGCTGCTGCGCGGCACCCGCAGGCCACTGGATCCGCTTGTTCAGAACCAGGTAAGGCATCCCATGAGGCGGGTACGCCCAGATGTCGTAATACTTCCCCGGGAGCGGCCTTCGATGGTGCGCGCCGGCATGAGCGAGAGCACGGCGGGCTGTGCCTGTCCCGTCTGCGTCGTGGTCAGGGTGAGCCACTGTGTGGCGAAGCGCTCGTCGCGGACCTGGAGGGTCGCCGTCGTTCCTGGGGCGAGGCCGCGAAGGGTGAAGTAACCCTTCGCGTCGGTCACGGCCGAGTCGGGCCACCCCGGCAGGCGGACCGGGGGCTCACCGAACTGGAAGAACACCGCGCCGGGTTCGCCGCGCGAGATGCCGAGCACATGCACGCGCACTCCCGCCGCGGGAGCACCCTGGAGGTCAACGAGCCGGCCGCGGACATCGCGGGCGCGGACGAGCGTGAGCGGGACGGTGTGCTCGGGAGCCGTGACGCGGTAGTGGTCCACCATCCGGGAAGTCAGGGCGTAACCCGGCGCAGTGGCCAGGGCGGTGAGGCGATAATGTGCCGCGGTCGTCTGCGGCACGGCGATGAGGAACTGTCCCTGCTCGTCGGCCTGCCCTTCGCCGAGCAATTGCATGTTCAAGCTGGCCGGCCCGTTGATTTCACCCGGCGTCTGGTACTGGGCGGCAACCGCCGCAACCCGGACGCCAGGGATGGGGTTACCATCCACCCCGAGCACGCGGCCGCCGACCGTCATGCGCTGGCCGCGGTCCGGCGTGGCCGGCTTCACTTCCGCCGCGCCCCGCCCTTCGCGGGCTGGCTGGGGGCCTTGTTTGGGATTCGGGGCCGGCGCCTGGCTCGCGGCCTTTGGGGCTTCGGGGGGTGTGCGCGGCGCGACGACGGCGGCAACCCCGACGACGAGGCCCATCACCGCCAGAACTGCCGCGACCCAGGCCAGGCGGGCGACCACCATCGCCCGCAGCATTGCATGCGCACAGGCGAGGGCCTGGGCTGACGCCGCGCCAGCGGTCGGCACTCCGGCGACAAAGCTCATCGCCGCCTTGAGCGTGGCCGCGATCAGGGGGGCCGGGACGGCGGCCAGGCCCGCGTGCGGGGCGACTGCCAGTCCGCAGAGGACCGCGGACAGGGTGACGCCGCGACGGGCCAGTCGCTTCTGCAGGAGTTCGCGGGCGTGCGCCAGCCGACTTGAGACCGTCCCCTCTTTCCAACCAAGCTCCGCGGCCGCCTCCGGTTTGCTCTTGCCCGTCAGGCAGCATAGCACAAAGGGGGCACGGTACTTTTCCGGCAGACAGTTCAATTCCTCGTCGAGGATGGCCTGCAGTTCGCGCCAGGATAGCTCCGACGAAGGATGCTCCTCCTCGGGCTGCGCGGCCTGAGTTTCCCGCTCGCGGCGGCGGACGGTGGCCTTTCGGACCTTCACGGCGATGCGGAAGGCAACCTGGTACAGCCAGCTGCCGACGGCGGTCTGTCTGCGGATCGAGCCAGCCTGGCGGGCGAGGACCAGAAACGTGCTCTGAAAAGCATCCTCGGCGTCCTGCTCCTGATGCAGGATGTGCCGGCAGACGCCATAGACCAGGCCGCTGTGCCGCTGCATGAGTGCGGCAAAGGCATCCTCGTCGCGGTGCGCGGAAAAACGCTGCAACAGTTGACCATCGGTCAGCTGCGTGGCCGTTTCCTTATCAACCAGTTTGGAAAGGTGGTGGAGGATCGCCCCCACTTGTCGGTTGGCCATCACGGTCATTCCACTGTAGGCGTTTTCAGGATATGTGTCGGCTGGAGGGCAAACAGGTCTATTTTTTTTCAGCCCGGGAAGATTTTGCTCTCCGCGCCAGGGCTACTTTGCCGAACGTCCGGTGAGGGAAGGGGTTAGCTGTCGTCACCGCCACCCCGCCCCGTGCCTGTCCAGATAATGATGGCGAATCCAACCCCCACGACCAGGGCGCCAAGCACAGTAATCCACACCAAGTTCAGGCTCACGGCGAGTTCTCCGGGATGGTCGGTTCCCGAGTCGTGCGGCGGAGCGGTCGGCAGCGGAAGGTTGTGGCGGAGCATTCCCGAGAGGGAAGAAGGGTGACGGCTGGTGGGACGCTACTCCCACGGTTCGCACTCGGTCCCGCAACGAGGGCTATACTTCCTCGTCTTTAGCAGGGGATAACGGGCACCGGACTTGCCCTGATCGTCACAGCAGCCGCCACGGTTCACTCGCTTGGTTGCTCAGCCGCACCTCCGGAGCTTGTTCTGGGTTGGTCCTTTCGTGCGTCTCTCTGATCTTCAAACTACCGGACAGAACAGGGCAGTTCAAGACTGTCCGAACCCGAAGCCCCAGTTCAGACAACCCTGCACTTCGTGCTCCCTCGCTCCCTCGTTCCCAAACTCTGTTTGGGAACGCCTGTTCGCGAAACTCTGTTTCGCGCCCCGCCTGGCCGGGGGCAGCGGGTGCGAAACGGAGTTTCGCCCAAGGGCGTTCCCAAACAGAGTTTGGGAACGAGGAAAGCCCGAAGCGTCAGCTCAGAGAACCCTGCGCTTGCCCTCGCATCCTATCCGTCGCGTTCAGGCCGCCCTCAGAACGAGGCAGGTGTTGCTCCCCCCAAAGCCGAAGGAGTTCGAGACCGCGACGCGCACGGTGTGCGGCCTGGCCTCGCGCGGGACGTGGCAGAGCGTGCATTCGGGGTCGGGGTCGTCGAGGTTGATCGTCGGCGGCACCGCCTTGTGGTGCATCGCGACGAGGCAGGCGAGCGCCTCGACCGCGGCCGCAGCGGTCAGCAGGTGGCCCGTCATGCTCTTGGTCGAGCTGACCGGCACCCGCGGCAGCGCGTCGCCGAAAACCGCTTCGAGGACGCGCGTCTCGGCGGCGTCGCCGACGGGGGTGCTGGTCGCGTGGGCGTTGACGTAATCCACTTCGGCGGGCGCCACGCGGGCGTCGGCGAGTGCCTGCCGCATGGCCGCCGTCGCCGGCTCCGGGTGCGGGCTGGGAATCACCATGTGATACGCATCGCTGGAGGCGCCGCAGCCGGCGACTTCCGCGTAGACGCGAGCCGAACGCCGTCGTGCCGTCGCCTCTCGCTCCAGCACGAACATCGCCCCACCCTCGCCCATCACAAAGCCATCGCGGCCCCGGTCGAAGGGGCGCGAAGCCCGTGCCGGATCGTCGTTGCGCCGCGACAGCGCTCGCAGGTTCCCGAAGCCCGCGAGCCCCAGGGGCGTGACCGCCATGTCGCAGGCGCCCGCGAGGCACACGTCCACCCAGCCGAGTTCCAGCCAGCGCCGCGCCTGCGCCAGGGCGTAGTTGCCGCTCGCACAGGCCGCCGACACGCTCACGTTCGGCCCCGGGATCTGCAAGCGCTGGCAGGTGCGCGCCGCCAGTGAGGTGCTATCGCGTTCCGGCTCGTAGAGACGCTTGCCGCCCAGTTGCGCGTCGGCTTCCCACAGGACGAACCACTCGGCGCCGGTGCCCAGCACCAGCCCGACGCGGGTTTCGCTGCGCTGCGCGTACCAGCCGGCGTCCTGCAGGGCGGTGGCGCAACACCAGAGCGTTAGCTGTTCGAGACGGGGCAACAGGGCGAATTGCTTCGGGTCGTAGCCTTCCGGGCAAGGGACGCCGTCCATCTCGCCGGCGATGCGGCTGGGGTGCGTGGAAACGTCGAAATTGGTCACGGAGCGCACTCCGGAGCGCCCTGCCAACAGGTTGTCGGCAATCTCCTGGTAGGTGGAACCCAGGGGCGTCGCTGCCCCCACGCCGGTGATCCAGACGGCCGGTTTGTTCACAGGCAGTTCTCCCCTGTGGCTCGCTGCAGCTCGACGCGCCCCCCGCAACTCAAGGACCAACCGCCCAGCGGCGCTCGTCCTTCGCCCAGGAGCACCTGCCGCAGCGCTTCCACGCTGAACACCGGCGCCCTGCTGTCGGCGTCGCTCGGCGCTCCGGCGCGAACCTGGAACTGCAGCCTCCCCCTCAGGGTGGCGGGTGACGGGTGGTGGGTGGCGGGAGAAGCCAGAGAAGCTCCTTCTTCTCCCGCCACCCGCCACCCGTCACCCGCCACGCTGGGAGGGAGGGGGGACGGCATCAGTGCCAGGGCAACGACACTGCAAATGGGCGCCGGATCCGGTGGCGGGGTCGGCGGTGTGTTGGGGTCGGCCGGGAGCATCTCGGGCGTGTGTCCGCTCATCACCACCCACAGGCCCGGGACAGCGCGCTGCGCGAGCAGCCCGGCGGCGATGAGCATGGCCTCGCCATCCGCGCCGGGGCCGCCGCCGACGCCGAAGTTCGGCCCGTGCAAGGTCAGTGCCTGGCTGATCGTCCCGGAAACCGCGTGCAGCGAGCGGTGCGGGATGTGATGCGGCGAAATGCCCCAGGCGCCTTCCTGTTGGAAGCGGTGCAGCACTTGACTCATGGTGGCGCGTCCGAGGAACCGCGGAGCCGCGATCGCGCCCCAATCGGTGAAACACTCCCGCTCCAGTTTGTAGTCGCGGATGGCCTGGAAGACTGCGGCCACGGCGGCCACGGTCTGTTCGTCGGCGTTTTTGAGGAACGCTGGGGCGAGCGGCTCGCCCGTGACGGGATGGATCGGCTTGCGCAGCGGCGCGATCTGATCGGCGGTCAGGCACAGGGCGGCCTGGGCGGCCACCGCGCAGCAGACCGCCGGGGCACTCGGCGGCGCAGACAGAGTTGCGGCTGGTCTCACGCGACTGGAATCCTTTCCCGTCTTGGCCGGACCACCGCAGCAGGCGCCGACAGATGGCGGCCGCGCTCCGGACCCGGTGCGGGTCGCATCTGTACCCCAAAGCACCGCGGCTGTCAACGTCGGTTCTTGCCGGTGTGAATGGCCTGAAGGTGGCTGAAGATCGTGTCGGGAATCGCCTTGGCACGCCAGGGAGGCCATTCCCGACAGCCCGTCGCAACGGCAGTGTGGCTTGGTTGCGATTGTCCTGCGGGCGGCTTTGTGGTTTAGTGACGCGCCGCCGTGATCCTGGACCTGTCAGATGCGGACTACTCTTTTCTCACTTGGAAGCGCGGAAGAAGAGGCATGAACGACACGCCGATGCAGAAGCTGGCCCAGGCGGTCCGCCAGCACGGACTGGTCCGCTTCGTGGAGCACTTCCAGCAGCTGTTTCCCGATTGTCACCTCAAGGACATGGTGGTGGACGCCGTCGATGCCCACCGCGGCATGGTCGTCGCCGGCCATCGCGTCGTCAACTTCGGCTGCGATAGCTTTCTCGGCCTCGATCAGGATCCGCGCGTCAAGGAAGCCCTGGTCCGCGGCATCGAGAAATGGGGCAGCCACAATGGTGCCTCGCGGGCCTTTGCCTCGGTGCGGGCCAACGTGGAGGCCGAGGAGAAACTGGCCGCCTGGCTCGGCACCGAGGCGGCGCTGATCTATCCCTCGGTGACGCTGGCGAACATGGGGGCCGTGCCTGGCCTGGTCGCTCGCCGCGATCTCCTCGTGGTTGATGAACAGGCACACAACTCCATCCAGGAGGGCGCGCGCATCGCCAAGGCCAACGGCGTGCCGGTCCTCGCCTTCGCTCACTGCAATCCGCACGATCTGGAACAGGTGTTGACCGCCGCGGGTGAGTATCGCTCGGCGCTGGTCGCGATTGACGGCGTTTACAGCATGAGCGGCGCGCTGCCACCGCTGGCCGAGTTGAATGAGGTCTGCAAGCAGCACAACGCCGTCCTGTACGTTGACGATGCTCATGGTACGGGCGTCCTTGGGCGTCAGGGCCGCGGCACGGTGCTCGACGCGCTGGGGAACTACGATAATGCGTTCGTCATCGGCTCCCTGTCAAAGGCGTTCTCGTGCATGGGGGGTTTCATCGGCTGTACGGAGCAGTTCAAAATGCTCCTCAAGATGCGCTCGAACACGTACATCTTCGGCGGCCCGGTCGCGCCTCCTTATTTGGAGGCAGTCTGCGCGGTCTGTGACATTCTTGCCTCGCCGGAGTATGAGTTGTTGAGCGCGCGCCTGAAGGCGAACCTGAAGCGCCTGACAGATGGGGCGGCGCGGTTAGGGCTGGCGGTGCTGGGCGGTGAAACGCCGATTATTTCGATCCTGGTTGGCGACGAATCGAACACGCTGCACGCCGGCCATCTGCTCTACGAGGCGGGTTACTACGTGCAGTCAGTCACGTTCCCCGCGGTCCCGTACCATGCCGGGGTGCTGCGCATCCAGGTGAACGCGAATCATCTGCCGGAATCAATTGATGGACTGATCAAGGCGCTGGCGAATCTGCAACGGGTCATGCCTCTGCCCGGCCCGGAGGAACTGCACGCGGCAGCGTAGGGAAAATCCGAAATCCGAAACTCGAAATCCGAAACAAATCCGAAATCCAAACAAGAAACCGAAGACAACAGGGGTTTCGGATTTTCTGCTTCGGATTTCGGATTTGTTTCGGATTTCGAGTTTCGGATTTCGGATTTTCTTCCTGTCAGTCGTCGAGAACAGTGCTCAGGATGCTGGGGTCGTACCCCTGCCAGTCCACGGCACCCTCCTGCGGCTTCTCCCCCGGCGAATCCCTCAACTCGAGGGAAGGGGACTCTGGCAGGGCCGGCGTCGGCGGTTGTTCGTGTTTCTCTTCCATGGCTCCTTCCCCTCTGGTAGCTGGATTCCAACGTCTCATCGTAGCTTTCCCCCTCTCCGCTTGAGCGAAAAGTCGCTTCGCACCCTCGCCAGGGCGAGACGAGGGGCGTGCAGATGGCAGAATTGGTGCAGGAAGGAGGACCGGCTGAAAGCCAGAGCGGTTACCCCTTCGACCGCTGACTTGTTCCCGCGCTCACGAATGAGTAAGGGTTTATCGTGCAAACAGCGTGCCGCATTGGAGGGCCGACCACAGGGGGGAAGGAGTGACAGTGTTGTTTCCGTCGGTCCCATTCCGGCACTGTCGGCTGGCCGTCGCAGAGGCTCCCGTGATAGTCCCTGTGTGCCCGTGCCCGAGAGAATGAGTCGCCCCTGTTCGATCAACCTGGCACGGGATGGACCGATGAACGAACTTCAACTCACACCGCGGGCCTTCCGGGCACGCTTGCTCTTCATCGTCGGCCTGAGCGTCGCCGTCAGCGGTGCGGTGTTGCTGGTGCCGCGCTTCGCCCAGCCAACGTGGTATCACGACTTCGCCGATCGCCGTTGTCTGCTCGGCGTGCCGCACCTGCTCAACGTCGTCTCGAACCTGCCCTTCGTCGTGGTTGGCCTCCTCGGCGTGCTGTTCACGATGAGCCAGGCGGCCCGCCGGCCGGGTGGCTCGTTCCGCGAACCGAGCGAACGCTGGCCGTACGCGCTCCTCTTCGGCGCCATCGCCCTGACGGGCATCGGCTCGGCCTACTATCACTCCGACCCGAACAACGCCCGTCTGCTCTGGGATCGTTTGCCATTAGCGATCGCGTTTATGACCTTTTTCGCCATCACCATCGGGGAGCGCATTCATCCCAGGGCCGGCGCGGGATTGTTGCTGCCGCTGGTGCTGCTCGGCGGCGGCAGCGTCGTCTACTGGCACCTGAGCGAGATCCACGGAGCCGGCGACCTGCGCTTCTACCTGGTCGTGCAGCTCTACCCGCTGCTGGCCATTCCGCTGCTGATGCTCCTGTTCCCGCCACGGTACACACGCTCCGCCGACCTGGTGGCGGCGCTGCTCTGCTACCTCCTCGCGAAGGCCCTGGAACTGCTCGACACGCAGGTGTACGCCCAGGGCGGCATTGTCAGCGGTCACACGCTCAAGCATCTGATGGCTGGTCTGAGTGGCTGGTGGCTGCTGTACATGGTGATGAAGCGGCGGCCGATTCTCGAGCATGCCGCAGCAGGCGCTACGCCTCAGCCCACTCCTGCGGCGTGAGTTCGTTCAGCAGGGGGCGGCCGTCGAGGAAGCGGGCGACGTTCTGGACAAACAGATCGGCAACACGTCCAGGGAAGAGGCGGCTCTTGTCGGCGCCGGAGATATGCGGCGTCAGAATCACGTTTGGGAAACGCCACAGTGGATGATCCGCAGGTAACGGATAGGCAAAGTGCGTATCCAGCGCCGCCCCGGCGATCCAGCCCTCACGCAGCGCGCGGAGCAAGGGTTGCTCCTGAATGATCGGCCCGCGCGCCGGGTTGAGGACGAAGGCCGTCGGCGGCAAGGCGCGCAGCTGCTGCTCGCCGACCATGCCGCCGCTCTGCTGCGTGTGCGGCAGCGCCAGCACCAGGAAATCGAGCCCCGCCAGGAATTCCTGCTCCTGATCGGCCACGAAGACGCGGTCGGGCAGCATACCGTCGGGGTCGCCCGTGCCCGGTTCGGCGTAGTCATTGTGCCGTGGGCGCACCCCCGTGCGCGTCATGGCGTGGACCGTCATGCCGAACGCCTTTGCCAGTCGAGCCGTCGCGCGGCCAATACCGCCATAGCCCCACAGACCGACGCAGCTGCCGCGGAGTTCCTGCTGAAAACGGCTGGCGCGCTGCCAGACGGCATGTTGCTGATTGCGGAGCATGCCGGGCACGTCGCGCACCAGATTGACCATCATGGCGAGGTTCCACTCGGCGATGGCGGTATCGAACAGGCCGCGGGCGTTGCAGACGCGCAGCGGTCGGTCTCCCAGGCGCAGCGGGCGCAGGTGCTCGTAGCCGACAGTGCTAATCTGGATCAACTTCAGATCGGGCATATCGCCGAAGTTGGTGGGCGGGAGTTTGCACAGGAGGATCGCCGGCCCGCGCAGCAGGTCGCCGGCGAGTTCCCAGGCTTTGTCGTGCGGCGGGAGTTGCTGCACGGTCACCCCAGGCAGAGCCTCGAGCCGCCGCACCGCGGTCTCGTCGAGGGGGATGTCGCTGAGGATACGAGCCATCGCACTTGCCTCTCGAACGGCGTGACGTTCGCAGGTTACGGATTGATGGACAGCATTCGCTTAGCGAGGCTTCGCAGAGAGACGCCCTGCAAGGCGCTCGCGGGCGGCGCCGGCTTCGCGCGCCACCCACGGATGGACCGCTTCCTTCGCCAGCGCGTCCAGCACTCGGTGCGCCTCCGCGTTGCCGATGTGTCCGAGGGCCTCAATCGCTCGGAGCATGCGAACGGCATCCTTGTTGCGTTTTTCCAGGATTTGCTCAAGGCGCCGCTGGACCTCCAGCGTGGGACCGCTGTCCAGGATCTTCCGCAAGGCTCCCTCCGCCGCCTCACCCATTTCGACCAGCGCCGCCGCGGCCTTCTCCCGGGCCGCGAAGCTCTTGCTGGCGAGATCGCCGACCAGTCTGGCGATTGGTGGTGCAGCGGCCGGGGCCGCTGGCCGCAAGCGCTCTTTGAGGAACGGCACGCTCTGCCGTGGGGCGCCCGCCAGGATCCAGACGGCGCGGTACGCTTTCGGGGCCTCGCCGGCGAGGTCGGACCATAGCCCGTCGAGCTGCCGCGCAGTCAGTGGCCCCGGCTTGAGTCCCTCCGTCAAATCCCAGAGCAGGATGGTCGAATCCCCACCGCCAGACGCCAGGACGCGGCCGTCAGGGGCGAAGGCCAGCGACCAGATCGATCCCTGCGGCGCGGCGACGCGGCGGATTGCTTCGCCGGAAGCCACTTCCCAGAGGTGAATTGTGCAATCCTCGACAGAGTCACCGTTTTGCAGTCGCCGGGACCGGGTCGCGCCGGTGGCCACGAGGTGGCCGCTCGGCGAGAGCGTGGCCGCGAACATGCCTTCGTCACCCTCCGGTGCCCCCCCCAACTGTCGCCGCAACGTGCCGGTCGCCGCGTCCCAGACGAACACCCTGCCCCCAAGACCGATCCCAACGACGGACTGACCGTCTGGCGAAAAATGGAGGAACGGAGGCTCCAGTTGCCGACTGTCCCAGCGGCGCAGTTCCTGCCCCGTTGCTACCTGCCAGAGCCGCACGGTCTGGTCGCGCCCAGCAGACACCAGCCACTTCCCGTCGTGGGAGAAAGCAAACGAGGAACCGTCCTCCCGATGGCCTGCGAGGTGGGATAGGGCCTTGCCCGTCGTCGTGTCCCACAGACGAATCCCATCCGAGCCGGCCGAGGCCAGGAGTTTGCCGTCCGGCGCGAAGCGCAGCCAGCGCACGAACTCAAGGTGACCGGCCAGGGCATGACGTTTATTATTATTTAAGACATCCCACAAGTAGATTATCGGCTCGGGTGTCGCCGTCGCGGCGTTCATCCCAACCTGGGCGACTATCTTGCCGTCCGGCGACAGGTCGAGGGCGGCGAGCCAACGTGTCCCCTTTGTTCCGAGAAGTTCAGGGTGCGGCCGGCCACGCGGGCGCCCGGTGAGCGCGTCCCACTCCAGCACCTGCCTGTCCATGCCACACGAGAACAGCGTCTTGCCGTCCGGCGACCACCGCAGCGACAGGACGGTACCGCGGTGGCCCGGCACCGGGTCGATCTCCTGGCCCGTCGTGGTGTCCCACAAGCGCACGCCTGACGCGCCGGCCGAGGCCAGCACCTTGCCGTCCGGCGCGAAGGCCACAGAACCAAGCGCGGCACCCGTGTCCCAGGAGCGGAGCAACTTGCCCGCCTCCACGGCCCAGAGGCGGACCATCGTATCCGCCCCTCCGGTGGCCAGGATTTTCCCATCCGGCGAAAAATGAAACGAGTAGATCCCTCCCGCATGTCCCTTCAATTCGCGCAGCGGCTTGCCGGTCTTCACATCCCACAGGCGGACCACGTGATCTTCCCCGCCGGAAGCCAGGATCCGCCCGCCGGGCGCGAAGGCGACGGTCCAGACCGTTTTCGTGTGACCCTTGAACCGGTGCAGTTCCTTTCCGGTCGCCATGTCCCAGAGGCGAACCATGTTGTCGTCGCCGCCCGAGGCCAGGGCCTTGCCATCTGGCGAAAAGGCGACCGCGAGGACCGAGTAGGCGTGCCCTGCGAGCGGGCGCAGCTCCTTGCCAGTGACGGCATCCCACAGGAAGATTTTCGACCCTTCTCCTCCGAATTGGCCTGCAGCGAGCGTCCGCCCATCCGGCGCGAAGGCGACGGCATCGAAGGCGGAAAGGGCCGGCGGCTGGAGCCTGCGCAGTTCCTTGCCGGTGGCCACGTCGATCAGGGCGAGGCGCCCGCCGGTGAACAGGGTCTTGCCGTCGGGGGAGAAAGCCAGCGAATAGGCGCGGCCTCCGAGTCGATGCAGGGGCCGCCCGGTCGCCGCGTCCCACAGGCACACCCCGAAGGGGAGACCTCCCGTGGAGGCCAGCACCTTGCCGTTGGGCGCGAAGGCGGCCCGGTGGGTGAGGAAGCCGTGGCGAAACCGCATCGTTCCCAGGCGCGCCGACGCGCCCTCGGGCAGCGGATCGCCGTACAGATCGTTGGCCAGGGGACCAGGCGGCTTCTTCGCCTCCCTCCCCACGCTCGCCGCTCGCCCTTCCTCCGCGTTGTTCGGCGGTGACGGTTCCGCAATCGCGCTGCGGGTTCCCAGGCCAGCGCCGCCCACGGCCAGCCCGAGCGCCAGCAGCATGAGAAGAGGTTTCCCGCGCTGACCAGCCATCCACCGGAGGGCTTCTTGCACCAGGGCGACGGCCCTGTGCAGGGACAAGCGAGGTATTGTTCGTAGTTCCGCCTTCAGGCGGGTGGACGTCAAGCCGCCTGAAGGCGGAACGACGAACCACACGCCGCTTGTCCTGGCACTATGCAGGTAGCGGACCACGTTGCCGAGCATTGCCTGGCCCTCCGAAATTTCCTTGTACTCACCCCAGGAGCAGACCGTCAATCGCCGAAGTCGCCCGTTCCGCGGCGCGCACCGTGAACGCAAAGCCAAGCCCAGAGGGGGTGTGTCAACGTGATATGATACGACTTTCCAACCAATTTCCCCGACACTTCATCCTACCGCCCGAGAGACCACAAGGAAGAGGACTTTGACTGTCCGGAAAGAATGCGTACGAGCGGCGGGGTTTATCCCCGCCGTCTGAGGCCGGGCACGGCGTGGATAAACCCCGCCGCTCGTTCGCTTTCCCGGTTGCGTGCGGCTATGTAGCTCATCACAGCGCGTTCACTCAGGGACATTCGCGATCGCCCACTGGACAGCCTCGCGGTCGTAGACGCAGCGGCCAAAAAGCCGATTCTCGGTGAACGACATCACGAGGAAGACCGTTCCCTCATCCTCGGGCGACTCCCGGAGGAGCGCGCGGATAGCCTTGCTGGGGTCTTTGTAGGCCAGCCGCGGATCCAGTGCAGACGCCGCTGCCGCGAACCGAGCCCCAGCCGCAGTATCCAGCGGGGTGAACCGCCCTTCGAGATACCACATATCCGGAATCGCGTCGGTCAACTGACCGACGACTTCGCCTCGATTGAGCACGTCCACCGATGCCCCTCCGTCGCCAAACAACGAACCCTCATTCGCATGGCGGCTCTGTGGCATCGCCTGGCTCAGTCGGCGGTGCCGCCTCGACAACCGACTTGCTTGCGGCGGTGTCTGTGAGCGCCGCGAGCTGCTTGCAGAGCCTTCCCTCGCCTGCCCGATACTGCTTCCACTGCGCTGCCTGACGCAACCGCACCAAACCGCGCCGCAAGTCCGCGGGCATGGGGTGCGATTTGGCATGCCGCCCAACAAGGTTCACCAGGACAGGCAAGAAGGGCTCACAGAAGATCGACACCATGCCCAGGTCGGCCGTCCGATTCACGAGGTAGGCGAGGTCGTCACTCTCCCACGGGAGCTTCCTTCGCAGCAGGCGGGTGGCCACCAGGAGGGGGAACTTCGGGTATCCCTGCTCATGGAGGAGATTCATGTAACGGACATCCAGGCCTTGCGGTTTCCCCAGTCGGTCCCGCATCTGGGCGAGGCGTTCGATACCTTCACGGATCATGGCCATCTGAGTCCGCTGATCGGCGCCGAGAATCGCCTCGGTCGCCGGGAGGGATTCGATGTGCTCGAACCG
>WNGB01008451.1_pt1 | contig 14636 bp, 16 predicted proteins | sample 5400681 | NCBI WGS metagenome assembly WNGB01 (sample SAMN13153367, study PRJNA577476) | soil metagenome | isolation source: 115 cm soil or saprolite under grassland replicate 2 | place: USA:California | collected 2016-06-15
CTGGGCACTCCACGCCGCAGCCCGCCCGGGAGGGCGAAGCCCTGCTCGAACGCGTGTGCGGCATCTCACGCGGTCCCGGTTGCTGTACTTTGCTGCTGTACTCCCGCCCCGGCTGTTCGAATTATGTCTCTGACCAGTGGAGCTAAGGGGACTCGAACCCCTGACCCCCTGCTTGCAAAGCAGGTGCGCTCCGCACGCCGAGCACGTTGATTGATAAGCGGCCAGTTCACAAGCTCCTCTTCATCCCATTTTCGAGCACTTCGGGCACGGTCACACCAGATGTGATCTCCCAAATTCCTCCCAATTGATCAAAGAAGAGCAACATGCCTGACGGCCGTCGCGGTCAGCTGACGACGTCGGCGCGGTCACCTGGGCCGGCGCGGAGGCCTCGGTTCGCTCGGTAGCCATGACTTGCAGCAAGGCATCGATGAGGTGGCAGTCGGCAGCTCCTGCTTACTTCTTTACATCTGGTACCTCAGATGTATGCTGAAGATGTTGACACTGTCAAGACGAGGTTTGCCATGCCTGATGATGACCGATTCCCCCGATACCTCTCGCCGGCATGGGGAAAGGTGCTTCGCTGCCTGCAAGGGCACGATCCGGTCGAGCGCGTGGGCGACGCCGTAACGAAGGCGGTGGCCGCCACGATCAGGACCGTTAACGGGATCCCGTCACTCCCCAGCCTCGCCGAGAAGATGCGCGAGGCTGCATCGAGAGGGGATTCGCTTCGCTTCGACTCCCCGGCAGGTCGCGAACATGTTCCAACGAGGATCGCTGAGCAGGCTGCCGCATCCTTGGCCATAACCATGCAGGGAGAGCTTGCCCTCGTCTCACCAACGGGCGCTACCCTGCTGCTCGCCCGACGAGTAGTCAAGGATCTTGCCTACCATTACGGATTCGACCGGATGGTCCAGGCGTTGCCGCCAGAGTCCTACGGGCATGGCGATCTGCGGGCGGTGATGACCGCTGCGTTGGCCGGGGACCCGCTGGCTAAGCTAGCCGCCCGATTCGCCTCCCGACCGACAGGTGAAGGACTGCGGGCACCCGCCAGGCGCGGGCCCAAGCCGACGCTGAAGAATCTGCTCAATACGGATCTGGAGTCGCTGTGATGTCGGCGGATACCGAAGGCAGCACCGGGATGTACCGCTCGGGTTGGCTCCGGTTTCCTGGCAGTGAGCCGCGCCCGCTCAGGTTGGGTTACGAGGCTCAACTGGACGGCCGTGAGGTGATTGGCCGACTTTGGCGTGACCTTCCACCCGTGGCGGCGGACCTGCTAGAGATCGCCGCCATGGCTCACGCCGCCGACCGGCTAGTGTCACGTCCCAGCGAGCGCGAACGCTCGGACGGATCTGGCTGGGGACGGCAACTGTGGCTGCAGGTACCTGTCCGTAACCCAAGTCTGTGGAACTCAGTTGTCGAGCTGCTGACCGGCCTGCTGGGATGGCTCACGGACGATATATGGTCTATCGATTTCTCCCAGCTGGCCCATGACGCGGGGCCGCTTGACAATCTACAGGGCTTCCTGTTCGACACCGTTCCCCACAGCTCGCCTCTCGCCTTGTTCTCCGGCGGCCTTGATTCCGCTCTTGGTCTTGCTCACGATCTGAGGAGTTCAGACGCGGTCGTGGTCAGTGTGCACACGAACAACCGAATGAAGGCAGCCCAGCGTCAGGTTGTCCGCGCTCTCGAGCGTGACACAAGCACCTCGTGCGTGCAGCTCCAGTACCGCGTATCGCTGCGGGAGCCTGAGCGCGAGAACAGCCAGCGGACCAGAGGCCTACTATTCCTCGCGACGGGCATAGCCACGGCATGGACACTCGGCCAGGACCGGCTGCGCGTATTCGAGAACGGGATCGGGGCGATCAACCTGCCTTACCTGCGGTCACAGGAGGGGGCGCAAGTAACAAGGTCCATGCACCCGCGGACATTGCGGATGGCGGAGGGCCTTGCATCGGCGGTCAGCGGCCGACCGCTCCAGGTTGAGGCACCGTATCTGCTCTTGACCAAAGCGGAGGCAGTCCGCGCGGTCCCGGAGATCGACGCTTCAATCATTGCTGCTGCTGTCTCGTGCGACACTGCCTTCGCGGCCAGGGTGCCCGGTGCTGCGCAGTGCGGTACCTGCACATCGTGTCTGCTGCGACGCCAGGCCCTCATCGCGGGAGGACGTAGCGACGCCGACGAGGTGACCCGGTACCGAATTCGCTCGCCTGCTGGCACAAGCTCCCTGGCCGCAATGACCTGGCAGCTTGAACGCCTTCGCGACTGCCTCAACACGACGGATCAGTGGCAGGGCATAGTGTCAGAGTTTCCGCCCATTATGGATGTCGAACGTATTGCCCCAGCTCAGCTGACCAGGCTCTACGGTGCGTACGTCCGGGAGTGGGGAGCAGTGGATCTTGCTTCGTTCAGGCTCAGAGGCGACAGATCGGCGGCGTTATGCGAGACGAAGAGCGACCAGAGCTAGAAACCGGCGGCGGTCCGCTTGGCTCCCGGCTGCGCGCTGCCAGGGAGGCACGCGGGCTGACCCAGGCTCAGGCCGCCGCGGAGCTAAAAGTAAGCCGACCCTTGCTCATCGCCATGGAGAAGGGTAGCCGCGAGGTCCAGCCCGCCGAGCTGGTCAGTTTGGCCAGGCTTTATGACCGGCCGGTCAGCGAGCTGCTGCGACCGACGGCACCGCCAATAGCTATCGGGGCTCGATTCCGCGCCGCCCTTGCCTCGGCACCCGAGACGGACGACCTGCCGCAGCTGATCGTGCGCCTGGAGGAACTCGCGGACAACTATCTCGACTTGCTGCGCCGTGCCGGGGCCGGACCGCCCGGACAGTATCCGCCGGTCCGGCGGATCGATCATCTCGACCCTGCTCAGGCAGCGGAGGACTTGGCAACAGAGGAGCGCAACCGTCTGGGTATCGGCGATGGTCCTATCCAGCGGCTTCGTGAGGTTCTTGAGGTCGATGCGGGACTCCGGATCTTCATCGAGCCCTTGCCTTCCAGGGTGGCCGGTCTCTTTGTCTACGTAGAGCCGCTGGGCGGCTGCGTTGCCCTGAATGCTCGTCATCCAGCCGAGCGCCGTCGCTGGACCCTGGCCCACGAGTACGCGCACTTCCTGGTCTCGCGGGAGCGGGCCGAGGTCACGCTCGTCGGTCACCGGCGTCAGCCGCCGGAAACCGAGCGATTCGCAGATGCGTTCGCGGCTAACTTCCTCATGCCTCGCACTGGGCTGCTTCGCCGCTTCAATGAGCTGAAACGAAGCAGAGAAGGTCAGGTCACGGCGGCGGCGCTCGTCCAGGTGGCCCATGCTTACCAGGTCTCCGTCCAGGCCCTCACGCTCCGACTGGAAGATCTGCGACTAGTTCGCCCAGGAACCTGGGAGAGGCTACGGGATAACAACTTCCAGCCACGAGCTGCCGCGCAGCTGCTGGGCCTGGAAGCGGGCGATGAGCAGGCAGCCGATTCACTGCCATTTCATTACCGAATCCTGGCCACCCAGCTCTATGCAGATGGAGAGATCACCGAGTCTCAGCTCGCCCGGTATCTCGGCACGGACATCGTCGGGGCGCGACGGGTCTACCAGCGGCTGACCGAGACTCGCGACGTGTCAGACGACGGGGCATCCCAGATCGTCGATCTGGCCGAGGCGCTGGGGTGACAAAGTGCCGCGCCGCAAACTCCTTCTCGACGCATGTGTAGCTATCAACCTTGCTGCGGCAGGCAGGCTGGACCAGATCGCCGACGCGCTGCAAGTGACCTTCATCATCGCCGCGCAGGCCGCTTCCGAGGCTGGATATCTTCGCGACATCGTCAAGGGCACGACCGTGCTGACGCCTATCAACCTTGATCAATTCGCATCGAGTGCGACCTTGGAGATCCGCGAGCTTGCACCCTCGGAACTAGCGCTGTACTTGGAGCTCGCGTCGATCGTGGACGATGGCGAGGCCGCCACGATCGCGCTGGCCATTCATCAGCGTATCGACCTAGCCACCGACGACCGCCGAGCGCGACGACTCTGTGCGGAGCGACGCCTGGCCGAGCCCGAACGGACCGTGGCGTTGCTGCATGGATATGCGGAGGCCGCCCGGCTGAAGAACGATGAACTCCGGCAGATGCTCATCCGGGTACGAGACCGGGCTAGCTTCCTACCCACTCGCTCGGATCCTCACCTTAAGTGGTGGAACGACCACATCCGTGACGCTTAGGCGTGCTTTGCGTGGCCTTCCCGCTTTGGGCTTGGTGGCCGCCAGGCGGTGAGGTCGCTGGCGCTGACCGGGCAGCGGTGCATCTGGTCTTCGAGGTAGGAGGAGTAGGCCTCGGCCGGGCTCATCCCGAATGCGGCGTCCTCGTCGCCGTGCCACTGCCGCACCCAGGGCATGATCTCGGCCGGGCCGGCGATCAACGGGACCAGCCGATCGCATTGCCAGCCGTCGCGGGTGGCCCGGTCCTCGATGATGGCCATCAGCGCGTGGGCCTGCTCCCGGTGGTCCCAGCCTGCCCAGCCGAGCAAGAGCGACCCGTCGCCGTCCGGCTAGCCAGCGGATAGGAGATGAACCGCTCCTTCGGCACGTCCAGCTTGATCACTGCTCGTCCGCGCCCACCACCCAGCCGTCCACCGGGAAAGGCATCCAGAACGTTGATGTTCTCGCCGGCCCGGACCCTCACCCCCTGGGAAAAGGCGCCGCCGTAGCAGCAGTCCAACAGCAATACGATGCTGCGCGACCGACTCGCCCGCATGCACCGCTGGACGAAGTCTGCGGAGATCGCGGTGGAGCCGAGCCGGTTCGGCTTAGTGTTGCGTGCGGCGAAGAAGAGTTCGCCAGACTCGCTCTTTAGCCCATGACAGGAGAAGTGCAGCAGCAGCACGTCCTCTGGGTGGCTCTCCGAGAGGAAGTCCTCGATCTGCGCCTCGATGACATACGAGGGTTGGTTGGACGCCACCTGCACATCGAAGTTACCTATGTCTGGATCGCGGAGCACGTTGCCCAGCGCCTCCGCGTCCGCGGCCGGAGTCAACAGGTGCTTCAGCCCTTCATTCTCGTACTCGTCGTTGGCCACGATCAGAGCTTTTCGCTGGGCGCTCACGGCTCTCTGTCTCCCGTAGCGTGTCGGCTGATGAACAACCCGATCAGCCGATCCTGATCCGCCGCAGTCGCATCGGAAAGCTCCAGCGCGTCGCCGCCGATCTCCAACCGCACCCCCCGATGGGGTCTGCCACCTCGCGTCAGCCACGCTTTAATCGCGGAGATGACAGCGCCCAAGCCCTCAGCAGCAGTCCCAAGGCCGACCAATAGTCCACCGACTGCGGTAACATCCGGCGCACGGGCGCCCGGCGGCGGTTCACCGGCCGAAACTTTGGTCACATCCTCTACGTCGAGCTGCAGTAGCTCTTGGCGAAGGAAGCTGGTCAGCGCATCTAGCCGCTCGTCATCCGCACCCTCCTCCGTTAACCGAAGGCGCAACAATGGCAGTGAAAGCAAAACGGTGGCAGGCAACGGGGCGGCACAGGAGTCATGGACAGCAGGCAACATGTTCCGTCAGCGCCAAGCGCAGGGCCACGGCGCCGAGCCCGCCAGCAGGTGAAGCGCCAGCGTACGGTGCGATTCGATCTCAGCGAGGAGGAATTCGCTGAGGTGGGCGCGGCCGCTGCGCAGGCTGGCCTGGCCAAGGGCGCCTACGCGGCACAGGTCGTCCTGGCCGCCGCCCGTAGTGGCACCAGCCCGGGCGAGTCCCCGGTGCGGGGAGCACTGGGGGAATTCATCCGGGCGGCCGGGCTGGTCCGCCGCATCGGCGTCAACCTCAACCAGGCCGTCGCCAAGCTCAACGCTACCGGCCAGCGCAGCGGCGACCTGCTCCCGTACGCGGCGGAGAGCATTCGCCGGGCCCGGCTCCTCGACCAGCACCGCATGAACGACGCCCGGTAATCTCAGAAACCTTGGCGCGGTGAGCAATTCGCCGCTGTGGTGACCATTGCAGGCTCCCGCAGGACATTCGTCCATTGGCTGGCCGGAGGTGACCGGCCAATATTTGGGTAACGGCACAGCGGGGTGTTGTGCCTTGTGCAGGGGGGCTCATGAGATTCACGACCCGGCTTGGCATCGCGGTCACGGCCGCGGGCCTCCTGGTTGCGGGTTGCGGCGGCTCGGCCGGCCCGTCGCCGTCGCGGTCAGCATCTGCGGCGACCGCCGCTCCGTCGCCGTCAGAGTCGGTCCTGTCGCCATCACCAGCCCCGACGCCGGCTCCCAGGTCCGCTCCGCTCGGCTACCAGCCGCTCTATCCGTTCGCCAGCCTCGCCGAGGTACAGGCCTGGCAGGCCAGCTACCGGGACGGCGGACACCAGCCGTGGCATCTGAGCGCCGATCAGACTGCGCTGTCCTTCACCCAGGGCTATCTTGGCTTCCCAGGGATCAACAAGGTGGCCAGGCATACCATCGGGGCTCATGACGCACGGGTGATGGTCGGCCTGACCCTCCCGAGCGGCCGGATCAGTGATGCGGCCACGATTCACCTGGTGAAATGGGGCTCCGGTCAGTTCGCGCCCTGGGAAGTCGTCGGTACCGACGACACCACGCTCACCCTTGATGTCCCGGCGTACGGTTCTACGGTGTCCTCGCCGGTCACCGTCCGCGGGAGGATCACCGGTGTGGATGAGAACCTCCGGGCGGAGGTGCGGACCCTTGGCTCGGCGTCTCCGGCCGGCCGCTACTGCTGCGCCCCCGCAGGCGGTTCAGCCACTCCGTTCTCGTTTCCGGTGCGGTTCCAGGCTCCTGCTGGCCGGGTGATCACCATAGTGGTCCACACTGGCGGCCATGTCGCCGCAGTGGAACGGTTCGCGGTCACCGGAACCCAGGTCCGTTAGCAGTTCTCCAGCTCTTGCGGCATCGACCCGTAAATCCTTCGTGCGCTGACTTGGGTGCCTGTGTCCGTGACCATGAGAAAGTGGTTCTGGCTCACTTTCCGTGAGCTCATAGCCACCGCAACGCGACCGTTGACCGGCGACCTCCAGACCAGTAACGCTGGACCGCGTCGGCGGTCGACGTCGGCTACCTTGATAGACCCATCACGCTGAGTGATGAATAAGGTCAGGGAGAACCCGCGCAGATCGCCGCCGATATGAGCGGCAACCTGGGTGGCCGATGGCGCAGAGCCGGCGATCCGGAGCGGTTGCTGTGCCTGGACGGTTACCTAGCGTGATCCCCGCGATCGGCCTACCTGAGGTTCCTCGTCGTTTGCTGGAACCATGGCTGGCAATAGCCTCCGGGTCTCAGCCTGAACCCGGGGACCCGGTCACCACCATGCGACGAGGCTGCAGTGTGGCGCTGGCGCCGCGACAGCGGCAGACCGGCCGCCAATGAGCAGGCCCGTCACTACGAAAGCCGGGCCTTTGGCCATAGGCCGGCTGCATGCTGCGGGCGTACCATGTGGCCCTATCCAAGGAGGCGCGGTGTCTGTTGCCGCCGTAGGGCATGGCGGCCCTGGTGCACAGGAGCCATCCGGCGCGGTTAGCTCGGGCCTGCGGCGCGGGTGGGGCGTCAGCCCTGGCCGGCAGGAGGCGATTGCCCGCGCGCTGCAGGGCCTGGTGCCCGGCGGCGGACGTTTGTCCCCAGCCCGGCTACCTGCGGTCACGGGAGTGCTCGCCGCGCAGCCGGACCTGTGGGCGGACCTGGTCGTGCATGATCCGGATGTGCGCTGGTACCTGCCGCTGCACAGGTCGAACAGCTGCGACGTGTGGCTGCTGGCCTGGGAACGCGGCCAGGATACCGATTGGCATGACCACGGCGGGTCATCGGGCTCGTTCGCCGTGGCGGATGGCTGCCTGGTGGAGCAATACCGCGCCGCGAGCGGTCGGCGGTTCAGCCGCCGCCAGCTTGCCGCGGGCCAGGCGGTCGCGTTCGGCCCAGGGCATGTGCACAACGTCGCGCACGGCGGCGGCGGCTCGGCGACCAGTATCCACGCCTACTCGCCGCCGCTGCTGGCAATGACCTATTACCAGGTGACAGGCTACGGGCTGATCGCCCGGGAGACAGTGGCGATCGAGGGCGCTGAGGGCGCACGGGGCCGGGGCGGCGCGGAAACGGCGCTGGCGGACGCGACAGCGTCCGCAGCCGAACTGCGCAGCGAGGTGGTGCTGCCCGGCGGCACGCAGAGCATCGATGAGCTGCTCGCCAAGGCGCGCGGCGGCCTGGAGCGAATGCGCCCGGAGGCGGCCCTGGCAGCCCTGACCGACGACGCGGCGCTGGTCGACATCCGGCCGCTTGAGCAGCGGATCGTCGAAGGTGAGGTGCCGGGCGCGATCATCATCGGCCGCAACGTGCTCGAGTGGCGGCTGGATCCGCGCAGCGACGCCCGGATCCCCGCCCTCGCCCGCACCGACCGCCACATCATCGTGATGTGTTCCGAGGGCTTCGCGTCGACTCTGGCCGCGGCGAGCCTGCGCAAGATCGGGCTACACCGGGCGACATACCTCGAGGGCGGGTTCCAGGCCTGGAAAGCCGCTGGCCTGCCCACCCGGCCCGCCCAGTCGCCGGGCTGATGGTGCATCTGCCCGGCTGCGAGCCGGCCCGTACTGCGCCCGAACAGATTGATCTGTAGGTGCATGCCAGGTACCTGTAGCCGTGCTGCGGGGATGTCGGGCACGCCCGAGCGAAGCGCTGACCGGCCAGGGCGGTAGACAGGATGTGGCCGCACGGCCATCCGAGAGGAGGTTGTGGGATGAGGGATGAGGCGAAAGCGATGGAGCCCGAGGAGGTGACACGGCTGGTCGCCGAGCGGCTCAATGCGGGCGACGTGGCGGGTGTGGCGGCACTCTACGAGCCGCAGGCAGTGCTGGCCTACCCGGCCGACCGGCCGGTGACAGGGCGGGAGGCCATCCAGGCCATCTATCAGCAGATGGCCGACGCGGGAGTGAAGTTCGCCATCGAGACCCCGCTGCCCACCGTCAGGTTCGAGAATCTGGCGCTGACTTCGACCCGCTCGGCCGACAACACCGGGATCCGGGTGCAGGTGCTGCGCCGCCAGCCGGATGGCTCCTGGCTGCGGATCATCGACCGCCCCGAGGTTCCCCAGCCCTGGCCGCGGTGGGCACGCCGCCTGGAACCAAGTCGCTCGTGCAGCCAGCGAGCCTTTGCGCGTGGCAGGTGCGCTGCCCATCGAAGCCCGCCCGTGCGGGGCCTTGTTGGCGGCTGCTGTGTGTCGTCGCCGACGGGATCTGAGCTGCCCCCCGGGGGCGGCTGACGCCGGCGGGACAGCCGGCGGTGGCTTAGGGGCGGCTGTTGTTGCCAGGCACGGGCCGTAGCGGCACCTGGGCGGTGGTGCAGCATGGAAGGGCCGCCTTGTGCAGGCGCTGCCCGCGTCCGCGCGCGGCGGAGCAGGAAGCGACAGCGGACACCTTAAGGACGTAGCGATGGACTTGGCCGTCTGCCCTTTGACCGCCGAGCTGTGGCCAGCCCTGGAGGAGCTGTTCGGCAGGGCTGGGGCGTCGAACGGGTGCTGGTGCACGTACTGGCGCATCGGCCCGGGCTACCGCGACCGGCCGCGCGAGGACAACAAGCGCGACCTCAAGCAGCTCGCCGGCTCCAGGCAGCCGCCAGGCCTGCTCGCCTTCAACGGCGGCCCCGCCGTCGGGTGGTGCGAGCTCGCCCCCCGGACCAGCCTGGGATGGCTGGCCGGTGGCCGGTACTTCCCGCCCATGGATGACCTGCCCGTGTGGTCGCTCCCGTGCTTTCACGTGCGGCGCACGCACCGCGGCCAGGGCGTGATGGGAGCGCTGATCGAGGCGGCCATCGCGGTGGCAGCCTCGGCCGGCGCCCCGGCCCTGGAGGCCTACCCGGTGGACACGGCCGTGCCCGGCCACTCCCGCAACCTGTTCTCTGGGGTCGCGTCTACCTTCGCCCTGCACGGCTTCCAGGTTGTGGCCCGGCGCCAGCCCCACCGCCCAGTGATGCGCAAGATCCTCAGCACATCGGAATGACCGGCAAGCACGAGCCGCTCCTCCGCAGAAGCCGTCCGCCGTGGGTGGTACGGGTGCATCCTGGCGTGTGCAGGTCAAATCTTGGTGGTGAGTATCTCGGTCACGTAGGCGTCGATGGTCTGCTGGCCGGTGGCGGCGGCTATCGATACTCGGTGATGCCCGTCGCTGACGAAATGCTGGCCGCCGACGCGGTAGACCTCGATCGGCGGGATCGCCGCACCGCGCCTCTGGGCCAGCGCCAACTGCTCCCAGCGTTCCCGCACCCGGTTGGAGGTGGGCCGGAAGTGCCGGTCGAAGTCGTGCCGCTGCTCGACCGTGCCGACGATGGTGTCCAGCGGTATCGTCTGCAGGCCCAGCTGCCGCTCGCCGCGCCAGCCGAGCGCGCCGGTGACCTCGTCCAGCCGCAGCAGGCCGTCGCGGTCACGGGGCTGGTGACGCAGGCGGTGCGCCAGCGTGGCCAGCACCTGGTGCCGCCTGGCCCGGGCAAAGTCGTTCTCGGCGTCTGCCTCGGGGAATCCGGTATCTAGCATCGGGCCGCCTCCGTTTCTGTGACTTCGCCGTGGGTCAGCTGACCGCGCCGAGGGCCGCGCTGACGGCGGCGATGATCGCCCCGCCGAGCGCGATGGAGATGATCGAGCGCACGAAGCCGGTGGCAAAGAAGCGCCAGCGGATCCAGGCCAGCGTCTGCAGCTCGAACGCGATCGCCGCGAGGGCGACCAGTAGCGCGGCGCGGTAGGGGGATGAGGAACGGGAGGGTGCGCAGGACGCCGCCCAGGAACGTGCCGGCGCCGGTGATCGTGCCGCGCCGGTAAGGGCTGCCGCGTCCGGTGCGGTGGCCAGCCCGGCGAGGAACGCGTAGCGCGGCTGGTGGGAGGCGAACGCGACGGCGAAGATCGGCGCGAGTGTGGGCAGCGAGCCGTCGATCAGGCCGGTCATCGCCGGCTGCGCCCGCTGGAGCAGGAACGACCGCTCCTCGCTCCTGTGCGCGACGTCGGCCTCGGTCCAGGTAGTGCTGGTGGTCATCGCCTGATCTCCTTCGGTAAGCCCTCGGCGGGAGGTAGTAGGACTTAGGCGGCCCGGCGAGCCTGGTCGTTGCCTTCCGCCGCTCAGGTGCGGCGGCCGGGGGGCGTTTCCATGGCGGCGCGGGCTTGGGGGGCTTGGCTGGGCCGCGGGGCACCGGCGCGGCGGCGATGATGGTGGCGCAGGCTAGCCCGGCCCTCCGCACATGAACAGAGATCAACTCTGTGACCGTTCGATCATCGGCTGACCGGCCCGCCAGCTCCGGCTGAACGGCGGCCCCGGCCCGCCAAAGTCACCGGATTCGGCGTCCAGCCCAGCGCCCTCAAGATCAGCTGGACTTACTGACCGGTAACCGGTAGAACTCCGTCGTGGCCTCCTGGACTCGCGAGCTGACGGTGCGGCCGGTGCTGCCCGGCGAGATCGCCCGGTTCCAGGGGCTCCTGGGGGCCTATCACTGGCTCGGGCCGCGCCTGTTCGGGTCGGTGATCCGGCATGTCGCCGTCCTGGATGGCACGTGGGTCGCCCTGCTGGGATACGGGTCGGCGGTGCTGCGGTGCACCGCCCGTGACCAGGTGATCGGCTGGGCGGATGCCGACCGGGTCGACCGGCTGCCGATGCTGGCCGGCAATCAGCGGTTCTGCATGCTGCCGGGCCCGCGGCGCCCGCACCTGGCCTCGGCGGTGCTGGCCCGGTCGCTGGGCCGGCTGCCCGGGGATTACCTGCGGATCCGCAACCAGATCGTGCTGGCGGTGGAGACGTTCACCGATCCGGCCCGCCACAGCGGGGCGTGCTACGCCGCGGCGGGATTCACCTGCGCCGGGCCGACAGCCGGGTATGCCCGCGGGGCCGGGGGATCGGGGTATGCATTCCATGGCCGGGTGAAACGGTGCTGGCTGCGCGAGGTGGCGCCCGGCGGGCTGGCCGCGCTGGGCGCCCCGGCCCCGTCGGTGCTGTTCACCGGGCCGGCGCCGGCGGCTGCGTGGCTGGACCTGAATCGCGGCCAGGTCCTCTCGCTGCGCGCGCACCTGGGCGAGGTGCTGGCCGATCCCCGCCATGCCCGGGGGATCCGCCACGACCACGCGGCGACCGCGGCGATCGCGGCGGCCGCGCTGCTGGCCGGGCACCGGGTCCCGGCAGCGATCGCCGGCTATGCCGGCAGGCTCGGCCAGGACGCGCTGCGGCTGTTCGGCGCCCGCTGGCCGGGCCGGCGCGGCGGCTACATCCCGCCGTCGGAGACCAGCTTCCGCCGGTTCCTGCACGCCCTGCCCGACGGCGCGCTGGCCGGCGCGGCCGGCAGCTGGCTGGCCGGCCAGGCCGCCGCCGGCGCCCTGGATGCCCGGCAGGCCCGGCGGCTGGCCGCCCGGCTGGCCGCTGCCGCCCCGGCGGTGCGGTGATGGCGTCCGGGCGCCAGGCCGCTCCGGCTCCGGAGCTGATCTACGCTGATGTCCCGGCACGGCAGATCAAGATGCTGGGTTCCCTGCCGGTCATCGCCTCGTTCTGCCGGCGGCTGGGCATCGCCGCCATCATCGACGGTCTGGTACCGATCCGTGACGTCGCCACCGTCACCGCCGGGCAGGCAGCTGAGGCGATGATCTGCAACCGGCTCACCTCCCCTGCCCCGCTGGTGCACGTCCAGGACTGGGCCAGCACCTGGGCGGTGACCGAGATCCTCGGCATCTCTCCGGTCAGCCTCAACGACGACAAGCTCGGCCGCACCCTCGACGCGATCGCCCCGCACCTGGAGGAGATCACCGGGGCGGTCGCCGTCCGGGCGATCGACGCCTTCGGCATTGACATCACCCAGATGCACTGGGACATGACCAGCTTCTCGCTGCACGGCGCTTACGAGCAGGCCGATGAGGACTACCCGGTGCCCTCGTGGGGCCACCCCAAAGACCGCAGGGAAGACCTGCTGCAGATCCAGGCCGGGATCGCCGCCAGCGGCGACGGCGGGATCCCCGTCTACGCCCGCGCCTACAGCGGCGGGGCCGCCGAGGTCTCCCAGGTCATCGGCGCGATGACCGGCCTGAAGAAGATCGCAGGGACGAAGAAGTTCCTGCTGGTCGGCGACTCCAAGCTCATCAGCTACGGCAACGTCGCCGCGATCCACGGTGCCCGCTGCACGTTCCTGGCCCCCGCGTCCAAATCGTATGTGAGCCCCGCCGAGCTGGCCGCCTGCGACCTGGCCAGGGCCACCCAGGTGGACTACGTCGCCGGACGCGACCAGCACAAGAAGGCCAGCAACCCCGGCCAGCTGGGCCGCTGGTACGTCCTGGAAGACGATCAGCCGTTCTGGATCCGGAACTCCAAGCGCAAAAGCGACCCGCCGATCCAGCTGCGCCGCATCTTCGTGCACTCCACCGCCCGCTCCGGCGCCGCCCTCACCAGCCGGACCAGGAAGCTCACCCGAGCCAAAGAAGACCTGGACCGCCTGGTCTCGGGCCTGGGCGGCCGGTTCTACCCAGACGAGCAGAAGGTCACCGACCGCATCAAGCAGATCAGCCTCGCCCGCAAGGTCGGCCCCTACCTGCGCTATACCATCGGCACCGCCCGGGCCGGCGGCCCCGCCAGCAGCACCGGCCAGGTGAGCGACCAGGCGGCCGGCACCCGCGAGGCGACCGGGCCCGGCCCGGCCGATTCCTGGCGGGGCAGCGGCAGCGGCGGACCCGGCAAACCCACCCTCACCTGGTGGTTCGACCAGGCCGCCATCGACGCTGAAGCCGCCACCGACGGCTGGTACGCCCTGCTCACCAACCTCGGCGCCACCGAGACCGCAGCCGAGGTGCTGCTGCGCTATAAGGCCCAAGAAGCCGTCGAACGCCGGTACGGCAACCTCAAAGGACCGCTCGCTGTCGCCCCGATCTTCTTGAACAGCAACCGGCGGATCGCCGCGCTGATCACCGTGATCAGCCTCGCGCTACTGGTCTTCTGCCTGATCGAACGGGAAGCCCGCCGCAACCTCGCCCCGGAAACCAAAATCGCAGGCCTGTACAACCGGCAGCCCGCCCGGCCCACCGGCCGGCTCATCCTCACCGCACTGGCCGGCCTGCAGCTGATCCCGGCGACCGCGATCAGCCCAGCCCAGATCAGCAGGCCCGACCCGGTCCAGGCCCAGCTGCTGGACCTGCTGGGCATCGACCCGACCCACCCGCCCTAACGCCCGGCCAAATCCACAGGACGTGACCTATGTCCATATGCGAATTACGGGGCTAGCCTGCCGCGCAGGAAGGCAGCCAGGGCTCACTGCGGGGTTGTAGTGCCCGCCAGAGATGTGCCCGCCGGCGTACACGAACACCATGAGCGCCGCGCCAATCGCCAGCGGGGCCAGGGCCGCCTTGCCCATGACCGCGGCCCCCACCGTAAAGGCCAGCCCGAAAGTGCCGATGAACTCGGTCACGTACTTGCGCATCTGCGACCCCCCACCGTGGCGTAGCTATTCACCAAGCGTCGGCGGCATGATGTGACGGGTCCTGGATGGGCTGGCTTAAGAGTCCCATTCCAAACATTGACTTCCTGCCGTCGAGCCCCGACAGGCCGATGGTGATGGTGCCTGATGCCCGGCCGCCGGTGTTGTTGAACGTGAACGGTACTTGCTGGCTGGCACCGAGCGTCCCGTAGCTGTAGGAGGAGACCTGCAACCAGCTGAGCGCGCCGCT
>WNGB01017175.1_pt1 | contig 14636 bp, 14 predicted proteins | sample 5400681 | NCBI WGS metagenome assembly WNGB01 (sample SAMN13153367, study PRJNA577476) | soil metagenome | isolation source: 115 cm soil or saprolite under grassland replicate 2 | place: USA:California | collected 2016-06-15
CGGTTCCTGCGCTCCGACCGGCACGTCGACCTGATCCTGCTCGACATGCATCTGCCCGATGGCCACGGGCTCGGCCTGCTGCAGAGGCTGCGGGCCTCCGGCCATCTCTGCGACGTCATCGCGGTGACCTCGGCCCGCGACGCGGACGTCGTACGCCATGCGGTGGCCCAGGGCGTCGTGCTCTACCTGCTCAAGCCGTTCACGTATCCGACCTTCCGCGCCAAGCTCGAGCAGTACGCCGCCTACCGCGCCGAGCTCGCCTCGGCCCCCACGGAGGTGGTCCAGGACGAGGTGGACCGGATGTTCGGCTCCCTGCACCCCTCGGCGAGCAGCGTCCAACTGCCGAAGGGCATGAGCCCCGAGACGCTCCGCCAGGTCACCGAGACGCTCCGCCGCTCCCCCGGCCCGCTGTCGGCGAGCGAGGTGGCCGAGGCGATCGGCTCGTCGCGCGTCACCGCCCGCCGTTACCTGGAGTACCTCACCGACACCGACCAGGTCGTCCGCCAGCCGCGGTACGGCGGCAGCGGCCGGCCCGAGGTCGAGTACCGCTGGCGCTGATGCGAGCCTGCAAACGCGACCGGCCCGCCCCAGACTGCGGGGCGGGCCGGTCGGCTGGAGAGCCTGATCAGGCCAGGTCGAACCGGTCGAGCTCCATCACCTTGACCCAGGCCGCGACGAAGTCGGTCACGAACTTCTCCTTCGCGTCGTCGCTGGCGTAGACCTCCGCGAGCGCGCGCAGCTGCGAGTTGGAGCCGAAGACCAGGTCAAACGCGGTGGTGGTGCGGGTGACCTCGCCGGTCGCGCGGTCGCGGCCCTCGAACACGTGCTCCGCCGACTCCGACGCCTTCCACTCGACGCCCATGTCGAGCAGGTTGACGAAGAAGTCGTTGGTGAGTACGCCGGGCCGGTCGGTGAAGACGCCGTACTCGGTCTGGCCGACGTTGGTGCCCAGCGCCCGCAGGCCGCCGACCAGCACCGTCATCTCCGGAGCGCTCAGCTCGAGCATGTAGCTGCGGTCCAGGAGCAACACCTCGGGCCGCTGCTTCTCGCCGGCGCGCAGGTAGTTGCGGAACCCGTCGGCCCGCGGCTCGAGCATGGCGAACGACTCGACGTCGGTCTGCTCCTCGGTGGCGTCGGTGCGGCCCGGATGGAAGGGCACGGTGACCTCGACGCCGGCGTCCTTCGCGGCCTTCTCGACCGCGGCGGCGCCACCCAGCACGATGAGGTCGGCCAGCGAGACCTGCTTGCCGCCGGCGTTGAACTCCTGCTGGACCTGCTCGAGCGTCGCCAGCACGGTGGCCAGCTCGGCGGGCTGGTTGACCTCCCAGTCCTTCTGGGGCGCGAGGCGGATCCGGGCGCCGTTCGCGCCGCCGCGCTTGTCGGTGCCGCGGAAGCTCGCCGCGGACGCCCAGGCGGTGGTGGCCAGCTGGCTGACCGTGAGACCGGAGTCGAGCAGCTTCGCCTTCAGGGCGGCGATGTCGTCGTCACCGATCAGCTCGTGGTCGACGGCCGGGACCGGGTCCTGCCACAGCTGCGCCTCGGGAACCCATGGGCCGAGGTAGCGCGAGACGGGTCCCATGTCGCGGTGCAGCAGCTTGTACCAGGCCTTCGCGAAGGCCTCGGCGAACTGGTCGGGGTTCTCGAGGAAGCGCCGCGAGATCTTCTCGTACGCCGGGTCGAGCCGCAGCGAGAGATCGGTCGTCAGCATCGTCGGAAGGTGCTTCTTGGCCGGGTCGTGGGCGTCGGGGATGATCGCCTCGGCGTCCTTGGCGACCCACTGGTTGGCGCCGGCCGGGCTCTTGGAGAGCTCCCACTCGTAGCCGAAGAGGGTCTCGAAGAAGCTGTTGTCCCATTGGGTGGGGGTCGGCGTCCAGGTGACCTCGAGGCCGGAGGTGATGGCGTCGCCGGCCTTGCCGCTGGCGTGGGCGCTCAGCCACCCGAGACCCTGGGCCTCGAGCGGGGCGGCCTCCGGCTCGGGACCGACCAGGTCGGGGTCACCGGCGCCGTGCGTCTTGCCGAACGAGTGACCGCCGGCGATGAGCGCGACGGTCTCCTCGTCGTTCATCGCCATCCGGCGGAAGGTCTCGCGGATGTCGCGGGCCGCGGCGATCGGGTCGGGGTTGCCGTTCGGGCCCTCGGGGTTGACGTAGATCAGGCCCATCTGAACCGCACCCAGAGGTCCGGCGAGGTCGCGGTCGCCGCTGTAGCGCTCGTCGCCCAGCCAGGTGTCCTCGGGACCCCAGAAGATCTCCTCGGGCTCCCACACGTCCGCCCGACCGAATCCGAAGCCGAAGGTCGAGAAGCCCATGTCCTCGAGCGCGACGTTGCCGGCGAGCACCAGCAGGTCGGCCCACGAGAGGCTCTTGCCGTACTTCTTCTTCACCGGCCACAGCAGTCGACGGGCCTTGTCGAGGTTTCCGTTGTCCGGCCAGCTGTTGAGCGGCGCGAAGCGCTGGGCGCCGTCGCCGGCACCGCCCCGGCCGTCCTCGATCCGGTAGGTGCCCGCGGCGTGCCAGCTGAGCCGGATCATCAGGCCGCCGTAGTGGCCGAAGTCGGCCGGCCACCAGCCCTGCGAGGTGTTCAGTACCTCGACGACGTCACGCTTGACGGCCTCGACGTCGAGCTTCGCGAACGCCTCGCGGTAGTCGAAGTCGGCGCCCATCGGGTTGCCCGCGGGCGAATGCCGGTGGAGCACCGACAGGTCGAGCTGGTTGGGCCACCAATCCTTGTTCGTCCGCGGCCGTACGCCGTGGGTCTCCGGCGCGTCGATCGCCGGGTTCTCGCTCTCGCTACCTTCAGCGGACACTCCGGTGACGGGGCATCCCTGGTTCTCGGTCATCGTGCAACCTTTCGTGACTGGCGGATTCGTGGGGTTCAGGAACGGGCGTTGCAGGCGGGGCAGGTGCCCCAGTAGACGACCTCGGCCTCGTCGATCGTGAAGCCTTGGTCGTCGGATGCGGACAGGCAGGGCGCCTCACCGGTGGCGCAGTCGACGTCGGAGACGGCTCCGCACGACCGGCAGACGACGTGGTGGTGGTTGTCACCGACCCGCGACTCGTAGCGGGCCACGGAGCCGGACGGCTGGATGCGCCGTACCAGGCCCGCGGCCGTGAGCGTGTGCAACGAGTCGTAGACGGTCTGGTGGGACACCTCCGGCAGCACGCGGCGTACGGCGCCGATGATCGACTCCGTGTCGGCGTGCGGATGTGCGTGCACCGCGTCCAGCACCGCAACCCGCGGGCGGGTCACGCGCAGCGCGGCACCGCGCAGCAGCTGCTGGAGCTCGGAGGGCGAGGGCACAACCCCAGCCTGGCCCCTTTTCTGGAACGAGTCAAGAAAAGACAGGCCTCTTTCTCCCGAAAATCCTCTGAGAATGCGACGAGGGCTGCCGCCGCGGATCGGATCCGCGGGACAGCCCTCGTGACGCTCTGACTCAGATGGGCTCAGGCCAGGTCGAGACCGGGGTAGAGCGGGTGCTTGTCGAGCATCTCGGCCGAGGCGGCCTTGGTCTTGTCGGCCACCCCGTCACCGAGCGTGTACGACGCCTTCGACGGCGCGCCCGCCTTGGTAGTGCCCGGCTGGGTGTTGGAGAGTACGTCGACCACCAGCTCGGCGACCCGGTCGAACTCGTCGTGCCCGAAGCCACGAGTGGTCAGTGCCGGCGTACCGAAGCGGATGCCGGAGGTGTACCAGGCGCCGTTGGGGTCGGCCGGGACCGAGTTGCGGTTGGTGACCACGCCGGCGTCGAGCAGCGCCGACTCGGCCTGCCGGCCGGTCAGCCCGAACGACGTCACGTCGAGCAGCACGATGTGGTTGTCGGTGCCGTCGGTGACCAGCTTGGCGCCGCGCTTCATGAAGCCGTCGGCGAGCGACTTGGCGTTGTCGGCGACGTTCTGGGCGTAGGTCTGGAACGACGGCTGCCGGGCCTCGGCCAGGGCGACCGCCTTGGCGGCCATCACGTGCGAGAGCGGGCCGCCGAGCACCATCGGGCAGCCGCGGTCGACATCGGCGGCGTACTCCTCCTGAGCGAGCACCAGACCACCGCGCGGGCCGCGCAGCGACTTGTGCGTCGTGGTGGTGGTGATGTGCGCGAACGGCACCGGGTTCTCGTCGCCGGTGAAGACCTTGCCGGCTACCAGCCCGGCGAAGTGCGCCATGTCGACCATCAGGGTGGCGCCGACCTCGTCGGCGATCTCGCGCATCTTCGCGAAGTTCACCCGCCGCGGATACGCCGAGTAGCCCGCGACCAGCACCAGCGGCTTGAACTCGCGCACCTTGGCCCGCACCACGTCGTAGTCGAGGATCCCGGTCTTCGGGTCGGTGCCGTACTGCTGCTGGTGGAACATCTTGCCGCTGATGTTGGGCCGGAAGCCGTGCGTGAGGTGGCCGCCCGCGTCGAGCGACATGCCGAGCAGCCGCTGGTTGCCGAACTCGTGCCGCAGCGACTCCCAGTCGGCCTCCGACAGCTCGTTGACGTTCTTGGCGCCCAGCTTCTCCAGGCCGGGGGTCTCGACCCGATGCGCGAGGATCGACCAGTACGCGACCAGGTTGGCGTCGATGCCGGAGTGCGGCTGCGCATAGGCGTACGGCGCGCCGAACAGCGCGCGCGCGTGCTCGGCGGCGAGTGACTCGACCGTGTCGACGTTCTGACAGCCGGCGTAGAAGCGGTGACCGATCGTTCCCTCGGCGTACTTGTCGCTGAACCAGGTGCCCATCGTGAGCAGCACCGCCGGCGACGCGTAGTTCTCGCTCGCGATCAGCTTGAGCGAGGCGCGCTGGTCGGCGAGCTCCTGGCGGGTGGCGTCGGCGATCCGCGGCTCGACCGAGGCGATGACCTCCAGCGCCTGCCGGTAGGCGCCGCTGGCCAGCTCTGCCGTTGCGGGAGTGAGGGAGTCAGTCATGGGCGACAGCCTAGACGCCCTCAGGGCAGCAGCGCGGCGAGCCTCTTCTTCTTGCGGTTCTCCCGGACGATCCAGGCGACCTCGGCGTCGTCGGCGGCGCTCTCGAGGTCGGCGAACGCGGCCAGGCCCGGCACCGGGTCGGCAGCCACGGCCACGCTCCAGCAGTAGCCCAGCCCCTGCCGCAGGGTGCGGACATCCGGGTCACGCCGCTCGGCGGGCGGCCGCGCGGCAAGCGACGCCGTCGCGCGCCGGCACACGTCAACCGCGGCGGCCGCGGCACGGGGCGTTCGGAGCAGCCGCGGCTCGCAGATCGCCGCCGCCGCAGCACGCTGGACCAGCGGATCTGGATCGTCGACCCAGGGCGGCGTGCCTCCGCAGCCGGGCCTCGACGGCGCGGTCGCCCGCGGCCAGGACCGCCCCGAGGCCGACGACACCACAGAACTTGAGGTACTCATCGTCAGAGGCGATCAGCGCGTCGAACGTCGCGAGAGCGCCCGCGTCGGCGACCGCCTGACCGAGCTCGATGTTGCCGCGGGGGCCGGGCAGCCCGGAGCGCTCGGTGAGGTACGCCGGCCACGCCGCGGGGTCCAGCGCGTCGAGCTCCGCGGTGTACTCCTCGACCTTGTTCACGCACCGAAACTACTGGCCCTCGCGCCGGACGGGCAGGGCCAACAGTCCTCGCAGCGCAGGACCTGGGATGACCCTTTCGGGCGACCTTGCGCGGACGCGCGCCCGATCGGACCCGGTTCGCCTACCGGTCGTGGGTCCCGCGAGTGGCCCGGGCGGCCTATCGAAATGCACCCGATCGGCGGTGCCGGACCGGCCCCGTCGCGGCCTAGCGTGCTGGACACCGATGGTCAGGGAGGACCCCGGATGTCTTTTCTCGGAGGCACACGCAAACCGCTCTTGCTCGGGCTCGCAATGGCCGCACTCTTCGGCCTCGGCAGCTGTGGCGCGGACCACCCCAAGCTGGACGCCCTCGAGGCGGACCCGATGGCCAGCGTGACGTTCGCACACACCGATCTCGCGGAGGAGATCGAGACGCCCGAGGGCACCACGCTCGGCAAGCCCGTGCACGCAGCGATCACCCGCCGGTTCACCTTCTCCGGCGTCGAGCCACAAAAGCTCGTCGACGCGGCCGGCGCGCTCGCCGTACACCACGGCTGGGCGGCGGGGACCACCCGCCCGCGCGCCTTCGAGGCGTCCAAGACAGTCGGCGGGGTCACCGCCGACCTGCTGATCACGGTCGCGCCCTTTGAGGGCGAGCCGGCGCTGTTCGTCTACATCACCGCACGCAACTAACCACCTCACTAATCCACCTCTCGGGGGAAATCATGAGACACGTCCGTCTGTTCGCGACCCTGGGCGTCAGCGCCCTGCTCATCTGTCTGGGGCTCGCCGTCCCATTTTCGAGTACGCCGGCCTCGGCCGCCGGCTTCGAGGCCAGCCCACTCAAGATCGTGCTGCTCGGCGACTCGTACTCCGCCGGCAACGGCGCGCGCGACGCCAACGGCGACCGCGACTACTACGGGCCCAAGGACTGCTATCGAAGCAAGTCCAACTGGGCGGAGCAGTACGTCGACTACCTCCAGAGCTCGGGCTACGAGGTCACCTTTCTCAACCGGGCCTGCTCGGGCGCGGTCGCGGCGAACGTGCTCAACGACCGGGAGATGGACACCTCTGTCGGCGGCTTCTTCCCGACCCACGAGTCCGGCGACCCGGAGCCGATCGACCAGCTCAGGGCGCTGGACCCGTGCAACACCCACAACTACGCCGACGAGGAGTACTGGACCTACCGGATCACCAGCCAGACGCTCAACGAGTACTACTACGCCTGCACCCGCTACCTCCGGGCCCAGGCCGACGCGGTCGGGCCGGACACCGACCTGGTGCTGTTCACCATCGGCGGCAACGACATCGGCTTCTCCGACATCGTCATGCAGTGCTTCGTCCCGTTCTCCCGGAGCGCGCACGACTGCGAGGACCAGGTGAACGCCGCCAGGCAGCTCCTGCCCGCCGTGCACCAGCGGGTGCTCGACATCGTGGACCGGATGCGGTCCAACGGGCTGCGTGAGGACGCCCGCGTCGTACTCGGTGGGTATCCGCTGCTGGCGCTCGACAACGGCTACGACCTCACCGACGGCTGGTTCAACAAGTACACGTACGCCGCCGCGGACGGGGTGCGCGCGCTCGGAGTGGAGGGCGACACCGCCCAGGACGCGATCGTCTCCGACGCCAACCTCGGCCACCCCGGCCAGGTGATGCACCTGACCGGCGTACCGCAGTGGTTCGGGGGGCACGAGCCGGACGGCGCCGTGTCGGACAGCAACGCCGACGGCTGGATCTGGGAGCTGCTGCAGACCAAGATCAAGCTCGAGTGGTACCACATGAACCCGATCGGCCACTACGAGTACGCCCAGCTGCTCAGCCAGGGCGGTGACTACGGGGCCGGTGCCGGGACCGTCGGCGCCGGCGGCGACATCGACGTCGTCTTCGTGCTCGACACCACCGGTTCCATGTGGTCCAGCATCGACGCGATGCGGCAGTACGCCACCTCGCTGGTCGACCAGGTCGCCGGCGTCACCACGAGTGCCCGGTTCGCGCTGGTCACCTACCGCGACCAGCCGGCCTGGACCGGCGACCCGAGCGACTACGCGGCCCGCGTCGACCAGGGCTTCACCTCCGACGCGACCACCATCAAGACCTCGCTCAACAACGTCACGGTCAACGGCGGCGGCGACTGGCCCGAGTCGATGTACTCGGGGATCATGGCCGGCCTCGACTTGCCCTGGCGCCCGGGCGTCAAGAAGGTCGTCGTCGTGCTCGCCGACGCTCCCCCCCACGACCCGGAGCCGGTCTCGGGCTACACCGCGCAGACCGTGATCGACCGGGCGTACGCCGTCGATCCGGCCGAGGTCTCCCTCGTCGACACCGGGTACGCCTCGGACGCCAGCCTCACCCGGGTGCTCACCGAGACCGGTGGCATCCGCGTCGACACCGACACCTCGGCCGACGTACCAGGGGCGCTGCTGGAGGCGCTGCAGACCGCACTCGGGAAGCCCTACGCGTGGATCAACGGCCCCTACGTCGGCCAGGTCGGAGACACCATCGAGATCGACGGGTCGGGGTCGTACGCCAACTCCGGTGTCCCGGCGAGCTACGAGTGGGACTTCGACGGGGACGGCACCTACGACCAGACCACGACGACGGCCACGGTCGAGCACACGTTCGCGACGGCGTACTCGGGGTCGATGGCGCTGCGCGTCACCGACTCGGCAGGCCGCAGCAGCGTCGCGACCACACACCTGGGCATCACCGACGACGGCGACGAGACCCCCGCCGGCCAGGACAACTGCCCCGGCATCGACAACCAGGGCCAGGAGGACTACGACGGCGACGGGATCGGCGACACGTGTGACGACACCCCGGGCTGGCCGACCCAGGACCGGGACGGCGTGACCGAGGGCGACGGCACGGCGACCTGGCCGTTCACCGGCTTCCTGGCGCCCGTCGACAACCCGCCGGTGGTCAACAAGGCCACCGCGGGCCAGTCGATCCCGGTGAAGTTCCGCCTGGGCGGCGACCGGGGCCTGGAGATCCTCGCCACCGGGTCGCCGAGCTCGGCCGCGGTCGACTGCGACACGAGCGCACCGACCGACCTCGTGGAGGAGACGACGACCAGCACCAGCGGGCTGCACTACGAGGCGACCTCCGACAGCTACAACTACGTCTGGAAGACCAGCGCGACGTGGGCGAAGACCTGTCGGATGCTCACGTTGACGCTGGACGACGGCAGCACGCACACGGCCGTCTTCGCCTTCAAGTAGGAACACCAGCGGTGGACGCTTCTCCGGCGGCCGGGGCCCCTCCCCCCGGCCGCCGGGTCGGGCGTCAGCGAGCGCGCAGACCCCTCCTGAGCGCCGGCGGCCACCCTGTGTCCTCCCTCACACTCGCTTCCGGGAGTACGCCGGCTCGGGGGCGGTTGCCCGCGTAACCGGCGGCGATCTCGGGGTTTCCGAGGCCGGCGCGACCACCCGACGTACCAAATCACGGACGGGCATCTCACATCACAAGATTTCAACTTGTGAGTACGGCGTCCGAGACGTGAGACTCCTGTCCATGAACATCGCTGCAACGCACGCCTGGCTCGTGGTACGCCGCCACGTAGACCTCGGCCGCACGCGCAGCATGATGTGTTGGCCCCGCTGACCGAGTCGCCCCGCTACCGGGCGCGACCGCCCGACCAGGACACCACTGAACCCGGGCGCCGGTCGCAGGCCAACCCGACGCACCCAACGAAGCGGACGTCGGGACCCGCGCATCGAGCGTCTCCTCCCTGACAGGAAGACCATGAACGAGCAGGCCCCCGCCCGTACCCCGTCCGCCCGTCCCCGCCCCAAGCGCGGCGAGGGACAGTGGGCGCTCGGCTACCGCGAGCCGCTGAACAAGAACGAGCAGTCCAAGAAGGACGACAACCCGCTCAACGTGCGCGGCCGCATCCTCGGCATCTACAGCAAGCGGGGCTTCGACTCGATCGACCCCGCCGACCTGCGTGGTCGCTTCCGCTGGATGGGCCTCTACACGCAGCGCGCTCCCGGCTTCGACGGCGGCAAGACCGCGATGCTCGAGGAGGAGGAGCTCGACGACCGCTTCTTCATGATGCGCGTGCGCACCGACGGCCAGATCCTCGGCACCGAGCAGCTCCGCGCCCTCGGCGAGGTGTCGACTGCGTACGCCCGCGACACCGCCGACATCACCGACCGCAACAACATCCAGTACCACTGGATCGAGGTCGAGAGCGTCCCGGCCATCTGGGAGCGCCTCGAGGGTGCCGGCCTGACCACCATCGAGGCCTGCGGCGACTCGCCTCGCCCCTTCCTCGGCTCCCCCGTCGCCGGCATCTCCAAGGACGAGATCATCGACGGCTCCGAGGCGCTGGCCGAGATCAAGCGCCGCGCGATCAACAACCCCGAGTTCTCGAACCTGCCGCGCAAGTTCAAGACCGCGCTGACCGGGCACCCGAGCCACGACGTCGCGCCGGAGGTCAACGACATCTCCTTCGTCGGCACCGTCCACCCCGAGCACGGCCCCGGCTTCGACCTGTGGGTCGGCGGCGGGCTCTCGACCAACCCGATGCTCGCCAAGAAGCTCGGGGTCTGGATCCCGCTCGACGAGGTGGCCGACGCCTGGGAGGGCGTCGCCGGCATCTTCCGTGACTACGGCTACCGTCGGCTGCGTTCGAAGGCCCGGCTCAAGTTCCTGGTCGCCGACTGGGGTGTGGAGAAGTTCCGCGAGATCCTCGAGACCAAGTACCTCCACCGCGAGCTCATCGACTGCGAGTCCCCGGCGACTCCCGAGCGCGCCGGCGACCACATCGGCGTACACGAGCAGAAGGACGGCAAGTTCTACATCGGCGCCGCTCCGGTCGTGGGCCGGATCAGCGGCACGATCCTCTCCGCCCTGGCCGACCTGGTCGAGAAGTACGACGCGCTCGGCGCCCGGCTGACGGCGTACCAGAAGCTCGTGGTGCTCGGCGTCGACGGCGCCCGGGTCGACGAGTTCACCGCCGACCTCGAGGCGATCGGCCTGACCGCGGCGCCGTCCAACTGGCGGCGCAACACGATGGCCTGCACCGGCATCGAGTTCTGCAAGCTCGCCATCGTCGAGACCAAGGCCCGCGCCCAGGCGCTGGTCACCGAGCTCGAGAAGCGGTTCCCCGAGCTCGACACCCCGATCACGGTCAACGTGAACGGCTGCCCCAACGCCTGCGCCCGCACCCAGGTCGCAGACATCGGTCTCAAGGGCCAGCTGGTCCTCGACGCCGACGGCAACCAGGTCGAGGGCTTCCAGGTGCACCTTGGCGGCGCCCTGGGGCTGGGCGCCAACTTCGGCCGCAAGCTGCGCGCCCACAAGGTCACCAGCGCCGAGCTCGACGACTACATCACCAACGTGGTCAGCGGCTACCTGGCCGACCGTGCCGACGGCGAGTCGTTCGCGACCTGGGCGGGCCGCGCCGACGAGAGCTACCTGCGTGGCGAGAAGGCCCTCGAGGTCGTCTGATGACTGAGCGCGCGGTGCCCTTCCACTGCCCCTTCTGCGGCGGAGAGAACCTCTTCCCGCACGAGGCGGCGGACCCTGCGGTCCCCGGAGGGTGGGAATGCCGGGAGTGCCTGCGCGCCTTCACAGTGAAGATGCTCGGCCTGATCCGGCCCGGTGCCAGCCACGACGAGGGAGTCGCCCCATGACCGCAGCCACCACCACGGCCGCCCGCAACTTCAAGGGCTCCCACACCGAGGGGCGCACGCCCGAGGAGCTTCGCGAGATCGTGTCCCACGTGGGCGCCGAGCTCGAGCTGGCGCCCGCCGAGCACATCATCGAGTGGGCCGTGGCCACCTTCGGTGCTCGCTTCTGCATCACCTCGTCGATGGGCGACGCCGTACTCGCGCACCTGGCGTCGAAGGTCGCGCCCGGGATCGACGTGGTCTTCCTCGACACCGGCTACCACTTCGTGGAGACGCTCGGCACCGCCGACGCCGTCAAGCACACGATGCCGGTCAACCTGATCACGATCACCCCCAAGCAGACCGTGGCCGAGCAGGACGCGGAGCACGGCAAGGACCTCTACGCCCGCGACCCCGACCTGTGCTGCGCGCTGCGCAAGGTGACGCCGCTCAAGGAGTCGCTCGACGGGTACGACGCGTGGGCGACCGGACTGCGCCGGGCCGAGACGCACAACCGGGTGATCGCGCCGGTCGTCGGCTGGGACGCCAAGAAGGGCAAGGTCAAGGTCTCGCCCCTGGCCCGCTGGTCCGACGAGCAGGTCGAGCAGTACATCGCCGAGAACGGCGTACTCGTCAACCCGCTCGTGTACGACGGCTACCCGTCGATCGGCTGCTGGCCGTGCACGCGCCGGGTCGCCCCCGGGGAGGACGCGCGCAGCGGCCGTTGGGCCGGCACCAACAAGACCGAATGCGGGATCCACTCATGACCGCCCACCAGACCTCGACCCGGCCGCGCCGGCTCGAAACCACCGACAACGTCGTCGGCCGTTCCACCCTCATCACCGAAGGGAGGCCTCTCTAAATGGCTGCTCCTGCACTGGTTGCCCTGGCTCATGGAAGCCGCGACCCACGGTCCGCCGAGACCATCGCGTCGCTCGTTGCCGAGGTCAAGGCCATGCGCCCCGACCTCCGCATCGAGGCCGCGTTCCTCGACCTGTCCCGGCCGTCGTTCGACACGGTGGTCAACAGGCTGGTCCGCGCCGGGCATGACGAGATCGTCGTCGTACCGCTGCTGTTGACGGAGGCGTTCCACGCCAAGGTCGACGTACCGACGGCGATCGCCGCTGCCCAGGCCCGACACGAGGGGCTGCGGATCCGCGCGACGAAGGTGCTCGGGTTGGAGACGGCGTTCCTCGAGGTGCTCGACGTACGCATGCGCGAGGCCCTGCGGGCCGCCCGGGTGCGCGAGCTCGACGCGCTCGTGCTGGCCGCCGCCGGCTCGTCCGACCCGCTCGCCAACCAGTCGGTGGCCCGGCTGGCCCGGGTGTGGGGCACCCACCACAAGCTGCCGGTGACGGCCGCCTTCGCCTCGGCCGCCCCGCCGGCCACCGGCGAGGCGGTGCGGGCGTTCCGGGCCCAGGGCAAGCGGCACATCGCGGTGGCGTCGCTGTTCCTGGCGCCGGGCTTCCTTCCGGACCGGGCGGCCGAGCTCGCCGTCGAGGCCGGAGCGGTGGCGGTGTCCGAACCTCTGGGCGCCCACCCGGAGGTGGCGCGGACCGTCCTGGCCAGGTACGCCGTCGGCGCCGTGGAGCTCGTCCCGGTCTGATCGGAAATCGGGAGACTGGTCCAGACGGCTCGCGGAACCTCGCGGGCGGGCTGGTCGGCAGCCCGACGGACAGGTGGGTCTACGGGCCCTCCACCCTCGTCGGGGACACCTGGACCCGTCAGCTGGACGACCGCGTCTCCGACTGCGCCTCCGAAGCCGGCAGACCGGTCTTCTCCTTGCCGTGGAAGGCCGCGATGGCCGCCGACGGTTCGCTGCACCTGAAGTTCATCGGATCGACGAACGTGTGCACGCCGGCCGACGATCGCGAGGTCTGGGACCGCATCGCACCCGGTTCCCCGATCGTGGGCTATCTGGGCGCGGCGTCCGCCGACGTCGACTGGCAGACGCCGACGAAGTGGAACTCGTCCGGTATGTACATCGCCCCGGAGTCGGGGTACGTGCTCGACATCGCGGACGACGGGAGGTACCGGTACTACGAGGACGTCACCGAACGCCGGCTCGCCGCCACGTGCTCGGGACAGCGCCTCCCCGGCACCGTCGAGATCGGCCGGACCCCGGGGGTCGACGGGTACCTCTACGACGCCGTGGTGATGCGGTTGACCACGACCGAGGCAGGATGTGCGTCCACCGTGGCCGACCAGGGCCCGTGGGTGATGCTGGGCAGCTCGGCCGAATGACGGTTTCGACCCGGGCGCGGGCTGTCGTCCATCCGTAATTGAGGCGACAGACCGCGCCCCGGTCTCGGAGAATTGGGGGTGATGAGCTCCTCAGTCTCGGGCGACCGGCGCGGCTTCCTGCGCCGACTGATCCCGCCCACTCCCCTGTCCCGTCGGCTGGCACTCCAGTCGATGCTCTTCTCCACCGGTGACGGCGCGTTCAACACCGGCAGCGCGGTCTTCCTGACCCAGGTGGTCGGCATGTCGGCCGCCCGGGTCGGGCTCGCGATCACGATCGTGGGCGTGGCTGAGTTCCTGTTCGCCTATCCGGCAGGCCGGCTGGTTGATCGACTCGGGCCGAAGCGGGTCTGGGCCTTCTCCGCGTTCTGCCGGGCGGCCTGCTTCTGCGTGCTGCCGTTCATCGGATCGTTCACTGAATACGTCCTGTTCGGCCTCGTCTTCGCCCTCTTCGACTCACTCGGGAACGCCAGCCACGGCGCGTATGTGCTCGACGTACTCCCGCCGAAGGAACGCGTCGAGACCCAGGCGTACATGTACTCCTCGCTGAACGTGGGCTTCACGCTCGGCGCGCTCATCGGTGGTGTCGCGCTGGCGACGAACAGCCTGACCGTGATCCGGTGGACGCCCCTGTTCACCGCCGCACTGATGGTGGCCAACGCGCTGTGGATCGGCCGGCTTCCGGCCGCGCCGCATGATCTCCGGGTGGCCAGCGGCGAACGCCGGGAGCGGCCGGCCGGGCCCGGCCCACTTCGCAACAGAGGGTGGCTGCTGGCCTCCTTCTTCACGGGCACGCTGTGGACCAACCAGGTGCTGCTCAACATCGTGATCCCACTGTGGCTGGTCGAGGCCACCGACGCTCCTCATGTGCTGCTGGCCTGGCTGTTCGGCACCAACACGGTGCTCTGCATCTTCCTGCCGGCGTACACCTCCAAGGGCGTGCACAACCTGCACGATGCCCTGCGCTACGTGTGGATCTCCTCCGGCTTCTTCGTCGTCTCGTGCCTGATCACGATGGTCACCCACTCCACGGTCGGCCTGGTGACGGTGCTGCTCGTCTGGCTCGGCCACGTGACCGTGACGGGCGCTGAGCTCTTCATCTCCGGGGCCATGTGGGCCTTCCAGGCCGAGCTGATGGACCCGCGACGGCGCGGCGAGTACCAGGGCGTGGCCGAGGTCTCCGGTGCGCTCGGCTCCCGCTGGGCTCCGGCGCTCTTCACCTTCCTCGCGATGTCCTGGGCGGCCGAGGGCTGGCTGGTGATCGCCGGGATCG
>WNGB01018351.1_pt1 | contig 14636 bp, 10 predicted proteins | sample 5400681 | NCBI WGS metagenome assembly WNGB01 (sample SAMN13153367, study PRJNA577476) | soil metagenome | isolation source: 115 cm soil or saprolite under grassland replicate 2 | place: USA:California | collected 2016-06-15
AGCCGCTGGACGAGGCCCAGCTCGTGCATCATGAGGAACCCTTGCCCGACCGCGTGCACGTTACCGAGGTTGCCGCCCGGGATGACCACCCAGTCGGGCACCTCCCAGTCGAACTGCTGCACGATCTCGATGGCCACCGTCTTCTGCCCCTCGATGCGCAGGCTGTTCATCGAGTTGGCGAGGTAGATGCGCCGCTCCTCGGTGATCTCCTGCACGACCGCCATGCACCCGTCGAAGTCGGTGTCGAGCGAGAGCACGAGGGCGCCGTTGGCGAGCGGCTGGACGAGCTGGGCGATCGAGACCTTGTTCTTCGGGAGCAGCACCACCGAGGGGATGCCCGCCGCCGCGCAGTAGGCCCCCAGGGCCGCCGAGGTGTCGCCCGTCGACGCGCACGCCACCGCGTCGATCGGGACGCCGTCGGCCATCATCTGCTTGACGACGGAGACCAGCACCGTCATGCCGAGGTCCTTGAAGGAGCCCGTGTGCGAGTTGCCGCACTGCTTGATCCACAGGTCCTCGACGTGGAGCTGCTTGCCGTAGCGGTCGGCCCAGAGCAGGTTGGAGTTGCCCTCGTAGGTCGACACGATGTTCTCGTTGTCGATGAAGGGCACCACCCATTCCTTCTTGCCCCACACCCCCGAGCCGTAGGGGTAGGTGTTGCGCCGGTACCGGTCGTCGAAGAGCTGCATCCACGCGGCCCCGGACCGCGAGCGCAACGCGTCGAAGTCGTGCTGCACCTCGAGCAGGTCGCCGCACGAGGGACAGCGATAGATGACCTCCCGGAGACTGAACTGTCCCGGACAGCCGTTGATGCACTGAAACCAAGCGTTGTAGCTCATCACCCATCCACTATAGCTGTTCCCGAGCCCCCGCGCGCGGTCTCTCCCCAGGCGATCGGACCCGGGCTCCCGGCGCCACGGACGACCTCCCCGGAGCGATACTGCCCCCCCGACCGTGCGCAGTCAAGGCGCGCGGGCCGGCACCGTCGACACTCCCCGCCGCGGTAGAAGACCACCGGGGCGCGGGCGGTCCGTCCGCGCGCGCGGCGTGGAGCCGGCGGTGCCACCCTCTCCCCCGCCGAGGCGGAGCCGGTGGATGAGGGGGAGCGCAGGACGCCGAGCGCGTTTTCAGAAGATCTCGGTACACCAGGGGGCGAGCCCGGCGTGGAACAGGGCATCGGCGCGCGCGATCGCGCCGTGACGCACCTCTTCGACCCGTAGCGCCCGCGCCAGCCGCGCCCAGGTGAAGCCGCCGAGGTAGACGGAGCCGAGCGCCGTCACGTCGCAGCGGAGCTCCGGCCCGTCGCCCGTCCGCCCGGCGCCGCCGGCGCTCACCCGCCAGCGGCCCTCGTTCCACGGGCAAAAGCGATCGACGACCTCGACGACCACCGAGCCCGGGGCGGTGTACGAGCGTGACGACAGCGCCGCCCCGACGTCCACGAGCCGGACCCAGAGACCGTCGCGGAGGTTGAAGCGGAGCCGGCGCGGCTCGGCGAGCAGCAGGAGAAGCGGATGGTCGACCGGCAGCAGCGACGCCTTCACACGCGCCATCCAGTCGACGTCCAGCAGGTATCGCCAGATCCCGCGCGTTGTGCGGGGCGAGTCGCCCATCGCCTCGACGACGTCGACCGAGCCTGTCTGCACGCCGCGCTCGATCGCGGCGTTGACGCGGTAGAGCGCATACGCCGCGGGGCCGCCGTCCAGCTCGAGGACGGCGCACTGCAGCTCCCCGCTGCCGCGGCGCCGCCAGTCCGGATCGGCGAGCGCGCGGGCTTGCCACCAGGCGGACGTCCGCGCGAACATGCCCGGTGTCTCGACCGCCACCCGCTCGTAGACCGGCGCGACCAGATCCTCGGCCTCCCCGACGGGCACGATCCGGGCCTGGCCGCACGACTCGAACGTTGCGTAGTAGGCCGATCGCTCGCGCAGGAGCTCGATCTCGCCGGTGAACGAGGCGATCCCGTAGCCGAAGTGGCCGTAGATCGTGTCCTCGGTGGCCCAGAGGTAGGCGACCGGCTCGCCGCGCTCGCGGCAGGCGTCGAGCTGGGCGCGCATCATCGCTCGCAGCACCCCGCGCCGCCGGTGCGTGGGGAGGACGCCGACGGCCGTCACGCCGGCGGCCGGAACGCGCCCACCGGGGACGGTCAACTCGAAGAGGAAGGCGCCGGCGCCACCGACGGCGCGGCCGCCCTCCCAGGCGGCGTGCATTCGTCCCGCGGGGAGGACGCGCGCCACGCGCTGCATCTGGTCGTCGGTCGGCCCGGAGCGCCCGAAGTAGTGCCAGATCGGAGCCACCGCCGCGCGTACCTCGTCCACCGACGCGCACGGCCGCACCTCCCAGCTCACGCCAGCCTCCACAGCGGCGCGTCATCGGACGTCATGGACCGCTCCCCGTTGGTCGACGCGACTGGGCGGCGACCGGCCGCGAGACCGCGTCGCCCGCTGATCGATCGGCATCCAGCGTTGGGTCGGGCCGGCTCACGGAACCCGGGCCTTGACGGCCCAGGCGCGGGCGATGAGGTGGATGGCGCCCTCGGCGCGAATCGGCAGGCCGGCGCGGATGTGCTCGCGCAGCGCCGCGCGCCGGTCCTCGGGCAGCGACATGCAGTAGCCGGGCGCGGGCCCCTGGCCACCCAGGAAGGGCGACCAGTAGTCGTCGAAGTCGCGGAACACGGTGGGCACGTCGATGGCGCGGCTCTGGACATCGCGCAGACCCACTTGCTGGAAGAGCGCCGCCAGCGGCTCGGGCCTGCAGACCGGGAAGCGCCGGCCTTCGTCCAGCTCCGCCGCCGCCGGATCCAGCGCCACCGCCGCGTCCCAGAAGCGCCTCATGAGCTGCATCTGGCCCGCGTAGTCCCAGACGTAGACCGCCACCGCGCCACCCGGCCGCACCGCCCGCCGCATCTCGGCCAGCGCGCGCGCCTGGGCGGGGATGAAGTTGAGCACGAGCCCCGAGACGGCGGCGTCGAACTCCGGGCTGGCAAACGGCAGGGCCTGCGCGTCGGCCACGCGGAGCCGGACTCGAGGATCGGCCAGCCGTTCGCGAGCGTAGGCGACGTACCCGGCGCTCTGGTCGACGCCCACGACCTCGCGCGGCGCGGCCGTTTCCAGGATCACCTGGCTCAGCGCGCCGGTGCCGGAACCCACGTCGAGCCAGCGGAGATCCGGCGGCAGCCCCAGCCAGGCGAGGAACTCGCGCGCCACCAGCCGGCTCCACCGGCCCACGTAGGGCTCGTAGGCATCGCCGCTGGCCCAGACGTCCTCGCGTTCGGGCGTCATCGTCCTGGTGGCTCGGGTATCCCGGTGATCCTCGCTCGTCGGAGCGATGCGATGTGCGTGATTGTCTCCTCGATTCCTCCTTGTGACAAGCCGATGTCCGCGCCGATTGCGTTCGAAGGGCGCCGAATTCCGGCCGATGCTCCGGCCGGCGGACTTTGGCGTCGACCTCAGGGCAGCCCAGCGGGATGTGCCGGTGCGCGATCCGAGGTCTCGGAGTGCCACTCCGGCAGGGCCCTGGGCAACGCAGCAACGGTTGTGACTTTACGGATATCTTTGCCGAGTGTAGGAAGCATAAACCTTCCCGAGGTTGCAACCTCCTGAAATGATTCGTTGATTTCTGGGTGGTCTCGGTGGATGCCATGCGACCAGGATGCTGAGCTGCCCTGGGACCTACTCGCAGACCCGATTTCGTGTACTTACGGCAAGCTGATGCTTCCAATTTTTTCTCTTGGCAAAGATATCGTTCCAGGTGCATAGCACGTCTGTCTCGCCCCGCGTGGACCACGCTCGTGACGCGGTTCGATCGGTCGACCTCGAACCGGAGGACGGTGGCATCCGTCACCACGCGGGCGTTTCAGATGGCCTCGGCCTGCGGGACTTGGACGTGTTGACAAGTGGTCTGCCACGGCTTGACGGGCCCGGTGCGCCAAGCTAGGATGGCCGGCGATCAGGTAGTGCTTGCGGCTTTCGAGGTGGTCCTTGCGCGCCCACTGACATGGCTCCCTCACGGAGGGGGCAGGGCTCATTGAAGGGGTTCGTGCGGGTTTCCGGGGCCAGCCGGGCCGTGAGACGTGCTGGCGGTTCATGGGGTGTGGCTCTCGTCGAAGGACGGCTTTGACATGCCGAGGATGATTGCGGGTGCCCGCGGATCGACAGCGTGTGTCTCGACGGGTGCCCTGTCGCCAAGGTCTGCGCGGCTGTGGACGGGCGCCCCGCAGGGCGCGTACCGTCCTCGTGAGGAGGCGGGCGGGCACCGCGGAACAGGGAAGCGGGCGACCCGTCGCAGAGGGCTGTCGCCGGGCAGAGGCCCACCCGCAACGGAAGCAACTCTGGGCGGATCGCGGGAAACCGGAATCACCCACCCACGCGAGAGAGCGGAGGCGAACGATGAGAGATCGCGGAATATCGTGGCGTAAGGCACTGATCCTGGTGGTGGCGGTGCTAGTCGGGATGGGCGCCTGGGGCATCTATGCTGGGCAGGAGGCCCAGGCTGGGATCTCTATCCCACACTTCAAGTGCTACGAGACTACCGGCACGCCGGTCAACGAGCCGGTGAGGCTGTTCGATTTGTTCCACGACGGCGCACCCAGTCCCTCCACGGGCGGTGAACTCGTGACAGTCAAGGGGTCCCACCTGGTCTGTACGCAGGTCTACGCGAAGTGCTTTCCGGACTCCGGAAGGTGCCAGCCACTTCCCATTGAAACTAGTCTATCGGCCGGCGTGAATTGCTACAAGATCGCTCCCTCGGGCCCCCCTGTGGGGGTAACCGTTCCTGTTGAAGACCAGCTCGCGGAGCAGAACCTGAAGATCGGAACGGCGCAGTTCGTCTGTGCGCCGTTCGGCCCCAACGAGTAGTTGACTGTCCCAGTTCCCGGCGTGGAACACGCGCGTTGCCCGGCGCCGACCGGGAGGATCCGAAGCGGGCGAGCATCCATCCGGCTCTGGGCGGATCGCGCGAAACCGGAACCACTCACGTGAGAGAGCGGAGGCGAACGATGAGAGATCGCAGAATATCGTGGCGTAAGGCTCTGATCCTGGTGGTGGCGGTGCTGGTCGGGATGGGCGCCTGGGGCATATACGCTGGTCAGGAGGCCCAGGCTGGATTTTCCTTCCTCGCCCTATCACACTTCAAGTGCTACGAGACTACGGGCACGCCGCTCAACGAGCAGGTGAGGCTCTTCGATGTATTCCACGGTGGCACGCCCAGTCCCTCCACGGGGGGTGAGCTTGTGACGGTCAAGGGATCCCATCACTTCTGTACGCAGGTCAGGGCGAAGTGTTTTCCCGGCGACTCCTGCGAGATTCCTTTCGTTGTTCCATTCAATGACGGTCTGAATTGCTACAAGATCACTCCTTCGGGTCCCCCTGTTGGGGTAACCATTCCTGTTGACGATCAGTTCGCGGAGCAGAACCTGACCGTCGGAACGGCGCAATTCCTCTGTACTCCGGCCCGCATATCCGTCGACTGAGGTTAGTTCCCCGTCCCAGTTCCCGACCCGGGCCCCGCGAGCGCGCCGGCGCAAAGCCGGCGCGCTTTGCGCGGCACCGGCAGAGGGGCAGACCGGGTGAGCGCGAGGGATCCTCGTCCAGGCTGAGCGCCGGTCAGGCGCCTGCTGCGGGGCGCCGGAGGGAGGCGATATGCTCGGACGCCCTGATGGCCAGGGCCGCGGTGGTCAGCCCCGGGGGCGAGGAGCTCGTGGTGACGAGACACCCGCTCCCCACCAGGTAGAGGTTGGGAACACCATGGGCACGGAGAGTGCTGTCGACGACGCTGGTGCGAGGGTCTCTGCCCATCCGGTGCGTTCCGATCTGATGGGCGGCCAGGCGCAGCTCGCTCGACTGGACGGGTTGCCGAAGTAGTCCTTCACCTGGGGATTCAGGACGACGGAATTTCTGGGGTCGGGCAGCTGCTCGCAGTAGACACGAATGCCCACGGTGTGACCGAACTCCGTCTCGACGTGTCGCCGTAGCGCCTCTCCCCACTTGCCACTGGCGAGCGCGAGATCCTCCGGCTGGCCGTCCCTCGGGAAGTTGAGGAACTCGAGGTAGAAGGCGCCCTGACGGGCCCGATCTCGGTCGACGGCGAATTGACGGCTCATGGCGGTCGAGAAGCCGACGCGGTAGGGATAGGCCTTCTCGGGCACGCGGCCCGTGATGTCGATCACGGGATGGCACATGAAATATTTCCCCACCAGCCCGCTGGCATTGGCGAGCCCGGTGGGCGAACTCTCGGACACTGACAGCAGGAGGAGGCGCGCCGTCTCGACGCCGCCGGCGGCGAGGACGAAGAGCGGGGCCGACACGCGACGCTCACGTCTGTCTCGCCCCGCGTAGACCACGCTCGTGACGCGGTTCGATCGGTCGACCTCGAGCCGGAGGACGGTGGCATCCGTCACCACGCGGGCGTTTCCGGTGGCCTCGGCCTGCGGGACGTGCGTGAGGTCCACGCTTGCCTTGGCGCCGGTGGGGCAGACATAGCAGGTCCCGCACGCCCGGCACTGCGATCGGCCCGCGTAGGCAACGGAATTCCTGGCCTGTGGCAGGTGATGGAGAGCGATCCCGACCCGCGCGCACGCTCTGGCGAACATCCCGTCCGAGTAGCTGAAGGCGAACGGCGGGAGCGGAAAGGGGCTGCTCCGAGGCGAGGCCCACGGGTCGTCACTGGTTCCCGCGACCCCGAGGGCGCTCTCGGCGGCCCGGTAATACGGTTCCAGGTCCTCGTAGCTGATCGGCCAATCCTCGCCGATGCCGTAAAGGCTTCGCAGCCGGAAGTCGTTGGCGTGAAACCTGAGGGCGTACCCTTCCCACCCCAGGCTGCTCCCGCCCACCCCGCGGACCCGGTTGTAGTCGAGAAAGTAGGGAACGCTCCCGCTGAAGGTGTAGCGGTCCATCTCCGGGGGAAGGGTCCGCCAGGGGTTTTCGCCCTGGAGAAACTGCCGCATGCCCTCGAACCGCCGGTTGAAGTCGTGCCGCGGCCCCGATTCGAGCACCAGCACTCTTATTCCGCGTCGCGCCAGCTCGAAGGCCATGATCCCCCCGGCAAGCCCGGCACCGATGATGCCCACCTCGGTCTCTTCGGGGTTGTCGTCAGTCATGGATCTGCTCACTCCGGACGAGTGTAGCGAAGGAGATCGCTACAGCGTCCGGGGAACGAGCCGTACGCCACGACAGCCCATCCTGCCGGAGAGCGGTAATAGCAGGCGATGAGATCGGGGACCGCGGCCCTTCGCACCGCGTCCTCGGGTTCGGACAGGGAGAGCGGGCGCGACGATTCCTCGCGCTCGCTGTCGGGGACCAGGCGTCGACGGAGGACGACCTCGGTACGCTCCGCCAGGCTCAGGTCGGCGAAGCGGGGCTGCCCTGGTTGATCGAGGAAGCTTGCCGTGAGCCGGTAGAGCCGGAGGCGTTCGGGTTCGCTCAGCGCCCGCTCGTTGATAGCGTCTACGAGTTGCCCTCGCTCGAAGGGTGACAGTGGCCTTCCCTGGACCAGCACTTCGGTCAGCGCCACGAGATTCTCCATCTCGCTCGCCGGAAGCTTCGCTGTCGACGAGGTATTTTCCAGGGAGTGCGTCGATGAACCGGGCCCGGCGGGTTCCCGCCTGCTGGCGCAAGCCGGGAAGACGAGGGCGATTGCCCCTCTGAGAACCACTCCGAAGGCCTGGAGCAAATCGCGCCGTGTCATGGGGATCCGGGTGGGACACGACGAGGCCCATGCGAGGATGGTCGTAAGACCCCCTGCCCCTTCGGTCTGGTGCGCTTGTGAGAGGTCAGCATGTCCGAACGCCCACCACCCAGGAGCCCGCAGGCACGGCGCACACGGAAGACCTGGGCCCGACTCTAGAACCCGCGCATCCCGCTGCGGCATCGTAGCCAGGCACGGCAGGGCCGTCAAGCGCCATGTGGGCCCAATGACTCCGCTTAAGACCGCATCTGGGGCCCTCTTGATTCAACCCTTTTCGCTCCGTCACAGCTGAATTATTTGCCGTTCGAGGCTAACACCCATGCGCGTACCGGGCGAACGTGAACGCCCGGATCGGTCGAACGTGAACACGTGGATCGGTGCAACGTGAACACCCAGATCGCTCATGGTGAACGCCAGGATCGGGATGGTGAACACATAGATCGGTGATCGTGAACGGTGACCAGGCGATCCTGCCCCCGAACGGGGAGGCGGGCGCCTGAGCAGGCGACGCTGGATGGTCCAGCGCGTCGTCCGCCCCCACAGACGAAAGGGGCGCGATGGCGACCGAGCGACTGTCCATGCGGCAGATCCGGGAAATCCTGCGCCAGAAGTGGGCCCTGGGGCTCAGCCACCGAGCGGTGGCGGACAGCCTCCGGGTCGGGCTGGGCACGATCAGCAGCGTCGTCAGCCGAGCCCAGGCCGCGGGGCTGGACTGGGCCCTGGTCCAGACGCTGACGGACGAGGGGTTGGAGGGCCAGCTCTACGGCCGGCCAGAGGCCGCGGGCCAGCGGCAGCGGCCGGCGCCTGACTGCGCCTGGATCCACGCCGAGCGCCGCCGGCCCGGCGTCACCCTGGAGCTGCTCCACCTCGAGTACCTGGAGCGGCACCCCGACGGCTACCGCTACACGCGGTTCTGCGACCTCTACCGTGCCTGGCTCGCGCGCCGGCGCCTGTCGATGCGTCAGGTCCACCGCGCCGGCGCGAAGTGCTTCGTCGACTATGCGGGCCAGAAGCCACGGCTCATCGATCCGGCCACGGGCGAGGTCATCGAGGTCGAGCTCTTCGTCGCCGCCCTCGGGGCCTCGAACTACACCTACACGGAGGCGACCCACACCCAGCAGGTGCCCGACTGGATCGCCAGCCACACCCGCGCCTTCGCGTTCTTCGGCGGCGTCACGGCCGCCGTCGTGTGCGACCAGCTCAAGAGCGGCGTCGTCGTGCCCTGCCGCTACGAGCCGGGTCTGCAGCGCACCTACGAGGACTTCGCCGAGCATTACGGCACCGCCATCCTCCCGGCCCGGCCGGGGAAGCCCCGGGACAAGGCAAAAATCGAGGCCGGGGTGCTGGTGGCCGAACGGTGGATCCTCGCGCGGCTCCGCCACGAGACCTTCTTCTCGCTCGCCGCCCTCAACACCCGCATCGCGGAGTTGCGCAGCGACCTGAACAACCGGCCCATGCGTCTGTACCGCGCCAGCCGCCGGGAGCTCTTCGAGCGCCTCGATCAGCCCGCGCTGCGGCCGCTGCCGTCCGAGCCCTTCGTCTACGGCGAGTGGATTGTGGTCCGCGTCAACATCGACTACCACGTCGAGGTCCACCGCCACTACTACTCCGTGCCCTATGAGCTGGTGCATGAAGGCATGGACGCGTGGGTCAGCGCCACGACCGTCGAGCTCTACCATCGCGGCCAGCGGGTCGCCGCCCATCTGCGCGATGACACCCCGGGCCGGCACACCACCAACCCCGCCCACATGCCCAAGGCCCACCAGCAGCATCTGGAGTGGACGCCCTCGCGTCTCATCCAGTGGGGCGAGACCGTCGGCCCCCAGACCGCCGCGCTCGTCACCGCCATCCTCGCCGATCGCCCGCATCCCGAGCAGGGCTACCGCTCCTGCCTCGGGTTGCTCCGCCTCAGCCGCCGCGACGGCGCCGCCCGCCTCGAGGCTGCCTGTGCCCGGGCGCTGATCGTTGGCGTCCGCTCCTACCGCCACGTCGACTCGATCCTCAAGCACGGGCTCGATCGCCTGCCCCCGCCCGAGCCCGCCGAGCAACTCCCTCTTGCTCCCGCCCACGAGCATCTGCGCGGCCGGGACTACTACCAGTAAGGAGGTCTATGTTCGCCACCCCGACCCTCGACAAGCTGCACGCCCTCAAGCTGCCCGCCATGGCCCAGGCCTGGACCGAGCAGCAGCAGAACGCGGAGCTGGCCGCCCTCAGCTTCGATGAGCGCCTCGGCCTGCTCGTCGACGCCGAGTGGCTGGCCCGGGAGAACAAGCGCCTGGCCCGCGCCCTCCAGGAGGCCAAGCTCAAGCTGCCGCACGCCTGCCTCGAGGCCATCGACTACCCGGCCCGCCGCGAGCTCGACAAGGCCGTGATCCGTCAGCTCGCCACCTGTCGCTGGATCGACGAGCACCAACAGGTCCTCGTGACCGGCGCCACCGGCACCGGCAAGAGCTTCATCGCCTGTGCCCTCGCCCACCAGGCGTGCCGCCGCGGCTACCGCGCCTACTACCGCCGGGCCTCCCGCCTGTTCGATGATCTCCGCCTCGCCCGCGCCGACGGGACCTACGGCCGGCTGCTCGGCAAGCTCGCTCGCATGGACGTCCTGCTCCTCGACGACTGGGGCCTGGCCCCGCCGCAGGACCAGGAGCGCCGCGACCTGCTCGAGATTCTCGAGGACCGGTATGGCAGCCGCTCCACGATCGTCACGAGCCAGCTTCCCCCGGCCCAGTGGCATGATCACATCGGCGAGCCCACGCTGGCCGACGCCATCTGCGATCGGCTCCTCCACAACGCGCACCGAATCGTGCTAAAAGGTCCTTCACGGAGAAAGGAGGGCAAGCTCGACAGCTGATCGGCCGGCCAGCGTCGCTCCGCTCCGATCACGATCCCCGATCGGCGCGTTCACGATGGGCCGATCTGAGTGTTCAGCTTCGCCGGTATACGCAAACACCCTGAAGCACCGGTGGCTGCGTAAGGCCCTCGAAGCGCTCCGGACCGCGCAGGCGAGCCTTGCCACGGCGACACGCGACGAGGGTGATCGCACGAATGCGGCGATCGCCACGGAGCGTGAACACGGTCGCCGATTTCGCCCTTGACAGGCTCTCTCCGAGTTTAGTACTACTTAAGGCAACTTTCATGGATCGGTAATCGACCCCATTCCGACACGAGAGGGCACGCCGGTGAAGACCCTCCTGACGCTCACGGTGAACGGCGAGGAACGCCAGGTGTTCGTGGCCGTCCACAAGACCCTCCTCGAGGTGCTCCGCGAGGATTTGGAGCTGACGGGGACCAAGCACGGCTGCGAGCTGGGCGAGTGCGGCACCTGCACGGTCCTGGTGGACGGCGAGCCGGTCCTCTCCTGCCTGGCCCTGCCCATCGAGTGCCAGGGGCGGGAGATCAGGACGGTGGAGGGCATGGCTCACGGAAGCCAGCTCCACCCGCTCCAGCAGGCCTTCGCGGAGCTGGGAGCCGCCCAGTGCGGCTACTGCACGCCCGGCATCCTGCTGACCGCCGAGGCGCTGCTCATCCAGAATCCGGCGCCGACGCGTGACGAGGTCCGTCACGCCCTGGCTGGCAACCTCTGCCGCTGCACCGGCTACACCAAGATCCTCGACGCAGTCGAGCTGGCGGCGCTTCGCATGAAAGGTAGTGCGAGCCGAGGCGGGGCCGAGGAGCCGGAGGCGACGAGCCCGACGAGGCGAGCTTGAAATGGTCCGGAAAAAAGCGAGCGCATGAAGAAGGAGCGCTTCTCCATCATCGGGCAGTCGCTGCCCAAGATCGACGCCTGGGCCAAGGTGGCCGGCGAGACCAAGTACGCCGACGACTTGATCCTGCCCCGCATGGCCCACGCCAAGCTGCTGAGGAGCCCGCATCCCCACGCCCTCATCAAGCGCATCGACACCAGCCGGGCCAAGTCGCTGCCTGGCGTCTACGCGGTCATCACCGGCCATGACCTGCCGCGGGTGAAGTTCGGCATCCTCCCTGTCTCCCAGGACGAGGAGGCGCTCTGCGTGGAGAAGGTCAGGATGGTCGGCGATGCCGTCGCCGCCGTCGCCGCCGCCGACGAGGAGACGGCCGAGCGGGCGACCGAGCTGATCGAGGTGGAGTACGAGCCGCTCCGGTCCCTCATGTCCATCGAGGAGGCGCTGGCCCATCCGGAAGCGAGGATCCACGAGTACGGGGACGGTCCCAATGTGCACAAGGCCGTCTCGCTCCAGTTCGGGGACGTCGAGGCGGCCTTCGCGCGGGCCGACCTCGTGCGCGAGGACGCCTTCTTCTTCGAGGGCAACACCCATCTGCCCATGGAGCAGCACGCGGCCGTCGCGCACTGGGGCGCCGACGGCAAGCTGACGCTCTGGTCCTCCACCCAGACGCCGCACTACGTGCACCGGCTCCTGGCCAAGATCCTCGATCTGCCCCAGGCGCACATCCGCGTCATCGCCGCGCCGGTGGGTGGCGGTTTCGGCGGCAAGCTCGATCCCTTCGCCCACGAGATCGCGGCCTGCCGGCTGTCCCGGTTGACTGGCCGCCCGGTGAAGATCACCCTGACGCGTGAAGAGGTCTTCTACGTCCATCGTGGCCGGCACCCGGTGCTGATGTGGATCAAGACGGGTTTCACGAAGGACGGCGCGATCACCGGGATGCACTTCCGCTCCTGGCTGGACGGCGGGGCCTACGGCTCCTACGGCGTGGCCTCGACCTTCTACACCGGCGCGCTGCAGACGGTGACCTACAAGATCCCCGCCTACAAGTTCGAGGGCGCGCGCGTCTTCACCAACAAGCCGCCGTGCGGCCCCAAGCGCGGGCACGGCACACCTCAGCCCCGCTTCGCGATGGAGTGCCAGATCGACAAGGCGGCCGAGCAGCTCGGTCTCGATCCGGCGGAGATGCGGCGCCGGAACCTCGTGGAGCCGTTCACCAAGACGGCGAACCATCTCACCGTCACGACCATCGGGCTCGGCGAGTGCATCGACCGCGTGATCGAGGCCTCCGGCTGGCGGCAGAAGGTCGGGCATCTGCCCGCCGGCAAGGGGATCGGCATCGCCTGCTCCTCCTATCTGACGGGCGCGGGGCTGGCCATCTACTGGAACGACATGCCCCACTCCGGCGTCGTGGTGCGGGCCGACCGGAGCGGGCTCGTCGCCGTGCTCTGCGGCGCCGCCGATATCGGCCAGGGGTCGGACTCGATCCTCGCCTACCTCGTCGCCGAGGTGCTGGGGATCGAGCCCAAGGACATCCGCGTCCACCCCGCGGACACCGATCTGACGCCCGTCGATCTGGGCTCCTACTCGTCCCGCGTCACCCTGATGGCGGGCAACGCGGCCATCCAGGCGGCGGAGCGCCTGCGCGAGAAGATCTTCACGGCGGTGGCGAGGAAGCTCGAGGTCGAGCCCGCCCGGCTCGTGGCGGAGGACCGGCGGGTCTTCGTCGACGGGGACCCGGACCGCGGCGTCTCCTTCGCTCAGGCGGTCGCGCTCGCCGAGAGCCTGTTCGGTGTCCTCGCCTTCCCCGGCTCCTACGCGCCGCCGCGGCGCGCGGGGAAATACAAGGGCGGCGGCGTCGGGCCGTCGCCGTGCTACTCCTACTCCGCCTGCGTGGTCGAGGTGGACGTGGACGCGGAGACGGGCGAGGTCAGGCCGACCGAGATCTGGATCGCCCACGACGTGGGGCGCGCCCTCAACCCGCTGCTCGTCGAGGGGCAGGTCGAGGGCTCGATCTACATGGGGCTGGGCGAGGTCCTGATGGAAGAGCAGGTCTTCCGCAAGGGCGTCCACAAGATCCCGTCCATGCTCGAGTACAAGAGCCCGACCACGCTCGAGACGCCCGAGATCCACACCATCCTCGTCGAGAGCGATGATCCCGAGGGTCCGTTCGGCGCGAAGGAGGCCGGCCAGGGCCCGCTGCTCCCCGTCATCCCGGCCGTGGCCAATGCCGTGTACGACGCGGTGGGCGTCAGGATCGACGAGATCCCGATCTCGCCCGAGAAGGTGGTGAAGGCCCTCGACCTCAAGCGGCAGGGCCGGCCACCGCGCGTCGGGCCCGAGCGGTTGCCGCTCTTCACCTTCCCGGAGCCGCGGGTGATCGAGTCGGCGTTCGGCGAGCCGGCCGCGGACATCGCGGAGAGGCCGTTCGCGTCATGATGCGCCTGCCGCCCTTCACCTATCTGGCGCCGGTCTCCGCCGCCGACGCCGTCAAGCTGATGGCCGACCACGGCCGGGACGCCATGCTGGTGGCCGGCGGCACCGATCTCTACCCCAACATGAAGCGCCGGCAGTTCGAGCCCACGGTGCTGGTCGGCTTGCGCGGGATCAAGGAGCTGGTCGGGATCCGCGGCGCCGCCACGACCGGGCTCACCATCGGCGCGGGGACGACACTCACCGCGACCTCGCGACACGGAGAGGTCGCGCACCACTACCCGGCGCTGGCGACGGCGGCGGGGCTGGTGTCCACGCCCCAGCTGAGGAACATGGGCACCATCGGCGGGAACGTCTGCGTGGACACCCGCTGCAACTACTACAACCAGTCCTACCAGTGGCGAAAGGCGGTCAACTTCTGTATGAAGAAGGACGGCGAGATCTGCCTGGTGGCGCCGGGGAGCCCGCGCTGCTGGGCGGTGTCCTCCTCCGATACGGCCCCGGTGCTGTGGAGCCTGGGGGCGACCGTGAGGCTGCGGGGATCAGCGGGAGAGCGGGTCATCCCCATCTCGGCGCTCTACCGGGACGACGGGATCGAGTATCTCGCCAAGCGTCCGGAGGAGATCCTCACCGAGATCGCGCTCCCACCCGCGGACGGACTGCGCTGCGCCTACCTCAAGCTTCGCCGGCGCGGCTCCTTCGACTTCCCGGTGCTCGGCGTGGCGGTGGCGCTCAGCATGGACGGCGACATCGTGAGGCAGGCGCGCATCGTGCTCGGCGCGGTGGCCTCCCTGCCGCGCGAGGCGGTCGAGGCCGGCCGGT
>WNGB01016992.1_pt1 | contig 14632 bp, 16 predicted proteins | sample 5400681 | NCBI WGS metagenome assembly WNGB01 (sample SAMN13153367, study PRJNA577476) | soil metagenome | isolation source: 115 cm soil or saprolite under grassland replicate 2 | place: USA:California | collected 2016-06-15
TGATGCTCTGTGGGCATGCCCATTTCTTCCGGGAAGCGCACACCGCGACCAGCACGGTCTACGCTCTAAACCAACTGAAAGACGAGTACTATATCCTCGATACCAGCAGTTGGAGGCTCACACGTTTTCCCAGTAGGAGCCTGGCGTGAAGCGGAGTTCTGGGGCCAAGCGCGTCGAAGTGCAGTTAGAGTCAATGCAGCTGGAGGATATCGAGGCGGTGCTGGTCATTGAACAACAGTCCTTTACTATGCCCTGGACCGACGCTATGTTTCGCTCTGAACTCCAGAATGAGCGTACGTCGCATATGCTGGTGGCCCGCATCGTGCAGGCCGGTAGCCCCATTGTGGGTTATGTGGGGTACCGTGTCGTGTTAGACGAAATGCATGTCATTCTGATTGCCGTGGCTCCGGCGTGGCGTCAGCGGGGCATCGCTCGGCAGATGATATGTCAAGCTATGGATCAGGCGCGTGCTGCCGGATGCAGGCGGGCGACGCTTGAGGTCCGCGTCTCCAATACCCCAGCGCAACAGCTCTATTATAGTCTGCGGTTCGCCCCGGTAGGGACGCGCCCCAAATACTACATGCGGCCGACAGAAGACGCCCTGATTTTATGGCGTGATCCGCTCTGAGCCGCGTTGGAGTGTGGACGGTGGCCCCATCCTCTCCGACTCCACTGCCGTATACCCCGCAGCCCTTCCAGTCTGGACGTGTGCGGGGACTTGGGCATCCACAACTTGTGACGTTTTTCCAGGGCCTGCCGCATCTTGATCACCTACCGAACGATCCGGCCTTGCGCGTCTATCGGGAACACCCCAATATGGTGCGTGAGGTCCGCCTGCCCCCGGAGTTGGGCCTCCCCTGGGCGTGTCTGGTAGTGAAACGTTTTGGCTGGCGCGGTATCCAGCATTATCTCTCTAGCCCTCTCAAGCGCTCACGAGCGCTGAAAGCCTACCAGACAGCCTGCCATCTCCTGGCGCATGGTTTGCGCACCCCTCTGCCCTTGGGTGTGCTCGAAGAGCGGCGTTGGAGATTTGTGCAGTACAATGTCTATGTCACAGAAGCTGTGACAGATGTCATCACTCTCCAGCAGTACTGTGCGACTTTGCCTGAGGGTTCCGCTGGTCTAGAGGAGGTGATGCGTCTAGTGGCAGCGTACACGCGCCGTATGCATGATAGTGGCCTGTGGCATCGTGATCTGGTTTCCTCCAATGTGTTATTGACGGGTGCGCCAGGTAACCGTCAGGCGTATCTTGTGGACCTGAATCGGGCGCGCCGTGTACCCTACATGCCGGTCGTGCTGCGGGCCATTGACTTGGCCCGCATGGGGTGGCAGAAGCGGCTGCCAGAGTTTTGTGCGCTCTACGGCCTTGAGCGCTTTTCGGCCACACGCCTGTTGTGGATCATACACCTGTATGCCTGCTGGCGCACCTGGCGCTGGCATATGCGCAGGGCCTTCAAACCCCTGCGCGCACGGTTGCGCATGTAGTTCTGAGATCGTAAATTGGCGCTCGTAAAGGGGATAGGGATGGACGACACAGAACTGGCACGCTTGCAGCAGGTTGTGCAGGCTGATCCGGCAGATATAGAGGCCCGCCTGGCGCTGCTCCACGGACTGGTCAGGGCCAAGCGCTGGCATGAAGCCGAGCAGTTGGGAACCTCCCTGCTCGAGGTCGAAGACGCGCCGGCGACCGTGCATGCTTGCATGGGGATTGTCTACGGCAAGCAAGGGCGGTGGGACGAAGCCGTGCAGCAGTGCCGTCAGGCCATCACGTTGTATCCTGATGACGCCCTTGCCCTGTTTAATCTAGGGACTCTCCTGGCACACCAGGACGACACGAAAGCTGCCCTGGAGTGTTTAGAAAAGGCCGTGGCTCACGAGCCGGAGTGGGCAGAAGCGCATTATACACTAGGGACTGTCTTGTTGCGTCAGGAACGCTATCAGGAGGCCATCAGGGCTTTCGATCGCGCTATCGAGTCCCACGCTACATACCCGGAGGCCTATTTCAACCGTGGCAATGCGCATGCCCTACGTGGTCTCGAAGCTGATGGTTCATTGGACTATTATGAACTTGATTGTGCCATCAATGCGTATAAAACGGCCATCCAGCAGCGTCCTGGCTATGCCGCGGCGCTCTATAACCTAGGCATGGTGTATCAACGGATGAGATCATCGGAAGGCGTGCGGGTGTGGGATCAGTATGTCGAGGCGACGCAGGACCTGCCTGATGAAGAGATCTGGCGCCTCCGGGCCCAGGAATACAAGCATGACCTGCAAGACCGCCTCCGCTAAACCACACTGTCTATGGCATATCTGGACTGCGGCTGAGGGGAGCAAAGGGGATGCATCAGGAGCCTGGTGTCCGACAGCCTGATACCCGCGTCAGGTTTCTCCGTGTGGTGGGGACCATCTGGCTGGTCGTGATGGTCCTCACACTTGGCGGCGCGGTGCTGGCGCCGTACCTGGGGCACATCGCGGATATCGTGCTACATCAAACCGTGCATCGGCAGTGGGCACGCCTGAGCCTGGATGCCGAACAGCCCTTTTTTGATCTGTCCACCCCGACGCGCGTGGTGCAGAGCTATTACAGCGCTCTGTATCAAGGCAATGTCGCGAGGATGGAACGGCTCACCCACGGGGCGTTGCGCGAGCAGATGCGCTTACGGGTGGCGGCCAGCGCGACGGCACCGGCGTTCACACCCTACCGCAGCTTCGTGCGGGCCGAGATGCAAGGCGACCATGAGGCCATCGTGTTGGAAAAATTTCACCTCTTCTGGAAGTATGGCTTGCGCTTTCGGCTGCAGCGTGCCACTGGAGATTGGCAGATCGTTGGCGTTGAGCCTCTGCTGTGATGAGCCCATCGTCTTGCCCGCCGCTCCGGCATGCGGTGAGGGGCTGCCAGCGCCAGCCAAGCGCCATGCAGACCCTTATCCTCTTGCCAAAGGTGAGGGCATGGATATGCTTAGTCCTGCGTACTGTTTCCCCTGATATGTCTCGCGATGTTCCAGCTCCTGCTCAATACGCTGTAAGGCCGCGCGCTTGTCTCGTGACCAGGTCGGCGCTACCAGCATCGCCCGTGGGGCATCACCCATCAGGCGCATGATGATAGTCTCTGGAGGGAGTATCTCCAGGCAATCGACTACCAGTGTGGCATAGTCTTCTAGGCTGAGGAGGGGCACTTGCCCCTGGTGATACAGTTTTTCAAGTACGGTGTGACGCACAACATGCAGGTGGTGCAGTTTCACGGCGTCGAGGCGGAGCGCAGCGAGATAACGTACGGTCGCCAGCATATCAGCCGGCGACTCCCCGGGCAGACCAAGAATGATGTGCGTACAGAGCCGCAGATGGCGTTGTTGCGCCCGCCATACAGCGTCGTCAAAGGCCGCGACGGTGTGGCCACGGTTGAGCCAGACGAGGGTCTGGTCATGCCCGGATTCCAAACCCAATTCGAGCCACAGATAAGTGCGCGTGGCGTAGTCTGCCAGGAGATCCAGCACCGCATCAGGCACACAGTCAGGGCGGGTGCCAATGGCCAAGCCAACAATGTCCTCACAGGCCAGCGCTTCGTCGTAGAGGCTCCGCAGCCGCTGTACGCCACCATAGGTATTGGTGTAAGCTTGGAAATAGGCAATGAATTTTTGCGCCCCATAGCGTTGGTGCAAAAAGCGTTTGCCCTGTTCCAGTTGCGCGGTCACGGATAGCCGCCGATTTCCCGGACTGAAGCTGGCGTTGTTACAGTAAATACAGCCTCCGACAGCCACAGTCCCATCTCGGTTGGGACAAGTAAAACCAGCGTCAAGAGAAACTTTATGCACACGGCAACCAAAGGTGCGGCGCAGATGATCAGTAAAACGCACATAACGCTGGCCTGAGGGAACCGGAGCGTCTAGTGGCATGATGCAGACCTTTCTCCAGCACAACGGCAACGACGTGGTGTACATACTGCGGAGTATAGCAGGACGCCAGCGCGAACACCACGCGCGTGATGCCTGCAAAGGAGGGAGATGGTCTCGCTTGCCTATGATAACTTTTAGAGCATTTTCACGAGGAGAAACATCATCATGGAACAGCCAAGGATCCTGGTGGTCGTGGACGATCTGTTTTTTCTGACGAAGATTCAGACCACGCTCAAGCATCTCGGACTGGCAGGGCAGGTGATGACGCAGCGTGCCACCTTGCAGGACTACGTCAGGACGGCCGTGACACCAGCCCTGGTAATCGTGGACTTGACCTTACGTACGGATGATGCAGTCGCCGTGATCCATACTATCCGGGCGACGGAGAGGGGAGCGTCCATCCCTATTCTGGCGTTTGGATCGCACGTAGCGGTCGAGACACACCAGCAGGCACTGCAGGCTGGAGCGGACCGAGTTGTGGCCAAGTCAGAACTTTCTAACCATCTGCCAGATTTGATCCAGCAATGTATGGGGCGGGAGTAGAGCAAGCCCAAAGCCCGGAGAAAAAGATAAGAATTTTCTTGACCGTTCCTTGTCCCTCTGGTACAAAGTCAGGCAGGCGTGGAGACGGCGTTTGCCAAGGTGTCGCCGCATGGCCAGCGAAGGCCAGCGCCGTCGCTTTCGCGGCTTTCTTTTGGCACCGGCAGGGATGTCGTCTGCCACTCGCTCGCGATGCTACGATGATCCGGAGGGGGCGAAGACATACGCATGGTCGACGCCCGGTCATGAAGGAGGAGGGACATGGCGTTAGGGAAGGTCAAGTGGTTTAACGACAGGAAAGGCTACGGTTTCATCGAACAGCCGGGTGGGGAAGACGTCTTCGTGCATTTTTCGGTCATTGAAGGCGAGGGTTTTAAATCTCTCGACGAAGGGCAAGAAGTCGAATTCGAGGTCACCCAAGGGCCGAAAGGTCTCCAGGCAGCTAGAGTCGCCAAACGTTAACGACGGCGCCCCTGATAGAGAGCCCCAGCGGTGCGCACCGTTGGGGCTTTTGTGTTTTATGCTGGGAGTGGGCCGAGTAGGTCGAGAAATTGTTTAACGATCTTGGCTGTGGCACCCCAAATGATGTGCCCGTTATAGTCGAAAAAGAAACTCTGGACCAGGCGTCCTTCGTGGTGGCGGTATTCCTGGGTAGGGGGATTGTGTTGCTGCAGCCAGGGAAGCGGTACCTCGATGATCGACGCGGTCTCACGGCGGTCGAGGATAAAGGGATAAGGATAAGGAATGGTCCCAACAAAAGGACGTACGAGGTAATTACTGCCGGTGGTCAGCAGGTCGTCAAGCTGACCGAGCACCTGCACATGGCTGGGTTGCAGACCAATCTCCTCAGCGCTCTCGCGCAGGGCAGTGTGCTGCAGTGACGCATCCTGCGTTTCATGCCCTCCCCCAGGGAAGGAAATCTGCCCCCGGTGGTGATACACTGTGTCTGAGCGTTGGGTAAAGATCACTCCATAGTCGCCGTCGTGCTGGTACAATGGGATGAGCACTGCAGCGAGGCGGCGCCCTGGGACGGACAGCTCACGGTGTGCGTAGGTTTGCAACAACTGCCTGATATACTCCTCCATGCCGCTGCTCACTAACTCCCGTGTTGTATTTGCACTACCGCGCGTCGGTGCGTACCATTACCGACCTTTTTATCTTCATCATGTGCTTCCACCTTAAAACGCAACTTACGGCCATCGACTTCAAGCAACTCGGCCCGGACGGTGACCTTTTTGCCCTTCGGAGTAGCCGCGAAATGTTTGACATTGACTTCAAAGCCGACCGTCGTATAGCCCTCTGGTAAGATTGACTGCACGGCCTGAATACCCGCCCGCTCCATCAGGCCAATCATGGAAGGCGTCGACAGGACCCCATCGCCGCCTATATGTTTGACCACCAGGCTGTCATCAACCACTGTGGTAATTTCAGCACTGAGACCCGGTTGCAATTTTTCGATGTCCACTTCTATGCCTTCTCTCTGACCATCTCTCCCTCTGGGAGAGAATTGTAGCGAGGAGTAAGGGCGTTTTCGCCCTCATCGTGTAAAACGCCTGCCCCCCGCCTGCCTTCCGTGAGGCGCTTGACATATTGTACCACCCGTAATATTCGACCGCTTCATCAAGCTGGGCTAGTGCTTCATGTGCGCGTTCACAAGGGATAAAAAGGGCTTGCATCTCAGAAATGCCAGGAGAGATATTGCTCCCCAACGCCTAGCCTTTATCAGGAGGCGTTGAGGCTTTTCCAGCCATGGCGGCCGCTTGTCTCCCCTGCGCCCGGGTACGAGGGGACATACGCAGGGGGATACTGGCGATGAGTTTGTCTTCCTCGCTCGTCCGGTCGAAGTTGATGTCGATCTCGTCTTCGTCGATCGTCAGGTGTTTCGCGATGACCTGGGTGATCTCGTCGCGCAGTTGCTCGATGGTACCTTGGGCGAGACCGCCGCGGTCGTACGTCAAAGCCAGTTTCAGACGCTCCTTCGCAGCGTGTTTACTCTGCTGCCCAGAACTCTCCGGGGAGAGATGTTTGACGAGCTTGTCTAGCCATCCCACGGGACTCTCCTCTCCGCCGTTAGCGCCTCAGGTTTACTGGCCTTTGAACAGACGGGCCAGCCATTTCAAGAGACCTTTGTCCGCCTCTATCGGGATCATTGGGACCTCCTCTCCCAGGAGACGCCGCGCAATGTTCTTATACTCCTGCCCAGCCAGCGAGGTGGCGTGCAGCGACGCGAGCTCGCCGCGGTTACTCGTCATCACAATGGACTCGTCTTCCGGGATGGTCCCCAGCAGCTCAATCGCCAAAATATCCATGATGTCAGGGATGTCAAGCATATCCCCACGGCGCACCATTTCAGCTTGCAAGCGATTGATCACCAGGTAGATCTGCTGTTTCTCCGCCGCTTCCAAGAGGCCAATCACGCGATCGGCATCGCGGATAGACGACACATGTGGCGTGGTGACAATGACGACTTCGTCCGCCCCGGCAATCGCATTCTGGAAGCCGCCTTCGATACCGGCTGGGGAATCAATAATGGTGAAATCGAATTGCGACCGCAGTTCCGCGCAGATCTTTTCCATCGCATCAGGGCTGACGGCGCTCTTGTCACGCGTTTGCGCGGCTGGCAACATGTGCAACGTAGCGATCCGTTTGTCGCGAATGATGGCCTTCTGCAGGCGGCAGCGTCCCTCGACCACATCAACGAGATCGTAGACAATGCGGTTTTCCAAGCCCATGACAATATCGAGATTGCGCAGGCCCACATCAGTATCGACCGCGACCGCCTTCTTCCCTAGCTCAGCCAGCGCAGCACTCACATTGGCACTGAAGGTCGTTTTACCCACCCCGCCTTTGCCCGAGGTTACAGTAATGACTCGTCCAGTCACAGCCTATCCCCTTTTGTAAAATCCCCCACGCCCTCGCTCCCACGCCTCGACCACAATAGCGTTCTGGTCGATACGCGCCAACTCTGGTGTCCCAGTGGCGTTGGGGCGTACCTCTGGCGGTCGGGCAATGTGGCCGGCAATACGGAGTTGGATGGGAGCAAAATGTAGGGCGGTAATGATCGCCTCCTCACGGTCAGGCACACCGGCGTACGCTGAACCCCTGAGAGCACCCCAGACAAAAATGTTATAGCCGGCAATGACCTCCGCCCCGGGATTGACATCGCCCAAGACAATCAAATGGCCTTCCGCGGCGACTTTTTCCCCAGAACGTACGGTACGCTGTTCGACATGGACGACGGTGTAAGGATCTGGGGGTGAGGCCACAAAGGTGGCACGCGATGGGGGTGGAGAACGCTGCTCGAGACCATCCAGAATGGGTACAACCCCTTGCAGCAAAACGCCGTAGCGTGACAGCACCACGGCGAGTTGTTCCATATCCTGCTGTAAGACGGGCCGACTGCCAATCTCCAGCAGCACCTGGGCCCCAGCAAAGAATTTTGGCGATTGCTGTAAATATTCCTCGAGTTCGACCAACAGCTGTGGAAGCGGGCTATCCCATTCGAGCCGCAACAAGAGCCCATAGTCCGTGCCCGAGAGTTTGACGCGCGGTTTTGACATACCTCACCTCTGGAGCCGACGCTATCCCTGGAGCGTGCGGATGAGCTGCTCGACTTCCTCCTTGAAGCGCCAGTCTTCCTCGACCATCCCTTTAATTTTGTTGCAGGCATGCAGTACCGAGGTATGGTCGCGATCACCAAAATCCCTGCCAATCTGCGGTAAAGACGCATTGGTCAGCGTGCGCGCCAGGTACATCGCCACATGGCGCGCATGGGCGATTTCCTTGTTGCGCTTTTTGGAACGTAACAGCGCCCCTTTGAGCTTATAGCGGTCGGCTACGACCCGTTCAATATCGGCAATGGAAATCGGCCGCTCCTCCTGCACATCCGCAAGTTCGCCAATGAGGCTCTGCACCAAGCTCACGGTGATCTGCTGACCGGTCATCGACGTAAACGCCTCGATCACATTCAACGCGCCTTCCAGCTTGCGGACATCCCCACGTAGACGGCGTGCGAGAAACCAGGCCACCTCATCGGGCAACGCCATCTGCATGTACTCCGCTTTCTTGGTCAGAATGGCGATCTTGGTTTCCAGATCAGGTGCCTGCAGGTCGGCCACCAGCCCCCATTCAAAACGCGACCGCAGACGTTTCTCCAGGCCTATCATGTCTTTGGGGAGCTTGTCACTAGTCAGCACAATCTGTTTGTTGTCGTTGAAGAGCACATTGAACGTATGAAAAAATTCCTCCTGGGTGCGCTCCTTGCCAATGAGAAACTGCACATCGTCGACCAGGATGACGTCGTTCTTACGATAGCGATTACGAAAGTCATCCATTTTATCGTGGCTGAGAGCGCTCACCAGATCATTGAGGAACTTTTCTGATGAAACGTAGCACGTCACCATGTTCTGGTGCGTCTGCTGCACGTAGTGACCAATAGCATGGAGCAGATGCGTCTTACCTAACCCTACATCGCCATAGATAAACAGAGGATTGTAGGTTCGTGCCGGATGGCGCGCCACCGCCATGCAGGCGGCGTGCGCAAACTGATTGCTCGAACCCACCACAAACGTCTCGAAGGTAAACCGCGGGTTGCATGCCTGACCCGTACCGGGCGCTGGCCGTACGACCCCGTTGGTCGGTGACGGCTCTGACGGCTCTGGGACTGACACCATCTCCGTAGATTCTTGGATAACAAGAAAAACTTGATATGGTACGCCAGTAACCTCTTGCAAGGTGTCGGTGATGAGCTCGTGATAATGTTCCACCAGCCAGTCCCGCACAAATTTGTTCGGCACGGCAATGCGCAACATTCCCACAGCGCCCGACAAGGGTTTAAGCGGCGCAAACCATGTAGCGTACTTCGTGGCCTCAATACGCTCACGTACTACCTGCAGGACTTCCTGCCAGATATGCTCGACACTACTGGGCCGTTCGTGAGGCGCCCAGGCATGCTGCAGCGCCGCAAATTTCCCCTCACCCACCGTCTCCACCCCTATGGCTGATCCTCAGCATCTCATTGCACCTCTGCTGTACCTCAGCATGCTTAATGTAAGCATATATAACGTTCTCACAGCTCATTGTTGTGAATTTCTGTATAAACATGTGGAAAACTAAATTTATTGAGACAAATATGAGGATTAAAATATAGAATATAATGTTGTTCACACTATGAAAACGACATAATGCTACTAACAAATGAGGTTTCACTCGATATGATACCTGTGAATAACTCATCTTCACAGTTTTGGTTGATTGCCAAAGGCCGGTATGATGGGCTCTCGCATGTGAGAGATGGCTGCCATCACAGGTGCCTATGGCGGCCTATCTCAACACCTCTGCCCCATTATGCTGGCCTGCCACCCTTAACCTAGATGTCTGTTTCGTAAATTCACCACCAGTTCCCTTGGAGCGCAGGCGTGTCGCCTGCTTCAGGAGCGGGCTGGAAGCTCACGCTCCCAGGAGCCATACACTGGAGCAGGATTTGTGAAATGGACATCTAGGGTGGCAACCCCCTCTATTTCGATGAGGAAATCGGGATGGGTCAGCCTAGTACACCTCTCCGGTGGCGTCAAAGGGGAGACTGAGGAGATGGATCAAGGGAGATGAAGAAAAAGCGCAAGGAAGAGAGAGTATAATAAATGAGTTATGCATCTAATGTCTTAGACATAAGGTAAAAGTCTAGCTCGTAATTGTATCTATCACTATAGTAGAATTCAGCTCCTACAAATTGGCCATTACTATATTTTATGGATATTTCCTCACAAATAACGGCACCATCATCGTCATCTAGTTGAAATATTATTTCAAATACATCTTCTTGTTTCCAACAAAAATTTTCATTTACTATAAAACCAACTCCGCCAACAGATAATGATACAATATTTATATCAATATTTTTTTCCCTGGTGTGAATATGCGAAATTTTTCCGGAAATGTTGACATCGATTCGATGATATCTTCTGAAATCGAATTTGATATGAAAAATCCTTTTGCATGAGCTACATTTTACTTTTAAAGCTTTTGCACCTAGATGCTGATCTGTATAGTTTGACATGTTAATAGGGTATTTGACCCCACAATGCACACAGGTGACCACGCCTTGACGATTCTCGTTAAGGTATACCCGTGTTGTCTCCACTGTTTGCACCATGAATAGCACCCTCCCAAGACGAGGTCCATGTATGGACTTTCCCTAGTGTTCAGCTTATCGGCACATTTAGTGCCAGACTTGAGGACGAGATGCTCCAGGATGGCGGCTAGCAAAGGTAGTAATCCGTCCTATGTTGCGTCCCCTCTCTCTGCACACTACCATATAGCGCAGCGGCTGTGGCGCTGCGCACCTCATACGACGCCGCGGCGATGCAACCCCATTCCCAGAAGAGGGCCACAAGGCCTGAGAAGAAAAGGGGGAGAAATAGCATGGACGACCTCGTCATTCGCGGTGCCCAGGTTATCGATGGCAATGGTGCGCCAGGTCGTGCGGTCGATGTCGCCATATGCGACGGGCGTATCAGAGCACTCACCAGCAGCCTGACTGGTCCAGCGCAGCGGGTTATTGATGCCACTGGACAGGTGGTCGCCCCTGGTTTCATTGACATCCACACGCACTCTGATTTTACCCTGCCGCTCAACCCCAAGGCAGAAAGTAAGATTCGCCAGGGTGTAACGACCGAAGTGGTGGGGAACTGTGGCTTCTCGGTCGCGCCAGCGCTGCCAGGGCACGCTGGTGTGCTCCGTGACTACCTGGCAGCCAGTGCTCCTTGGCTCGAGTTCCGTGAGACGACCTTTGCTGCGTATATGGATAGCTTTCCAGCCACGGCGGTGAATACGGTTATGCAAGTGGGGCATAACACGTTGCGACTGATGGCGATGGGTATGGAAAATCGTCCTCCCAGTGCCGCGGAGTTGGCCCTGATGCAGGACCTGCTGGCTGAAGCCCTGGAGGCCGGGGTGCTGGGGCTGTCATCAGGCTTATTCACCGCGCCGGGGTGCTACGCTGCGCCTCCTGAGATGCACGCCTTAGGGCAGATACTGCGCCGATATGGGGCCAACTACTCCTCCCATATCCGGGATGAAGCCAACAGCGTCTTTGATGCCGTACGGGAAGCGATTACCATGGGCGAGACGTGCGACATCCATGTACAAATTGCCCATTTAAAGCTCTCGGGGAGTGATAATTGGGGTGGAGCAGCTGAGCTTTTGGCGGAAATCGAGGCAGCCCACCAGCGGGGGGTGCGTATTGATTGCGATCAATATCCGTACACGACAGCAACGAATCCCCTCCGCAACCTGTTGCCGACCTGGGTACAGGAAGGCAGCATGGAAGCCATGCTGCAGCGTCTCGCCGATACTGCCGTGCGAGCGCGCTTGCGGCACGACATCGAGGCGCAAGGGCTGAACAATTTTGGCCGTATTCCGTCATGGGACACCGTCCGTATCGCCATCTCGCCGCACCAGCCGGAGTACGCTGGGCGTACCATGGGTGACATGGCGCGTGACCGTGGCTGCGATCCCTTGGATGCAGTGTGCGACTACCTCATCGCCGACCGTGGCCACACCCGCATTCTCATCACCTGCATGGATGAGACCGACGTCCAGGAGATCATCCGTACACCTACGGTGCTCGTAGGTTCTGATGGCACCTCGCTGGCGCCCTACGGTGTCACCGGGCAGGGTAAACCGCACCCACGTTTTTACGGGACCTTCCCCCGCCTCCTGGGGCACTACGTGCGTGATTTAGGGCTCCTGTCGTTACCGCAGGCAATTTACAAAATGACAGGTGGATCAGCTGCGGCTCTGGGGCTGGTGGACCGCGGTTTCTTGCGCGAGGGCTATCGAGCGGATCTCACCATTTTTGACCCAGAGCAGGTCGCCGACCGGGCGACGTTTGACGACCCACATCAGTATGCGGCGGGGATTGCCACTGTCATCGTCAACGGGGTGGTGGTGATTGATGAGGGAGAGCATACTGGAGCGTTACCAGGGCAGGTACTACGCCGTCAGCCAGAAGGGATGCGATAACGCTGGAGAGGATCTGTGACCGAGACGTTTACTATTGTCAATAGCCAGCTTTCCATGGTCGAGGAGCTTGAGGCTGTCCAGCGTGCTGCGTTTCCCACGCTCGCCGAGGACGAAATCATCACGGCAGCGCATTATGCGGCACATATCAGGCGTTTTCCAGAGGGGCAGTTCGCCGTCCTGAACGCTGCTGGCCAGGTGGTAGCATGCTCGACAGATTTTCGTACCAGTGCGGTGGATTTTAACGATTTTGAGCATCGCTACATTGATGCAGTTGCCAACAATTGGCTCAGCTGCCACGACCCGCAGGGAGAGTGGCTCTACGGGGCAGACATTGGCGTCTTACCCGCCTACCGCCGGCGCGGTATTGCGCGACGTCTGTATGAGGCGCGCCGGAACGTGATCCGCCATCTCCACCTCCGTGGCCACGTGGCCGGTGGACTCCTCAAGGGTTTTAGCGCCTATAAAGCGCTCATGTCCGTCGAAGAGTATGTCGCTAAAATCCTTGCCGGGAAGCTGGTTGACCCGACCGTGAGCGTGCAACTGCGGTGTGGCTTCACCGTGCACGGCATTATCCATAACTACGTGCACGATCCGGCATGCGACAGCAAGGCCGTGTTTCTCGTCTGGCATAATCCCGATTATCACTCTGTCAGACGCCTGTAGTATAGCGCTGACTTCGGGGGAACATGGTGCATGAATAATAAGTATACTCGTATACAACTGGACACGTGGGTGGAGATGTTGTGGCAAGCGCGTCTGACGCGGCGTGATTTTGTCCGACATGGCACTGCCTTAGGCGTAGCGACGTCGCTGCTGGCGAATATCGTAGAGTCGTATACCCGAGAGGCGGCTGCCGAGACAGGCCCATCGCCACAGGCGCTGGAACGGACCAAAAAAGAGGGCAAGAAGCTGTTCATCTATAACTGGGAAGACTACATTCATCCCAACACCATCCCACAGTTTGAAAAGGAATTTGGGGTGAAAGTCACCTACGATACCTTCCCAAGCAACGAACAGCTCCTCGCGAAACTGCAGGCCGGCGGCGCGGCATATGACGTGGTCTTTCCCACGCATAACTTCTTGCCAGTCTACATCGCTCAGGGTCTCCTGGCACCGCTGAACCATGAGAACCTGCCGCATCTGCCAAACGTCCTCGCCAAGTTCCGCGATACCCCATTTGATCCGGGCAATAAATACACCGTGCCCTATGGCTGGGGCATGACCGCGCTAGCCCACAATACCACGCATACCAAAGACGATCCCCACATCGGTAGTTGGGCGCTGCTGTTCGAGAGCGGTCCACAGCGCTATAGTGGCAAGCTGGGATGCACCGACGAACGCGAGGAGGTCATCGCTGCGGCCTTACAGTATCTGGGGCAGAACGCCAATGCCCGTACGAAAGAGGCCCTACACCAGGCCGGTGCGCTCCTGCTGCGCCTGAAACCACACATTAAAGCATTTTATCCGGGAGCGGAGGCCAAAAAGGCCCTTATTACTGAGGATATTGTGGTGGCGCAAAGCTGGAGTGGAGAAACAGTGAAGGCACAGGCCAAGAATCCAGCAGTGGTGTGGAGTTTGCCGAAAGAAGGGGGCACGGGTTGGTTCGACGCTATGGCCATTCCAAAGGCAGCGCCACACAAGTTTACCGCTGAGGTATTTATCAACTACATGCTCAGGCCTGAGGTGGCAGCGGATAATGCCAACACCACCGGCTATGCGACGACGAACCGGGTAGCCGTGGAGAAGTATGTTGCTCCACAGGTGGCTCACAACCCTACGATTTATCCTCCAGCCGAAGCGCTGGCCCGTGTCACCTTTCTCGAGACTATCCCCGATGACCTGTTGCCTCTCTACGAAGACATTTGGACGCGTGTCCTAGGCGCGTGAGCAGTGCATGCCACCTGCCATGCAGCCATTACGCCAGCCTCTGCTGCTCTTCCTGCGCCGCCACCCAGGCTGGACTGTCGCCCTCCTGCTGGTTCCAGCGGTTCTGTGGTGGCTGAGCTTGACATTACTCCCCCTGGGGATCATGGCGTATTACAGCGTTCTGAGCCGTGGCCCTTGGGGGACGATCACCCACACGCTGACGCTAGACAACTATCGGCAGATTGTCGATCCTGTGTTCTTGCATGTTCTTGTGCGGTCGTTGCACCTGGCCCTGCTGACCACGGTTCTCT
>WNGB01017610.1_pt1 | contig 14632 bp, 13 predicted proteins | sample 5400681 | NCBI WGS metagenome assembly WNGB01 (sample SAMN13153367, study PRJNA577476) | soil metagenome | isolation source: 115 cm soil or saprolite under grassland replicate 2 | place: USA:California | collected 2016-06-15
CGCGCCGCCTCGTCCGACGCGGCCTGCGCCGGTGGGTTGCTGCTGATCGCTACGGTGACCATCGGAACAAACTACGATGCACGTCACGGAAGGTTAGTGCACTGGCGATCGACCGTCATCATTGGTCCGCTGCAGGCGGGTCGATTCTTATGATCGTGGCTGGGAGGCAGGGATTCGAACCCCGATTCGCGGGTCCAGAGCCCGCTGTCCTACCGTTGAACGACCTCCCAGCAATGAGGGTGTGCGCCGCGGTTGCGGCACGAGGAAGGGCATCGATGCTACACGGCAGCTAACGCCGCGGTCAAGGAGTGAATTCCGAGACAAATCGATGGTTCGGTGCGACAATCGAGACGCGATGTTGCCCGAGGTTTTCGAGTGCCCGCAGTGCCAGCGACAGTTCGTTTTCGAGCTGGTCGAGTCGTCCGAAGACCGCTCCATCTACTGCCCGCAATGCAAGCGTTACCTCGGAGAAAAAGACGTCAACTTCGTGCTGATCACCGAAATCGAGGAGCTCGCGGAACGTCTCCGCTTCGAGCGCGACCGGCTGGAAAAAGACGAGGCGGTCTACGCGATGGGCGACTGCGACGCGGAGCTCAAGGTCTATGGCACGGAGGTGCACAAGGTGGTCAACATTCTCCGCCGCACGCTCGCGGAGCTCGACGCGCTGAAGCAGTCGTATCGCTAGGCCGCGGGTTCCAACACCAGATGAAACACTGAGGAGTCGACCTCGAGCAGGTCCTTCAGTTTCTCGCTCGCCGAGACGTAGATGCGATCGCCGTCGCGGCGCAGGCGGTGTAGCAGGCGATTCCAATGCTGCCGCTGCTCCTCGTGAAAATCTTCGACGTGCAGTGTGACCGTTGACGTGGTGTTGTCGAGCAAGTCATGGATTGCTCGCGACGCTTTCCTGTAGAAGGCGGAATCGACGAATCCCTGCAGCCGGAGCGAGATGTTCCCTTGCTCCATCTGGATGCGCACGCGACCTTGCTGCACGTACGAGCGGAAGCTGTTTCGCAGCTTGTCGATGTGCGCGGCCGTCGCAGTCTGCGCATTGTGTTTGCGAATCAGCAGATGGCGCTCGGCGAATTCTTTCATCGACAGCGCGGCGATCCAGTCGCTGAAGACCAAGGGGATCTGCGGCAAGCGCGCGGTTGCGAGCGTTCGCGCGAACTGCAGCATGCGACGCGGTCCGCCTTTGAGCACTCCGCGCCACGCGAACTTGGCCATGATGCCCAGTAGCGTTCTCATCGGATACAGCGGCTGGTGATGCGGGTTTCGCATGTAGCGCATCTTGTTCTGAATGCGCGCCGCGATCGCGGACGGCTGTAGTAACCGTTGGTATAGCCTCTTGTACTCGCGGACGAGCGTGTCGTATTCGATCTGCTTGGGAACGAAGTTCGTGCCCACCGAGGTGTTGTCGGTGCCGTCAGCGCCGGGCAGCAGACGCCCTTCGGCTTCGAGCCGTTCATACAGAGGGGTCTTCGGCAGCGCGGTCAGCAGGCCCACCATCGCCACCTGGATTCCAGAGTCGACGATGAATCGATATTGCCGGTCGAACGTCGAGAGGGTGTCGTTGTCGAATCCGATGATGAAGCCGGCGAAGATGTCCAGCCCGTGCGCGTAAATCTGTCGCACCGAGGTGAGGATGTCCTCGCGCGTGTTCTGAAACTTCTTGGTCTCTTTGAGGCTCTCTTCGTCCGGCGACTCGATGCCGATGAACACCCACGCAAAATTCGCTTCGGGAAGGAGCGTCAGCAGCTCTTCGTCCTGCGCCAGGTTCAGCGATGCTTCCGTGCCGAACTGGAACTGGTAATCGTTCTCGCGCTGGTAATCGGCCAGATGTCGCAGAAGTTTTTTGGCGATGTTCTTATCACCGATGAAGTTGTCGTCGACGAAGAAGACGTTGTGGGCGCCGAGGGCCCGAAGAGCGTCCAGCTCGCGTCCGACCTGCTCACAAGATTTCGTCCGCGGCTTGCGACCGAACATCACGATGATGTCGCAGAACTCGCAGCGGAACGGACAGCCGCGCGAGAACTGCAGGCTGATGTTGGTGTAGCGACTGAGCTTCAGCAGATCGAAGCGCGGAGTCGGAGAATCCTCGAGCGATACGACGCCTTTTTCTTGATACAACCCGCGCGGATTTCCTGCCTCGTAGTCGCGGCAGAACTCTTTCCAGATGTACTCCGCCTCGCCGGCGACAACCGTGTCGGCAAGCGTGTCGTATCGTTCGGGACAGAGCGACGCGTAGCTTCCACCGGCCACGACGTAGTAGCCGAGCCCGCGGTAGTAGCTGAGCAGTTCCTTCTGCCGGCGGAACTGCACGCCCATCCCGCACACGCCAATGATGTCCGCCGCGGGTTTGAGTGGAATGGATTCGATGTTCTCGTCGATGATTTCAATTTGCCAATCGGCGGGCGAAAGCGCCGCGACGGTGGCCAGCCCGAGCGGTGGATTCACCGTGCGCTTGTTAGGCAGAACCGAATCGATCGCCCAGCGAAAACTCCAGAAACTTTCGGGAAAGCGCGGATTGATCAGTAAAAGTCTCGTTTGCACGTCCCTTGGAGTGTTGCGACACTCGGGCCAGTTCTGAGAAGCGGTCATGGTATACGACATTCATGTTGAAAGGAATCGTGGTGGTCGATTTTTCGCGCGTGCTGGCCGGTCCGCTCTGCACGCAACTCCTCGCCGACTGGGGCGCGCGAGTGATCAAAATTGAAGAGCCGCAGCGCGGCGACGAGACCCGGCGGTGGGGACCTCCATTCGTAAGCAATATCAGTACATATTTTTTAGCAGTGAACCGCGACAAAGAGTCGGTCGCCGTCAATCTGAAAACTCCAGAGGGTGCGGAAATCGCGCGGCGGCTCGTCGAGCGAGCGGATGTCGTCGTCGATAATTTTCTACGGACGCAAAAGTTACTGCCGAAGATTCCGAGCCGGGCAATTCATTGCACGATTCGCGGTTTCGACAGCGACACGCCCGAGCGCGATACCCCTGGTTATGACCTGCTCGCACAGGCAGGCTCGGGACTGATGTCGATCACCGGCGAGCCGGACGGCGATCCGATGAAGATCGGAGTGGCGCTTTCGGATGTTGTCACTGCGCACTACGCGTTCGGCGCGATTGCAACCGCGCTCTTCAATCGCGAGCGAACCGGCAAAGGCGCGACTCTGGAGATCTCCCTATTCAGTGCGAGCGTCGCATCGCTCGTCAATGTTGCGCAAAGCGTCTTGATCACCCGAAAGGAGGCGAAGCGTTACGGGAATGCGCATTCCTCCATCGTGCCGTATCAACTCTTTCACGCAAGCGACCGGCCGTTTGCGATCGGTGCGGGAACCGATCGCCACTTCCAGCTTCTCTGCATGCGCGTGCTGCGACGCGACGATCTTGCCGCCGATCCGCGATTCACGACGAACGAGCATCGCGTGAAGAATCGCGCGGCGCTGATCCGAATTCTGGAGCGCCAGTTTCGGAGCGCTCGCGCATCGCAGTGGATCGCGCGATGCAAACGCGCCTCGATTCCCGCGTCGCTCGTGCGCGGCGTTCGCGAAGCACTCCACACTCCGGCGGGCCGCGCGCTCATCGATACGATCGAGCATCCCCAAATCGGTCCCTACGAGGCGGTGCGCAATCCGGTCCGCTCAAACGGCCTTCGACGTTCGCTTGGAACTCCGCCTCCCGCGCTGGGGCAGCACACGGATTCGGTGTTGACGGAGCTCGGGTTCGATCGGGGTGAAATCCGCCGCTTCCGCGACAGCGCCGTCATCGGATGATCGAGAACTGAAGCAGGATCACACAGCAGAGGAAGACGAACGCGAGCAGCGCAGCAACGAGAACCGTCGCGCGAAACTCCCCTCCACGAAATGCCCGAAAGGCGAAGAAGAGCGCGACGGCGCCGATCACTCCGATGACGCCGCCGAAGATGACCACACGGATGAGGACTTTCGTGAATTCGGGGTCCAAATGTCACTTCTTTACACTTCGCGCGCTAAGCTCCGCCACCAGTCGGATCAGCCGGCGACCCTCCGAGTCGGCGGTTTCCCACGCGCGGCAAAGCGATTCGAGCTCCTCTTCATCTTCGTATGCGGCAACCGTGAATCCGTTGAGCGGCTGCGTCGGCGAGTCGGAGAACTCACGCGACCACGCGCCGTCCTCCAAGCGGTAGGTGATGAAGCCGCGCGTGCGCGACCGCCGGGCGCCGCCGAGGTCGACGAGAGCGACCGAGTCGGAGGACTCGATTGCGCCGGCGTTCGCTCTCTGCGCCGCCAAAATTTTCCCGACAAACGTCGCCATCATGTCGTTCAGCCGCGCCTCGGCGTCGCCAATCGCCTGCACGAAGCGAAGACCGCTGTGCGAAACGACGGCATTTGGCGTCTTGCGGACGACGATCGTGTGCGCGAACTCAGCGATAATCTCGACGTCCGTCCCTTTCCACCGAAAGAGGAGCCTCTGCCGCTCGCCGGCTTTCGGCTCGCCATAGTGTTCGATAAAGGCGCCGCTGATTCCGATATCGAGAATCAACGCGTTCTGACCGTCGAGGAGAGCGAGGATTGGCTTTGCCAGTCTGAGGCGCTGAAACTCGCGTCGATCACTCGCGGCCATCCGTCAGGAAGTATTCACGGTCAAAGCAGCGGAGGCAAGCATATTGCTGCGCTCGTAAGCAGTGCCCTCTGAATCACGTGGTGAACGCCGCAGCCTCTGGCGCGTTGGCCCCGACAGCACTTGGACGACTGTCCTGCCGGTCCTCTTCGTCATCGTCTCGCTCGTTGCATTGGCAGTTCTGCCCGTGGTTGTCGGCAATCACACAGCGCAGATGCGCGATCAGATCACGCGCGTTGCCGAACCGGCGCGGCGCGCGGCGAGTGAGATTCAGCTCGGCGTATCGGCGGAGCTGGACAAAGTCATCGCCTTTCAGGTCACCGGGCAGACGCAATTTCGTGACGATTACCGCAATCTTCTCGACCAACAAGTCCGCGATTACGACGAGCTCCGCGCGCTCGGTCCAAGGCTTGGTGAAGACGTCGATCGTGATCTGATCGCTCTGATTTCAGCGACTCAGCGATGGCACGCCGGTGTCACCACCGGTGAGTTTCTGCAGCGGCAGTTACCGGCCGAGGTGTTCATGACTCGGCTGTTCGAACGGCATCCGGCGTACGAGCTCGCGCTGCGCTCCGCCGGCGAGCTGGAAAATGCAATCCAGGCCGCCGTGAACGATCGCCTCTTGAAGATCCGCAATGCCGAGCGCCTCAATATGGCCCTGACGATTCTTTTGACGATGCTCGCCCTCACCTCCGCCCTTCTCGTCGCCGGGCTGGGTCGTCAAACACGTCTGCTCGCCCGTGAGGCGATGCGCCGGCGTGAGGAGGCAGAACGCGAAGCGGGGGAGGCGAAGATCGCGCGCGCGGCTGCCGAGAAAGAGGAGCGGCGCGCGGCATTCCTGGCATCCGCAGTTCAGGAGCTCACTTCGTTACTCGACGTGGAGCGCACCATCGCTACGCTGGCGCGACTGTTCGTGCCGAATCTGGCTGAGACGTGCACGATCGACATCGCCGAAAGGGATGGAACTCTGCGCCGGCGGGCGGTTGCCCATCGCGACGAGAAGGCCGAGCGGGAGATGGAGCGCGAGATCGGCAACACCGTTTCGCAGCCGGAGGGTTCCGAAGAACGGCCGTCCCTGATGGTCATCCCGCTCATCAGCCGCGGACAAACGCTCGGGATTGTGACCGCGGCGGCGCCGGCGGGATACGTGTTCACGCGGGAGGATCGCCAACTGGCCGAAGAGCTCGCCCGCCATGGATCGCTGGCGATCGACAATTCACGTCTGTACCGCGAGTCTCAGCAAGCCGTTCGCGCGCGTGAGGAAGTGCTCGCCATCGTGTCGCACGACCTGCGCAATCCGCTGAACTCAGTCACTCTCGCCGCTTCGTTGCTTCACACATCCGAGAATCTCTCGCAGGAGGATCGCGAACAGCTCGAAGTGCTGGAGCTCTCAGCGAAGCGGATGAAACGCCTGATCGATGACCTCCTGGATATCACTCGTTTGGAGGGCGGCAAAGATCTCCCGATCGAGCCCGCGCCGCTCGAAGTCGTCCCCTTGCTCGCGGAAACTTACGAACTGTTCAAGGCCCAGGCGGCGTCCACTTCGATCACGCTGCAGTACCACGTCGCCGATCGTCTGCCGCCTGTGAATGCCGATCATCACCGCGTTCTGCAGGTGCTTTCGAATCTGATCGGAAACGCCATGAAGTTCACGCCTGCCGGCGGCATGATCACCTTCACGGCCGACCCGCAGCCCGATGAGAAGGTCCTGTTCACCGTCTCTGATACCGGCCCGGGAATCCCGAATGAACATCTGAGAGACATCTTCAGTCCCTACTGGCAAGCGAAACGCGCCGAACGCCTCGGCGCCGGACTCGGGCTGCCGATTGCCAAAGGAATCGTGGAGTCACACGGCGGACGGATCTGGGTCGAGAGTACCCAGGGACGCGGAACGAAGTTCTATTTCACGCTGCCTGTCGCGAAAGTCACGGCTTCGGCGGCGGTGGAGGCGTAAACATCGCGAGATCGGCAAGCCCAAGGCGCGCTTCAATGCCGCCGATCTTTTTCTCGGCCTCCTCAAAACCGTCTTTGCCGAACGCACGATGCTCGATGTCTTCGAATTGATCGGCAAGCTCCTCGAGCTGCTTGTTCGAGAAATTCTGTTTCCACGCGGGAAAGACGATCGTGTCTTCGCGTGCCGCATGGCTCTCGTACATGCGCACGAGCCCATCGAGCACTTTGGCAAGCGCTTCGCCGTGCGTGGCGCCGATCTTCGGGCCCGCCGTGACGGTCATGATGTAGTCGGTGATCTCTCTTCCGCGCGAGTGCTGTAACGTGAGGACGTCGACATAGCGCGCAAGGGAGCCGCCGGCCTTGCGAACGACCGGGAAGATGTGCCGCTCCTCGAGCATTTTCTCGTGGTAGTTCTCGCCGAATGTCCGGAAAAGCTGCGCCGTTTCACGCAGCGCCACCGGATCGACGTTGTTCGGATCCTTGCGGAGTTTCGGTGCGGTCTCGGCATACACAATCAGGGCTCGCCGAATGACGCCGTGCTCCCGCATGAGGTCCTCCGTCGCGGTGACCTCAGGCTCCTTCGAAGGCGCGGCGAAGATGAAGCCGGCCGACGCCCCGGCCAACAAAAGAAAATCACGACGATTTTGCATGACCTTTAACTCCCGGCGGACGGTGGAATCTCGAGGGCATCACTGACGCTCAACTCTGCGAAAAGCCGGATCAGCCGCCGCCCTTCTTCATCAGACGCTTCGTACACCCTGCAAAGACGTTGAATCTCGTCCGAATCGGACGAGCGGGCAACTGTGAAACCGGACGATGGTTGTTCCGGAAGGAAAACTGACCGTTTGCTCCAGCGGCCGTTCTCGAATCGATAGCTGAGGAATCCGGCATCAGCGCCACGAACAGTATTGTCACCATCGACCGTGTGCGAGGGCATCGGCTCGCGGCCGGGATTCGTGCGGCGGCGGTCGATTTCCTTCATCACGAGCATAGCCAGCATGTCGCGCAGCTTGTCTCCTGAATCGCCGATCGCAGCGACAAACCGGAGGCCGGTCTGCATGCCGGGCGAGGTGCGGATGATCTGGCATTTCATCTCGATTTGCTGACCAGAGTGCGAGAAGCGCAAATCGAGATGTTCCGAGCCGATCTCGTCATCGTGCTTCACGCGAGCCCCGAGGACTCCGATCTCCAGGATCGATACGGAGTGCGTTCCGAGGATGCCGGGAAGGGCCGGTTTGAGGGTGAGACGTTGGAATTCGCGCCGCTCTTCCGGCCGCATTTGCTGCATGCGGCCATTCTATGCGAGCGCTTATTCGAACATCGTCGTATGAATGCGAAGCGCGGCGACGTACCGATTGTGAACCTGCTGGCGGTAGGAGCGGGTGCCGTGTGCTACGCGCTGTAGATAGTTGACCGTCTCAGGGAACGGCGGCACGCCGCCGAAACGCTCGATCGTCCCCTCGCCAGCGTTGTACGCCGCGAGCGCCAGGCGCTGATCTCCAAATCGATCCATGAGATACCGCAGGTACTTCGCACCGGCGGCAACATTTTCCGCGGGGTTGAAGGGATTGTCGCAGCCGAGGATGCGGCTGGTCTCCGGGACGATTTGCATCAAGCCTTGCGCATTCTTATTTGAAACCAGGCGCGGCCGGAAGTCTGATTCCGCCTCGACCACGGCCGCGACGAGCTCCGGCGAAAGATTGTTGCGGACCGCTTCGCGATAGATGATCGATCCGAACGGCACCTGACTATGGAAGAAGTCTTCCTTGGCCACGTCGAGAGCAAACTTCTGCGGTGCTGCTTCCGGACTCAGCAGGACTTGCCGCGACTTCGGAGTGGCGAAAATGTGAAATGGCTCAATAGGTTGCGCTACTCTCGATTCCATCAGAGGCAGCGAGAGATTCATTGCGTCGATCGGGAACCCGAAGGCGCAAAAGGCAAGCGGAATCCCGATGACGAGCGCTACGGCACGGCGCTGCAGATGCCCCGCAGCCATCCGGGCGAACCGCAGGAGGCGACGGCGGCGCGCATGACGCTGGCAGTCGCAGATCGTGCGGTAGTCCCAGTTGCGCCTGCCTGTCATACCAGGGTGCCTCAAGGGCAAAATGCGGACCAGCTTGTTCGATGAGCTCAATAAACCCCTGCAGTACAAGTAAATACAGTTTCAAATGGATCGAGTTGGTCCCGGATCTGGGGTTGGGGCTAGGGTTTGCCCTTACCGAATGACCGAAGACGCTTCCTCGCGCTCTCTCTGATCGCGCCCTTCGCCCTCGCGAAAAGTGATCCGCGGCGGCGACGCGTCTTCTGCATATGGTGCAGATGAATGGCCCTGACGTCAATGCCGAGGCTGCTATTTAGGTTATTTGCTGCTGGCTTTGACCTTCGACGTGACCACTGGGAGGCCTGCTTCTTTCCACGCATTCCAGCCGCCGACGAGGGCGGCGGTGTTCTTGATTCCGTGAGCATTGAGGTCGAGCACCGCACGGGCGCTTGTATGCTCGTTCTGTCAAGCACAGTAGGTGATCAGAAACTTTTTCGGGGGGAGATCTCTCAGCCTGGTCAGAAGTTGGCTGAGCGGAATATTGATCGCTCCCGGGATATGGCTCTCGTCGTACGTCTCTTTCGAGCGGACGTCGATATAGACCGCTTTCTTCGCTTTGACGAGCTTCATCGCCTCATCGCGTGGGATGCGACGCGCGCTGGCCAGCTCGTCCTCCACCGGATTCGGCTGGGCCATCTCGATCGCATCGATTTGAACATTAGCATCTCCGATCAATGAATCGCCTTGAAAAATCGATCGAACCTCGGCGCGAAGTGATGCGATCGATCGAATGAGAACGCCACTGCCGTTGCCTTTCCGACAATCCGGCGGCGGTCGATCAAGCCGATGAAGCGGCTGTCGTTGCTGTTATCGCGGTTGTCTCCCATGACGAAGTAGCGGCCGGTGGGGACGGTCAGCGGCCCGAAGGAGCGCACGGCAGGAATCTGAGGCGTGAACATCACCCGGTGCATCCGGCCGGCAAGGTCCTCCTCGACCACGAGCGAGCTTCCTTGTTCGCTGTCATCCTTGAATCCGACTTCCCGCCACTGTGCAGCGCGACCGTTGACGAAAAGCTGGTTGTCGCGCATCTCGATCCGGTCGCCCGGTTCTCCCACCACGCGCTTCACGAGACGGGTGCCATCGGCCGGCGAGAAGAGAACGACGATGTCACCGCGCAGCGGGTCGCCCCATTTCATGAGCTCGAACGTGGTGAACGGAATCTTCAGATCGTAGGCGAGTTTGTTGACTACCACCCGGTCGCCTTCTTCGATCGTCGGCTTCATCGACCCGGTGGGGACGTCATTCCAGTCGGCCAGAGCCGATCGCAACGAGCTCACGACGAGGAGCATGGCCAGGAAAACCCGAACCTCGTTGAAGACTTTGTTCTTCATCGCGACGGACGGCGAAACACGCCGAAGCGCTTTCTCATTGCATTAGACTCGGTCCGATGTCCCACCGCAGCGCCGTTCATGAGCTGAAGACGCTCGTTCTGTCGTTCCACTCGCTTTTAACGATCGAAACCGTCGAGGAAGAGCGTGTCCGATCGCTGCTGATCGAGGTGGCGAACGACCTGCGGCTGCCATTTTACGAATGGTCTGTCACCGAAGGTTTGCGGCGCCTTCGCGGCGCGACAATGGATATGACTCAGGACGCCCTGATGGCGCTGAAAAACATCGATCGATTCGACTTCGACGCCATTTACCTCTTCAAAGACCTCGCTCCTCACCTGTCAAACGCGAACATCGCCCGCGCGCTGCGCGAGCTTGCGCAAAAGCTGGTCTCGACGCGCTCGATGATCGTCCTCACCGGAAGCCCGATCGAGCTGCCGGCCGATCTCGACGCGCTCGCGGTCCGCTTCGAGCTTCAGCTTCCCGACGAGCAGGAGCTGCGCGAGCTCATCCGCAGTGTCATCGACAGCATCACCGCGCGCCAGCCGGTCCGCGTCGACCTCAGTCGCGAGGACGCCCAACGCCTCGTGCGCTCCCTATCAGGGCTGACACTGAACCAGGCACGCCAGGTCATCGCGCAAGCCATCGTCGACGACGGGCGCCTCTCGGCCGACGACATTCAGATGATCATCAAACGGAAAGGCGAGTTGCTCGAGCAGGGAGGCGTGCTGGAGTTCTTTCCGGCCGGCACGAACCGCTTCGAGCTCGGCGGATTCGAGCGGCTGAAGTCGTGGCTCGACAGCGCGAGGGTGGGATTCACGCCCGCCGCGCGCGAGCTCAATCTCGAACCGCCGAAAGGAATTCTCCTCGTCGGCGTTCAAGGGTGCGGCAAATCGCTCGCCGCAAAGTTCGTCGCCCGGCAGTGGGAGCTTCCGCTGCTCAAGCTCGATGCCGGAAGGCTGTATGACAAATACATCGGCGAAACCGAACGCAACTTTCGCAAAGCGACCACTCTCGCGGAAGCGATGGCGCCCGTCGTGTTGTGGATCGACGAGATTGAAAAAGTGTTCGCCCAGGGCGGCAGCGGCGAGTCGGACGGCGGGCTGTCGCACCGGCTGTTCGGATCATTTCTCACGTGGCTTCAGGAGAAAAGTGCAAGCGTATTCGTCGTCGGAGCGGCAAACGACTTGATGAATGTTCCTCCGGAGCTGCTGCGCAAGGGCCGCTTCGACGAGATCTTCTTCGTCGATCTTCCGACGCCGGAGGAACGACAAAAAATCTTTCGCATTCACCTTGCGCTCCGCAAACAGGACCCGCAGCAGTTCGATCTCGCAGCGCTCGCGCAAGGGACGGAAGGCTTCAGCGGCGCGGAAATCGAACAGGTGGTGATCTCCGCCCTCTACCGTGTGCTGCAGCAGAAACAGCCGCTGACGACTCAGGCGCTGATCGAGGCCGCGAACAGCACCGTGCCGCTGTCGATTCCGTTCGCGTGCGCTCGTCATTGAGCAATTCGCCGCGCAGTACATTCGTCTCCATGAACGACGACTCCTGCTCGACGCCGCGCATCACCATGCACATGTGCATGCCACCCATCCACACCGCGAGGCCCCGCGGCTCGAGAATGCGCTCGATCGTGTCGGCGACGTCGTGCGCGAGGTGCTCCTGGGACTGCAATCGCCGCATGTGCACCTCGACGATCCGTGGGATCTTCGACGCGCCGATGATCATGTGCTCCGGGATGTAACCGACGATGAAATGGCCGAAGAACGGCAGGATGTGATGCGCACAAAGCGTCTTGTACGTTCCGCCGATCACCACGAGATTCTGGCAGTTCACGTCCGCCGCGGTGCAGGCTTTCCGAAACAGAGTCGTCAGCCGCTTCACGTCGGTGAAGTCGTAGCCGCTGGTCATCGTCACAAGCGACTCGGCCCAGCGTCGCGGCGTGTCGCGGAGATTTTCGTTGTCCAGATTGACGTGGAGGAGCCGCAGCGCTTCGCGCAGATGCTCCTCCAGTTTGCCGCGATCGACGGTCGGCCGTGGGCTGATCATCAATCCGCTATCGCCGAGGAGAGCTTCGGCTTCGGTTTGCAAAACGATGTCGGCATTTTTCATCGGCGGTTAGTCTACCCGCTATGGGGATCAGCATTGACACTGAATGAGCGTTCATTCAGAATTGGCGGGATCATTGCACCAAGCGAGCAGGAGTGTCTCAAATGGCTGAAACAAAAACTCAAGGCGCCGTCGAAGCAATGGAGGTGGCTGAAGCCTCCCGTGAAACCGAGTGGGAAAAACCCTCGTTCGTCGGCCAGCTTTTCCTCGGCAATCTCGACCTCGATCTGATCCATCCGTTCCCCGAGCAGCCACCCGAGGACAAGGCGATTGCCGATGAGTTTCTGCCGAAGCTCGAGCGCTTCCTCGCCGAGAATGTCGATGCCGACAAAATCGACGAGCAGGGCGAATACGACTATTCGCTTTTCGAAGGCTTCAAAGAGCTCGGCGCCTGGGGCATGAAAATCCCGAAAGAATACGGCGGCCTCGGATTCAGCGCCACAAATTACAACCGGGCAATCGGCCTGGTGGCCACGTGGTGCGGATCGACCGTGGCCTGGCTCTCCGCGCATCAATCGATCGGCGTCCCGCAGCCGCTGAAACTGTTCGGCACAAAAGAACAAAAAGAAAAATGGCTGCCGCGGCTCGCGAACGGCGCGATTTCCGCGTTCGCGCTGACCGAGCCGGGCGTCGGGTCCGATCCCGCGAAAATGCAGACCCGTGCGGTTCCCTCGCCCGACGGCAAAGGATGGATCCTCAACGGCGAGAAGCTGTGGTGCACGAACGGTCTGAAAGCCGAAGTCATCGTGGTGATGGCGCAGACGCCGCCGAAGGTCGTCAAAGGCAAAGAGAAAAAACAGATCTCCGCATTCATCCTGGAGATGAATTCGCCGGGCGTGGAGATCGCCCATCGCTGCCAGTTCATGGGATTGCGCGGCATCGGCAATGTTCTGATTCGATTCAAAGACGTTGTGATCCCGAACGAAAACCTGCTGTGGAAGGAAGGGCATGGACTCAAGCTCGCGCTGATCACGCTCAACACTGGACGGTTGACGATTCCCGCCGGTTGTGCAGCCGGCGGCCGTCGAATGCTCGAAATCGCACAGGACTGGGCGAACGAGCGCGTGCAGTGGGGCGCGCCGATCGGAAAGCACGAAGCTGTGGCGGCGAAGATTGCCTGGATGGCTTCGCACACGTTCGCGATGGAGGCGATCGTGTGGCTGACCTCGGGGCTCTCCGATCGCGGTGATGTCGATCTCCGCCTCGAGGCGGCGATGGCCAAACTGTTCAACACCGAAACCGCGTGGCAATGCGCCGACCACCTGGTGCAGATTCGCGGCGGCCGCGGATACGAAACCGCGGCGTCTCTACGCGCGCGCGGCGAGAAGGGTTACCCGGTCGAGCGAATTCTGCGCGACATGCGCATCAATCGCATCTTCGAAGGGACGAGCGAGATTCAACATCTCTTCATCGCCCGCGAGGCGGTCGATCCGCACATGAAGCGCGGCTACAAGATTCTGCAGCCCGAAACGCCTGCGAAAGAGAAGTTCGCGGCCGCCGCGAAAGCGGGCGCGCACTATGCGGCGTGGTATCCCTCGCGGTACGTCGGCTGGTCGCGATTCCCCAAGTTCGGAGAGTTCGGAAAGCTCTCCGGCCACGTGGGATTCATCGAACGGACAGCGCGTCACCTCTCGCGTTCGATTTTCCACGCCATGATGCGTTATCAGGCGAAGCTGGAGCGCAAACAGATGGTGCTGTTCCGCATCGTGGACATCGGCACGGATCTCTTCGCGATGTCGGCGGCGATCAGCTACGCGACGATGCTGGCGAAGAACGGTCAGAAGAACGCCGTTGATCTCGCGGACGTCTTCTGCCGCGAAGCGCGCATGCGCATCGACGCGAACTTCCATAACCTCTTCACCGATCACGATGACGCTGCGTACCGGCTGGTCTTGAAACTGCTCAAAGGCGAATACGACTGGTTCAAAGGGGAGATGGTGCAGCCGGTCGTGCCCACTCCCGAGCAGGTCGAAGAGGCGATGGCCAAGCTGGCGTAGCGGAACGCCACAGCAAGATCTCGCGCCTGCTCCATCCACGTTCACTGTGGCGTCTGCGCACCCAGAGGATGTGCGCACCTTCAGTGACGAACGGGATCGGTACCTCGACCGAGAATTGCCTGCGCAACAATCCGCCGGCGGTGAAGTGCGCGATCGGCGTCTCGTCGATCATCAACTCGAGCTCGACTTGTGAGAGCGTGCGGATGCACCCGATGATGGTCAGCGGATCTGCAACCGTTTGCTCCGGTCTTGGAGTCTCTATGACCACTTGCTGGTTGTCGAGATCGGCCGGCAGTTTCTCGATGACCGGCCGGTACGTCACGCGCTGAACCGCGCGGAAGAATGGAGACTGCCGCACACGGCCGTTCGCAACACAATTGGCGCAGCCGGTGGCCACCTCGCGCCGCGCATGCTGAGCGCGAAAGCGGCGAAAAAGCTCGCCGTTCCAGATCTCCTCGATCGATTTTTCGAACAGATTCCCGAAGCTGATCTCGTTCACGCAGCACGTGCGGACCTCCCCGGCTGACGTAACCCAGATCGACGACCACGGC
>WNGB01010310.1_pt1 | contig 14631 bp, 15 predicted proteins | sample 5400681 | NCBI WGS metagenome assembly WNGB01 (sample SAMN13153367, study PRJNA577476) | soil metagenome | isolation source: 115 cm soil or saprolite under grassland replicate 2 | place: USA:California | collected 2016-06-15
CCTCGTTGCGCGACCGGATCGCAGTCGTTCCTCAAGAGGGGTTCCTGTTCGCGGGCTCGATTCGTGACAACGTGCGCGTCGGCCGCGCGGAGGCGACCGACGACGAGGTCGACGCAGCGCTCGACGCACTGGGCGTGCGCGAACGGTTCGCCGCCCTGCCGGACGGGCTCGAGACCGAGGTGCGCGAGCGCGGCAGTCGCCTCTCGGCGGGGGAGCGCCAGCTCGTGTCGCTCGGACGCGCTGCACTCGCCGACCCGACGTTGCTCGTGCTCGACGAGGCGACCTCCAACCTCGACCCGGGCACCGAGCAGGCCGTCGAGCGCGCGCTCGAGGCGCTCACCGAACGCCGCACGGTCGTGGTCGTGGCGCACCGGCTCTCGACCGCGGCGCGCGCCGATCGCATCGCGGTGATCGACCACGGCCGCCTCCAGGAGCTCGGCACCCACGACGAGCTCGTCCGCCGCGAAGGCCGCTACGCCAGTCTCTGGGCCAGCTGGACCGCGGCCCAGGCCCGCGCGTCGTAGCGCGCGCCCACTCCACGCTGCTGCCCACACCTCCGCTCACCTTTCTCGGCACGCTCGACAACCGCTGAGGTTGCTCAGCGTGCCGAGAAGGTGGAGGGGGGATACAGTCCCGAGCGATACCGGTTGGCGCAGCGAAGTCCGGTGTGAACCCGGCGCTGTCCCGCAACTGTGATGCCCCCGTCCGCGCGGACGGAGGTGAGCCAGGTCGCCTGGCCGGCCGGTGACGAACAGCGGCTCTCGGGGACAAGAGCGGTTCGTCCGGCAGACCTCCTGTCGGCGGCTCGATCCTCGACCGACAGGAGGTAGTGATGAGAACCCGCATCACGATCGTCATCGCGACGTGCGCGCTCGCGCTCACGTCGTTCGTCGCAGCGCCGGCACCAGCCGGTGCCGCGAAAGACCCGTTCCCCGTGACGGTCGGCACGTCGAACGGCAAGGTGCGCATCGACGAGCGACCGACTCGGATCGTCTCGTTGTCGGCGACGGCCACCGAGATGCTCTTCGCGATCGGTGCCGGCAAGCAGGTCGTAGCGGTCGACGACCAGTCCGACTACCCGAAGGGCGTGCCGAAGACGGACCTGTCGGGGTACACACCGAACGCCGAGGCGATCGCGGGCTACAAGCCCGATCTCGTCGTCGCGTCCGACAACACCGTCACCGACGCGCTGAAGAACCTCGACATCACCGTGCTCGTCGAGCCCGCCGTCAACCGCCTCGCCGACGCGTACGACCAGATCGGCCAGCTCGGTGAGGCGACCGGTCACACCGCGAAGGCCGAGGCGCTCGAGCGCAGGATCAAGAGCCAGATCGCCGACCTGCATGCGAAGGTCCGCGACCGGTCGTCGAGGCCGACCGCGTACTACGAGCTCGACGACACGTACTTCTCGGCGAGCTCGAAGACGTTCATCGGCCAGGTGCTCGGCTTGGCCGGGTTGAAGAACATCGCCGACAAGGTGAAGGACGAGAACAACGACGGCTACCCGCAGCTCACCGCGGAGTACATCGTCGGTGCGAATCCCGACTACATCTTCCTTGCCGACACCAAGTGCTGTCAGCAGAGCCGGAAGACCGTGGCGGCTCGCCCCGGCTGGTCACGGATCACCGCGGTGCGCAAGAAGCACGTCGTCGCGCTCGACGACGACATCGCCTCTCGTTGGGGACCGCGCGTGGTGACGCTGCTGCGGCAGGTCATCGACGCGACGAAGTAGTCACATGATCGCGGTGGCACCCGCCGGACTCCGACCCCGTTGGGTCCTGGCGGGTGTCGCCGCGGTCATCGCCGCGGTGGTGCTGGGGCTGGCCGTGGGCCCGGTCTCGATCGGCCCGCTGCGCGTGCTCGAGGACGTCTGGCGACGCGTGCCGTTAATCGGCAGCGGGCACGGTCTCGACACGTTCCAGTCGACGATCGTGTGGGACCTGCGCCTGCCGCGGGTCGTGCTCGCCCTGCTCGTCGGTTCGATGCTCGCCGCCGCCGGAGCGTCGTACCAGGGGGTGTTCCGGAATCCGCTCGCCGACCCGTACCTGCTCGGCGCGGCCGCAGGCGCGGGGCTCGCCGTGACCGCGGTGATCGTCACGACGCCGGCCGCACTGGGCGGGGACGTGAGCGCGGTGCCGGTCGCCGCGTTCGTCGGCGCGTTGATCGCAGTGTTCGCTTCGTACGCGCTCGGCCGGGCGGGCGGGAGCACGCCGGCCACGTTGCTGCTCGCCGGGGTCGCGGTGACGAGCTTCCTCACCGCGATCCAGGCATATCTCCAGCAGCAGAACTCCGACACGCTCCGTCAGGTGTACACGTGGATCCTCGGTCGACTCACGACCGCGACGTGGAGCGACGTCTTGCTGCTGCTGCCGTACTTCGTGGTGAGCCTCACGGTGCTGCTCGCCCACCGACGCATGCTCGACGTGCTCGGCGTGGGCGACGCGGAGGCGACGACGCTCGGCATCGACACCCGCCGCACCCGGTTCGTCATCGTGGCGGCGGCCTCGCTCGCGACCGCGGCTGCGGTCTCGGTCAGCGGCCTCATCGGGTTCGTCGGCATCATCGTGCCCCACACGATCAGGCTCCTCGCCGGCGCGAGCTATCGCGTCGTGTTGCCGCTGTCGTTGCTGTTCGGCGGCGCGTTCCTCGCGTTCGCCGACCTCGCGGCACGCACGATCACGTCCCCGGCCGAGATCCCGATCGGCGTCATCACGGCGTTCGTCGGTGCCCCGTTCTTCCTGATCGTGCTCCGCACCTACGCGGCGGCGCGCGCATGACGGTCCTCTCCGTGAAGGGGCTGGTCGTCGAGCGGGGCGGGCGCCGCTTGCTCGACCGGGTCGACCTCGACGTCGAGCGCGGCGCGTGGCTGTCGGTCGTCGGGCCGAACGGCGCGGGCAAGACGACGCTGCTGCACGTCATCGCGGGCGTCGTGCGACCCGACGGCGGTCACGTCACCCTGTTCGACCGCGACGCCGCGCACTTGAAGACGCGCCAGCGGGCTCGTCTCGTCGCGCTCGTCCCGCAGACCCCGATCATCCCGCCCGGCGTGCGTGTCCTCGACTACGCGCTGCTCGGGCGCACACCTCACATCGCGTTCCTCGGCTCCGAGACGCGCGAGGACGTCGTCCGTGCCCACGAGGTGCTGGAGCTCCTCGACATCGACGAGTTCGCGGCGCGCTCCGTGGAGACGCTGTCCGGAGGTGAACGCCAGCGGGTGCTGCTCGCGCGCGCGTTGCTCCAAGACGCCGAGCTGCTGCTCCTCGACGAGCCGACGACCGCACTCGACATCGGCCACCAGCAGGAGGTGCTCGAGATCGTCGAGAGCCTGCGTCGCGACCACGACCTGACCGTCGTCTCGACCCTGCACGACCTCACGCTCGCCGGGCTCTATGCCGACGAGCTGGTGCTCCTCGACGGCGGCCGGGTGGCGGAGCGGGGAACCGCACACGACGTCCTGACCGCCGAGCACCTGCACCGTCACTTCGGCGCGCGCGTCAGCGTGCTGGCCGGGGCCGACGGACCCGTGGTCGTGCCGTACCGCCTCGGAGGTGACAGCCATGAGCAGCCCGCGTGAGCCGCCGGTCGAGGACCCGCGTCCCGACGACCTGCGCCGCGCCAAGTCGCTCGTCCTCGTCAACACCGGTGACGGCAAGGGCAAGTCGACGGCCGCGTTCGGCACGATGACGCGCGCGGTCGCGATGGGTTGGCCGGTCGCCGTCGTGCAGTTCCTCAAGTCGGGCAAGTGGAACACCGGCGAGGAGAAGACCGGTCGTCAACTCGGCGTCGACTGGTGGGCGATCGGGGAGGGCTTCACCTGGGACTCCGATGATCTCACCCGCGACGAAGCGGTCGCGCAGGAGGCGTGGCGTCACGCCGCCGGCCTGCTCGTGGTCGGCTCGCACCGGCTGGTCGTGCTCGACGAGCTCACCTATCCGCTCAACTGGGGCTGGATCCCGCTCGACGAGGCGCTCGCCGCCATCCGGGACCGTGCCGACGACGTCAACGTGATCGTCACGGGGCGCGACGCGCCGGCCGCGCTCGTCGAGCTCGCCGACACGGTCACGGAGATGCGCAACGTGAAGCACGCGTACGACCGCGGTGTCCGGGCCAAGAAGGGCATCGACTACTGATGCCGTGGCGTGGCGCGCTCATGGTGTGCGGCACGAGCAGCAGTGCCGGCAAGTCGACCGTCGTCGCCGGGCTGTGCCGGCTGCTCGCCCGCCGCGGCGTCGACGTCGCCCCGTTCAAGGCCCAGAACATGTCGAACAACGCCGCGGTGTGCACGGACGGTGCAGAGATCGGCCGGGCCCAGTACGCGCAGGCGCTCGCGGCGGGCGTCGAGCCGACCGCCGACATGAACCCGGTGTTGCTGAAGCCGCTCGACGATCGGCGCGCGCAGGTCGTCGCGCTCGGCCGGCCTGCGGGCACGGTCGGCGCAGCTGACTACGGCGACGGCCACGCCGCGCGGCTCGAGCTGGTCCTCGACGCGCTCGGTCGGCTGCGGCGCGCCCACGACGTCGTCGTGATCGAGGGCGCGGGGAGCCCGGCCGAGCTCAACCTGCTCGAACGCGACGTCGCCAACCTGCCGCTCGCCTGCGCTGCGCGCGTACCCGCGATCGTGGTTGCCGACGTCGACCGCGGCGGGATGCTGGCGGCGGCCTATGGGACCGTTGCACTGTTGCCCGCCCATCTGCGCGCCTGCGTGCGGGGCTTTCTCGTGAACCGGTTCCGTGGGGACGTCGGGCTGCTGCAACCGGGCTTGCGGACACTGGAGGAGCGCACCGGGCTACCCGTGCTCGGCGTCCTTCCACACGTCGACGGGGCAGTCGACGCGGAGGACAGCCTGGATGTCCCGGGGAGAGCCGGCGGTGCCGACCGTACCGATGCGATACGTGTCGCCGCGATCGCGACGCCCTGCCTGTCGAACTTCACCGATCTCGAGCCGATCATGGCCGAGCCCGAGGTCAGTGTCCGCTTCGTGCAGACGCCAGAGGGTCTGCACGGCGCCGATCTCATCGTGCTCGCAGGGAGCCGCGCGGTCGTCGACGACCTTGCGTGGATGCGGACACGTGGGTTCGTCGACGCGCTGTCGCGCACCGACGCTGTCGTGCTGGGCATCTGCGGCGGGTATCAGATGCTGGGCGACTCGATCCGCGATCCGGACGGCGTCGAGTCCGCGACCGATGTGGTCGACGGCCTCGGGCTCCTGCCGGTCACGACGACGTTCGACGCCACCAAGACGACACGCATCCGGCGCGGTGAGGCATTCGGCGCGCCGGTCACCGGCTACGAGATCCGCCACGGCCGTCCACGGCGGCGTGACGGTGACGGCTGGGTGCACCTCGACGACGAGCACGGTCGTGAGCACGAGGGCGCGTACGTCGACGACCGCGTCTTCGGCACGTCGGTGCACGGACTGTTCGAGTCGGACGAGCTCCGGTCGGCGTTCCTCACCTGGGTTGCCTGCCGGCGCGGCCGCGAGTTCCGCCCGGCATCGATCGGCTTCGCTGATGCCCGCCGCGGCTTTCACGACGCGCTTGCCGACGCGATCGAAGCGCACACCGACGTCGATCGGCTGCTGGTGATCATCGCGAGCGCTGACGCCGGGGTACTCGCGTGACGACACTCGGCGAGCCGGTCTTGTTCGACGATCTCGACGGCGAAGGCCGGCGCGCGATCGTGTGGCAGCTGGGCGCGCCGATGCTGTCCATCGCGTCGGCTCCGCTCGGTGGCGGCATCGGCCTACGCGACTGGATCGTCAACGTGCAGGTCGACGAGGGCTACGCGCGCACCGACCTCGAGGACCACCTACAGACGATCGCATCACAACTGGGATGCGCGGGCGCTGGCATCGGGTTCCTGACCGCCGCCGACGTCGCTCGATGGACGTCCGGCGAAGACGGGGGAGTCCGCGCCTACGCGACCGTCGGGCTCCGTGAACCGATGTGGGCGGCCGGTGCCGCCGAGGCGGTCGCTCGCCCGGCGGCCGGCACGATCAACATCGTGGTCGGTGTTCCGGCCCGACTCTCCGACGCCGCGCTGGTGAACGCAGTCACGACCACGACCGAGGCGAAGGCCCAGGCCCTCGCGGACGCGGGCGTCCCGGGTACCGGCACCGCGAGCGACGCGGTGTGCGTGCTGTGCGGGTCCCAGGGAGTCGGGGAGCGCTTCGCCGGACCGCGCTCGACGTTCGGTGCCTGCATCGCACGGGCGGTACACGCCGCGGTCGCGCAGGGAGTCCGAGCCTGGCGTGAGCAGCCGGCACCGTGATCACACTCGTGCTGGGCGGCACGCGTTCGGGCAAGTCGGAGGTGGCCGAGCAGCTCGCCGCGCGACTCCCGCAGCCGGTCACGTTCGTGGCGACGGCGCACGTGACGGACGACGAGATGCGTGCGCGCGTCGAGCAGCACCGCGCCCGCCGTCCCTCTACGTGGCCGACGGTGGAATGCGACGCGGATCTCCCCGGCGCGCTTCGCGGGCTCGACGGCACCGTGCTCGTCGACTCGGTCGGGACCTGGGTGGCGCAGCTGCCCGATCTCTCCGTCGACCCGGACCACTTGATTGCCGCACTCGTCGAGCGACCGGGTTCGACCGTCGTGGTGTCCGAAGAGGTCGGGCTCGCCGTGCACGCACCGACCGAAGCGGGCCGCCGTTTCACCGACACCCTCGGTGCACTGAACCTCGCGGTCGCAGCGCGCGCCGACGACGTCTTCCTCGTCGTGGCCGGCCGCTGCCTGCGGCTGTCGAACGCCGATGCGTGAAGCGGTCGCGCTCCTCACGGTGCTCGGCGGCGCGGCCACACCGTCGCCGCGGGCCTGGCGCTGGTTCCCCGTGGTCGGCGCGGTCGTCGGCGCGCTCGTCGGGGTGTGCTGGTGGGCGGCGTCCGAGGCGTTCGCACCGCTCGTCGCGGCCGCGCTCGCGATGGGCGCCGATCTCGGGCTCACGGGGATGCTCCACGTCGACGGGCTCGCCGATGCCGCCGACGGTCTCCTCGGTCACGGGGAACGCGCCGACCGGCTACGCATCATGCGAACCCCCGACATCGGCGCGTTCGCAATCGGCGTCGTGGTGACGGTGCTCCTCGTCCGGTTCGCCGCCCTGGCGACGCAACCCGTCAGCGTCGCGCTCGTCGTCGCGTTGTGGTGTGCGTCGCGCACGGTTGCCGCGGTCGTTCCCGCGTATGTGCCGTACGCGCGCGACGAAGGAATCGCGTCCGGCATGCTCCCGGCCGCGTCGGCCTGGCCTGCGGTGGCGCTCGTTCCCGTCCTCGCGGCGATCGCGTTCGTCGACGGCACGGGCGGTGCCGTCAGCGTCGTCGGGTGCGCACTCGCGGTCGTTGCCATTGCCGCTTTCGCGGCGAGGCGCGTGGGCGGCTTCACCGGAGATGTGCTCGGTGCCTCGATCGTCGTCGGGGAGACGGTCGGGCTCGTGGTCGCGGCGGCTCACTGGTGAGGCCACGGGCGGCTGCCGCGGGGCTCGGTCTCCTGCTCGACCGTTTGATCGGCGAGCCACCCGCGAGCGCGCACCCGGTCGCGTGGTTCGGCCGGGTCATGGGACGCGTCGAAACCGCCTGCTATCGGGATCAGCGCCGCGCCGGCGCGCTGTACACGGCCGCGGGCCTCGCGGCCGGGATTGCGACCGGTCTCGCGGTCACGTCGACGACCGTCGCGGTCGCGATCGCGTCCGCCGGTCGGATGCTGCGGGACGAGGCGCGCGCCATTGCGCGTCTCGTCACGTCGGACGACCTCGGCCGCGCCCGCGATCGGCTGCCCGCACTCTGCGGCCGCGACCCGTCCGAGCTCGACGGGTCCGGCCTCGCGGCGGCGGTGATCGAGTCGGTCGCCGAGAACACGGTCGACGCGGTCGTCGCACCCGCGTTGTGGGGTGCGCTGCTCGGGGCTCCCGGAGCACTCGGGTACCGCGCGGTGAACACGATGGACGCGACGGTCGGCCACCGCGGCGGTCGGTACGAGCAGTTCGGGTGGACCGCGGCGCGCCTCGACGACGCCGCCAACCTCGTTCCGGCGCGCGTCACTGCGCTGCTCGTGATGGTCGCGTGCCCGGCCCGCCGCCGTTCGGTGTGGCGGGCCGTGCGACGAGACGCGCCGAGGCACCCGTCGCCGAACGCCGGCGTCGCCGAGGCCGCGTTCGCCGGCGCGCTCGGCGTCCGTCTCGGCGGTCGGCTCCGGTACGGCGCTCGCGTGGAGGAGCGCCCGGAGCTCGGCGATGGGCGGTGTCCGAGTGCGTGCGACATCGACGCCGCGGTCCGGCTCGCCGACCGGATCGAGCTGCTCCTGGCCACCGGCTTGCTGTGCTGGGGAGTGACCGGGTCGTGACGGGTTTCGTCGCGCCACGGCCGGGCCCGCACGGCGGCGACGGGGCGCGCCTCGCCGCCGCGCTCGGGATTGATCCCGACGAGGTCCTCGACCTGTCGGTGAGCCTCAACCCGTGCGCGCCCGACGTCGCGCCGCTCGTCGTGGCTCACGCGCGGGTCGTCGACCGCTATCCCGACGCCGACGCGGCGACGTGCGCGCTCGCCCATGCGATCGGTGTCGAGCCCGAGCGCGTCGTCCTCACGAACGGTGGCGCGGAGGCGATCGCGCTGGTCGCGTCGGAGCTCGAGGCGGGGGACGTCGACGCGTGCGACTTCTCGCTGTACGCGCGCCATCTCCGTGAAGTCGTGCGCGGTAGTCCGCGCTGGCGGTCGAACCCGCACAATCCCACCGGACGGCTCGCCGGACCCGCGGAGCGCGCCGCGGTGTGGGACGAGGCGTTCTATCCGCTCGCCACCGGTTCGTGGACGCGCGGTGAGCCCGACAGCGTCGTCGTCGGCTCGCTCACGAAGCTGTTCGCGTGCCCCGGTCTGCGCGTCGGCTACGCCATCGCACCGCACGCCGCGTTCGCGGCACGCCTGCACGACCGTCAGCCGCGATGGTCGGTGAACGCGCTGGCCTGCGCGCTCGTACCCGAGCTGCTCGCGCAGTGCGACCTGCCCGGCTGGGCCGCGCGCGTCGCCGAGTTCCGTGGTGCGCTCGACGCGTTGCTCCGGACACACGGGCTCGAGCCTGACCCTTCGGATGCGAGCTTCGTGCTCGTCCGCGACGCGTTCGGGCTGCGCGACCGCCTCGCCGCGCAGGGGATCCTGATCCGTGACACCGAGTCGTTCGGCATCCCCGGTGGCGCGCGGATCGCGGTGCCCGACGAGGCCGGGCTCGAGCGCCTCGGCCGCGCGCTCGAGTGCAGCGGGCGATGATCGGCGACGCGTTCGAGCGGGCGTGCGACGCAGTGGTGCCGGTCGACGGGCGCGCCGCCGCCGAGGCACGCGCTCGTCACGACCGGCTCACGAAGCCACCCGGCTCGCTCGGGCGGGTCGAAGCCGTCGGCATACAGCTTGCCGCGATCGCAGGTGCGTGCCCGCCGCCGCGCCCGCGTCCGGCCGCGGTCGCCGTGTTCGCGGCCGACCACGGCGTCGTCGACGACGGGGTCAGTGCTTGGCCGCGTGAGGTTACGGCCGCGATGGTGGCGAACTTCGACCGCGGGGGCGCGGCGGTCAACGTGCTGGCACGTGCCGCCGGCGTGACGGTGACCGTCGTCGACGTCGGCGTGGCAACCGAACTCCCGGCGACCGGCCCGACCGTCCGTAACGAGCGCGTACGCGCCGGCACGCGCAACCTGGCTCGTGAGGCGGCGATGACCGTGGACGAGGTCCGCGGCGCAATGGACGTTGGTGCCGCGACTGCCGCCGAGCTCGTAGGCGTGGGCAACCGCGCGCTGCTGGCCGGCGACATGGGCATCGGCAACACGACCGCGGCCGCCGCGCTGATCGCCGCGTGCACCGAGCGTGACGCGGAGGCGCTCGTCGGCCGGGGCGCGGGGGTCGACGACGCCGGGCTGGCGAGGAAGCAGGCAGTCGTGCGGGTGGCCGCCGAGCGCGCCGCCCGCCTCGACGACCCTGTCGCCGTGCTCGCCGAGGTCGGCGGCCTTGAGATCGCGGCGCTCGCCGGCTACTTGATCGGCGGCGCCGCGGCGCGCGTGCCGGTGATCCTCGACGGCGTCATCGTGTGTGCTGCCGCTCTCGTCGCGCAGCGGCTCGCGCCCGCCGCCGCCGGCTTCTTCATCGCCTCGCACCGCTCCACCGAGCCCGCCGCGACCGCCGCGCTCGACGCGCTCGCCCTCGATCCCGTGCTCGACCTCGACCTCCGCCTCGGCGAGGGCACCGGTGCGTGCCTCGCGCTCCCGATCGTCGACGCGAGCGCGCTCGTCCTCACCGAGATGGCCACCTTCGACGAGGCGAACGTTCCAGGCGCGGAGTAGCGAGGTCGTCGCGTCACACGCGCGCCCCGGCTACGGTGCCGTCATGGCGACGCGCACACGCGCCTTCGGCGCCGGCAACCGTGAGAGCCATGACGCGAGCGACTTCTACGCGCGCTTCGGGACGCCCGCCCTGTCCGATGACGAAACCGTCAACCCATGTGCGATCCCCGACACCATCGTGCATGGGGACGCGCGTGACATGATCGACCTCTCAGACTCGTGCGTCGCGCTCGTCGTCACGTCGCCTCCCTACTTCGCGGGCAAGGAGTACGAGCAAGCTCTCGGCGAAGGCCACATCCCGTCGTCGTACGTCGATTTCCTCGTGATGTTGCGCGACGTGTTCTCGGAGTGCCGCCGCGTGCTCGAGCCGGGCGGGCGCATCGCGGTCAACGTCGCCAACCTCGGGCGTAAGCCCTACCGCTCGCTGGCCGCCGACGTCATCCGCATCCTCCAGGACGACCTCGGGCTGCTGCTGCGCGGTGAGATCGTGTGGCAGAAGGCCAAGGGCGCGACCGGCTCGATCGCGGTCGGGTCCTACCTATCGGCCGCGAACCCGGTGCTGCGCGACGTGACCGAGCGCATCGTCGTGGCGTCGAAGGGGCGCTTCGACCGCGCGCCGTCACGCAAGAAGCGCGAGACGATGGGCCTGCCGTTCGAGAACACGCTGACGAAGGAGGAGTTCTTCGAGGCGACGCTCGACGTGTGGGAGATGCGCCCCGAGCACGCCCGCCGCGTCGGCCACCCCGCGCCGTTCCCCGTCGAGCTCCCCGAGCGCCTGATCCGGCTCTACACGTACGTCGGCGACGTCGTCCTCGACCCGTTCATGGGCTCCGGGTCGACCGCCGTCGCCGCCGTGCGCAACGACCGCCGCTACGTGGGCTACGAGACCGATCCCGAGTACGTCGTGCTCGCCGAAAAGCGCGTCGTGAACGAGTGCGGCGTTCCCGACTGATCATGGCAACCGGTCGCGCCGTACCCTCGGGAGGCTGTGCTCCGGATCCTCGCGGCTGACGCGACCGACAACCTCTACGTGCTGACCGCGTTCGGCGGGGGGATCATCTCCTTCCTCTCGCCGTGCGTGCTGCCGATCGTCCCCGGCTACCTCAGCCTGGTGACCGGGCTGTCCGTCGGCGAGATCGAGACGGCACGGCGCACGACGCTCGTCCGCATCGCGATCACCACGGGCCTGTTCGTCCTCGGCTTCACGGTGGTGTTCGTGCTGCTCGGCTTGGTCACGACCGCGGCCGGGCAGCAGCTGTTCGAGAACCAGGAGACGCTCACCCGGATCTCGGGTGGGCTCGTGCTGCTGATGGCCGCGTACCTCGCGGGATCGCAGCTGCTCACCACGCCGCGCCTCTACCAGGATCTCCGCTTCCACCCCCACCTCGAGCGGTTCGGTCCGGTGGCCGCGCCGGTCGCCGGTGCCGCGTTCGGCCTCGGGTGGACGCCGTGCATCGGCCCCGTGCTCGGGACCGTCCTCAACTTCGCGGCACAGGGCCAGGACATCGCGCGCTCGGTATTGCTGCTGACCGCGTACTCGCTCGGCCTGGGCGTGTCGTTCCTCGCGGTGGGTCTCGCGTTGGGCCGCTTCGCGACGCCGCTCGCCTGGGTGAAGCGGCATGCGCGCGCGATCACGCTCGTCGCCGCGGGTGTGCTCGCGGTGTTCGGCGTGATCCTCCTGACCGATCAGCTCCCAATGGTCACCGCGCGGCTCACCGACGGGATGCGCGCGCTCGGCCTCGACTCCCTCGTCGACATCGGCTGACCGCCGTCACGAGGGCGCAGCCGTCGATTCGCTCGGCTCCGGTGGTTCACTCGGCGCGGTCGGTTCGGGCGTGATCGCGCGCCCACCGCGATACGCCGCGACCGCGAGCACGCCGACGCCGTAAGCCGAGGCCAGGAGCCACACCAACAGACCGAGGCCGGGAATGATCGCGGCCGCGCGCAGGATGCCGAACCCGGCGAGGAACGCGATCAGCCCCGACTGCTCCTTGAGGATCAGTCGCCCGAGCGCGGCCGCGCTCACCACGTAGCCGAGGCAGAACACCAGTCCCATCGCCAGGAGCGCGCCGAGCCCGAGCGGCAGGCCGACGAGCGTGGAGATCGCCAGCCCAGCCGCGATCGGCACCCCGAACGCGATGATCGCCCCCCAACCGGCAGCCGGGCCGACCGCGGTGTGCGCGACGCGCACGACGGCGTCGCCGGCGCGCGGGAACACGGTGAAGAACACGATGCCGACCACGAGCAGCGACACCGAGACCGCGATCCACAGGTAGGCGAGCAGCGCGAAGCCGATCGCGGTGAACCAGCCGGACAGGTCGAGCTTCTCGAGGTCGCCCGTGACGCGTCCGCCCTCGGAGACCCGGGGTCGGTCGGACGACTTGACATCGCCGTGCACCGTGCCGCCCACGACCCTGGCCCGGCCGTCGATCACGGTGATGTCGTCGTCGACGCGACCCGACACCGTGACGTCGCCGCGCACCACGACGACTGTGCCGTTCACCCGTCCGTCGACCGTCACGTTGCCGCGAACGACGTAGACGTCGCCGTTCACGAAACCCCGGATGGACACCGGGCCGTCGACCGACACCACGGGCCCGTCGACGGTCTCGCTCTTCACGACGTCGACCCGCCCGGTGATCGAGACCGCCGAGTCGCGACGCTCGCGGCGCGGTGTGAGCAGTCCCGGCGGCGCGGCGACGACCGCAGGGATCGCGTTCAGCACGCGCATTCCGGTCGCGACGAGCCCACCGGTGTTGTGGTCACCGTCGTCGCCGACCATGCCGAGCTCGCACGTCCACGACGGGGACCCCGCGATCTCGATGCGGTAGCCACCGCCACGCGGCGGCGCCGGCCATTTGGGTGCGAGGTCGTCGCGCAGTCGCGTGACGTGCTCGAGCACGATCGCCGGCCGGCCGTCCACGATGCCCTGGACCTCGAAGCGTAGCGCGGCCGCCATGCCCTGCTCGATCGTGCCGACGGGGATCGAGAACGTCTCGGGCGCGGGAAGCCGCTCGTGGACCTCGCGGATGTCGTCGAGCGGCGCGCCGAGCGCGTCGGCGAGGAGGCGGACGACGGGTCCCCACGTCATCGTGAGCACACCCGGCGACAGGATCAGCGGCGTGTGGTCGAGCGGCTTGCCGAAGCCGAAGATGTCGAGCAGCACGTCGGCCTGGTCGTAGGTGTCGTAGTTGAGGATCTCGGCGACGCGCACGGAATCGATTCGCTCGCAGAAGCCGCTGAGCACGAGCGGCAGGAGGTCGTTGGCAAACCCGGGGTCGATCCCGGACGTGAAGCACGACGCGCCGCCCTGTTTGCACGCCTCTTCGAGCTGCGCGACGAGTCGCTGGTCCGCGGCAGGCGGGTACACCAATGGCACCACCGACGTGTTCACGACGTCGATCCCCGCGGCGAGTACGCGGCTGATGTCGTCGACCGCGGGCTTCGGCCGCAGGTCGCCGGTGGCCATGTACGACACGACCTCGGGGTCGGTCGAGAGCGCGGCGTCCACTTCATCAGTGGCGATCACGCCCGTCGGCGCGATGCCGCACAGGTCGCCCGCGTCACGGCCCACTTTCTCCGCGCTGTGCACGATGACCCCGGCGAGCTCGAGCTCCGGGTGCCCGACGATGGCGCGCAGTGCCAGCCGACCGACATTGCCCGTACCCCACTGCACCACCCGGTACGTCACGCTGCCCCCTCGTTCGTGCCCGCACGGTAGCGGCCGGCTGCCGGACGTCGCCCGGGGCCGATAGGCCGACTGTCAGTCGGTCTCGTCGTCGTCGACCGGCGCGGGGGTGGCCTGCTCGATCGCGTCGGCTTCGGGTACCTCGGGATCGTCGGGGACGGGGTCCATCGCCGGCTCCTCGTCGTCGACGGGACGCTTTTGGTCGAGCTCGTCGGCTTCGGGGATCTCGCGGTCCATGGCCGTCCCCTTCCGAGAGGCGGGCGCGTATAGGTACCCGCCAGCGTCGCGCGGGAATCGTGGGTCCGTCGCCGCCAAATGCACGCGGCCCGCCGGCTGGTACCCTGGAGGCACGCCGCGGGGTGGAGCAGTCTGGTAGCTCGTCGGGCTCATAACCCGAAGGTCGTGGGTTCAAATCCCACCCCCGCCACCGAGGAAGTATGCAGGTAAAGGCCACCCTCCGGGGTGGCCTTCTGCGTTAGGCGGCGATGCCCGCTACCGAGTCGCTACCGGTTGCTACCGAGTGGCCGTTGGTGAGAATGGTCGCGAACGCGCGGGCGGCATCGTCTTGCATGCCGGGCAGGACGTGCTGGTAGGTGGCCATGGTGAAGGCAGGTGTCGAGTGGCCGAGG
>WNGB01011217.1_pt1 | contig 14628 bp, 14 predicted proteins | sample 5400681 | NCBI WGS metagenome assembly WNGB01 (sample SAMN13153367, study PRJNA577476) | soil metagenome | isolation source: 115 cm soil or saprolite under grassland replicate 2 | place: USA:California | collected 2016-06-15
GCGGCACTCGCCGGTCTGCACGATGGCGTAAGCGGTCTCGGCGGCCGCGTAGAAGGCATTGCGCTCGAGGCTCGCTGCCGCCTTGGCGCCGTGCTCGGCCAGCGCCGCATTCATCTCGACGACCACCGGCGGCAGCGCACCCGGCTCGCCCACGACCTGCATCACGGCGCAAGGGTCGGCGATGAACGTGTCGATCGGAAATACCGACAGCACGGCCTGCAGGACGCGCGGCGTGGAGAGACCCGGCAAGTGGATCAGTCGGCGCCCGCGGGTGGCGGGATAGTTGGCGTCGACCAGCACGATGCGATCGCCATGGCCCATCGCGGCCAGGGCGTGCAGCAGGTCGGGGCCCAGCACGGGGTCGAGGCCGAGCAGCATGTTTCCTCCGGCTTTCGGGGCGACCGTAGCAATTGGCCACGCGCTTGCGCTACTGCGGCTTCCGCCCGTCAGGATGACACTGCCCCTCGCGCTACGCGAATCGCTCGGCAGATCGTCACCATTTTGCCGATGGCGTGCTCCACGAAGGCCGACACCGAGGCTTCGATCTGCTCGGCCAAGGCTGGCCGATCGGTCGCGATCGCACGTCCCAGCACACGTGCCCTTTGATAGGCAGACCGCCGATTGGCCAGGATGGCCCGGTCGAGCGAGCCGTCGGCCTGTGCCGGCGCCAACGCTGCTTCCAGTCGCTGCAGGAAGACCGGCGCATGGGCAAGATGGCGATACATGCTGGCCAGGATCAGGGGCTCAGGCCGGTCACCGAAGCGGTTCAGTCGGAGTACGCGCTGCCAGGTCTCGGGCGAGACATCGGCTTCGGAAGCAAGCAGCGGCAGGTCGACGTCGGGCGCCGGCAGGCACGGCCCCTGCTCCGGTGTGCCTTCGGCGGCCACATCGCCGCGCAGCCGGACGACCAGGGCGCCGAGCGCGAAGAGATTGACAGTGTTGGAATGGTCGTAGCTCGCCAGCACTGCATCGACACTGGCGGGTTCCGGACCCGCCAGCGAGCCGAGCTGCGGCAAGGTCATGTCGCGGCGAAAATCGACGACGGCGCAGTCGGCCATGCCTTGAAGGTACAGCGGCTTCACGGCCCGCCATGCCCAGGGCAGCGCTCCGTCGAGGGTGGCGAGATGGCGCCACACCAGGTTGACCACGCGCACGCCCACCGTGGCGCGGATGTCGGCAAAGAGTTCGGCGGTCTCTCCGGCTGCCGACGTTTCGGCGATGGCCGGAAACGGCTCTCTCACTCGGCCGCCTGCTTGGAATCCTGGCCCAGCACGGTGAAGAACGACGCCGACTTTGGCTGCTTGGGCAGTTCGACCAGCCCCTCGCTCAGCCGCGCAAAGCGGGCTTCCTTGCCGCGCACGATGCGGCCCTCGTTCGGGCTCGGCATCGGATTGCGCGCGATCGGCACGGCGTCAGCCGCGGTATAGACGCAGATATAGAGTCCCCGCGCCTTGTCGGCACCGTTGGCGGCCGAGCCGTGCAGCAGCTTGGTGTGCATCAGGCAGACACTGCCCGCTTTGCCGAGGCAGGGCACCGACTGCGCCAGCGCCTGCTTCTCGGCGGTGGCGGCAACGGCTCCAGTGAAGCGCTCGCCGTCGAACAGCGACAGCATCGGCCCCTTATGCGAGCCCGGCACGACGGTCAGGCAGCCGTTGCTCTCGTCGATGTCGTCGAGGAACAGCAGCGCCGTCACGATGTCGGAGTTGGTGTGCGGCGTGTAGGCGAAGTCCTGATGATAAGAGACCTCGGTCTTGGCGCCCGAAAGCTTCAGGTTGATCTTGCAATGGTGGAACTTGACGTCGGGTCCGATCAGGTCGGCCACCATGTCGACCGTGCACGCGTCGAGCATGACCTCGCGATAGGCGTCGGAAATGTCGGATGGATTGTTGATGCGGCGCAGCGCCGGCTTCTCGGCGGTGTGCTCGCTGCCCATGTCGAAGCGCGGCCGGCCGTCGATCGTCGGCGGGCCGAACGGGCTTTTGTGTGCCCGGCTCTCCTCCACCCACTTGGCGATCTCGGCTTTCAGCGCGGCGAGCTGGCTCGGCGTCACCGCATCCTCGACCATGAGATAGCCGTCACGCCAGAAGGCGTCGATCTGCTCGCGGCTGAGAACGGTCATGGGGCTCTCCTCGATTTCACCATAGTCGCCCATCCGACGGAGGCGGCCAAGCCTGCTGTGTGCGATTGGCCACATAAGCCGCGGCAGTCAGGCATTAAAGTGAAATTGCCGATACCTCGCATACGGAGACGCACCATGACACTCTTCCGTCGTGCTCCCGCCGGCCTCGTTGCTTCAGGGGTATTGTTCATCGCGATGTTTCAGGCCGTCCCGGCCCACGCGAATACCGAGCTCATGCTGGTCAACCACAAGACCGCAAAATGCGCGACCATCGCCGGCGGCGTCAGCCCCGACAATAACGTCAAGTCCGTCCAGTTCGATTGCGACAGCGACAAGTCCCGCCGCTGGACGCTGCATGAACGGCCCGGCGACGACATCTACATGATCAGGAATGCGCTGACGGGCAAGTGCCTCACCATCGCCGGCGGCGAGAGCACCGACAACAACGTGATCGCCGTCCAGTTCACCTGCGACAACCATCCGTCGCGCACTTGGCGATTGAGGGATGTGACCGGCACCGGCATCTACCAGATCCGCAACGTGCAGACCGGCAAGTGCCTGACCATTGCTGGCGGCACCAGCACCGCCAACAACGTCGACGTGCTTCAATTCAGCTGCGACAACGATCCGTCGCGCCGCTGGACGCTCAAGCTCAAGCCCTAGGCTTCAGCGTCCCTTGAACTGCGGCTTGCGCTTTTCCATGAAGGCGCGGCGGCCCTCGATGTAGTCCTCGGAAGCGAAGCACTCCTTCACCAGAGCGGTCGTGCGGCCGAAGTCCGGCTTGCCGTCGAGCCGCGTCAGCTCCTCGATGGTGCGCTTGGCGGCATGCATGGTGAGCGGCGCGTTCTCGCCGATGCGCTTGCAGTAGTCATCGACATAGCCGTCGAGCTCGGCGTCCGGCACGACGCGGTTGATCAGGCCCATGCCGAGCGCCTCGGGGGCGCTGAACATGCGGCCGGTGAAGAAGATCTCCTTGGCGTAGGCCGGGCCCACGACATCCATCAGGGTCTTGATGCCGGCCGCGCGGTAGCCCAGGCCGAGCCGGGCCGCCGGCACGCCGAACTTGCAGTTGTCGGAGGCGATGCGGATGTCGCAGGTCAACGACACGGCCACGCCGCCGCCGACGCAGAAGCCGCGAATGCGCGCGATCGTCGGCTTGGAACATTTGCTCAACCGCGCATTGGCGATCTCGCCGATCTTGTCGTAGTAGGCGACCTGCTCGGGCGTCGAGCGCGCCTTCTCGAACTCCGAGATGTCGGCGCCCGAGACGAAGGCCTGGTCTCCTGCCCCGGTCACGACCACGACGCGGATCGCCGGATCCTTCTCGAACTCGTCGATGATGATCGGGATCGCCTCCCACATGTCCGACGAGGTGGCGTTGCGCTTGGCCGGCTTGTTGAAGATGAGCTTGCCGACCGGGCCCACCTTCTCAGCGATCATGTTGGGGGTAGGACTGATCATTGCTGTCTCCTCTTTCCTCGTTCCTCCCCAGCGAAGCTGGGGAGGTGGCCCGAAGGGCCGGAGGGGTCATGAGCATCACAACTGTTGCTCATGACCCCTCCGTCCGCTGCGCGGACACCTCCCCAACTTCGTTGGGGAGGAACGCTGTCTCCTAGATCACACCACGCTGCTTGAAGCTCGCGATCGCGGCGGCGTCGTAGCCCGCCTCCTTCAGCACGGCCTCGGTGTGCTCGCCCTGCTCGGGCGTGGCCGAGCGCATCTCGAAGGGCGTGCGGCTCATGTTGATAGCCTGACCGATGACCTCGATCTCGCCGAGCTTGGGCGACGTCACGGGATGCGCCATCATGAGGTGCTTGACCTGCGGATCGGCGAACATCTCGTCCATCTTGTAGATCGGCCCCGCCGGCACGCCCGCCTTGTTGAGCTTCTCGACCAGCTCGGCGCTGCCGTAGGTCGCCACGCGCTTGTCGATCTCGGCGTTCAACACGTCGCGGTTCTTGGCGCGTGCCTTGTCGGTCGAGAACTTCTCGTCGGTCATCAGCTCCGGCGCCTTGATGGCTTCGCAGAAGCGCTTGTAGATGTGGCCGCCGGACGCGGCGATGTTGACGTAGCCGTCCTTGGTCTTGAACACGCCGGTCGGGATCGAGGTCGGATGGTTGTTGCCGGCCTGGCCGGGCACGTCCTTGGCGATGGTCCAGCGCGCGGCCTGGAAGTCGCACATCGAGATCATGGCCTGCAGCAGCGAGGTCGAGATCCACTGGCCCTGGCCTGAGACTTCGCGCTCCAGCAGCGCCGTCAGGATGCCGATGGCGCAGTGCAGACCGGCGCCGACGTCAGCCACGGCGATGCCGGCGCGCACCGGGCCGCCGCCCGGCATGCCGGTAACCCACATCAGCCCGCCCATGCCCTGGGCGATCTGGTCGAAGCCCGCGCGCTCAGCATAGGGGCCGTCCTGACCGAAGCCCGAGATCGATCCCAGGATGATGCGCGGATTCACCTTCTTCAGGCTCTCGTAGTCGATGCCGAGACGGAACTTCACGTCGGCGCGATAGTTCTCGACCACGACGTCGGCCTTCTCGACCAGCTTCATGAAGACGGCCAGGCCGTCGGGCTCCTTGAGGTTGAGCGTGATCGAACGCTTGTTGCGATGCAGGTTCTGGAAATCGGGCCCATGGCGCGGCCCGCCCATGTCCATCTCGCCCGCCGATGGCGGCATCTCGACCTTGACACAGTTGGCGCCCCAGTCGGCGAGGTAGCGCACGGCGGTCGGGCCGGCGCGCACCCGGGTCAGGTCGAGGACGGTGAAACGGGAAAGCGGTCCTGCGGTCATGACGGTCTGGCGCTCCTCGGCGTGTACGGACAGGCCCTTGCCCTAGCATGGCAACGCCCCCGACCTCCAGCCGACCAGAATGCAGCGCACGCCGGTCCAGCATGCGGCGGCGACATGATATGCGTGAGAGTTCATTGCTTTCAGCACAAAATGAGAGCATCAACCTTCATTAATACAACCATAGATTTCGGTTGGAGGACACGCCCGCCACTGCGGAGCAGTCGCCAGCTCTCGAGCCATTTCATCTGTCAGCAACCGAGAGCAAGGAGACGATCATGGCATTCTACGGTGTCTGTTATGGCCCCTATCGCAAGGCCGGTTGGCGGCCGCCTAGCGGCCCCTCGGCGGATTCCGTCGATGCCGACATGAAGACCATCGCCAGCCGCGGCATCACGCATATCCGCACCTACGGCGTCGCCGGCGGCAATCAATGGAATGCCGACAAAGCCACGAAGTACAACCTGTCCCTGGGGCTCGGCGTCGAGGCCCACAAGAACGACAGTCTGCAAACGATCAAGACTCTCATTACGCAGGGCCTGTCACAGGCACAGCAAGCCGCAATGACCTACAAGCGGAGTCTCTCTCTGGACCTGGTGATCGGCAACGAGGTGAACCTGGAGGGTCTCGATCCGACACGTATCAGACAAGCGATGGAGTTCGCGAGGCAAGAAAAGCCCCGATACCCCAGCCTCGCCGTCCGCGTGACCAGCTGCCTCACGGGAACGGCCTTGCAGAACGCTGGCTCGGTCTGGGAGGCCGTCGTCAAGGATTGCGAGACGGTCGTCTACCTGACCGTCTACCCCTGGTACGCCTTCAAGGCCGGCTCCAGCGCCGATCCGGGAAACATCGACCCGAACATGCGATGGTCGTGGGACAACGGCCTGAAGCAGGCCGTCGCTCTCGGCAAGCAGGTCGTGATCGCGGAAATCGGCTGGCCCAGCGACGGCGCACCGCAATGGAAGACGTCAGTCGCAAACGAGAAGCTCAACTACGCCACGACCAGGACCTGGGTCTCCGGCCAGAATTTCCTGAACAAGGCGTTCGACACATTCTGGTTCGAGATGTTCGACGAGCCGTGGAAGACGGCGGAGGGAGCGTGGGGACCGCACTGGGGCCTGTACACGTCCGGCGACAACCCGCAGCCGAAGTTCTAGGGCGCAAGGAGCTACTCCACCCGAACCAGGTCGACTGGATCGATCTCCAGCCAGACACGGTTGCCGATTTCGAAGACGACGTTGGGTCCGGTCGAGACGCGCAGCGTCTTGGCCGCACCCAGCGGGCGGGCCTGGTAGTCCCAGTACTCGCCGAGATAGGACCGCCCAGCGATTTCGGCCTCCACGGCCAAGCTGCTTCCGTTGGGCTTCTCGGTCGACAGGCCGATCGCCTGCGGACGCAGCGAATAGAGCAGCCCGCCGGCCCCGCTCGCCCCTTCCAGCCGCACGGTGGCGGCGGAGAAACCGTCGAAGCGCACGTCGCTGCCTTGCCGGGTGCCTTCGAGGAAGTTCGTACGGCCGATGAACCCCGCGACGAAGCGACTGCGTGGGCGGGCATAGAGCTTGTGCGGTGCGTCGACCTGCTCGATGCGGCCGTGGTTCATCACTACGATACGGTCGGAGGTCACCATGGCCTCGGACTGGTCGTGGGTGACGTAGACCGTGGTGATCTTGAACTCGTCGTGCAGGCGGCGGATCTCGAAGCGCATCTCCTCGCGCAGGTTGGCGTCAAGGTTGCTGAGCGGCTCGTCGAGCAGCAGCACCTCGGGCTCGACGACAATGGCGCGGGCCAGCGCCACGCGCTGCTGCTGGCCGCCCGACAGCTCGGCCGGATAGCGGCCCTTGAGGCCCCTCATCTGCACGACGTCGAGGATGGCGTCGACCCTGCGGTCGATCTCGCCACGGCTGAGCTTGCGCACTTGCAGGCCGAAGCCAACATTCTCGCCCACTGTCATGTTCGGCCAGATGGCGTAGCTCTGGAAGATCATCGACATGCGCCGCCGCTCGGGCGGCACGACGCTCGCCGGCGAGGAGATCTGCTGGCCGTCCATCTCGATCGAGCCGGTCGAAGGCGGCATGAAGCCCGCGATCATGCGCAAGGTCGTGGTCTTGCCGCAGCCCGACGGACCCAGCAGCGACACGAATTCACCCGGCACCAACTCCAGCGAGAAGTCGGCGACCGCTTCGACCGCGCCGTAGCGGCGGGAGACGTTCCTGAGGACGAGCTTACTCATGTCACGTTACGCCTTAGCATGAAGTCGCGGCCCAGGGCCTTCTGTCCGATCCACAGGAGCGGCAAGGTCAGCAACTGCAGGATCAGGGCCAGAGCGGCGAGATATTCGAAGTTCCCCTCCTCGCTCATGTCGAAGATCATGACCGATGCCACCTTGGTATTGGGGCCATACAGGAAGATCGCGGCGGAGAGTTCGCGTGTCGCCGGGATGAAGATCAGCAGCCAGGCGCCGAGCAGGCTGCGCTTGAGCAAAGGTGCCACCACCCGGCGCAGCGCCGTCAACCGGCTGCCGCCCAGCACGCGCACCGCCTCTTCCATCTCCGGATTGAGGGCGCGCATGGCCGCACTGGCATTGACGAAGCCGATGGGCAGGAAACGCGTGGTGAAGGCCAGGATCAGGATCAGCGCGGTGCCGTAGAGAGCGAGCGGCGGCGGTGCGTAGGCCGCGTAGAAGCCGATCGCCAGCACGACGCCCGGAATCACGAACGGCGCCACGCAAAGGAAGCCCAGGATGCCGCCGAACGGCACCAGCCGGCGCGTCACGATATAGGCGACGCCCAGCGTCAGGATCACCGCCGCCGTGGCGCTGATGCCGGCATAGACGAAGCTGTTGATCACCGACTTGGCGGCGGTGGCGTGCTCGAACAGCACGAAATGGAAATTCCTGAGCGAGATGTTCTCCAGCCCGAAGCCGCGTCCCCAGGCCTTGGCGAAGGCTGCCTGGATCAGGAACAGGTACGGGAGGAACACCGCCAGGGCCGCGACGAACAGGACATAGCCGAACATCACCCAGCGCCACCGCCCCAGCAGGATGGGCCGGCGTTCGCCGCCCTTGCCGGTCAGCGCCACGAACCCCTTGCGCCGCGTCATCAGGCGCTGGATGAGGATCAGCAGGATGGTGACCCCGAGCAACGGCATGGCATAGGCGGCTGCGACCTCGACCCGGACCGGATTGCCGAAGAACTGGAAGAGCTGCGTCGTCACGACGTTGAAGCGCGCCGGGATGGCGATCATGGCCGGCGAGCCGAACAGCGCGATCGCCTCGAGAAAGCAGATGATCAGCCCACCCAGGATCGCCGGCAGGGCGAGCGGCAGGGTGACCCGCCACATGGTGCGCCACGGCCCCGCTCCGAGGATGTTGGCCGCGTCCTCCATCTCCGACGACACCAACTCGAGGGCCGCCGTGGTAAAGATGAAGATGTAGGGGAACGAGTAGAGCGCGATGACGACGGCGAGGCCGGTGAAGCTGTAGATATTGAATGGTCCCGCCTCGGCGCCGGTGATCATCGTGAAGAAGCGGTTGAGCCAGCCGGCGTTGGGGCCGGCCAGCAGGATCCACGCCACGGCGCCGGTGTAGGGCGGCGTGATGAAGGTCGCCAGCACCATCACACGGGTGAAGCCGCGGCCCGGCATGTCGGTACGCGCCACCGCCCAGGCGAGAGGGACCGCAAAGAAGCCCGCCAGCAGCGCCGCCGCACCGCCGAGCTTCAGCGAATTCATCAGCGCATCGACGTAGCGCGCCCGGCCATAGGCGGCGGCGTAGTTAGCGAAAGTGAACCCGCCGGTCCTTTCGGCCGTGAAGCTCGTGATCACCAGGTAGATGAACGGGCTCACCACCAGGAACAGCAGAACCGCGATGATCGCGGTCCAGACCAACCACGTTGAATCGAAGGAGATCGCACGTCGCGCCTCCGGCGCGGCGAGCGCTGGTGCGGCGACCGTCACCTCAGTTCCCGAACGTGTCGCGCCACTGCTCGATCACCTCGGGGATGCCCTTGTCGATCTCGGCCACCGTCGGCCGGATGGTCTTGATCTCGCTGATCGGCTTGGCGCCTGGCGGCGACGGCACCTCCACCCGCAGCGGGATGGCAAAATGCTTGGCGTTGATCTTCGCCGCCTCGACTGAATAGAGGTATTCCATGAAGAGCTTGGCGGCGTTGGGATGCTTGGTGCCCTTCATGATCGCCGATGGCGCGATGATCAGCACCGAGCCGTCCGTCGGATAGGACACCGCGAGCGGATTGCCGCGCGCGGCGCTGAACAGGGTCGAGCCGTCGGCGCCCGCCGCCACCTGCCGCTCGCCGGCATTGAGTGCCGTCACCGTGTCGTTGATCGACCGGCCGATCTGCGGCTTGTTCTGCTCCAGCTTGTCGAAATAGCTCCAGCCGTAGAGGTTCTTCATCGTCAGCACCCAGGTGCCGACATAACCCGAGAAGCCGGGATGGCCGATCGAGACCTTGCCCTTCCATTTGATGTCCAGAAGGTCCTGCCACTTCTTGGGCGCTTCCTCGGCCTTCACCTTGGTCGAGTTGTAGGTGAGCACGACCAGGCCGGCCGAGGTCGTGTGATAGAAGCCCGCCGGATCGAAGTTGCGGAAGGTCGGGAGGATCTTGGCCTCCGTCTCCGGCATGTACTTCTCGAAGCGGCCCTCGGCCGCCAGGCGGACGTAGTGGCCGACGTCGGTCGACGAGAAGACATCGCAGATCGTCTGGTTATTCTTGAGATCCTGCAGCAGGCGCTGATAGGCGACCTGCGCCGTGGTGCGCACGACGTTCACCTTCACGCCGTACATCTCGGTGAAGCCGCGGCCCAGGTCCTCGGCACCCTCCGACGTGTAGTGCGCGACGTACCAGGTGAGCTCGCCTTCCTTCTTGGCGCCCTCTTCGAGAGCCTTGATGTCCGCATGCGCCGTCGGCGCAAAGGCGAGCACTGCGACGATCGCGAGGCCAGCCAACCCCTTCATCATTTCCTCCCTGAGCGTGACTTCATTATTGTTTGGAGGGCATACGATCATACGATGCAACAGGCGACAAGCGTGACACACCGCGAACGAGCGCATGACGGAAGATAAATCCGCTGGCTGGGCGGCCTACTACGAGAAGCTGCGCGAGCGGCCGCCGCGCCGCACATTGATCACAGCGCTCGATCGGTTCGGCCCCGGCGCGACGGGCTCGCTTGCCGTCGATCTCGGCTGCGGCGACGGCCGCGACGTGGTCGAGATGCTGCGCCGCGGCTGGCGCGTGGTGGCCGTCGACGCCGAGGCCGAGGCATTGCGCCAGCTTCAGGCGCGGCCGCTGCCGCCCGGTCACGACCTCACGCCGATCCAGGCGCGCTTCGAGGACGTGCCGTTGCCGATCGGCCTCAGCCTGGTGAATTCCAGCTTCGCCATGCCGCTTTGCGAACCCGAAGCGTTCCATCGCCTGTGGGAGCGCATCCGTGAAGCATTGCCGACCGGCGGACGCTTCAGCGGGCAATGGTACGGCCCGCGCGATTCCTGGGCCGGGCGGCCCGGCATGACCTTCGTCAGCCGCGACGAGGCGCTCGCCTTGCTGGACGGCCTCGAGCTGGAGATGTTCGAAGAGGAAGAAGACGACGGCGTGACGCCGCGCGGCAACGCCAAGCACTGGCACATCTTCCATATCGTTGCGCGGAAGTAGCGGAGCGCTTTCTCCCCATCGTCTTCGATGGGGAGGTGGCCCGAAGGGCCGGAGGGGTCATGAGCATCAGTGATGTTGCTCATGACCCCTCCGTCCGCTGCGCGGCCACCTCCCCACGCTTCGCGTGGGGAGGAATGTGAAGCGCGCGGGCCGCAACAGTGGACAACGTGTCACCGCGTGTCCGACACTTCGGCCACACGAATTTCTAGGAGGCACCATGGCCGCCGTCCCCGTTACCGCCGAAATCGCCCGTCGCGCCGCCGTCCTGGCCTGGAACGATCTGCCAGCCGATCTGGTCGAGCGCACCAAGCAATGCATGCTCGACTGGTTCGCCGTCACCGTGCCCGGCGCGCAGGAGGAGCTAACCGACATCCTCGTGCGCGAAGCGCTGGAGGACGGCGCCAAGGGCACTGCCTCGCTGGTCGGCCGAGCTGAGACGGTGCTGCCCTCGACGGCAACCCTGATCAACGGCGCGGCGAGCCACGCGCTCGACTACGACGACGTCAACTTCTCCATGGGCGGCCATCCGACGGTGACCGTGGTCCCTGCCCTGCTGGCGCTCGGCGAGCAGATCAAGGCGTCGGGCCGGCTGTTCATCGAGAGCTTCGTGGCGGGCTACGAGACCTCGGGCCGGGTCGGTCGCCTGGTGTCGCCCAGCCACTACCAGAAGGGCTTCCATGTCACCGGCACGGTCGGCTCGTTCTCGGCGACGGCCGCGGCCGGCCGCATGCTTGGCCTCAGCGACACGCAGCTTGCCGTCGCCTTCGGCATCGCCGCCACCCAGGCAGCCGGCCTGAAATCCAACTTCGGCACCATGTGCAAGCCGCTGCATGCCGGCACCGCCTCCGAGCACGGCCTGCGTGCGGCCCGACTGGCGGCCAAGGGTTTTACCGCACGTGGTGATTCGCTGGAGTGCGACCAGGGCTTCGCCTCATCGCAAAGCGATCATCTCAACGCCGACGCCGCGCTCGGCGAGCCGCCGCAGGGCTGGCACCTGCGCAACAACCTCTTCAAGTATCACGCCGCCTGCTACCTCACCCACGCGCCCATCGAGTGCGCCAAGGAGATCCGGCTGAAGAGCAACTTCCCGCCCGAGCGCGTGAAGAAGATCCTGCTCAGGATCGACGCAGGCGCCGACAAGGTCTGCAACATCCCGAACCCGACGACTGGCCTCGAGGCCAAGTTCTCGCTGCGCCAGACCGTGGCGATGGCGCTGAATGGCGTCGACACCGCCGCACTCGATTCCTACAGCGATGCCGTCACCCAGGAGCCGCGCATGAAGGCGCTGCGCGACAAGGTGTCGATCGAGTTCAAGCCCAACTGGGAGCACTCGCTGGCCGAGATGGCGATCCAGCTCGACGACGGCACGACGCTGGAGGCGAGCCACGATTCAGGCATCCCGTGGGCCGACGTCAAGAAGCAGCGCAAGGCGATCGAGACCAAGTTCGAAAGCCTGGTGACGCCGGTGCTGGGCGCCGCCGGCACGCGGCGACTGGCCGACGCCATCGAGCGTATCGACACGCTGAGCGACGTGGGTGAACTGGCAAGGGCGTCGACCAAGAGCTAAGTCTTCCGGACCGCCGGCTTCCAGCCGGCTCATGAATCATGGGGCCGGCTGGAAGCCGGCGGTCCGCATGAGGAGAGGGAATGACAGAGGATTTCAGGACACGGGCGCGGCTGGTCCCGAAAGGGAACCGCTACGAGGATTTCGAGCCCGGGCGCGTGTTCAAGCATCATCGAGTATGCCAAGGCGCACGGCCATGCTGGCATCGTCGTCAACCCATTGCTGGTCTTCACGACGGTGTTCGGCCTCACCGTCGAGGACCTGAGCGAAGGCGGCGGGCCGTTCCTCGGCGTCAACGAACTCAGCTATCACCAGCCCGTCTATCCCGGCGATTCGCTCCGGGCGGAATCGCAGGTGCTGGATCGGCGCATCTCGGACTCCCACAAGGGCTTCGGGATCGTCACCTGGCACACCAAAGGCTTCAACCAGCGCGAAGAGCTCGCCATCGACTTCAAGCGCACCAACCTCGTGCGTCTCAGGAACACCTAAGCCATGCCGTACATCACCGAAGAACGCCGCATGATCCAGGAGCAGGCGCGCGAATTCACCCTCAACGAGGTCCTGCCTGTCGCCAACAAGCTCGATCCCGAGAAGGGCGACATCCCGATGGACCTGCGCGACAAGATGGCCGAGCTCGGCTACTTCGGCATCCTGATCCCTGAGAAGTACGGCGGCCTGGGCCTCGGCTGCTTCGAGTACTGCCTGGTCACCGAGGAGCTGTCGCGCGGCTGGATGAGCGTCGCCTCGCTGATCGCCCGCGGCAACCTGCTGATCGGCGCGCAGATGATGAGCGAGGAGCAGCGCGCCCGCTACCTGCCGCGCATGGCCAAGGGGGAGTTTCTCGGCGCCTTCTCGATGTCCGAGCCCAACGCCGGATCGGATATCGCCAACATCTCCTGCCGCGCGAAGAAGGACGGCACGGGCTATTTGATCAGCGGCAACAAGTACTGGTGCACCTTCGCCGACGGCGCCGACTTCCTGATCATCATCGCCCGCACCTCCGATCCACCGGCCGGCAAGCGCCACATGGGCCTCTCCATGTTCTTCGTCGAGAAGAAGCGCGGCACGCTGCCCAAGGGCTGCAGCGGCGCGCCGATCCCCAAGATCGGCTACTTCGGCTGGAAGACCTACGAGCTGGCGTTCGACAATTTCCGCGTCGAGGCCGCCGACATGATTGGCGAGGAAGGCCATGCCTTCTACTACGCGACCTCGGGGCTGGAGACGGCGCGCGCGCATACGGCGGCCCGCGCCATCGGCCTGGCCCAGGGCGCGCTCGACGATTCGATCAAGTACGCCGGCGACCGCAAGCAGTTCGGCCGATCGATCTCCGACTTCCAGGCGATCCGCTTCAAGATCGCCGAGATGGCGACCCAGATCGAAGCGGCGCGCCAGCTCAACTACTTCGTCTGCGAGCAGATCGACACCGGCCAGCGCTGCGACAAGGAAGCGTCCATGGTGAAGCTGTTCGCCTCGGAGATGGCCGAGCGGGTGTGCAGCGAGGGCATCCAGATCCACGGCGGCGCCGGCTACACGACACTACACGCCGTCGAGCGTCACTGGCGCGATGCCAGGCTGACCAAGATCTTCGAGGGCACGTCGGAGATCCAGAAGCGCATCATCTCCGACCGGCTGCTCGGCCGCGGGAGGAATTGATGAAGGTCTCCTCGCTGACCGGCAAGGACAACTACTTCGAGGACTTCCATGTCGGCGACGTGTTGAAGCACGCCCGCGGCAAGACCGTCGAGCCGATGGAGCAGGTCTGGATCACCAACGTGACGATGAACACCGCCGAGGCACACTTCAACGAGCACTTGACCAAGTCGACCAACTACGGCCAACGGCTGGGCTTCGGCGGCGTCACCATCTCCATGTGCATCGGGCTCGCCGCCGAGGATACCGCCGAGAACGCGCTGATGGAGCTCGGCATGGACAAGATCCGGCTGAAGGGCCCGCTCTATCACGGCGACACGCTCTACTGTTACAGCGAGGTGCTGGAGACAAGCGATGCCAAGCAGCCCGACGCCGGCATCGTGCGCTTCAAGCATTACGGCGTGAACCAGGACGACAAGCATATCTTCGAGGGCGAGCGCACGGTGTTGATCAAGCGGCGCAGCCACTGGGGAGACAAGTGATGTGCTCATGCTCTTTTGGACCGCGCGCGTCCCGCGCGCCTCATGAGCGCGCGGGACGCGCGCGGTCCGGAAGACCATGACGACCGGCGCCCTCGACGGAGTCCGCATCGTCGATCTCACGCAGATGCTGGCCGGGCCGTTCTGCACCATGCTGCTGGCCGACCAGGGGGCCGAGATCATCAAGGTCGAGCCGCTCGACGGCGACCACACCCGCATCGTCGGGCCCTACCACGCCGACGACAAGCTGAAAGCCTTCGGCGGCTACTTCGCCTCGGTGAACCGCAACAAGAAGTCGATCGCCATCGATCTGAAGCAGCCCGAAGGCCGTGAACTGGTGATGCGGCTGAAGGCTTTCAGCT
>WNGB01014607.1_pt1 | contig 14622 bp, 4 predicted proteins | sample 5400681 | NCBI WGS metagenome assembly WNGB01 (sample SAMN13153367, study PRJNA577476) | soil metagenome | isolation source: 115 cm soil or saprolite under grassland replicate 2 | place: USA:California | collected 2016-06-15
GGAGCGGATGGCTTTGGCGGTCGAAGGGGGACGGGCAATGACGGGAAAAAGGCGTCCGCCCTTCTCGTTACGCCCAGATCGCGCCTTCGTCCAGACGCTGGTGCCTGGGCCGGAAGTCAATCTGACAAAGTAGAATTAGTCAGTTCATGGTATCCGGAGCTTGCGCGAGCTAACCCTCTCCCCTCTCCCGCTTGCGGGAGAGGGGCCGGGGGTGAGGGCTTCAGTCGGCCTTCCCCTTGACCTCCGCGAAGAAGACGTCGGAGAAGCCGTTGCGGGAATCGGGCCACGCCGTGAAGGTGCGGTTTCCGCCCGTAGCCACGCCGATGTAGTCGCCGAAGTTGGAGTAGAGGCCTCCCGAGGCGGTGTAGGCAGCCGTGCACCAGTTGCTCGTCTGCTCGGAGACCCTGAGCGGCGCCGAGAAGGTGGCGCCACCGTCGTGCGACTGGATCCACCAGGCGTCGACCAGAGAGCTGACCGGACCCTTGCGGAAGAGACCGCCGCCGATCGGAACGTTGCACTCGATGTCCGTCGGGTTCGGCGTCACCTGGGTCTCGCGGCTCTCGAGGAAGACCACGTCCACATCCCCTCCAGGCCGGACGCTGGCCGTCGGCCAGAAGCGCTTGACGCCCGTCGGTGGCACCGGCGGAGCCATCGCGGCCGGAGCGCTCCACGTCCGTCCCTGATCGTCCGAGGACATGATGTAGACCTGCGAGGAGACCACCGACTGCGCGGTCGCGGGAGCGGAGACCGGCTGCACGGCCTGATAGAAGGTGACGTAGATGCGCCCGTGGTGGGGGCCGGTGGCGGCCACCGTGATCCGCGGCTGGTCGTTCATGCGGTTCTTGCCGTAGCCGACCACTGCGTTTTCCCGCATGTTGTTGATCTGGGTGATGAGCTGAGGCGCCGAGAAGGTGACGCCGCCGTCGAGCGACCGGGCGAAGGCGAGCGACGAGGTGGAGGAAAACAGGCCGGTGAAGCCGTCGAAGAACGGTCCATATTGCCAGAGGACGTAGACCTCGCCCTGGGTACCGAGGGCAATGACCGGGGCCACCTGCTGGGTTCCGGTGATGCCGCAGAGCGGATCACTGGGGTTGGTCGGGCTGCCGGTATCGGGGCTGACCACGACCGGACCCTGCCAGCTGTCGCCGCCGTCGTGGCTGCGGAAGACCTCGATCTGCCCGTAGCCGCCCGCCGCGAAGCCGCAGAATTCGAGGATGTCGCTCTGCACGATGTAGGCGGCGCCGCTGTCGTCCTTGGCCGCGGCGATGGCTTGCCGGCTGTAGAAGTCGTTGGGGTTGGCCGGGGCGAGGAGCTGGGCGTCGTCCCAGAAGAACGTGCCGGCGGCGAAGTGGCCGCGGTGGACGCCGATGCCCGCCGAGCCCGCCACGCCGGTGCGCATCCGGCTGGTGAAGTAGAAGACCTCGCTCCCCTCCTCACCGCCCCGGTCCACCCAGGGGTGGCCCGCGGTCTGCGCGAGGCCGATCGGGAACGGCGCGCCGCCGTCCGTCCACGACGCGCCGCCATCGGTCGAGAAGCCGTAGCCGGAGAGCCCCGCCGGGCTCGGCGGCGGGCACGGCCGGTTGTTCGGCGGACCGCAGAAGCCCTGGAAGTCATCCCAGCCGACCAGCAGCTCCTCTCCCTCCTCGGACGCGGCGATGGTGATGGAGTTGCGGCTCGGGAAGTCCGCGGGGAAGAGGTGCTGCGGATCGTTGACCTGAACATTGGGGCCGACCTCGGGACCCTTGCCGGCCCAGGCGGCATTTGCGCCGAGGATGCACAGCCAGGCAACGATCGCGAGGATGAAGAGAGACGAGCGCGTTCTTGTCATCGTGTCCTCCTGCCGCAAGCCGCTCCGCGGCTCCGGCGGAAAAGAAAACCTTCACACGTCTAAAGTGCCGCACGGTCCCTCAAGGAGGGACGGTCCGGACGGGACATCTCCTGGCGCGGCGTCCGGCGGCGCGCCGCAAAGGCGCTCACCCCGAGCGCCAGGACGAGGATCAGGGCCGCGGCTCCCCCGAGGATCAGCGGGTCACCGGGGCTCGATCCATAGAGAAGCTCGCTCAGCCTGCGGCCGAGGACGAAGGCTCCGGCGATTCCCAGAGCGATTCCGGCCACGGCGAGCCCGAGGGCTCCGCGGACCCCTGGAACCGTTCCGCCGGCCACGGCGCTGTGAACGCCCACCGCGGCGAGCAGCAGGAGCAGGGCCGCGAAGAGCTCCGCCAGCCGGACCTGGAGCCGCGCCTTCTGGGTCTGCTTGGCGAGTCTCTCCTGCATGGTCGCCACGTCGTAGGCCGGGCTGTCGGGAGTCACGTCTTGGATCCCGCGCTCCAGATCCTGGACGAGGGACGCCGTGGAGACTCCCGGCCGCGGGACCACGAGGAAATCGATCGTGGTGGGCAGGCGCAGCGGCGAGATGAGGATCGGCAGGTAGAGGTCGGGCGCCGGCCGCTCGGGAACCAGGAGACCCTGGTGGCGCACGTCCTCGACGACGCCGACGACGGTGAGCCACGGATGGGGCGATTGCCGGAGGCTGATCTTCAACCGCTTGCCCAGGGGGTTCTGGCCCGGCCACTGCTGCTCGGCCATGGCCTTGCTCACGATCACGTTGTACGGGGTTCCGGGCACGCCCGAGTCGGCCTGGGTGAAGCCACGCCCCTGGAGGACGGCGATGTCCAGCAGCGGGAAGTAGCCGGGGCTGACGCTGTGCATCATGATCGGGTAGATACCCCCGGGGAGGTCGCTGTCGTGGTCCTCGATGGTGACGTAGCCGCCGGTCCAGGGGTCGGTCGGCACGGTCGGGCCGCAGATGGCGAGCGACTCGATCCCGTCGACCTTGGACAGGCGGTCGAGGTACCGGCGCACGGTCTCGATGACCTTCAGGTCCTCCTTGTAGGCAGGGCCCTGGAGGTCGGCCCGCAGGATGAGGAGGTTGTCGCGGCGGAAGCCGAGGTCCTGCCCCACGGCCTGGACATAGCCCTTGGAGATCAGCGCGGCGACGGCCAGGACGGCCAGGGCCACGCCGAGTTGGAGGACCACGGCGAGGCTCTGGGCGAGGCGCCACCGCGCCACCAGACCCGCCAGCGCGCCGCCCAGGAGAGCCACTGCGAACGCTCCGGCGATCACCACCGCATCGGGCGCCAGGCGGAGGAAGCTCGGGAAGGAGATGCCGGAGACCGGGACCAGGGCACGCACCGCCCAGGTGGCGAGCAGGAGGCCCAGCCCGGCTCCCAAGGCGGCGAGGAGCACGCCGGCCGCGACGGCCGCGTCGCGCATCCGGTTGCGGAGCAGGCCGGCGAGGGAGAAGAACGCCAGGAGGAGGACGACCGCCCCCGCTGCGATGAGGAGGCGCAAACCGCTGCTCACGGTGGGAGCCAGCCAGTAGGCGACCAGCGGCTGGACGCGCACGCCCATGCCCTGGTTGCTCTCGGGATATTGCTTCCCCAGGGCGGAGGTGACGCGGTCGAGGTCCGCCTGCGCCTGCTCCAGGGTGACTCCCGGCTCGAGGGGAGCCACACCCTCCAGCCAGCGCATGCGGCGGCTGTTGACGTAGACCGGGCCCGGGGGCATCGAGGAGGGGATCCAGGCGTCCGCCTTGTCGGTGATGCCGCGGAAGCCCTCGGGCGCCACGCCGACGACCGTGTACGGCCGGCCATTGAGATTGACGCTCTGCCCCACCAGCTTGGGGTCGCCGCCGAAGCGGCGCTGCCACAGGTCGTGGCCGAGCACGGCCACGGGATGAGTGAACGGCTCGCCGTCCTCGACAGGGGTGAAGAACCGGCCCAGGGCGGGCGCCGCGCCGAGGATCGAGAAGTAGTTGTAGGAAACCAGCTCGCCGCTCAGCCGCTCGGCCGGCTGCCCCGGGACCACCAGGTTGAAGGCCATCTCGCCGGGGCTGAACGCCGCCATCTGCGCGAAGGCCTTGTTCTGCCGGCGCCAGTCGAGGAAGTCGATGTGGGAGATGCCCCAGTCCTCGGTCTTGCCCTCGTGCGTGAAGATCCCCTGGAGGAGCACGAGACGGCTCGCGTTCCGGAAGGGGAGCGGGTTCACGAAGGCGGCCTTGCCGAGCACGACCGGGGCGGCGAGAGCGCCGAAGCCCAGAGTCAGGAGCAGGAGGGCGAGGGCGGAAGAGCCCGGGTTCTTGCGCAGGAGGGTGTTCATCGGGTTGTCTCTCCTAATCGATCCGCAGTCCGGTCACGGGCTCGAGCTTCGCCGCCCGTCGCGCCGGGAAATAGTTCGCTGCCAGGGTCACCACGAAGAGCAGCAGGGTGGTGCCGCCCAGGATCCACGGATCGGTGGCGCTCGTCGCGGCGAGCAGGCCGGCGAGCTGCCGGCTGAGGCCCAGGACCGCCGTCAATCCCAGGAGCAGGCCGAGCCCCGCCAGGAGGGCGCCGCGCCCCACCACCAGCCGCAGGATGCTCCGGCGGTCGGCTCCCAGGGACATGCGGATCGCGATCTCGCGGGTGCGCTGCGCCACGTTGTAGGCCACCACGCCGTAGATGCCCACCGCCGCCATCACCAGGGCCAGGACGGTGAACAGGCTGATCAGGAGGATCTGGAAGCGCGCCTTGTCGGTCTGGTGGGCGAGCCGGACGTCGAGGGCCGCCGCGTCGTACACCGGCAGGTCCGGGGCGATCGCCCGCATCTCGCGGGAGAGCGCCGGGAGCAGGCTCTCCGGTGCAACTCCCGGCCGCGCGCGCACCAGGAAACTCACGTCGAGCGGCCGCCACGGATGCTGCCGGATCGGCAGGTAGAGGTCAGGGGCCGGGTTCTCCTCGCGCCGGTAGCCCTCGCTTTCGACGTCCGCCACGACGCCCTGGACCGGCAGCCAGGATTGCTTGGGGTTGTCGCGCACGCCGATCTTGAGGCGCTTGCCGAGCGGGTTCTGCCCCGGCCAGTGCTCGGCCGCCAGCGACTTGCTGACGATCGCGCCATAGGTGCCGGAATCGTGGTCATCGAAGGGCTTCCCCTGAAGGAGAGGGATCTTCAGGAGGGAGAAATATCCGGGGCTGACCGCGTGGGGAATGGCCGGATAGGTGCCGTCCGGGGCATCGCTCGCATGGTCCTCGAAGCTGAAGTAGGCGCCCGTCCAGGGGTCGCCGGGGATGGTCGGGTTGGCCATCTCCACCTCGGCCACGCCGGGCACGCCGGCGAGGCGGCGCAGGTCCTCGCGCACCAGGCGGATCACCGGCGGATCCTCCGCGTAGGCCGGGCCGCGCAGGTTGATCCGGAAGGTGAGCACGCCGGCGGAGCGGAAACCCAGGTCCTGGTCGAGGGTCTTCTGGAAGTCGCGGGCCATCAGGGCGGCGCCGGCGGCGAGGATCAGGGCGAGGGCGACCTGGGCCACCACGACGCCGTTCTGGAAAGCCTGCCGGCCGAGCCCGCGCCGCGGCCGGTACCCCGGCCGGGTCAGGCTGTCGGACAGGTTGGCCTGGAAGGTGATCCAGACCGGCACCAGGCCGAAGACGACGCCGCAGAAGAGCGCCGCGCCGACGATCGCCGCGATCACCCCCGGTCCGGCGGTGACGTGGACGAAGCTCTGGAGCTCGATCCCGCTGGCCGCCATCAGGACGGGCGTGCCCCACTGCGCCAGGAGGAGGCCCAGGGCCGCGCCGAGGAACGAGAGGAGGAGGCTCTGGGTGACGAGCTGGCGCAGCAGGCGCCGGCGGTCGGCGCCCAGGGCCATGCGGATGGCGTGCGCCCGCTGCTCGGCGATCGCCCGGGTGAGCAGCAGGTTGGCGACGTTGATGCACGCGATGAGCAGCAGGATGCAGGCGCCGGCGGTCAGGATCAGCAGCCCGCGGCGCAGGTCGCCGAACCAGAAGTCGCGCAGCTCCGTCGCCTTGATCCCGATCCCCTGGTTGGTGTCGGGGTAATCCCGAGCCAGCACGGAGGTGATCCGGGCCAGCTCCTCCCCGGCCTTGCGAGGAGTGACGCCGGGGTGCAGGCGGCCCACGGCGTTCATCCAGCGCACCTTGCGGCTGGTCAGGTAGAAGGGCTTCGGCGGGAGCTTCGACGGGACCCAGAGATCGGTCTTGTCAGTCAGGCCGCGGAAGCCCGCGGGCGCCACGCCGATGATCTGGAAGGTCTCGCCGTTGAGCTGCACCTTCCTCCCCACCACGGTGGGATCGCCGCCGAAGCGCCGCTTCCAGAGGTGGTGCCCGAGGACGGCGACGTAGTCCTGGTACGGCGCACGGTCCTCGTCCGGAGTGAAGAAGCGCCCCGCGGCCGGTTTCAGCCCGAGCAGGCCGAAATAGCCGGCGTTGACCAGCTCGCCTTCGAGCCGCTCGGAATCGGCTCCGTTCTCCAGGTTGAACGCCATGTTGCCGAACAGCGACAGGTCCTCAAACGAGCGGCTCTGCCGGCGGACGTCGTCGAAGTCCAGCTGCGAGATCGGCCACTCCACGACCTTTCCCGGTTTTTCCTCGAAGCTGCCGCTGAGCACCAGGATGCGGTCCGGGTCCCTGTAGGGGAGGTCGCGCAGCAGCACGGCGTCGACGACGCAGAACATGGCGCTGGTGGCGCCGATGCCCAGGGTCAGGGCCAGGAGGGCCGCGACCGAAAAGCTCGGGTGCCGCGCCAGCTGGCGCAGCCCGAGCCGCAGATCCCGGAACAGCGTTTCCATTGCTCTCTCCTTCTCTATGCGTCGGGCGCGCAGTCACCGCCGACCAGGCCCGCCGCCTCCTCCTCGCTCAGCTCCTCGATCTGCGCCAGGAGGATCTCCTCCAGAGCCACGGCCATCTGCGCCACGGTGGGCGCCGCGAAGAGGATGCGCAGCGGCAGCTCGACCTGGAAGACCTCCTCGATCCGGGAGATCACCTGGGGGGCCAGCAGCGAATGCCCCCCCAGATCGAAGAAGTTGTCGTAGATGCCTGCCCGCTCGACGCCCAGGAGCTGCTGCCAGACGCCGGCGATCAGCTCTTCGGTCGCCGTCTCGGGGGGTGCGAAGTCGCGCCGGTCGTGGCGCGCCGCGCGGTCGGGCGCCCGCAGGGCCCGGCGGTCGACCTTGCCGGTGCGGGTCCGCGGCAGGGCTTCGAGGAGGAGGATGCCGGCCGGGAGCATGTAGACCGGCAGGCTCTCCTTGAGGAAGGCGCGCAGCTCCGCCGGGTCCGGCCACGGCTGGCGGAACGGCACGGCGTAGGCGGTCAGCTCCCGCTCTCCCGGCCGCACCTCGTGCGCCAGCACCACCGCCTCCTGGATCGCCGGGTGGCGGGCCAGGGCCGCGGCGACCTCGCCCGGCTCGATGCGGAAGCCGCGGATCTTGACCTGGTCGTCGACGCGGCCGGCGAAGTCGAGCTGGCCGTCGGGCCTCCATCTCCCCAGGTCGCCGGTGAGGTAGAGACGAGCGCCGGTGGGGCCGAACGGCGACGGCACGAAGCGCTCGGCCGTGAGGTCCGGCCGGCCGAGGTAGCCGCGGGCCAGGTCGGCGCCGCCGAGGCAGATTGCGCCGGCCACGCCCGTGGGCACCGGCCGCAGGTGGGCGTCGAGGAGCCACACCTCGACGCCGGAGAGCGGCTGTCCGATCGGGACGGCGGGCGCGGTCTCTCCCAGGTCGCAGGCCGTGGCCACGACGGTCCCTTCGGTGGGACCATAGGAGTTGACCAGGTGCGAGGTCCCGGCCGCGGCGAGCCAGCCGCGCACCCGCTCCGGCAGGGCCCGCTCGCCGCCCAGGATGATCAGCCGTAGCTCGTCCGGCAGCGGCGGCGCTCCCCCCTCGACCCAGGCCGACAGCTCGTGCCACCAGGCGGTCGGCAGGTCGAGCACGGTGATGCCGGCGTCGCGGACCGCGGCGAAGAAGCGGGCCGGCGAGGCCAGCATCTCCTCGTCGCGCAGCACCAGGGTGCCGCCCACGGCGAGGCAAGGGTAGATCTCCTCGGCACTGGTGTCGAACGCCGGGCTGGCGAACTGCAGCACACGGTCGCGCGGACCCGTGCCGTAGACCTCCAGGGCCGCCGCGACGAACGCGGCGAGCGCCCGGTGCTCCACGACGACCCCCTTGGGCGCGCCGGTCGAGCCCGAGGTGTAGAGCACGTAGGCCGCGCTCTCCGGCTCCGCCGTCCGCTCCGGCAGACCGTCGCCGCTCTCCGCGGCAAAGTCGGCGTCGGCCAGGAGCACCCGCGCCGGCAGGGCCGGCAGGCTCGCGGCGAGGCCGCGGCGGGTGACGACCGCGGGTGCTCCCGAATCGCCGGTGAGCAGGACCAGGCGGTCGGCCGGGAGCTTCGGGTCGAGCGGCAGATAGGCGGCGCCGGCGCCCAGGATGCCGTACAGCGCCACGATGAGCTCGGGGGTGCGGTCCATGCAGAGACCCACCACGGTCTCGGGTCCGACGCCGAGGCGGAGGAGGCCGCGGGCCACGCGGCCGGCGCGGCGGTCGAGCTCGGCATAGGTGAGGATCTGGCCGCCGGCGACCACCGCCGGAGCGTCGGGCGTGCGGCGGGCCTGCTCATGCATGCGCTCGTGGACCAGCGCCGGGAGGTTGGACGGACGGAGACCGGCGCTCCAGGCCAGGATCTGTCGCTCCTCGGCCTCCGGCAGCAGGCGGAGCTCGGAAAGGCGCGCTCCGGGATCGGCCGCGGCCGCCGCGAGGAGCGTCGTCAGGCGGGCGCCCATCCGCTCCACGCTGGCGGCGTCGAAGAGATCGGTGCTCCGCTGCAGCCAGGCGTTGAGAACGCCGGCCTCTTCCCACATCCAGAAGGCGAGATCACTGGGAGTGCGGTCGGTATCCGCCAGGTTGAGCGACTGCAGAGTGAGGCCCGGCAGATGGAGGGTGGGCATGGCGAAGTTCTGCAGGCCGAACATGACCTGGAACAGCGGCGTGCGCGAGGGGTCGCGCTCGACCTCCAGCTCGTCGAGGAGCTGCTCGAAGGGGATGTCCTGGAGGTCGAAGGCCTCCAGGGTCATGTCCCGCGTGCGGACGAGCAGCTCGTGGAACGTCGGATCGCCCGTCAGCTCGGTGCGCAGCACGAGCGTGTTGACGAAGAACCCGATCAGGCGCTCGAGGACCTCGTGACGGCGGTTCGCCACGAAGGTGCCGACGTTCAGGTCGTCCTGGCCGGTGGAGCGGGAGAGGAGCGTGGCATAGCCCGCCAGCACGGCCATGAACAGGGTCACCCCCTCGCGGCCGGTGAGCGCCTTGAGCGCCGCCGCCAGGGTGGGCGGGACGCGGACCTCCAGCATGCTCCCGCGGTGGCTCTGCACCGCCGGGCGCGGCCGGTCGGCCGGCAGCTCCAGCACGCGGGAGGCGCCGGCCAGGCGCTCTTTCCAGCGGGCCACCCGGCCGGCGAGCTCGGGCGTCGCCATGAAGCCCTGCTGCCAGGCCGCGTAGTCGACGTACTGGATCGGCAACGGCGGGAGGGGGGACGGCCTCCCCGCGGCGAAGGCCTCGTAGAGGGTGGCCAGCTCGCGCAGGAAGATCCCCAGCGAGAAGCCGTCGAACACGATGTGGTGGATCGACACGGCGAGGACGTGCTCGCGGCCGGCGAGCCGCAGCAGTGTGGCGCGCAGCAGCGGTCCGCGGGTCAAATCGAACGACCGGGCCAGGTCCTCTCCGACCAGCCGGCGGGTGGCGTCCCGGCGCGCCGCGGCAGGCAGGGCGCCGAGATCGACCAGCGGCAGCGGCAGCAGGGCGCCGGGCGCCACGCAGGCGTAGGGGCGCCCGCCGGCCGCGCCGAAGGTGGTGCGCAGCGACTCGTGACGGCGGACCATCTCGCAGAGCACCTCGGCGAGGACCTCCGGCTGCAGGTCGCCGTCGAGCCCGAGGGTGACCGGCAGGTTGTAGGCGGCCGAGGCGGGATCGAGCTGGACCAGGAACCACTGGCGGAGCTGCGAGGCGGAGAGCGGCAGCTCACCGTCCCGGGGGACGACCGGGATGACCGGGGAGGCGGCGATCGGGGCCGTGGAGCGCACCGCGAGCTCGGCGTCGAGAGCCGCGGCGAAATCCGCCAATGCGGGCGCCTGGAACAGGACGCGCAGCGGCACCTCGAGCGCGAGCGTCTCGCGCAGCCGGGCGAGGAGCTGGGTGGCCAGGAGGGAGTGGCCGCCCAGGTCGAAGAAGCTGTCGTGGAGACCGACGCGCTCGACGCCCAGGAGCTCGCGCCAGAGCGCGGCGAGGATCTCCTCGGTGGGAGTGCGCGGCGCGGCGTCCGCATCCTCCTCCGCGCCCTCCCAGGTGGGCGCCGGCAGGGCGCGGCGGTCGAGCTTGCCGTTGGCCGTGACCGGCAGTTGATCGAGCGCCACGAACGCGGCCGGGAGCATGTAGTCCGGGAGCGAGCGGCGCAGGAAGTCGCGGAGAGCCGAGGGCTCGGGAGCCTCCTCCGGTTTCCCCTCATCTGGCGGCGGCACCACGTACGCCACCAGCCGCCGGTCGCCGGGGACGTCCTCGCGCGCCAGGACCACGGCCTCACGCACGCCGGGATGGCGCGCCAGGGCCACCTCGATCTCGCCGAGCTCGATGCGGAAGCCGCGGATCTTGGATCGGGGACGAACGCCGCGGCGGTCAGCGCCGGCTCGTGCGCGTAGCCCACGCACAGGCAGTCGCCGCCGATCGAGAGGTCGCCGGGCACGCCCGCCGGACAGGGGTAGAGGCCCGCATCGAGCACGCGGTACTGCGCGTTGGGCATCGGCCGGCCGTACGGGATGCTCGGCCAGGCCGGGTCCACCGCCCCGACCGGGTACACGTTGGACCACACCGTGGCCTCGGTGGCGCCGCCCAGGCTGGTCACCTCGGCCCCTGGGAAGGCGGAGCGCACGCGGTCCGGCAGGGTCACCGGGATCCAGTCGCCGGAGAGCATCACGCGCCGCAGGCGGCTGCCGGCGGCCGGCTCCGGGGGGAACAGCGGCGCGAGCCGCACCAGGGCCGCCGGCGCCGAGTCCCAGATCGTGATCCCCTCGGCGAGGAGCGCCCGCACCAGCGCCTCGGGATCGCGCAGCTCCTCCTCCGCGGCGACGTGGATCGAGCCTCCGGCAGCCAACAGACCGAAGACGTCCCACACCGAGAGATCGAAACAGAGCGAGGTCACGAACAGCACCCGGTCGGCCGGGCCGACGGCGAGAGCGCTGTTGATCCAGTGGAAGAGGTTCGCCACCGGCCGGTGCTGCACCATGATCCCCTTGGGCTGGCCGGTCGAGCCGGAGGTGTGGATGACGTAGGCCAGGTCCTCGGGAGAGGCCACGGCCGGCAGCCGGTCGGCCGCGGCGCGCTCGACGTGCCAGGAGGTCCACAGGCGCTTGCGGCGGCTCCTCTCCTCCGCCTCGCGGGTCAGCACCACGTCGTAGCGGAAGCCGAGCTCGTTGTCGAAGCCGCTGTCCCGGTGGAGGACGGTGGCCCCGGCGTCGAGGTCGCGGAACAGATCCTCGTCGAGGTGGAGGATCTGGTGAGAATCCTGCAGCGGCGGCAGGCCGCGTTGGGCGCGGTGCTCCCCGATCGCCCGCTCGAGCTCCGCCCGGCGCCGCGCGTCGGGCACGTCGGCGAGGACCAGGGCGCCGCCGGGAGCGAGCAGGCGCAGGGCCTCTGAGACGATCTTCTCCAGATAGAGGGGACCCGGGAAGAACTGGACCGTGCTGGCGAGGAGGACCAGATCGAACGAGTCTTCGGGCCAGCTCCCGATCACGTGCGCGAAGCCCACCGGCAGCTCGACGTGGCCGAGACCCCGCCGCTCCGCCTCGGCGCGGTTGCGCTCCTGGGTCAGCGGCGACGGATCGAGACCGACGCAGCGCGCCACGCGCGGCGCGACCTCCCAGAGGATCAGGCCGGAGCCGGAGCCGATCTCCAGCACCCGGCTGTCCGGTCGCAGCCACGGCCCGGCGAGAGCGAGCACGCGGTCGCGGTACTCGTCCACCTCCGCCGCGGAGAACGGCTCGCCGGTGAAGCTGCTGATGAAACCGCCGGCGGTGGCGCGGTCCACGGCCCGCTCGGCCACCAGGTCGAACACGGCGCGCACGGCCTCGGCGTCGACGGCCTCGGCGGGCGGAGCCGGAGCCTCCACGTCGAGACAGATCACGTCGGCCAGGGAGGGGACCCGCCAGCGCAGCTCGAGGAGCGGCTCCAGGTGGGCGGAGCGGGTGAGGACCGCCGGCACCGCGGAGGCGGCGAGGATGGTCTCCACCCGCTCGGCGGGCCAGGACGGGTCGAGGGGCAGATAATGGCCGCCCGCCTTGAGCACGCCGAGCACCGCGGCGATCATGTCCGGCGAGCGCTCCATCCAGACACCCACCGGTTTGCCGCGGCCGGCGCCCAGCTCGCAGAGCAGAGCGGCGATGCGGTTGGCCCGCGCCTCCAGCGCGCCATAGGTGATCGAGAGCCCTCGCCAGACCGCGGCCACGGCCAAGGGAGAGCGGTCCGCCCACATCTCGAACCCTTGATGGACCAGCATCCGCTCGGGGAAGGGGGCCGCCGTGTCGTTCCACTCCTCCAGCACCTGATGGCGCTCGGCGGGGGTCAGGAGCCTGATCGCCGCCGCCGGATCGCCGGGGCGGCAAGCCACCGCGGCCAGGACGTTCTCCAGGTGTCCGAGGAGGCGCAGCACGGTCGGCCGGTCGAACAGGTCGGAGCTGTACTCGAGCCAGCCGAGGAAGCCCTCGCGGCCGGCATCGGCGAGCGACAGGGTGAGGTCGAACTTGGCGACCGCGTGGGCGAAGTCCAGCGGCTCGACCGCCAGGCCGGGCAGCCGCAGGGTCTCGCTCCCGGCCTGCTGCAGCATGAACATGACCTGGACCAGCGGCTGCCGGCTGAGATCGCGCTCCAGGCCCAGCTCGTCCACCAGCCGCTCGAAGGGGACGTCGGCGTGGTCGTAGGCTTCCAGGGCCGTCCGGCGCACCTGCTCCAGCAGGCCGGCGAAGCTCGGAGCGCCGGAGAAGTCGGTGCGCAGGGCCAGCATGTTGACGAAGAACCCGATGAGCCCTTCGACCTCCGGCCGGTTGCGGTTGGCCACGGGCGTGCCCACGGCCACGTCGCTCTGGCCGGTGAGGCGGTGGAAGAGGGTCTGCCATGCGGCGATCAGCAGCATGAACAGGGTGACGCGTTGCGCTCCGGCCAGCGCGCGCAACGCGTCCGCGACCGCCGGCGGCACGCGCAGCGAAGCGATCCCGCCACGGAAGCTCTGGAGGGGCGGGCGCGGCCGGTCGGTGGGGACCTCCAGGGTCGCGAGGCCCGCGAGGCGCCGCGTCCAGTAGTCGAGCTGCTCGTCGAGGAGCTCCGGGGGCCAGGCGCGCTGCCAGACCGCGAAGTCGGCGTACTGGACGGGGAGCGCCGGCAGCAACGGAGCCTCGCCGGCCAGGGCCGCGGCATAGAGGACCGACAGCTCGCGGCGCAGGACGTCCTCGGACCAGCCGTCCGATGCGATGTGGTGCACGGTCACGCAGAACACGTGCTCGGCGGCGGCGAGGCGCAGCAGGCAGGAGCGGAGCGGTCCGGCGGCGAGATCGAACGGCCGCGCGGCCTCCTCGCGGCCGAGGCGCGCCCGCTCCGCCGCGCGCAGATCCTCCGGCAATCCCGAGAGGTCCACCTCCGGCAGGACGAAGGGCGCGGCCGGCAGGACCTCCTGCCGGGGCTGGCCGTCCTCCTCCACGTAGCGCGTGCGCAGCACCTCGTGGCGGCGCACCAGGGCGCCGAGGCTGCCGGCGAGCGCCGCCGGATCGAGCCGGCCGGTCAGCTGGAAGGCCGAGGGGATGTTGTAGGTCGAGCTGTCGGGCGCCAGCCGCTCGATGAACCAGAGCCGCTGCTGCGGGAACGCGAGGGGCAGGAGGCCGCCCCGCGGGACCGGCCGGATCGGCGGCAGCACGGCGGGCAGGGCCTCCTCGACGCACGACGCCAGAGCCGCGACCGTGGGCGCCGTGAACAGCACCCGCATGGGCAGATCCACCCCGAGCGCCTCGCGGATGCGCGACAGGATCGGCGCGACCAGCAGCGAGTGCCCGCCCAGGGCGAAGAAGTCGTCGTCGCGGCCGACCCGCTCGCGGCCGAGCACGGCCTCCCAGATTGCGGCGAGAGCCTCCTCCAGGGGGGTGCTCGGCGGAACGAAGCCGCCGTCTCCCCCCTCGACAGGCCGCTGTGCGAGGGCCCGGCGGTCCACCTTGCCGGTCGACGTCACCGGCAGCGCGTCCACGGCGACGAAGGCGGAAGGCACCATGTACGCCGGCAGCCGGGAGGCGAGGAAGGCGCGGAGATCCGACGGATCGGCCGGATCTCCCTCCCGAACCACGTAGGCGACCAGCCGGGCGCCGGAGGGCTCCTCGCGCACCACCACCACGCCCGCCCGCACCGCCGGGTGCTCGAGCAGCACCGCTTCGACCTCGCCGAGCTCGATCCGGAAGCCGCGGATCTTGACCTGGTCGTCGTTGCGGCCGAGGAAGTCGATCTCTCCGTCCGGCAGCAGGCGGGCCAGGTCGCCGGTCCGGTAGAGGCGCTCTCCGCTCGCTCCGGGCAGCGGGTCGGGCAGGAAGCGCTCGGCGGTGAGATCCGGCCGCCGGCGGTAGCCGCGCGCGAGAGCGGCTCCCCCCACGTACAGCTCGCCGGGCACGCCGATCGGCACCGGCCGCAGGGCGCCGTCCAGCACGTGGACCCGCAGGTTGTCGATCGGCCGGCCGATCGAGGGGACCGCGCCTTCGCCCTGCCGCGGCGGCACCGCA